>ENA-OFCF01000123-OFCF01000123.1-metagenomes-genome-assembly--contig:-NODE-123-length-38517-cov-8.882637_pt1 | contig 38517 bp, 35 predicted proteins | sample MGYA00153387_OFCF01 | MGnify analysis MGYA00153387 | reverse complement strand
AGGCGGCGGGCGGGCCACCCGCGCCACGTGGCCCGGGTGGCTCGCCCGGAGCCTTTAAACCCAAGTTACTTTGCTCTCCACACCCCAGCGCAGCACGGGTTCTGTTGCTAGAAAGGAAGATGTGAACCACTGATTTCAGTGTTATCAGTGGTAAAATTGGCCGGTAACACTTGCGTCATTTTCTTTGTTAGGTTCAATTCCGTTGCCGGTTTTCTAGATGTCTGCTTCGGACAACCAGCGGAAGGAAACCACTTCGAAGCGCCTGCCATGCACTAGATTGATTTCGCTTTGGACTGGCGTGGTGAGATCTGCGGGCTCGGAAGAATCACAGTAGTTGCGTGACCGACGCACGATCACTTCACAGACCGCACGCGCTAGGATTTTATTGCCGGACGCATCCCGGGAATCACCGTAGCTGCGGATCACAAAGGTATCATCGCGTGCCGATAAGATCGGAGCGATCGGGCGCAGCACGTCCGCTTGGCGGGTCCATCCAGGCATCCCATAATGCGAGCTGCCGATGGCGGCTTCCGGGAAGCCCTCAGGTTCATACTCTGCGCCGAATTGGGCAAAGGCGGAGCCTGCAGGCTGCAGGACCTTTGCGGTGGGCGCAACGGCGAGTTTGTTCGCTGCGTTCTGCGGGCTCAGTTTTGACTGGAATGCGGCATAGATCCCACTCGGATTTCCGGGTGTGCCTCCGAGCGTGTTCAATGCGGACTGGATCGTCCCGGCAAGTGCGAGATCTACTTCATCAGTGAGCTGGCGATTGATGAATTCTGATAGCGAAAGAAACGGGCCGCGCTTGCGGACCTCGATGACGATTTGCTTGGCGAAATTCTCGATCTGCGTATCAGTGAAGGCGCGAAAGCCGACGAGTTCGTTCGCACCTTCGAAGCCCGAGTTGCCGGTGGTGCTGCCGGCTTTATTGTCTCCGGCCACGGTGGTGCGGCTGAAAACGTTATTTTCATTCGCAGAGACTGTAAGGCCCGAGCCAGCCGCATGAATCGGGACTTTTTGATTGCGAGCGTGGCTAAGTAAAGCGCTCCACGCGGCTTCAGATGTCGAGTTGACGTTGAACATTCCCTCCACTTCGAGCCGCGAGGCGATGGTGCGCCAGCTTTGGTCGTTCGCTACGTGGCTATTGTATAGGCTATCGGCATTGCCTGCAGAAGCTTGGGCAAAACTCGCATCTTCCAACAGCGGCTTGTAGCTCCGGTTGGTTAGTGGGCGCTCTCCTTTGATGAAGTTGGTGTAAGATTGCTGCAACGAACCACTTCTACCAAAGTCATTGGAATTGCCCGCGCTGATGGAAGAAAAGAACCAGTCATCGAAGAGCAAGTGATTCGCACAATAAGAATCATCATATTGACGGCTTCCTGCACTCTCGGAATCGGGTGTCGAATTTCTACTGAGCGGGGTCCGTTGATCGTGGACTACCTTGTTTTTGGGTAGAAGAGGAGTGGCGTCGCTGTTGCCGATGATATTGAATGCAAATGGTGGCGCGGTATTTTGGCCTTTGAGATCCCAGTGCTGAAGTTCTGCCAGCGATGCTAGAGGTTGGAGCGGGATCTCAGCGACGATGCAGCGGGTGAGTCCGGTATTCGCATCAAAACCGCTGAAACCATAACCGGTGGAGCTGCCGATGGGTGGTGGTGCGACTGCGCCAGCGACCGTGCCGTGTTTCACAAAACTGAAGTCAAAGGGAGCGTTGATCGGGTGATTGACTCCTCGGTATCGTGACTGACCCCTGTTGCTATCATAACGGAAATCGCAATAGGTGGTAAATGGACTGGATTGCACAAACCCTTTAGTCGGCAACATGCTGTTGTTGGCCACCCGGTTGCCAAAAATCATTGACATGAATGGGACAGGTGCAGTTACCAAAGATTGAAGTGCTCCCGAAGGCGAGAGAACAGGAAATGGCGGATAGATATTTAGAGCAATTTCTGGTGTGCAATACATGGTGTAAGAGGTTGATGCACCAGGAGCAGAAAGATACAGTTCAATGCCAACAGATGGGTCTGTAGGGTAGCCTGGCTGATTAGTATTAATACAATTGGTATCGAATCTTGCATTGACAGCCATTGTAGTGCTTGCCGGACTTTTTAAATCCTTGGGACTGGCACTGGCGGGATCTTTCAAAGCGATAAATATGCCATCGGTGAGCCTGCACCCTGCAGAAAGCTCGATAGGAGGATTAGTAATAGTACCTTTAATTAAATAATGTTGATCGGCAGCAGTTTCAATAGTCTCTCCTGCAGATGGGCTAAAGACCTTCATTTCACCCGGGGCAAGATTGAGTTGATTGGAAGCAATATCACAAGAAACCGAGCTATCTGTTAGTCTGTTTTCGCCGTAATTATTGGATCTAAACAAGCTCACAGTAGGCAATGCAACCCCACCCACGGTATATGTCAAAGCTGGTGGAGGAGGGACATTTACACTACCACCCGCACCAACTCGAACTTTTGCACCACTTGGCACAGTGATTGCAATATTGTATGGGTTCCAGAAAGTGATCACTGGAGTGATGAGCAAGCCAGGATTGTACTGGGCGCCCCCACCTACTGGTCTCGCGGAGTGTGAGTAAACCCACTGGAGACGTGCCAATACGGGTTCGATCGAATTGGAATTTAAATATTGATGATCGGTTCTCTCCCAATTCGTGGGCAATGAATAGGGGCCACCGCCTGAAAATTTTTGATAGGATAACACATAATCTTTCAAATTTCCCCAACTCGCAACAGCGCCGGGAACATTTCTTTGTGAGCCGGGCACCGCCCACGGATAGAGTATCGATTTCGGTGGGCTTGAACTGCCAGAGGGTGGTGAAACTCTGCACTGATTGTCCTTGGTGGGAGTGGTGCGGTAGAGTGGTAAGTTTCCAGATCCTAGGGAATTGTAGTTTTCCGTGAACAACGACAGGTCTTTGCGCCAGCCGCCGGTGGCGGTGTTGGTGAGCAGACCGGTGGAGACGGCGCTGAGATCGTGGAAATAGTCGATGGCGGCACGTTCGGCGATCAACTCCGTTTGCTGGCGAGTGATGATTTTGTCTGCTTTGTCGAAGTTGTTTGGATCAAGCAGCGAATCGAGGCCAAAGGTTGCGGGATTGGCGGTGGAATGACTTTTAGAAATGGAGGCCCATCCGGCAGGGCTGGTCAAACTCTCTGGCTGGTAGGATTTCGAGATGCGGGCTTTTTGATTTTCTCCGCCGATCCACCAGGCGAATGTTCCCTTGGTCTTCTCAATGTTGACTTCGGTGGGCTTCAGGTGAACTTGAAATTTTACTGGATCTGCATCGCCTACCGAGCCCTTGCCGACCAGCACGACTGTTTTGTCTCCGGATGTGGTATCGGGAATGGTGAGTGGATCCGGAGCGGATGTCAGCCAACCGAGGAAGTGTTGGCTTTTTACTGAGCGATAGTTGTTTCCGGGAGAAATCGGCCGGCCTTCGAAATTTCCATCCTTTACATGATCTTCCCCTTCCCAGCTTTTCCAGACCCCGAGCACTGGACCATTGGTTTCATCGAGGATATCGGCGCGGGCGGTGACACGGGTATCGAGGCCCGCTTGTTTCTGCAATTCTCCGATGGCAAACATCATGGCCATGCGTGCGTTTGCCCTCGCCCGTGAGACATCGAGCGTATTCGAGGTGGTGCGCACGCTGATGCTACTGAGTGTGAGCAGACCGACAGCGATCACCGTGAGCAGGACCATCAAGCTGAGTGTGATGACCAAGGTGAATCCACGGTTCGGCTGGATGAACGAGGAGGCTTTTGCCTCTAGGATGGCAGTAGGTTTCATACGATTTTTAGGGTTGATCAATATTACATTAATCTCGTTTGAAATGTTTGCAGTGAAAATTAGACTCGGCAAGCTCTTGATGAGAAAAAAAGCGGGGATTTACTACAAGGCGGCTGCATTCGGGGGTTCTGGTGCTACGGAGGAAATTGCAAACCACGAAAATCACGAAATGACACGAAAACCCAGTGGGGTTTGAACAACGTCCCACTCACCGGCAGGATTACGACATTCATTCCTGTAAGCTGCTGCGCATCATGATTTGTGGAAAAGTGGCTGGCGCGTCCCGCGCCAGTCCGTCATCCGGGCGTCTCGCCCGGGTCTAGCAGGAGGGAGGCGGGACGCCTCCACGACGGCCTGGCGCGAGACGCACCAGCCACTTATTGATCAAGCATTTTCACAAATCTTCATTCGCGTCCATACGTGGCTGAAGCATCCCTGACTTGGTGGCTGTGGGTAATTTGTTCTTTCGGTTGACTGGATCGGATTGCGAGCCACTTTCAGCCGTGAGACGAACGTTGCTGTTGATTGGTGGAAATTCTGGAATCGGCTTGGCCTTGGCCGAGCGATTGAGAGCGCAGGGTGACAACGTGATCTGCACCGCCCGTGAGCCCGGTGAGGGAAGCGCAAATTGCCAGCGATTTGATGCTCTAACACCTGAGCGGCTGGAGTTGCCGCCAGTGCTCGATGGGCTGGTTTATCTCCCGGGAACGGTTTTGCTTAAGCCGTTTCATCGCACATCGGAGGATGATTTTCTGCGTGATTTCCAGATCAATTGCCTAGGTGCAGTGCAGGTGATCCAAGCCGCGTTGCCAGCCCTGAAAGCCGCGCCGACAGCCTCTATCATTCTTTTTTCCACGGTAGCGGTGGCTCAAGGCATGGCGTTTCATGCATCGATTGCAGCGGCCAAGGGCGCGGTCGAAGGTTTGGCGAAGTCTCTGGCTGCTGAGTTTGCACCAAAAATCCGGGTCAATGTGATCGCACCTTCGCTCACCGATACGCCACTCGTCGAGTCATTGCTCAACTCGGATGCGAAACGCGATGCTGCCGCCAAACGCCACCCGCTCCAACAGATCGGCCAGGCCGAGGATGTGGCGTCCCTCGCAGTTTTTCTGCTCTCCGATGCCTCGCGTTTCCTGACAGGCCAAGTCCTCCGCCCTGATGGTGGGCTTTCGTCGATCCGGACATTCTAACCATGGAATTGCAGCGCAAACTTGAAATTCTAGCGGATGCGGCGAAATACGATGCCTCTTGCGCGAGCAGTGGTGCGGCACGCAAGGATTCGCGCGGCGGAAAGGGTGTAGGTTCTACTGGCGGCGTCGGTGTTTGCCACTCCTACACGCCGGACGGTCGCTGCATTTCGCTGCTGAAAGTGTTGCTCACTAACACCTGCATTTACGACTGCCACTACTGCATCAACCGCCGGTCTAGCAATGTTCAGCGGGCGCGCTTCACTCCGGATGAGGTGGTGAAAATCACGCTCGATTTTTACAAACGCAACTGCATCGAGGGATTGTTTCTCAGCAGCGGCATCGTGCGCAGTGCCGATCACACGATGGAAATGGTGATCGAAGTCGCCCGCAAACTGCGCGAGGATCATCATTTCCGCGGCTACATCCACCTCAAGACGATCCCCGAGGCGTCGCCCGAGTTGATTGAAAAGGCTGGCCGTTATGCTGACCGCATCAGCATCAACATCGAGCTGCCAAGCGAGCAAAGCATCGCCACGCTGGCCCCGGAAAAAAACTTGGCGCGCACCCAAGAAGCGATGGCCCACATTCGCAATAAGATCGACGAACGATACGCTGAAAAATCCAAGGCAGGCGCGCCAAAACCGCCGCCCTTTGCCACGGGACAGAGCACTCAGATGATAGTGGGCGCAGATGATTCTAACGATTCTCTCATTCTCAATCGTGCGAACATTCTTTACACCGGTTACAAGCTCCGCCGAGTCTATTACTCCGGGTTTAGCCCGATCCCCGAGCCTTCGTCATTGCTGCCGCTCAAACCGCCGCCGCTGGTGCGTGAGCATCGACTCTATCAGGCGGATTGGTTGCTGCGTTTTTATGATTTCAAAGTGGAGGAAATCGTCAACGAACAGATTCCTAACCTCGATCTGGCAATCGACCCTAAACTCTCGTGGGCACTGCGCAATCGCGCATGGTTTCCGGTGGATATCAACACGGGATCTCGCGAACAACTGCTGCGCATCCCGGGCTTGGGCGTGCGCAACGTCGAGCGCATTCTCCATGCCCGGCGTTTCACCCGCCTGCGTCTCGCGGATCTGATCCTACTGCGCGTCGCCATGAAAAAAGTCCTGCCGTTCATCATCGCCGCAGATCACACGCCAACTTTGCTAGATCTTGATAGTGATCGATTGCGCCTGCGGTTCCTGCCACCGCCGCAGCAGATGGAGCTGAATTTTGACAATCCCAAGCCAACTCCGGCGGATGTGGCTGCGGTGGTGACGGGTGAGATTTGAGGATCGAAAAGGTAAATAACAAAGCTGTTACTTGCCAATTTTACCACTGATTACTCTGATTATGACTGATTTCACTGAGAGAATTGAATGAGATTTTACCATCTATTACGTGAACAGATCGTGGTTCCCATCCACTTATCTAGGCAAAATAGGGTCAGGCATGCCTCTAACTTTTTGCTAGAGCTACGACTTTTTCTTGTTTGGATTTCACCACGCCGCCGGGTTGTTCGAGGGTGATGACAAATGCCTGCGGTTGTTTGAGCGCAAGTTTCGCGGCGATGGGAACGACCACTGGTGAGCCGTCGGCCGGGATGTCAAACACGCCACCATCGACGGGTGAATCAGCATCGCGGGCGGGATCGACGATCCAAAGTTGATATTGAGCTTGCGCGGGATTGTTGGCGGGCACGCCTTTGAGTATCATATATCCTTGCTGCAATTGATCGCTCCAGATCACGCTGCCAGCGGCTTGTTTGAAATCGCCAAGTCCTTCGAATTTTCGTTCGATGAGATCGGTGGCTTCGGCACGCAATTGGATCTGTGCTTGAGCTGGGGGAAGCGGTGGTTTTTCGCGCGTGAACCACAACGAAAAAATGAGCATCGCGGCAGCGGCTGACCAACCTAACATCGGGCTGCGTGCGATGTTTTGCCACGCTGGCACTGGCGGGCGGATGATTTTCTCGGCAGTCGGTTGCGCGGTTTGATCCGCCCATGCGTGCAATCGCTGGGCGAGGTGAGCGGGCATGATTGCGGCAGAATTTTGCTGCGTCTCGGCATCGATTGTCGCGGCTAACCAATCAAAAGCAGCATCCGGTGTTAGGCCGAGTTCGTCGCAAAGGTTGGCGAGCTCGCGCTCCTCGTCGATGGTGAGATCACCCATGGCGCGACCGGCGCAGAGTTCGTCAAAACGAATCATATGATCGGATGGGTTCATGATGCCGGTTGGGGGTTAGAAATTCCGGCGCGGCGGAGTTGCTCACGCAGCGTGATGAGGCCGCGCCGCAAGCGAGTTTTAACCGTCCCGATCGGCAAGCCAGTTTTCTCGGCGATTTCCGGGTGGGTGTATCCATCTTCGAAAAACAGTTGGAAAAGCTGGCGGGTATCTTCGGGCAGATTGGCGACAGAAGATTTCACCGCCTCTGGATCACAATTGACTGAAGGCGGTGGAGCTGAAGCAACCACCACCGATCCAGCAGCTTCTAACGGCTCAAAAGCAGGTTGGCGTCCTTGACGTCTGAGAAAATCGATCGCCCGCCGACGGGCGACCATTGCGATGAAGGTGGTTTCTGCGGCGACTGCCGGATCAAAAAAGGCCGCTTTTTTCCAAATTTCAGTGAAAACCTCCTGCACGAGATCCTCGGCGGCAGTGTTGTCTTTCACTAACCGACGCACCACGCCCCAAATCAATCCACCGTAACGAGTGATGCATTCGTTCATGGCGCGTGGTTCTCCCGCCGCCAGTCGCGGGAGGATGGGATCCTGTTTGTTGGAATCCGGTAGAAGCACCATGTGTGAGCCAAGGTATTGAGGATCGACGTTTTGTCCAAATTTTTCTTGGCGGACGTTTTGCACCGTTGTCAGCGCAGCTCGGTGCGCCATCCAACATCGAGTCGGACTGACATTCGGTTGGAGCACGAATCCCCGTTTCCACATCGGAATGATGTGAAAACGGGGAAATGTTAATTCCCAATTCATGGGTTTGATCAGGTGAGCCTGATATCACTTTTTATCAGTTGGCGGCATCAACACCGCGTCAATGATGTGAATCACACCATTGGAACATTTCACATCAGCGGTAGTTACTTTGGAGGCATTCAGATAGAGTGCTTTATCTTTCACTTCTAATTTGATGGCCTTCTTGTTGAGCGCGGTGGCGGTGCTGAGCTTCATCGCCGCATCAGAGGCGACATTTCCGGCGACGACATGGTAAGTTAGAATGTCTTTTAGTTTGTCTTTGTTCTCTGGCTTGAGCAGGGATTCCACAGTGCCAGCTGGGAGCTTGGCGAAGGCTTCGTCGGTGGGGGCGAACACCGTGAAAGGGCCTTCACCCTTCAAAGTTTCCACGAGTCCGGCGGCAGTGAGTGCTGCTGCTAGAGTTTTGAACGAACCCGCTGCTATTGCGGTATCGACGATGTCTTTCTTTTCGCTAGCAGATAGCGAGCCGATTGAGACAGCGGCGAAGCTGAGCGTGCAGACGAGGGATTTCAATAATGTTTTCATAATTTCGATTCGGTTATTGGTGTGTTGTCGTAATTGCTTCAGAGCCGTCCACGTGACTGCCTGTTGCATTGTGGAGTTCGCCACAGGATTCGGATTGGATTCAAAAAGAGTATAAAATAATAATTTGTTCATTGAGTGATTTTTTTGAATCCAGAATTCGAGGTTCATCGAAACGCATCAGTGTAACAACATCACCAAACATTATGTCATACAATACAGACAGCACGATGAAGTTTTATTTAAGGGAAATTTCTCGCATTCCATTGCTCACCATCGAGGAGGAAAATGCTCTCGCAGAACGCATCCAACAGGGCGACCAAGAAGCGAGAAACCAGATGATACAGGCGAATCTTCGACTGGTAGTCAAAATTGCTGGTGACTACTCGGGATATGGTGTCTCGGTGAACGATCTGGTTTCCGAAGGCAACATTGGCTTGATGAAAGCAGTAGATCGTTTTGATCCGGAAAAAGGCGGAAAATTTTCCACATACGGTGTGTGGTGGATCAAAGCATACATCAAACGCGCGCTGGCGGATCAGTCGAAATCGATCCGACTGCCGATTCACATGGTGAACAAAATTGCGCGCATTCGTCGCATCGCATCCAGTCTCACCGAAGAGTTAGGCCGCGAACCATCTGATGAAGAACTCGCAGCAGAGACCGGCCTGCCGCGCCACAATGTGGCGATGCTCAAGCAGGCAGCTCTGCGGCCAACCTCGTTAGATGCGCCGGTCAACACCGAAGAATCCACTGAACACAGTGAAATCATCGCGGATGAGGCCGCTTCCAATCCGCTCGATCTTCTCAGCGAAAAAGATTTGCACGTTCAGATCGACGACTTGCTCGCCACGCTCGACGAGCGCGAGCGCCGGATCATTGACGAACGATTTGGCCTCAACGGACTCAAGCCAATGTTGTTGGAGGATGTAGGCCGTGAGTTCGGGGTTTCCCGCGAGCGCATCCGGCAGATCCAAAATTCAGCGCTAGCCAAAATGAGGAAAGCGCTCATGCGCAAAGACTCGCCGCCGCCTAAAGGGGTCGATCTTCGTTATGCCAGAGCCTGAAATCGCGCGATTGGTGAAATTTTTCCTGATGTCGCACTTGCGCGTCATTGTTTCGCATCCAAATTAGATCACGCTAAATCATGCTCGTTGCAGCAACTACTATTCTCATTGTCATGCTCACGTTGGGTTTCATCACCATCGTCGCTTTTTCATGGGCAGCTTCAAATCACCAATTTGACAACTCAGAAGAAGCATCCCACGTGATTTTCGATGCGGATGAATGCATCGGCCGACCGACGGATCCTCAACTGGAACGTGAAAAGAATACCGCTAACGCCAACCCTGTTTTGCCCACTCGTGAACTCTGACTCCATCGAAGAATCCAGGCAGCAACGAATCGAAATCGACCGCGCCGCCCGCTGGCCAGTCGGTGTATTTATCGGCAGTTCCATTTTTTGGCTGGTGTTCGGTTCGCTGTTAGCCCTCGCGGCGTCGATCAAACTTCATGATCCAGAGTTTCTATCTGAAAATCCATGGCTCACTTTCGGGCGAGTGCGCCCAGCTCACTTGAATGCAGTAGCTTACGGCTGGCTCTCGACGGTCGGCATTGGCATTGGTCTATGGATTTTATCACGCCTGTGTCGTGCACCCATCCAAGATCACCGTTCACTCACCCTAGCTGCTATATTATGGAATGTGGGAAATGCTGTTGGCACTTGGGGCATCCTGCGCGGTGACTCCACGGCAGTAGAGTGGTTAGAGTATCCAGCGTATGCCGCGCCTTTTTTATTAGTTTCCTTCACCTTTGTGATGATGGCTGGGGTGAGTTTGATTCGCCGCCGCCCGCCGGGACATATTTATATTTCTCAATGGTATGTGATGGCGGCGTTCTTTTGGTTTCCCGCGCTTTATTTTACCGCTCACGGGCTGCTGGTCCTCGCGCCAGTGCAGGCTCCTGCCCAACCGCCGATCAATTGGTGGTATGCGCACAATGTGTTAGGTTTGTGGTTCACTCCCATCGCGTTGGCCGCCGCTTATTATTTGATTCCCAAGATTATCGGCAAGCCAATCCATTCTTATTATCTCTCCGCCATCGGGTTTTGGTCGCTGGCCTTCTTTTACGCATGGAACGGAATGCACCACTTGATCGGCGGACCGTTTCCTGCGTGGATGATCACCGCCTCTGTGGTTGCTAGTATCATGATGGTTGTGCCGGTAGTCACCGTCGCCATCAACCACCACATGACGATGCGTGGTCATTTCAAAGATTTGATTTACTCACCCACACTGCGTTTTGTGGTGTTCGGCTCGATGTCATACACGCTCGTGTCGTTGCAAGGATCGCTGGCCGCGATCCGTTCGATGAATTATATCACTCACTTCACGCATTATACCATTGCCCACGCTCACCTTGGGGCATACGCCTTTGCATCAATGATCTTTTTTGGCGCTACTTATTATATCATGCCGCGTCTGCTAGGGGCCGAGTGGCCGTCGCGCTTTCTCATTCGTGTGCATTTTTGGGGTTCGGCGCTGGGCATTATCATTTACTTTTTGGGGCTCAGTTATGGCGGCGTATTGCAGGGCATTGAACTCAACCGCAACACCACGCCGATCCTTGAGATTGTGCAAATCACACTGCCTTATTTGAAAAGCCGCACGATTGGTGGCTCGCTGATGACCATCGGCCACATCGCGTTTGCGATCTCGTTTGTTTGGATTCTCTTCGCCCGCCGCAGTGAAGATTCCGAACCCACACTCTTCGCCCGTCGCCGAACTTTACCCGCCAATTCATGAAACGTTTCCGCATCATTTTCATCGGCTCCACTCTCACCTTTCTATCAGCTTGGTGCGGGCTTGTGCTGCTGCCCGTTTGGGGTTTGGGTGATTTCAAACAAGCCACTGATCCTACCACTGGAGCTCCGGTGCCGCCTCCGCTCAGCGCACTTGAGGTCCGCGGGCGCGATGTCTATATTGCTAACGGCTGCATCTATTGTCACACGCAGCAGGTCCATCCGGCGCGTGCTCGCACGGACATCGAGCGTGGTTGGGGCCGCCGCCGCACGGTTCCCAGAGATTATATGAATCAGGGAAGAGCGCAGATGGGCACGATGCGCACAGGTCCTGACTTGTCTAACATCGGCGTGCGAAATCCCTCAGCGGCATGGCATTTGCTTCATCTTTACAACCCGCAAACCACTTCAAAGGGCTCGATTATGCCGCCATTTCCATTTTTCTTTCGCGAGCAAACCATCTCCGCGAGCGGTGGCTCACCGGATGCCTTGCAACTAACGGGTGAGTTCGCTCCCGCAGCTGGGCGCGAAGTGGTTCCGGGCGATGATGCACTCGCGCTGGTCGCTTATTTGCAGTCGTTGAAACTATCATCTTACGAAGTGCCGGAGGCTGCTAGAGCCCGGGTTGAATCCGAAAAACCATGAAACAAACCAATGATAAAGATCCTGGTGAGGATTTGAACGTGCGCCGCGTTCATGGGCAAATCATGCGAGAATTGGATGAACCGCACGAATTGAATCACCATGTTCCTTGGTGGATAAAGCATCTCATTTATGCGCCGCTGATCATGTGGAGCGTGTATTATTTTTTCTACGCTGCGGGAGGATTTCGTTGGGATTCTTATTCGGAAGAATTCGGCGCATGGCGCATGACACCCGAAGCAGTCGCTATGTTAGATGGTGCTGAATCGGTGGTTCCTGCCGCAGCAGCTGTCCGTGATCCGCTGGCTGCCGGGCGCAAAGTATATTCTCAAATCTGCATCGCGTGCCATCAAGCCGAGGGCGGCGGGCTGCCGGGAGCCTTTCCTCCGCTCGCTGGGTCGGATTGGGTAAAAGGCGACGAGCGCAGGCTCGCGCTGCTGGCACTGCACGGACTTGTCGGACCTATCAAGGTGAATGGCAGCCCATGGAACGGCGCGATGCCAGCGCAAGGCCTGGTTCTTAAAGATCGCCAAATTGCCGATGTTCTAACATACATTCGTGGTTCGTGGGGCAACAACGCGCCGCCAGTGGACGAAACCACTGTGAAATCTATGCGCGAAAAATTTACCGATCACCCACCGTGGACAGCCGAAACTCTGGATGCCGCGCTTTCCCAACCCTGATGTCATGAGTTCATGTTGCAGTTGTCATGCAGTTCCTCCTGCCAGAAAAGCCCAGACTAACACGCCTGTGATAGACGGCAACTGGCATCGAAATTTGCACCTAGGTTTGGCAATCTTGCTCGCGGGACTGAGCATGACCTTTTCTCTAGCGCTAAATCTCGATCCACCAGATGAACCGATTCGCACCACCCTGCATTTGGTGTTAGCATCTTTCACGGGGATGGGTTTACTCGTGCTAGGCTGGCCGGTTTTGCGTGGCGCATTGGTGCCGAGACTCACCTTGGAACATCTCTATCTCATTGGTCTGCTAGGCGCCTACACAGCTTCTCTCTATTCGACCTTTAGTGGTGTTGGGCACATTTATTATGAAGTCGTGCTGATCCTGTTGGCGATCTACCATCTCGGTCGTTTTGCCTTGCGTGATCACACGGAAAAAGCAGCCGATCTCGCCCGCCACCTCCCCGGCATGGAAGCCCCAGCGCAGGTGATCTTGGACAATGGTATCCAACAGCGACCCGCTGCCGAAGTTCTCGCTGGACAGCAAGTGCGTATCTCTCCAGACGAGTTGGTACCAATCGATGGCGTGATTGTTAGAGGTAGGGCTTTTATCGAAGAACTCGCCCACACTGGCGAGCCGTTTCCGGCGGCACGCCTGCCCGGCGACCGTGTGCTTGCGGGCTCACGCGTGTTAGATGGCGTCATTGATGTTGCAGCGTCGTGTTCGGGTAAAGATCGCGAACTGGATCGCCTACTTGCCGCGTGTCGCGATACCGTTCCGAGTCCTGCGGAAAATCTCGCCCAGCGAGTGCTTGCGGGCTTTGTGCCAACAGTCATCATCGTAGCTTTGGGCACGGCTGCGTTTTGGATCTTGTTGATGCATTCTCCTGCGGCTGCGCTTTTTAATGCTCTAGCAGTCACTATTGTTGCCTGCCCTTGCGCACTTGGTCTTGCCGTTCCTATCGCAGCGCGCAAGTCACTCATGCGCCTGCGTCTGCTCGGAATTGTGGCTCAAAAACCTGACCTCATCGAGCGTCTGGCCGTCGTCGATGCCGTGGCGTTCGACAAAACCGGCACGCTTTCCCACCCGCGACTCGGACTGGACGCGCTCGACGTAACCGCTGCTGCTCCGCTAGAACTCACCGCCTGGCTCGCTGCCATTCAGCGCCGTTCGACTCATCCGGTTGCTCGTCCGTTTTGGAATCTCAGCCAGCCAGCTACACTAACAGATCTTTCTATCGAAGCATTGCCAGCCCGTGGCATTGAAGCCCGCTTCACCTACTTAGGGACCGTGCGACGATTGCGGATTGGCAATGAATTTCTTCTCGATGATGCATCTCAGGCCGTCGATTCTAGCGCACGGCAGCTTTATGTTTTGCTAGAAAATCAATTGGTTGCGGTTGCTCGTCTCACCGAGACGCCTCGTGAAAGCGCTCTCCAAACTCTGGATGAGCTACGAGACTTGGATGTGCGACGCATTCTCCTAACCGGAGATACGGCGTGTCCGCCGGAGTATCGAGATTCGTTAGAAATTCACACTGCACTCACCACTGCCGACAAAGCGAAGTTGTTGAACGCATACCGCGATGACGGCCAACACGTTCTTTTTGTCGGCGACGGCCTGAACGACAGTGAAGGACTCAGTGCTGCGCACCTCGGCATTGCCCTGCGTTCCGGCAGTGGTGCGGCCCACGCTGCGGCTCACGCGCTGCTGGTGCATGACGATCTATCAGTCATTCCGCAAGCGATCACTATTGCTCGCACGGCCCGCCGCCGCCTTGTGAGACTGCTAACATTTAGTCTTGCTTACAATGGGATCGGCATGGCTCTCGCAGCCACCGGATTGCTGCACCCCGTGGTAGCGGCGTTGTTGATGTTCGCGTCTTCAGCCACCGTTCTCACAGCAGTCAATCGGCCGCTCGATCTCGCAGCCAAGGATTGACCGAAAACATAATACTAATATTAACCAAAGATGAGTAACCCAAAAAAACGAATAGTAGTGTTAGGTGGCGGTTTTGGTGGGCTGGAATTCTGTAAAACTTTTCAGCACGACAATGCGGAAATCATATTGGTGGATCGACAGAATCATCATTTATTTCAGCCATTGCTCTATCAAGTGGCTACGGCGGGTCTGTCCCAGCCAGAAATTGCCCAGCCGATACGCTCGATTTTCACCAATCGCAAAGACATCACGGTGCTGATGGATGAGGCGGTTAGCATTGATTTGGCGGCGCGCAAGATCCTCTGCAAACAACAGACACTTGAATACGATTATCTCATCATCGGCCTCGGTGTTGTCACCAGTTATTTCGGCCATCCCGAGTGGGCACAGCACGCACCCGGCCTGAAATCGCTTGCCGATGCCATTCGCATCCGACGTTCGGTGTTGTGCGCATTCGAGCAAGCGGAAATGGAGTTCGATCCTGAAAAACGCCTCAAACTCATGACCATAGTAGTGGTCGGTGGCGGGCCGACTGGGGTAGAGTTAGCGGGTGCTTTCGCGGAGTTGGCTCGTCATGTTTTACGGCGTGATTTTCGTCGGATCGATCCTGCTGGTGCGCGGATTATTCTAATCGAAGCGGGTGAAAAAGTATTAGATATGTTCGATATGCCGTTGCCGGACAAAGCCCGCGTGCAGCTCGAAGCCTTGGGTGTGGAAGTCCGCACCTCGTGCCGAGTGGAGGAGTTAGGGGCTGGCTACGTCAAGGCAGGCGGCGCGCGTATCGATGCGGAAAACATCATCTGGGGTGCTGGTGTGGTGGCCCACCCGATCACGAAATCTCTCGGCATTGAGCTGGCCCGGGGTGGTCGCATTCCCGTGCTTCCAGATCTAACGATGCCGGGTCACCCCGAGGTATTTGCCATTGGAGACATCGTTTCATTGATCGATACCAATAGGGTATTAGTGCCGGGCGTTTCTCCGGGCGCGATTCAGATGGGCATTCATGTAGCCAAACGCTTGCGTGCCGAAATGGATGGTCGCTCGATTGCGAAGCGCGATTTCAGATATTGGGACAAGGGGTCGATGGCGACTATCGGGCGCTCGGCAGCCATCGCGCAAGTTGCGGGGCTGCAATTCAGCGGCTTCATCGCATGGATGCTGTGGTTATTTGTTCACTTGATTTTCTTAGTCGGTTTCCGCAATAAAATCGCAGTTTTGTTACAGTGGTTTTATTCCTACGTGCGCTACAAACGAGGCGCACGCATCATCACAGATCCAGGAATAAGTTAGACGCCTCAAGGAGCGTGGGCGTCTCGCCCACATCGATTCCCCAAATGTAGTTTTGGACTTCAGTCCGAAATAGTTAGAATAGAGGACGGACTGAAGTCCTGAACTACGTTTAAGAAGGCGCATTAGGAAGAACTTATGGGACTTCCGCTTTGAGTGATTTCTGCATCTTCTCCCAGAAGCCAAAGAAGCCCCAGTGGCGAGCGGACGCAGGACGAGATCCTCGGGGCGATCAAAAAGAATCAGGTCGATACCATCATTTGATAGTTCCGTTTGTAGGCGATGGATTTGGTCGTGAAGCGGTCCGATCTCGGGACGCATGGCGGCGATTTGTTGGACTTGGTGCTCTGCGGCCCAACGAAGAAGCGTTTCAGTGATTGATGAATCGAAGCTAACTCGAGTTTCGGTGCCGAAAGCGGTGCCTGCACAGTTCGCGGCATCGGTTAGGGCAGTCTGGAGCCAGTTGATTTTAGACTCTGGATAGCGGAAACGAGTCCAACTTGCGGTGTCACCGGTGGCGAGCATGGTGCTAGGTTTTAGCGCAGCGAGCGGGCTTTGCTCGGGAAGCAGATCTTCCTCGTGAATCCATATGCCGAGACGGCCCTCCCGCAGTGGTGGCGTGGTTGGTAGTGACGGACGAGTGATGTTAGGTCGTGTTTCGGCTGGAGGTATCAGGGCTTGTGGTTGGTCTAGAAGTTCTAGTCCCTCGTGGTGCATCGCTAACACTTCAGATGGTAGGTATTTCTCAAGATTGCTGCGGCGGGGCAGGTAAGTTTTTCCCGGTGTCTGGAGTCCAGCGACCCAACGCCATGAAAGTATGTTAGAGGCTGGGTCACCATCGAGTAGATGACGGTAGAAAAAATCGGCACCGAGTTGCCATGGAAGTTTTTCGATATGAATCCACCAACCGGCAAAGATTTTCTCGATAGTAGATGCAGCGTACCGCTGGAGCGGAGCCGCCGCACATTCGGATTCGAGGATCAGTCGATGTCGGATCGCGGGGGAAAGTCGCGAGACATTCGTATGGCCGGGGAGCACGTGATTTCTGTGATCTGCGTAGCGTCCGGCGGCAGGGATGAACGCATCGAGTTGGTCGAGTGCGTCCTTGCGAGTGGATGCAAAGACGGGCGATGGCGGAGGGAAAAGCTCGATATTCATGCTAGATATTAGTTGTTATTTCTTGGCATACTTTCAGACCTGCGATCCAGTGGTCATCGATGCCATTCGCCGCCGCAAGGATCGAACCCACGACGGCGCCGCGGTGGCAATTGTCTCCGCCGACCATGGCATTGGCGATGATGCCGGCATCGAATTGATCATGATACTTCCACGCCAGATAGAGTGCGGCTGGGAATGCTTGGTCAATATAACAAGCAGGGCTCAGCAATCCAGATGCACAAGGATAAGTCTCGCTGCATCGGCCAAGGTCAAACGCCTTGATGAGGAATTGCGCAATGGGTTTGTAGCATGGCAGGATTTGGCCATGACAGCTCGCACAGTGAAACCAGAAATCCTTGATCATCTGCCTGCCGATGATCCGGAAGCACGGCGATCAAGGAAGGATCTGCGGCGAATCAATTTCCTGATGGGCAATGAACGTTGGGTCTGCCGTGCGATGCGAAAACACCCGCAGGCCGCCGCCAAGGGAATCGTCGAACTCGGTGCTGGCGATGGAGTGTTAGCCGGAAAAATCGCGCATATTTTCACCGAATCGCAGGTCACTGCCTGTGACCTCGCTCCCCGTCCCGACGGGCTCGATGCGCGAGTCGTCTGGTCGCAAGGCGATATTCTAACGACTTCCAGCGCCCCAAGCGGCGGAGTGCTGGTGGCGAATTTGTTCCTGCATCACTTCGAGGGAGAATCATTGCGTGTGTTAGGGGATCTCTGCGCAAATTTCGAGGTGCTCATTTTCAACGAGCCTAATCGCGCCATACTGCCGCATTTTTTGGGCGCCACGCTGTGGCCGATGATCAACCGCGTGACCCGCCATGACATGCATGTGAGCATCCGCGCCGGCTTTGCTGGCAGTGAGATTCCGCGCATGATGGGCTTGGATCGCAAAATCTGGCGCATCCGTGAGACTTTCACATGGCGTGGCGGCAGACGCGTGCTAGGTTGGCGCACTTGATTAAAGAAATCACAATCGCTGGAGGTGGATTGACAGGGCTTGCATTGGCGGTTTCCCTGCGAACTCGCGGCGTCCCAGTTAGAGTTTTGGAAGCGGGAAGTTACCCGCGGCATCGCGTTTGTGGTGAGTTCATATCAGGCGTTTCTGCGGAGACTCTCGATTGCCTTGGCATCCGTGATTTGTTTGAAGGCGCAAAAATCCATCGCTCGCTCAGCTGGCATATCGGCGGGCAGGTGATCCACCGGGACACCTTGCCCATGCCGGCGATGGGGATCTCAAGATATGTATTAGATGAACGACTGCGAAAACGATTAGAAGAACTTGGCGGGATTGTAGAAACTGGCGTTCGTGTTAGACCAGAGCCGCTAGAAGGCTTGGTGTGGGCTGCTGGAAGGCGTCCGTGCACAGGCAGATGGATCGGTCTGAAAGCACACGTTAAAAACGTATCGATGACTGCGGATTTGGAGATGCACACAGGCCGCAACGGCTACGCCGGACTGGCTGGCGTGGAAGATGGCTGGATCAATGTGTGTGGTTTGTTTCGCATCGATCACTCGATAGGCGGAAAGGGTGCTGATTTGTTAGTTGCTTATCTCGAAGCAGGTGGAAACACGCGTCTTGCAAACTCGCTGGCACAAACAGAGTGGCGGCCGGGCTCATTTTCAGCGGTTGCTGGTTTTGAACTCGGCCACCAGCCTGTGGTGCCGGGACTGCTTTGCCTTGGCGATGCGGAGAGCATGATTCCTCCCTTCACTGGCAATGGCATGTCGATGGCATTTCAGGCTGCGGAAATCGCTTGCTCGCCGCTTGTTGCATGGGCGTCCGGATGTCGTTCATGGCAGGCGGTGATGGACACGGTGCAAGCCGATTTGAAGAGGCGCTTTCGCAAACGACTTGCGGTGGCTGGCGTGCTGAACCATTTTTTGATAGGAAATCAAGGTCGTTCACTGCTTCAGTCTCTATCAGGCATTGGCCTGTTGCCGTTTAGGCCAATGCTTTCCCTTGTTCGTTAGATTTTTCCCTTTCCACCATGCATCTTCGCTCACTCGCCACTGCCGTTCCTTCTCAATCGTTTTCACAGCACCAATGTTGGGAGGCATTTAGTGGCAAAGGACTGCTCGAATCGCTCAGGCCAAGGTCTGCGGCGCTGGTGGAAAAAGTGCTAACCAGCGGCTCGGCGGGAATCGAACGGCGCAATTTTGCGCTGGATGAAATCGGCCCGGTGTTTTCGCGTAACGCCCAGCAGCTCAATGAGTCCTTCGAACGCGAAGCTCCTTGTCTCGCTGGAAATGCTCTATCTAAGGCACTCGAACGCGCGGGCATCGCCGCATCTGGAATCGATGCCTTGTTTCTCTGCACCTGCACCGGCTACCTTTGTCCCGGAGTGAGCAGTTACCTAGCAGAAAATCTCGGGTTGAGGGCTGATGTCTATCTAGCGGATCTCGTTGGACTTGGCTGCGGTGCCGCCATTCCGATGATGCGAGCTGCTCAGGGTTATCTATCAGCAAATCCAGGTGCGGTGGTGGCAACTGTGGCTGTAGAAATTTGTTCCGCCGCATTTTTCATGAGCGACGATCCTGGAGTACTCATTAGTTTGTGCCTGTTTGGCGACGGTGCGGCAGCGGCGATCTGGACAGACCAGTCAACGCCCGGCGGCTGGCAGGCAGGATGTTTCACCACGATTCATCGGCCTGAGCAACGTGAGAAAATCCGATTTGTAAACTCCGGCGGAAAGCTCAAAAACCAACTCCACCGCGCGGTGCCAAATCTAGCAGCTCAAGCAGTGTCCGAACTTTTTGCTCAGCGCACTGGTGAGCCGGATCAAGTCATCGCCCATTCCGGCGGGCGCGATGTGATCGAGGCGCTTGAAAGTGTATTGCCTTTCGAACTAACGGAAACCCGCAGCGTTTTGCGCGACCACGGCAACATGAGTAGCCCCGCAGTGCTCTTCGCGTTAGAGCGCAGATTGGCTGAAGCTCGCCCTGACGACCAACGTTTCTGGCTCACAGCCTTCGGTGCTGGCTTCGCAGCACACGCCTGTGAAATGTGGCGGACAGACTAACTAAATAGTTAAGAAGCAACCTGTGATTGTCGATTGATTCGAGCAATCGCCGCATCCTGAATTGGATTTTCCGATCCGACTGCGATGCGCAAAAAACTGAGCAGCCACCGCGTGGTGGGGATCACCAGCCAACGTGGCATTGCTCGCAGGCCGATCATTTTCTGATAAGAGGCAGGCAATGTTAGATATGCTGCTTGAAACAAAAGCCGATAGACAACGCAAGCCACGATCGGCAACGGTGGATGGCGAAGCCACTTGATCACTTCACGGCTATCATCTGTCATCGCGAGTTGTGGCTCGAAATGTCTAATGTCATCTAGCAATTCTTTTTCGTCCTGCGGCGCGGCATTCAGGCCCAGTGGCTCGACCGAGTGCGCCCACAATCGGATGTATGCATCTGCTCCACCGGGAATCGGCACCGGAGAATAGGCCTGATGGCAGCGCAGGAACGAATCCATGAATGCGATGTGGACCCACCGCAACAGCTCGGGATCGGAAGCTTTGTATTCGCGTTCATGACCAGCAGCGTCGCGGTAAGTGCCGCGCACTTTGCCATGCATGCCGCGCACTCTCGCAGCTTCGCGCAGGATTGATTCGCGTGAGGCAAATGTAGTAACAGTTAGCCACTGGATGGTCCCGGCCAAGCGTCCGAGCGGATCTGCCTTGTAGCGCGAGTGATCGCGCACGCCCGCTAGAGTCCCCGGATGGAGCGCCTGCATCAGCAGCGCACGCACGCCGCCAACCAGCGTCGCCATGTCCCCATGAATCATCCACGGCGCATCCCCGGGCTGAAAAAAACCTGGCCCATCGCCCTCGGCGACTGCGTCTAACCACGGCGGATTGCCACTCGGGTCACCGCATAACACGGCACGGAAGCGACGCGCGATTTGCTGTTGGATAAAAGTGATCATGTTATTGGTCAGGTCTTAAAATCGCGGGATTGGAAAGCTAGCCAGCCGATGATGAAAAAAGTCACGTTAATTCCTGCTAGAAGTGCGTAGGACTCGATGATCTTCGGCCACGAAATCGATTGTTCGACGAGGAACACCCAGGCACTCATTCGCCACGTGATGAACCAACTTTCGTAGGGTTTGAAGAACGGAAAATTCTGCAAAATCATGTCAACGAAGAGAATGGTTAGAGTGATGATGGTAGCGGCCGCAGGCTTGATTTTAAAACAGGAGAACATGAAAGCTAAAGACGACAGCGTGATCATGCTCAGGCCAATGCCTGCTGCTGCTAGACTCAGCCGCGAGGCACCTTCCCACCATTCTGGATATGCGGCGAAAACTTTCATCTTTGGCTCCATCACAAAAAGTCCGCCTTCCCAACCGACGGCGACCACGGCCATTACATAGCCGGAAATCCCGACGAAGAAGACGAAGGAGAAAGTGTAAAGGCAGATCGCGGTGTATTTAACTAACAGAAGTCGCAAACGGCTGACCGGCCGCGCGAAGATCAGCCGTAGATTTCCGTCCTCGTTTTCCTTGGCGACGATGTCACCAGCGACGAGCGCGAAGTAGATCGAACCAAGGATGAACATGCTCAACAGCATGATCGTGAAAGTGATCGTTAGAGAACTGTAGTAGGTGCCGAACTCGAGACCATTTCGTTCCACCAAGTCCTTCATGTGGCGTTGGCTGCGCGGGAGTTTGTAAACGATTAGAATGAGCGCTTCCATCAGGAAGAAGGCCCCGTATCCCATCCAAGTGCGCGGTCGGGCAAATAACTTGCGCAGTTCTCCACGGAGTTGTTCGAAAAAAATCATTGGGCTTTTTGATCGGCTGAAGGTTGATTGAGCAGGTCCATGTAAAAATCCTCCAATGATCGTTTCACCGGAGCCAGCGAACTGACGCGGATGCCTGCTTTGACCAAAGCCTCGACGAGTGCGGCGGGGTCGGAGTTTTTTGCCAGCCGGATGCGTCCCGGTGTTAGAACTTCACCACCGAGCGAGTGGATGATGGGAAGTGCGCCGTCCCATGGATCGAGCGATGCATCGAAGTCCAGCTCGTCAGTTAGTAATCCGGAAACGCTGCCTTCGAAAACACGCCGCCCCTCGCGAAGAATGGTGACGCGGTCACACATGAGTTCGACTTCAGCGAGCAGATGTGAGTTGAACAAAACGGTCATGCCGCGCTCATCGCGGAGGCGCAGGATGAAATTGCGGAACCAACGAATGCCTTCGGGATCAAGGCCGTCGGTCGGCTCGTCTAGCAATAATAATTTCGGTTGTGGCAACAGCGCCTGAGCGAGGGCGAGGCGCTGGCGCATACCATGGCTGTAAGTGCGAACTTTGGAGTGAATGCGTTTGGTTAGGCCGACGATTTCGATGGTCTCGCGGGCGGACTTTTCATCAAAACCGCCCGAGTAGCTCATGAGAATCTTCAAGTTATTCCAGCCGCTGAGGTAATCGAAAAAAGCCGGAGACTCGAAGATCGCCCCGGCCTTGCACAGGGCGGTGGAGCGGTGAGTTAGCACAGAGACGCCGCCGATGGTGACATTGCCAGCATCCGGCATGACCATGCCTAGGATGATGCCAAGCGTGGTGCTTTTGCCTGCGCCATTGTGACCTAACAGCCCGTGGATCTCGCCCTGGGCTACGCTGAACGAAACATCCTCCAGTGCCGGTTTGCCACCAAATTTTTTGGATAGAGCCTGAATTTCTAACATTGAATTAATGGTTGTCCGTGGCGAAGCGGGCTTTGTTTGAGCTGGTTTGATCGGCGTAAAGGAAATTGGTGCCGTTGGGGTGCCAGGCTTCTTTGTCGGAGATGAGTGGGATTTTATCCGAGCGGTCTTGGATGCCGAAGAACTTGAGTTCGGTTGTTTTCAGGCCGTTCTGGGTGGAGTTCCAGAGGTAACTGGATCCGGATTTAGCGAATTGTTTGCGGTCTTGTGGGCAGTGGAAGGCTGCTTCATTTTCGAGATAGGGGAGCAGGATAGTTTCTAACACGGGTATGTCATCCGCTTTTGAGGATCGGCCGGGAGCGAGTGTGGGTAGCGTTTGATTGTGGTCTTGCAGATAGAACTCGAGCGCAGTGCCGAGGGAACGGAGCTGGTTGAGGCAGGCAGCTTCGCGGGAGCGGTCGAGCATGGTTTTTCCAATCGCAAATCCGACGCCACTGAGCACCGCGACGATGGCGATGGTGACTAACAGCTCGATGAGAGTGAAGCCGCGCGGTTTCATTGTGGGCGGCGGGGGCCGAATTCATTGCCGCGCAGGCCCTGCATGGTTTCGTTGATCGCCTCCATCAGCGGTGCAAGATCGAGCTTGGTGTCGGTGCTGGATTTTTCGAAATAAGCGCGAATGCCTTCTTGGCTGATTTTTTCTAACACATCATTACCAAGTTCGTTTGCCCTTTCCATGTCATCAGCTGTGCGGCCTTCCTGAACCTCTTTGAGACCTTGTGCGACGAAGCTTTTTCGCTGCTCAGCTGGCATGGAATCCAGAGATTCCATGAAACGATTCATCGACTCCATGATCGTGAGTTCGATGAACAAGTTCTTTTCGTTTTGGTTGAGTTTGCGAAAAAAATCCTCAGTGCCGCGATTGCTGCGGTTTTTTTCGCGCTCTTGGAAATCAAGGCCGTTGAGAGTGCTGGCGATGTCGCGCAGTTCTGTTTCGCGGCGTTTTGCCTCGGCGGCGTTTGGAATGGTGTCGAGCTTCGACCAGTCCACAAACCGAGCTTTCTGGATCTGTTGGTTGAGGCGCTCCGCAGTGACCTTGCGGGAGCCAGCATAGGAACGCACGGCCCAAACCGAGAGCCAAACCAAGATGAGCGCCAAGACCGCTTTGATGACCACATTTCGACGATTCATTGGCGAAATTTTAGTGCAGGATGAGCAGCGCGCAAGGGGCAGAAACTATCTTGCCGATCATGAAGAGCAGAGCGCATGTCCTGCTGGCGAGGCAGTGATCTGATAGAAAAACAGTTCATCACCGCTGTTTGCTTTTCCAATCATCCATGCGTGACATCGCCTCGAGCTCGCTGATCGCACCGCTTACTACTAACGCATCTAGCGCACAATACACGGTGGATCGAGAATCCGTTCTTCCGGCCAAAGTGAGGAGTTCGTCGATGATCGTGTCATCCACCTGAATGTCCCGCTCAGTGAAATACTGCTTGAGAAAGTCCGCAGCATAACGGCTTTCGATGGAAGTCGCATTTTTCAGAGATTGACGTGCCAGCGTCACCACCTCTGGCAGATCCACCATCTCGCCAACATGGCTCAGAATGGCGTAAGCAATCCCGCGTCTCCTGCCGCCAAAATTATCGCGTGGCCGTTTGAACTCAAAACATGCTAACGAAAAATCGTGTAGATCACGGAGGACATGCAAATGGGCTTGGAACTCAGATGGAGCAGTTTCAATCTGATCGAACGCAGGAATTGGCTGACATTTCGCATCCTTCAGCCAACTTGTCGAAGTTCCAGCCACCCAGCTGAGAATTTCCATCAGCTGTTCTTCTTGAACTTGTCGGCCTATCAGATCGGAACAGCGCAGTGCCTGGATGAATGATAGAATTTGTCGTGTCTTAATAGATTCTTGACTCAATTCAGGATAAAACCGTCTCACGTCGTAAACAGCTCCCCCTAACACGGATCGGTCTTTGCTTGGGCGTTCGAGTTCTCGCCAGAGATCTTGCATCAATAGTTCAAATTTTTTACGCATGATTTCAATAGGCGTTATGTTTGCAGCAGATCAGGCCGATTCGCAACGCCCATTTGGCTGAAAAAATCCATTATTTGCGTGGGGTGGTTTCGTGGATTAAAACTCAATGCCAGCCGACGAAATCATGCGCGCCATAATCATTCAACCGTCATTCGAATCATGGCGAAACGCCGCGCGCGAGTTGCTTGCCCACGGGGTGTCGCCGGATGAAATTCTGTGGTCGGATGACACGCAGGAAAATTCGCTTTTTGCCGCCAGCGAGACGGCGTCGGCGATCCGGCCTACGCCTAAAGTATCCGCCGCGTTTCTCGATATAGCCCGCACAGCCGCCGCCCACACCGATCTGCGGCGCTGGGGTTTACTCTATCGGCTACTTTGGCGCCTCACTCATGGCGGAGAAAGTCATTTGCTGATGCTTCCAACTGATCCTGATGTTCGCCTGATCCAACAGTGGTGCAAAGCAGTGGGTAGAGACATTCATAAGATGCACGCATTTGTTAGGTTTCGGCTTGTTAGTAAAGAGGAAGATACTGGGCGCGAGCAATTTGTTGCGTGGTTCGAGCCTGAAAACCGCATTGTGCAGTTGGCATCGCCATTTTTTCAGAAACGATTTGCTGGCATGGATTGGTCGATTCTTACACCCTTTGAATGCGCTCACTGGGATGGAAAATCGCTATTTTTCACCCCTGGCGTGGATCGCAGCGAGGCCCCGGATGAGGATGCACTTGATGATCTTTGGCGCACTTACTACCGCAGTATTTTCAATCCCGCGCGTCTTAAAGTGAACGCGATGCAATCAGAGATGCCCAAAAAGTATTGGAAAAATCTGCCGGAAGCACCGCTCATTGCAGAACTCATTTCTGGCAGCACGAGCCGTGTGAAAACCATGTTGGAAACCGCAGAACGCCCGGTGAAACCCGCACCGAAAAACGACTATCTTGAATCTCTGCGAAAAATGAACGAAGCAGCGGCGGCACTCGAAAAACCAGAAGCCTCATGAAGGATGTGAAAAAACAACACCTGCCAGAAAAAACCTGCGCTGTCTGCGGTCGGCCATTTGTGTGGCGCAAGAAATGGCAGAAGGTTTGGCAGGACGTGAAGTTTTGCAGTGATCGCTGTCGCCTTAATAAAATAAAAGAATAACTTTGTCTTATGGAAATCACTTTGATCTATCCTCATCAATTGTTCGCAAATCATCCAGCGGTGGCAAAAACCCGATCAATTATCTTGATAGAAGATACATTATACTTCGGCAACGACGCGAACTGGCCTGCTGCGATGCACCAGCAGAAGTTGATGCTCCACCGCGCATCCATGAAGGCCTACGCCGCAGAACTCGAACAAGCTGGGCACTCGGTCCAATACATCGAGGCATCTAGCAAGTTAAAACTCCCCACACAAACCAAGGTAATTCACATGGTTAACCCAGCCGATGATGTGACAATGCGGCGTGTGAAAAGACTTGCTGATAGACTCGGCGCTGAGCTAGTTGTCCACGATTCTCCTAACTTTCTGAGTCCATCCTCGTTTTTGGAAACTCATATCGCATCGAAAAAAAGACCTTTCATGGCGAAGTTCTACGAAGCTCAGCGGAAACGCATGAATATCTTGGTCGATCAAGACGGTGCGCCCAGCGGCGGCAAGTGGTCATTTGATACTGAGAATCGCGCCAAACTGCCTAAAAAACACATTCCGCCGATGGCGCCCTACACTTCCAGCAATGCCTTCACCAAGGAAGCCGCCGACTATGTTACTCGAAATTTTCATGATCGTCCTGGATCGTTGAAAAATTTCCGTTGGCCCGTCACGCGCAAGGACGCGGAGGCATGGTTGGATCGGTTCATCGAGGAACGACTCGAAAACTTCGGTCTCTACGAAGACGCGATTTCCACTGAACACGCTTATATCTATCACTCTGCGATCACTCCCATGCTTAACATCGGTCTGCTCAATCCGCAGAATGTGATTGATCGTGTGATGGCAAAATCCAGTAGCATCCCAATGAACTCGCTAGAAGGTTTCGTCCGCCAAGTCATCGGTTGGCGCGAGTTCATGCACGGAATCTATCAGCATCGTGGCGTGGAGATCCGCAACGGGAATTTCTGGAAATTCACGCGCTCACTTCCTAGTTCGTTTTACGATGGCACCACCGGTATCCCCCCGGTGGATCGCGTGATCCGTCAACTGCTAGATGATGGCTACTGCCATCACATCGAGCGCTTGATGGTGCTTGGCAATTTCATGTTACTCTGCCGGATCAAGCCGGATGACGTCTATCGTTGGTTCATGGAAATGTTTGTGGATTCCTACGATTGGGTGATGGTTCCCAACGTTTATGGCATGTCACAATTTGCGGATGGCGGTACGTTTACCACCAAACCCTATTTTTCTGGGTCGAATTATCTGTTAAAAATGTCCGATGAAGCCAAGGGGCCGTGGTGTCGAGTTTGGGATGGCTTATTCTGGTCCTTCATCGCAGTTCATGAGGAGTTTTTCCTGCGCAATCCTCGGCTGTCGATGATGGCAAGAACATGGCAGAAACTCGCGGCAGAAAAACAAGCGGGTCATTTAGAAGCGGCGGCTGGTTTTCTAGCAGAACTCGACAAGCGTGTATGATGTTTGAAATGCCGAGTATAATCATTTTGAGTAGCGAGCCTTGCCAAGCTGCTGGACCAATGGTTGATTGACGTCCTGTGACGACGTCTCTTCTCCTGTGGTTCTCGGCGATATCCTTCATCGGCTTTGGCTGCGCGTGTTTTGTCTCAAGTTATATGCGGGGTGAGTTCGCGCGTTATGGCTTATCTAACCAACGGTATTTTGTTGGAATATTACAAATGGCTGGGGGGTGTGGTTTGCTCGTAGGCAATTATTTGCCATGGATCGGCCAGCTTGCTGCTGGCGGGCTGACGTTGTTGATGCTGCTTGGAGTGGGGGTCCGAATTAAAATCAAGGACACCTTTATTCAAACGACTCCGGCGTTGGCCTACTTCGTGCTCAATCTCTATTTGTGTGTCGCGGCATTCTGATAGTCAGAGCAAAATGATTCCGGCGCACATTGCTAACACTACCAAAGATGGGATTGATTTGAGGAAAGGATCTCTCACTTTAAGGTGCATTGCAAAGGCCCCGAGCATCAAAGCAGCCATGCCAATCGCCGCAGGCTGGACTAAAACAGGAATCCAAATTCCGACTAGCAGTGCTACGGCCAGGCTTACTTTGATTCCGCCGATCAGACACATCGCCGGAAATGGCAATCCGTAAGTGGCAAATTCCTCACGCAGGTTTTTCGCATGGCCACCGCGATAGGGTGTCGATTTGTTGAAACGCAGCACCCAAACATTCAGGATGCCGAGCGCGACGATGACTTGCAGAATTAGGGTTATGTCTTTCATGGTTAGAAGTAGTGATTGTACGATGCGGGAAACTAAGCATTCCGAAGATATTCGGATGCCAGATCGACCGGCTGATAGGGAACGCCGAATTTCTCGCAGATCAGATTTGCACTGATGCGACCGGATTCGTAAATCGTCGGCAATCCACTGCCAGGGTGCGTGCCGCCGCCGACAAGATAGCAGTTATTATATCCTTGGAATCGATTATGTGGTCGCAGGTAAAGCATCTGGCGCATCGTATGGGCGAGATTGAAGGTGGCACCCATGAAAATGGACGAACTCTCCCAGTCGGCTGGTGAGATGATGCGTTTGCTAATAATGTGTTCGCGCAGATCTTTCATGCCGGTGCGTTGTTCGATGCGACGCAGGATTTTATCGGCATATTCTTCTTGGTGGTTTTCCCAATCAAAACCGTGCCGAGTATTAATAGTAGGAACTAATACATATAAACCTGACTGACCTGCAGGAGCCACGTGTGGATCATTGACACATGAATTTCTCACATAGATCGACATGTCATCAGAAACGTGACGCTGGCTCTGGATATCAGCGACATTTGCGCGGTAATCGTCGGCGAACAGTATGTGGTGATGCGGCTCGCTTTCGTAAATTTTGTCAATTCCCAGATAGAGCATGAAGGTCGAACAGGAAAACTGACGACGGCGCATTTTTTCATCAGATACACTATAACCGTTGAAAAACTTGGTGGCGGCGTGTGCATAGTCCGCATTGACCACGACGGCATCGGCTTTGATCGTTTCGCCATTTTCCAGTTTGGCACCGGTGAGTGTTTTGCCTGAAATCAAGAGTTCTTTGACGGGAGACTCGAGGCGAAGTTCGCCGCCGAGATTTTTGAAAACCTTGGCCATTGCCTGTGAGATACGGTTCAGGCCGCCTTGCACATGATAGACGCCGTAGCGATATTCAGTGTATGATAGAATGCTAAAAAGTGCGGGACAATGCCATGGCGACATGCCGAGGTATTTCGCTTGGAAAGTGAATGCGAGTTTGAGGCGCTCTTCGTCGAAATAATCACCAAGCACATCATGCACGCTGCGGTTGGTTAGAACATAGGGTAGCGCACGGAGCAATGCGGGACGCAAGTAGGAGGTGAGTGAGTGGAATGGATGTTGCAAACACGGATAGATTTTGCGGAATTTTTCCGCGTGATCAGTCATGTATCGGCGGAAGCCGTTGCTGCTGCCTGGAAACACGCGCTCAATCTCTTCTGACATTTTTGCGGTGTCGCTATAGGTGTGGAGTGATGTGTCACCCCAACTGAGCCGGGTCATCGGATTGAGATCGATAAATTCCAGATGATCTTCGCTGGTGCCACCGGTTTCCGCGAAAATTTCATCTAAACAAAATTTTTGGTGAAGGAATGTTGGGCCGACATCGAAAGAAAATCCATCCAGATTGAGTTCCGCATTTCTTCCGCCGACGCGGTCATTTTTCTCGACGATGGTGACACGGAAACCGCGGTGGGCGAGGAGCATTCCGGCGGTGAGGCCGCCCGGGCCGGCGCCGACGATGAGGACATGTTTCTTGTTGCCAGCAGTCATTGATAGCGGATGCTAAGATGTTTTTTAAAAAACACAAACCTGACTTGTCGGATTTTTGTCACCGGAAAAGCCTGACTTGTGACTTCCCATGGCAGTTGGATGTTTGTATCACTCGGCGCATGGAGCAGTTACTTAACATATTACCGCGAGCTGCGATGGCGGGGGAGTTTGTGCCGCAAGATTATTTCCAACGTCTTTCAATTGATGATCTCTGTGGCAAGGGCAGGCCGTTGGAAGTGGATTTAGGATGCGGCGACGGATCATTCCTGATGGATATGGCACAGCAGTTTCCTGATAGAGATTTCATTGGAGTTGAGCGACTGTTAGGTCGTGTGCGCAAGGTTTGCAAAAAAATTACTCGGCGGCGATTGGAAAATGCGCGGGTCTTGAGATTGGACAATCGTTACGTGGTTGAGTGGCTGCTACCGGAAGCCAGTGTTGCGCGTTTGCATTTGTTATGCCCAGACCCGTGGCCAAAGGTGAGGCATCATCGGCGGCGTCTGGTGCAGGTGGATTTCCTGCTAGCAGTGAAGCAGGTTCTGGTGCCTAACGGCGAGTTTTTATTCATGACGGATCATGAGGACTATTTCCGATGGGCTGAGGAAAAAGTGATAGAGTTCGGCGGCTTCGAGCGCATCGACTGGCAAGAGGACTCTTTTTTCTATCCCAAAACGGATTTCCAGCAGCTCTGGGAAAGCGAGGGCAAACAGATGTGGCGTCTGCGCTGTCGCAAGTCCCACTAACCGATTTTATCCGTGCCAAAATAGGGCACCAAAGCGGCAGGAATCTGGATCGAGCCGTCTGGCTGCTGGCATTGTTCGAGCAGCGCGACGTAAAGCCGAGGCAGCGCGGTACCGGAGCCATTCAGCGTGAAAGGAAAGCGGTTTTTGCCATCAGCGTCCTTGAAACGCAGTTTCATCCTGCGTGCCTGATAGTCGGTGAAGCATGAGCAACTTGAAACTTCGAGATACTTGCCGTGACCCGGTGCCCAGACTTCGATGTCGTAGGTTTTGGCAGAGGAAAAACCGATGTCTCCGGTGCAAAGTTCGATGACGCGATAGTGCAGGCCAAGCTTCTGGAGAATCGATTCGGCATGGGCAGTGAGCATTTCTAACGAATCAAATCCATGGTCTGGGTGAACGATTTGCACCAACTCAACTTTATCGAATTGATGCATGCGGATGATGCCTTTGTTGTCACGGCCAGCGGACCCGGCCTCGCGACGGAAGCATGGTGTGTAGGCAACCATTTTTACCGGCAGCGAAGATTCTGCTAGAATGGTGTCTCGATAGAGATTGGTGACTGGGACTTCAGCAGTAGGCGCGAGGAACAAGCCGTTGATGCCATTTTCATCGGCATCGGTGCCATACATGTCATCCTCGAATTTTGGCAGTTGGCCAGTGCCTTCCATGCACTCGCGCTTCACCAAGTGGGGAACATTGACTTCCTCGTAACCGTTAGTTGTCTGAGTATCCAACAGGAAATTGATCAGCGCACGTTCAAGCCGGGCACCCAATCCGCGATAGACGACAAATCCAGAGCCCGCGACGCGAATACCGTCTTCCCATGCGATGAGGCCGTGCTGTTGAGCGAGCTCGACGTGGTCTTTTGGAGCAGCGATTTTTGGCTGATTACCCCATTCGCGAATTACTGGGTTAGAAGTTTCATCTTCACCAGCAGGACATGCGTCATGAGTTAGATTAGGGATGTTTAATAACAGATCTGATTGCTCCGCGGCGGCATCCTCAGCTTGGACATCAAGCGCGGTGATCTGCTCATTGATTGCGCGAACTTGGATTTCGATCTCGGAAGTATCATGTCCTTTGGCTTTCAGGGAACCGATTTCCTTGGATATGGTTTTGCGAGAACTTTGGAGGTGTTGTTTATCGGTCTCTGCTTTGCGACGGGTTTCATCACAAGCGAGCACTTCGTCCACAAGTTTCCAGTGGAGTCCTCCCCGTTGTTTGAGGCGGTCTTGGATTGCGGCGGGATTTTCACGGATGATTCGGATATCAAGCATGGCGGACGGGATTGTCGCGGGCAAGCGGGCGGGGAATCAACGTAAATTATTTGCGAATCCTGGTAATTTTTTCAAGCCTTCCAGAGCATCCGAGCGCCGAATACCACTAGCACGCAGCCAAAAACGCGGGTCAGTGTTTGATTGCTGAGAGAGCGCATGAGATCCGTGCCATACCAAGCGGCGATGGCAGATGCGAGACCGACTGCGGCGACGATTTTCCAATCGATGAGTTTGTTCGCGCGGGCGTTGTTGAGAGTCGCGACGATGGAAATGATGATGATGATCGCCATCGAAGTAGCGACGGCGCGTTTTTGATCAAATCCTAACAAACCAACAAAAGCAGGCACCATCACGATGCCGCCGCCGACGCCGCAGAGGGCGCCGAGCAGCCCGGCAGCGAGGCCGATGAGGATGGCAGAAATGGTGAGCTTCATCGGCGTGCGGCGGCGGGTCGGCGGTTAGGCGTTTTACGGGCTGAGGCGATTTCCACGATCAGGCGATGCAGGATGAGGCGGTGATCAAGCCCGGTGGTGACGAGAGCTTGGTCCGCCTTGAGCGTGGCTTCCATGACTTTTTGCAGGCTCTCGATGTCGAAATTCGCGGCGTTTGGCAACGCGAGAAAGATCGGAAAAACATTCACTCCACTGCCGTCTTTTTTTTGCGGCAACCAAGCGCGGTCGTTTTCCGGCAAGCGATTGAGCGCACCGGCAAATGCCTGATAGTTTCCGGTCGGGGTTTTGAATCGATCCACGATGAGCTTGGCCATGTAGAGATTTCTCACCACGCCGATGATTGAGGCGCGCATGATGCCGATGGCGGATTCATCTGCGCCGAGTTGTTGATCGATGAGCTGGATGGCGCGCGCGGCGTTGCCGGTTTGGATCGCCTTGCCGATCTCAAAAACCACAGCGGCGCGGCTGAGTGGAACCAGCACGTTTACGTCTTGCTCGGTGATGGTGCGGCGCTCCGGCCCGAGAAAGAGATCGAGTTTTTCGAGTTCGTTGCCGATTTGTTGGGATTGCTCGCCAGCTAACAGCACGAAGATCGCCAGCGCATCGGGTTCGAAATTCAGGCCGAGTGTGGCGGCGCGGCGCGTCACCAGCGTGGCCACTTGGTCTTGCCAGTCGTCGCGGCTGGTGTCGATGCGGTCAAACACCTGCACTTCTGCGGTTTTTTCGATAAATTTCCAAAATCCCCGTCGTTTGTCCACGCCTTGCGCGGTGAGCAGAAATTTCACTCCCGGAGGGACCCCCCGCTCTAGCGTGGCACGCAGACTTTCCACTCCGGCCTCGGTGCGTTGCGAGCGTCCGGTCACGTTGTCTCCGAGGAAATTCGCGTTGCGCAGCCAGACGACTTTATCGCCGCCAAACATCGGTAGCGTCAGCAGCGATTGCACGGTGGAACCACAGATATCAAAGGCAGAATCCGAATTATCCGCGATGCCATCGATGGTCTCATGAGTGAATCCGTCATCCAGCCCACAGGTGAGCTGATTGTAAAGCATGAGGGCTTTTTCCCGCACCATGCCGTCATCACTGCCCACCACAGCGAAAAAATTTCCGGCGGATGCGGCGGGGAGTTTTTCTTTCGAGGACACGACAGGGTGTTACCCGCTCAGATTCTGGACTGCAAGACTTGAGCGATGTTCGTATGGCCAAACCCTGTGTTTGATTGAAAAAATGATCCCAAAAATTTTACACGCACAGCCGTTCAAGTCTTGCCAAGCGACTGAAAGTTCGTAGCTTCCGCTGCGAGCAGGCATTCCCAAGCCCCGACGCTCCATTTGGCCGACTTTTTTTGAAAATCCACTCCTTTTATTGAGGCAGTGGAGTCGCTAGATCGCTCGGAAAATCGGAAACTCCTGTCTCACGGGCGGCGGCGCAAGTCGGCTTGATCTGACATTTTGGAGTTGCTTTCCGCAAGCCGTTGCGGGGCTCCATGCCGGCACCAAAAAGCTGGAAGTCGGACTCATGCCGATCAGCACAAGGTCCTTCCAGCACCTTATGACTCCAATGAGTCCTATCGCGCCGGGCCACCCGAAACCATGACCCCAATGACAACATGTCAAACGCAACACAAAATTCCCGCAATTCGGGAGACAGCCGGCGCCGCCGTTCACGCGGCGGTAACAACAATCGTAACCAAAACCAAAACGACCGCCGCGGAGGCGAGCGCGAAAACCGCGGCGAACGCGATGATCGCGAAAACCGGAATTCCGGGCGATCCGAGGAGTTTCGTCCGCAAAGCCCGCGCCCACCGCGTGGCCGACCGCCGGTCCAACTGAGCTGGTGGCAAAAATTGCTCAAAGCCATCGGCCTCTACAAAGAACCCACCCCACCCGCACGTCCAGAACGCAAACCGCAATCCGAGCCACGCCCGGCCAAATCCAACACCCGCAACGCCAGAACTCAAGAAGGCACAGACCCCGAAAGCCGCGACGAGCGCCCGCCAAGGCGCGAAAATCGTGAAGCCCGTGGTGGCGAAAGTCGCGGCGGCGAAGGCCGTGAAAGTCGCGGCGGCGAAAGCCGTGAAAATCGTGGCGGTGAAGGCCGTGAAAATCGTGGCGGTGAGCGAAATCGCGGCGAACAACGTTCGCGTGGCGGAGATCGCTCCACCGTAGAATCCCCGCGAGTCTATGTCGGCAATCTGTCCTATGATGTATCCGAACAAGACTTGCAGGAGCTCTTCAAAGGAGTCGGTCCGGTGCGCAATGTGGAAATCGTTTACAACCGCACCACCCATCGCTCAAAAGGCTACGGATTTGTGGAAATGCTCCACATGGATGAAGCCATCCGAGCGGTAGAAGTCCTCAATGACCAACATTTCATGGGTCGCAAAATGACCGTCTCCGGCGCGAAATCAAAAGGCCAAGATGATCGTGATGAACACGAAGAACGCCCGGAACGCGAAGCCCGCCCTGTCGTGCTGGCTTCCATTCCGGTCGCCGCCGCACAGGAGGAACCGACCATCCAAACCATCGTCGAAAACGTCACCGCCGAAGAGCCAATGAACGAGCCAATCCTCTCAGAAGCCTCAGCAGAGTTTGCAGCGACTGAAATCGAAGCCATCACCGAAGTCGAAGCAGCCCCGGTGGAGTCCGAAGTCGTCACCGAAATCGAAGCTGGAACCAAGAGCGAAGTCGCCTGATTCCGAATCGATTCATCATTCCAAACGCCCCCGCCCGGACCATCCGCGGCGGGGGTTTTTGTTTTTTAGGCTAACCATCACTCATTGATCAATTCGGGAGTCGGGTCACCACCACGCGGTAAAATCCTCTCGGCCGTGTGGCCGCGCCATTGTCGCTGACGGTGATTACTGAACCCGTGCCAGCGATGTTTTCCTGAACGACAGCCCACGAGGACACAGCGAGCGTGCTGCTGCGCTCCACTCGGTAACGTCGCCCTGTGAGTGTCGGAAAAGTGACAGAAACATTCACCGGGCCGACGCTCGGTGCCGCCCGGAAGAAGCTGCTGCCATTGTTCGGCTGAGTGCCGATCACATATTCGTCGATGTTGCTATAACCATCTCTATCCAAATCAAGAGCCGCATCGTTGAAGGCGGGGTTGAGTCCCACCGATAACTCGTAATCGTCTGGCAGGGTGTCGTTGTCAGAATCGCCATCAAAAAGGCTGACTGTCGCGACGCTTGGGCTGCCGAGTGTGGAGTTTCCACTAGCCGTCGAAAGCGTGACGCGAATCGTTTCATTGGATTCGAGAGCGGTGTCGTTGATGACGGGAATCGCAAAGGTTTTGACTCGCTCGCCCGGCGCGAAGGTGAGGGTGCCGCTGGTGTGGGAGAAGTCGCTGCCTGCGGTGGCAGTGCCGCCTGTGGTGGTGGTGTAGTTGACGCTGGCCTGTCCTTCACGCCCGCCAGTGCGAGTAACAGAAACGGGGACGCTGCCGTTTTCTTCTCCGCCGCTGATGGCGGTCGCAGTGAAAAACACGTTATCACTGCATGTGACGGTGGTGAAAGAGAGCCGCCAGCTTGCGATTGAACCATTATCACCAGCCGCGAAATCCTGCACATAAAGTCGCCAATTGCCGTTAGCAGGCAAGCCGCGATATTCACCGAGGGTGAGCGCTTCCTCGACAACAACGCTATCCCCGGTGAAACTGCGATTCGACCCATAGTCATCCCACGGTCGATAGATTTCCGAGCCTAAGCTTCCATACGAAGGAAAGATGGTCGCGCCATCATCATCAAAAGTAAGATTTAATGACGACACACTGGATCCAGTGCCACCACAAAACAGGCGGATTTTCAAATCATCCGGCCCGTGCAACAATGCCCCGACATCATCTACATAGCCATGACTGAATCCAATGAGCAGGACTGAGAGGTTTTGCACCCGCCCATCAAGACCGGAAAGAGTATAATAGGAGGGGGAAGGCGAGCCGGTGTTGTTGTCTCTGATAGTGATCGCGCCACCGCTGTAGCTAGGGCTGCTCTTGGTGCCTAAGGGGATGAAGATATTGGCAAATCCAAGGTTGTTGGCTCCGTCTTGGAGTTTTAAAACGAGCGGAATGGCCATGCCGCAGCCACCATCAAGTTTGAACGAAAAACTGCGAGATACGGTGGCTCCGGCTTGGACCGCACCGAAATTTTGCGCGGCAGAAGGCAAACGCACACCCCCGAGCGGCAGCAACGTGGCCGTGAGCGCAGTGGTCGCCGCTGTGCCAGTGTTTTTCAAGCCGAGATTGAATGTGACCATTTCACCCGGATCTGCTGCGGAATTCGTGGGGGTGTTAGTCTCACTGGCGAGCGTGGCAGTAATGCCTGCGACGCGCACTGTTTGGTTAGAACCCCACAGTTTCACCGTGACGCCGGTGAGGCTGCCGCTGTCATCAATGATGCGGTCTGCCACTTTCACCGTCCAATTACCCGCCGCAGATTCTCCCCAGTGACGAACCGAACTGAAGGTCCATGCGAGATTTGCGGCGCCGTCTGAATGGGCCTGTGACAACTTGCTAACCATCCCAGAGGGCGAGGTCAGCGTGACCTCCAAGTCACCGATGGCCGTGTGAGTGGCATTCACCGTGACGGTGACATGCTCGACGCGGAAATTTGCAGCGGTGAAGTTGACCGTCCTGCTCACACCTGTGGGGCTGTTGTCGGCGATGGTAGCCGGTAGCGTGGAGGCGGCCAATTGTGTGGTGGTCATTGGCGGCAAGTTGGTCCATTGCTGGGCTAGCGCCACGGCACCGGCAGCGTCGATCAAGCCAGCACCGTATTTGTGATTGAAAGAAAGACCCGCACCATTGGGCTTCCACTCGGTATCGGAGCATTGTGGCTTGCGCGCGGTGCGGATGAGAATTTCCTGCACATCTCGCCAGCCAAGGTTAGGGTTAGCCTCTAACATCAACGCGATGATACCGGCCACCAGCGCGCATGATGATGACGTGCCACCGAAGTCATCTGAATAATTTCCTGCGGCACCCGCTGTGGTATTGTATCCACCCGTGCCGATGAGGTCCGTGGTGCGGATTCCTTCGTTTTTCCCTCCGCTATTGGATGGCGCGGAAATAAGGATGTTTGCCCCAGGTTCTGAGTAAAAACTCTGGAAACCCAAATCATTCACTGCGGCTACGGCGATGACATACGGCGAATTCGCGAAGCCATCGTAGTTCGAGTTATCTGCTAAAATCAAACCATTGCCCGCCGAAAAAACCTGAATTACACCTTTTCCGCCACGCCCGGTGGTCACCGCAGATTCCAGAGCCGCAGCAGCCAATGGATCAGGACCGCCGTAGCCAACATTGTCCGGGTAACCCCATGAGTTGCTTTTAATATGGATGACTTGGTTGTGCGCGCTGAAAGCATCCGCATCATTTTGATCCGTGCTCGGCGCGCCAGTGAGGCGAAAGCCTGTTAGCGTCGCCGACGGAGCCGCGCCGCTCACCCCGATGCCATTTCCACCGATGGCTGCGGCCAGTCCAGCACAGGCCGTGCCGTGGCCATCTTCTACCAGATTGATCGGGTTGGGATCGTTATCGTTGCTGTTGTAATCGTAGTCGATGGCAGTGTTGTAATGCGCTTGAAGGTCAGGGTGCGTGTGCTGCACGCCGTCGTCGATGATGCCGATGGTCACACCCGCGCCTTTAAACGCATCCCAAACAGGTGTGATGTTGGTATCCACCCAGAGCGCACCGCCAAGCTGTGTGGTGTTGAGATAATGCCATTGTTGGGAAAAAAGCGGGTCGTTGGGAACCCACTTTTCAGCCTTTTGTGTCGCCAGCAGCACATCCGCGCTTTCCACCTCCGGCATCGCACGCAGCCACTCCATCGCCGTGAGCGCCGCCTCGGATGTGCCTGCGTCTAAAATCAACATCCCCGTGGCATCCACTGGCTCCCGCGAGATCCGCAGCCCTGATGCCTTGGCCAAAACCTTTCCAGAGACCCCAGCTTTCAGCCGAACCAACACTTCACGCGTGACGAAATGGCGTATCGGCTCCTTCAGTTTCCGCGATTTTGGACTTCCGGTGGCCTCGACAAGCACGACTTCGACATCCTCGGCCGCTGGCAATTTTGCACGCACCGCTTTCACCTGCGATGCGAGGTCTCCCGCCACCGCTGGATGGATGACGCGTCGCCCATCGGCTTGTTTCACCGCGACTTCACGCTGGGATGTCTCGAGCTGGCGTTTCACACCGCCGCTTTGGATTTCGTAGCTCGGCTTCAATGGCTTGGCAAAATCCGGTTCTTTCGCATCCCCGATGCCACACAGACAAAGCAAAATAACAAAGAACGATAAGTACTTCATGGCCGTATCGACTACATTTGAGGTGTCATGACTGGCACATCAAAATTCAAAAATCATCACTCGGCAATCG
>ENA-OFCF01000122-OFCF01000122.1-metagenomes-genome-assembly--contig:-NODE-122-length-38634-cov-4.811348_pt1 | contig 38634 bp, 31 predicted proteins | sample MGYA00153387_OFCF01 | MGnify analysis MGYA00153387 | reverse complement strand
GTGAACCACGCAGCGATACCGTCGAGATCCACGGCGACGCTCGCGGGGGGCGCCGCCTCGCTGTCCGACACATTCAATGCGGACGCAAGCACCTCACCGGCAATCCACGTGTGATGCTCGCGCGCCGCGTCCCGCACCTGCCCTACCCCACCGATTTCGAGACGGATGCGGTCGCTCACGGAGAAGCCGGACTCCTTGCGCAGGCGCTGGATCCTGCTGACCAGCTCCCGGGCTGTCCCTTCGCGGCGCAGTCCGTCCGTCAGCGCAGGATCGACCGCGGCAACATACTCGCCGTCGCCAGCCACGACGAGTTCGCCCGCCGCTGAACGCGTCAGGATGACGTCATCCGGCTGCAGCTCATGCGAACTGCCATTGACGGTGATCGACACGGACTCACCGCGCTCGAACGCCTGCAGTGCCGCGGACTCTAGCCCCTCGACCGCCGCCGCTGCGGCCGGCGTCGACTTGCCGAACCGCTTGCCCAGCATGCGGAAATTTCCCTTCGCACTAACCTTCACGAGGTCATCGGCCGATCCCGCGAAGAGCACGTCCTTGATGTTCAACTCGGTGCGGATCAGCCCGGCGAGTGCTTCGACGCCGGCCGCCTGCTCGCGCGGAACCACACAGACGAGCCGCGCCAGCGGCTGCCGGACCCTGATGCCCGCTTCCTCTCGCGCCGATCGTCCAAGGCGCGCCAGCGTGCGGACGGCGGCCATATCGCGCTCGAGGGGCAGGTCCTGACCGGCGACGTCCGACCGGACGTACGACGCGAGATGCACCGACGATCCCACGAGCTGGCGGTGCATCCAGTCCGTGATGAACGGCGCGATTGGTGCCAGCAGGCGGCAGGTCACGGTCAGCACCTCATGCAGCGTCGCAAAGGCAGCGCGGCTGTCGTCGGTGTCCGTCTCCCAGAAGCGCGAGCGGCTCAGGCGGACATACCAATTGGACACATCCTCGTCCACGAACTCCATGATTGTGCGCGCGGCAAGCGTTGGCTCGTACGCCTCGAGCAGCCGGTCGGCCTCGGCTTCCACCGTGGCCAGGCGAGACAGCACCCAGCGATCCAGCGCGGGACGCGCGGTGACGGCCGGGTCTCGATCGCTCGGTGACCAGCCGAAGTTCGCGTACTGCGCGAAGATGCCGCTGTACGTGTTGCGCAGCGTGACCAGAAACCGGCCTGCCGTCTGGCGCAGCACATCCTCGTCGAAGCGGCGCGGAATCCAGACCTGACTGGTGCTGATCAGGAAGAGTCGCACCGCATCGACGCCATGCGTGGCAATGACCTTCCACGGCTCGACGGCGTTGCCCTTGCTCTTCGACATCTTCTGGCCGCTCGCGTCGAGCACGAGGTCATTCACCAGCACGTGACGATACGGCGCGGCGGTGCCGGCGGCGTTGTTCGGCAATGCATCGCCCAGTGCGGTCGCGATCGCGAGCAGCGAGTAGAACCAGCCGCGTGTCTGGTCCACGCCCTCGGCGATGTAATCAGCCGGGAAATGGGCCGCGAGCACATCGGCATTCTCGAACGGATAGTGCCACTGCGCGAACGGCATGCTGCCGGAATCGAACCAGGTGTCGATCACCTCGTTCACGCGACGCATGGTGCCCGTGCCGCTGGGCGCCGGCCAGGTGTACTGATCGATGTGCGGCTTGTGCGGATCGAAGTCCTCGGGCAGCGCACGGCCAAGCTTCCCGGCCAGCTGCGCATAGCTGCCGATCACCTCGATCTCCGTCGCGTCGGTATCGTTCACCCACACCGGCAGCGGTGTGCCCCAGTACCGATCACGCGAGATCGCCCAATCGACGTTGTGCTCGAGCCACTGTCCAAAACGGCCGGCACCCACCTCGGGCGGCTGCCAGGCCACCTGCGCGTTGCGCGCGATCATGTCGTCCTTGATCGCCGTCGTCTTCACGAACCACGACCCGCGTGCGTAGTACAGCAGCGGTGTGCCGCAGCGCCAGCAGTGCGGATACGAGTGCACGAAGCGCCCGTCCTTCCAGAGCACGTCGCGACGGCGAAGCTCATCGATGATCAGCGGATCCGCATCCTTGATGAAGCGACCGCCGATGACCGGCATCGCCTCCGGAAAGCAGCCGCGCGCATCGACGGGCTGGAGAAATGCGAGGTTGTGACGAAGACCCGCACCATAGTCATCGGCACCGAAAGCCGGTGACATGTGCACGACGCCCGTGCCATCGTCGGCCGAAACGAAGGTCTCGGCGACGATGATCTCGTGATTCGTGTCGACGGGATACTCGATCCAGTCCAGAGGGCGGGTGTACTGCATGCCTGCGAGCTCCGACCCGCGGATGGTGCGCACACTCGTCCAGCGGTCAGCCCAGTCGGCACCCAGCACCGCGGCCACGCGCGACTCGGCAAGGATCACCGTGAACGCGGCACCGCTCTGCTTCTGCAGCTCCACGTACGGCAGGTCGGGATGCACCGCCAGTGCGGTGTTCGAGACCAGTGTCCACGGCGTGGTCGTCCACACCAGGATGCGACGACGGATCGTGGTGGAAGGATCGACGAGATCGAGCGCGATGTACGTGCTCGGATCTTCGACATCCTTGTAACCCTGCGCGACTTCATGACTGGAGAGGGCCGTTTCACATCGCGGGCAGTACGGCAGAATCTTGTGTCCCTGCACCAGCAGTCCCTTTGCATGCATGGTGGACAAGGCCCACCAGACGCTCTCGACGTAGTCGTTGGAATACGTGATGTACGGCTCTTCGTAATTCAGCCAATACGCCATGCGCTTGCTGAGCCTTTCCCAGTCGCCGCGATAGGTGAACACGCTGTCGCGGCAGCGGCGGTTGAATTCCGCGACACCGATCTGCTCGATGTCACGCTTGCCGCTGATGCCGAGCGCCTTCTCGACCTCGATCTCGACGGGCAGCCCGTGCGTATCCCAGCCGGCCTTGCGGGTGATGTGCGCGCCCTTCATCGCGCGGTGTCGCGGAATCAGGTCCTTGAGCGTGCGCGCGAAGACGTGATGAATACCGGGACGGCCGTTGGCCGTCGGCGGCCCCTCGTAGAACACGAACGAGGGCTGACCGGGCTGCGGATGATTGGTGGGATTGAAAAGCCGTTCCCGATCCCACTGCTCGAGCAACGCGGTTTCGAGCTTGTCAGGCGTGTCGTCACCAGTGAGAACGGCGTAGCGCGGAGTACCGTCGCTCACAGGCGCTCCAGCACCCCGCGGACGAGTGCCGTCAGCTTCGGCTGCGCCTCGTTCGCGGTCGCGACGATTTCATCCAGCGTCGCTTCCTGCAGCGAGTCGGGCAGGCACATGTCGGTGATGATCGAGATCCCGAGCACGCGCATGCCGCCGTGTCGCGCGACGATGACTTCCGGCACGGTCGACATGCCGACGACATCAGCGCCGAATCCGCGCAGCATGCGGTACTCGGCCCGCGTCTCGAGGTTGGGCCCGACGACCGCGACATAAACGCCCTCGCGGAGGGTGATGCCCTGCGCCATTGCGACCTGTCGCGCGATGCTGCGCAGGGGTGCGTCGTAGGCGACCGACATGTCGGGGAAGCGCGGACCCAGTGACGGATCGTTCGGCCCGACGAGCGGATTGTCACCGAGCATGTTGATGTGATCCGAGATCAACATCAGGTCGCCGCGCTGCCACAACGGATGCATGCCGCCGCAGGCATTGGAGACGACGAGTGTCTCTGCACCGAGCGCACGCAGCACGCGCACGGGGAACGTCACCTCCTGCAGCGAGTAGCCTTCGTAGCGATGAAAGCGGCCCTGCATCGCAACGACGGTGCGCCCGCCGAGCGTGCCGCAGAGCAGCCGGCCAGCGTGACTCTCGACCGTCGAGATCGGAAACCCGGGGATCTCGGCGTAATCGATAGTCGACTCGACAACGATCTGCTCGGCGAGCTGTCCAAGTCCGGTGCCGAGGATGATGGCCTCGGTGGGCTTGCGGGCAAAGCGAGACTGGATGACCTGCACCGCGGCGGCAATTCTCTCGACGCTGTGCGGCATGGGCATCTGCATGGGCGCGCTCTTGCGGAAGGCGCGCATCTCCACCGTGGCATTCAGCGAGGGCGTACTGCGGTCAGTCATTCGTGTGGCTCCTGCACTGCACTCTGCGGCACCGTGCCATCCGTGACGGCGCGAATGATCTCGGGATCTGTGATCGTCTCCCGCGCCGGAATGATGGTATTCACGTATGGCGTCGGGCGCGGGCGGAGTCGGGCATCCACGGCATCGTCGGCGTCGTGCAGGTACGCATCGACGGACGACGGCATGCTGGGCGCAGCGGTACGCGACGCCTCGACATCCTGCAGGTGCCGCTCGGCGAGCGCCTTCATCTGGGAGAGATACGACGTACGCGCGCGATTGAGCTGATCGAGATCGTGCGCGATGCGCTTGGCCGTGTTGCGCGAGTCGTCGAGCAGCGCGCGGGTTTCGGACTTCGCGGCACGCAGCAGCCGCTCGGACTCGTCGCGCGCGTCGCGCAGCATCTCGTCCGAGCGCACGCGTGCATCGGTGAGCATCCGCTCAGCTTCGTTGCGCGAATCCTGCGACAGCCGGTCGGCCTCGAGCCGCGCCTCGCCGAGCACCTGATCGGCATCCCCGCGCGCTTCCTGACGCACGAGCGAGCCTTCCTTCTCGGCCTGCTCCCGGATGTCGGTGCGCAGCTCCTGTGCACTGATCAACGCGTCATTGATGGCGCGATCGCGCTCGCGGAAGGATCGCAGCTGCTCGTGGAATCCGACCGCGCGGGCATCGAGATCGGCAATACGCCGCGCGAGATCCTCGATCTCGTCAGCGACGCGCGCCTTGAATTCGTCGACGCGCGCACGATCGTAGCCGCGCAGTGACGACCCGAACTCCCAGCGCCGCACATCCAGCGGCGTCAATCGAAATTGCTCGTCTGCCATCAGTTCCTCGCTCCGAACAGCACGGTTCCCAGGCGAACCAGTGTGGCCCCCTCTTCCACCGCGACCTCGTAGTCGTTCGACATACCCATCGACAGCTCGTGTGCCTCGCCGTGCCCTGCCGCCCGCACCGTGCCCAGGGCCGCACGTGCACCCGAGAAGGCGTGGCGCAGCGTGACCTCGTCATCCGTGTACGGCGCCATGCACATGACCCCGGTGACACGCAGCGACGGCAGCCCGGCGATGTAAGCGGCAAGCGCCTCGACCTCTGCCGGGGCCACGCCGCTCTTCTGCTCTTCGCCGGCGACGTTGACCTGCACCAGCACATCCTGCACGCGATCGTGCTGCGCGGCCGCGGCCTGCAGCGCGTCGGCGAGCCGCACGCTGTCGAGCGAGTGGATCAGCGCGAAGTGTGGAGCGGCCTTCGTCTTGTTGCGCTGCAGGTGCCCGATGAAGTGCCAGCGGACCGCCGCCGCGACGACCTGCATCTTGTCGAGCACTTCCTGCACCTTGTTCTCGCCGACATCGGCTACGCCGCAGGCCGCCGCCGCGTTCACTGCGTCAGGGCCATGTGTCTTTGTCACCGCAATGAGCCGCACAGTCTGACCGTGCCCACCGCGCATCTGCGCAGCATCGATCCGGTCCTGCACGTCGCGCACTCGCAGGCCGAGGTCGGGAAACGCCATAAGCGCTGAAATTACCGGAGATTACACACGATATCAAGCAACGCACGGCGCGCCGAATCCGCCGGCATCCGGCCGGTGAGTGCGACATCGACCGCCGCGGCGGGACAGCGTGCCACGCGCTGGAACGCGGCCACCATGCCATCGGGTGACTGGCGGGCGACGGGCCGTCGCAACGGGCTGAGGCGCTGGCTGCTTGCCATGGAGCGCTCCATATCGACGCGTGGCGGGCAGCGCGCCGACCGCAACCCGATGTCGACGAGTCCGACTCGACGCCAGCAGGTGACACCGGCGACGCGTCCAATGGTGTTCCGGATGTCGGCGTCGAGCAGGATCGACACGGCCAGCGCGCCCCGTCGGCCGATCTGCTGCGCGGCGATCTGGCCGGCGCGCGCCTGCACGGTCGCACGAACGGTCGTGTCCGCATTCAGCCTCGCGCGGAACGCCGTCTCGCGCAGATACCAGTTCGCCGGCAGCAGCGACGTGACGACGACCTGCACATCGGGGCGGACCGAATCCACCGCCTGGCGATACCAGAGCGGGTAGGAGTCGTTGTCGCCGGCCGTCAGTAGCAGCCCGTGCGGCGGCACGTCGTGCAGGAATTCATCGGCGATGGCCATCGCGAGGCTGCGATCCGGCTGGGGCGCACGCGAGACGGCGGTCCAGTTGCCAAGGATCATGAGCAGCGGCACGAACGACGCGAACAGCACCGGACGACGCACGCGCTGCGCAACGGCCCACGCACCTGCACCGATCCACAGCCCCCAGCACCAGAAGCCAAGCGCGAAGAAGTAGTCCCGTTCACGCGCTTCGTGGAGTGCCCCCTGCGCCAGCACACCGATGCCGTACGATGGACCGGCGCGCAGGTTGAGCTGCACGCAGACGCCAAGCGTCGACAGCACCAGCAGCACCAGCATGACGCGCGCGGAGATGCGGTGCGCACGCCAGTGTCGAACGCCACCGGCCGCGCCAAGCAGCACCGCGAGCATGGTGAACGGCGTGCGCCACAGACTCGGCGTCACGTCGTTCCATGCGCCGAGTGCGACTTGCCAGTCTGCATACTGCGCGATGTTGCCGACCTGCAGCCAGAGTGGCGCGCGTCGCGGCCAGAGCGGGGCGACGTCGTACTGCGCACGCGACATCACATCGAGCAGGCTCGCGAGTGTGTCCGGGTCACCCTGGTTGAGGTACGGCGACAGACGCGCGCGGAGCAGCATGATGCAGACCGCGCTCCACGCCACGAGCGTGAGCACTGCTGCGTTACGTAGCCATGGCGCCGCACCCGTCACGTGCGCCATGCGCATGCCACGCGGTGATCCGACAAATACGGCGGCACCAAGGCAGCACAGCGACACCAGCAGCTGTCCCTTCGACAGCATCACGGTGGCGAGCACCAGCGCGCCGCTTCCCCCCAGCGCCGGCCATCGTACGCGGCCCTGCACATCGGTGTTCGCCAGCAGCATCGCAGCGGGCGTCGCGACGAGCGCGCTGAGATGAAGCGGCACCGAGAGGGCAGCGACGTAGGCGAGCAGGATGCGCGGCCTGTCGTCGTCCGACGCCTGCGCGTGCCACGCCAGCGCGAGCTGCAGCGCGACAGAAAACAACGACACCGCGTACACCTCGGTCTCGGTCGCGTTGTTCCAGATGGTACCCATGGCACCGGCGCACAGGCCGCAGATCACGCCCAGCGCGCATCTGCCGCTGACGCGTGCGACGAGTGCGGCGGCGATGGCACAGGCGCCCGCCGTGGCGAGTGCCGAGAGCAGCGTGCCCGCCTGCACCGGTGAAAGCCCCGGCACGAGGCGCCAGAGCGCGCTGCCCAGCGCGACATACAGCGGTGTGCCGGGTGGGTGCGGAATACCCAGCGTGCCGATGGCCGTCGCGAACTCGCTCGCATCCCAGAAGGTGAGCGATGGAGCAGCCGTGCAGACATAGACCGTCAGGAGCAGCAGCCCCGTGATGACCGCAGCCCGGGTCGCGGGCATGTCTCGTGTCGTCATGCCGGCCGACATCGTGCCCAGAAGCATTGCCTCCGATGCACGTCACGCAGGCGCCGGCACCAGTGCTTCGAGTCGTGCGCAATCACGGTGCTCCCGACATGGACATGGGTCGTGGCCAGGCAGGGTGACGGCGCCGCGGCGGAGCACTCCTGCACCAGCGTTCGGTCAGCGACGCGAACGAGTCAGGATAATGCGAAGGCGTCGACGCAACGATGCCGCGCCACCACCGTACACCCGGTGATGTCGCGGCGCCGCGTGCCGCGCGGAGCGTGCTACCTGCCGCTGTAGTCGATGAAGCCAAGGAGCTGGGAGTCGCTGCTCTTGCGCTGCAGGCGGTACACGCCGCCACCCTCGCGCGACTTGCTCGCGTCGGTGTTGCCCTCGATCGTGGACAGCAGGCCGCCGTTCACCGACTCGACGAAGCCCGTGTGCCCCAGTCCCTTGCCGTGGCTCATGATGAAGATCATGCCGGCCTTCACCAGCGACGCATCGGCGATCGCGTCCGCCTTCTTGATGCGAACCGCGCCGGCGGCGGCGGCACGCGTCCAGTGATCGATGCACCCCGCCGTCTTCACCATGGGGTTCTTCTTCTGCATCGCGATGGCCGCATCGTCAAAGCACCAGTACGTGAAGGAGCAGCACCATGCGAGTCCCTTGGGTGATCCGGCGCGCTTCTGGTAGGCCTCGACGCGCGAGCCGAGATTCGAATTGGGCGGGACTTCGCGAACATTCTGGTCCGCTTCCTTGCCAGCGATCGCCAGGACGCGCGCCAGCAGCGCATCGGTCGCGGCGGCGCTCTGCGGCACCGATGCATCACCGAACAGCACGGCCCACGTGATTGCGCCGATCACGCCATCGGCCTTCAGCTCACGCCCGTTCGCGTCCACGCTGCGCGACTGGAAAAACTTCACCATGCGCGAGACATCCGCATTGAACGCCGAATTCGCCTCGTCGAGATGCTCCGGACTGCCGGGGCCGAATGCCAGCAGTTTGTTCAGCTTAGCACGCAGTGCCTTCACCACGGCTGGATCCTTCTCGCCCACCTTGATCAGACGGCCCGGGTACTTCATGGCACCTGCCTCCGTTCACGATTGGTCTTCGCGGTCTCTGGCGCCGCACCTTCAATGGGAGGAACGGATGTGCCACCCACAATTCTCACTCGGGCGTGACGGCAATCGGCGGTCCGAGAAATGCGGCCACGGTCAGACTTCACGGGTGGCAACGCGGCGCTCACGCGGTGATCTTGCAGACAAACTTTTACCTTGGACCTGCCGATGACCGCGATCGCCCCGTTGCCAGTTGCCGCCGCGCCGACCCATGACGAATCGCTGGACGCGCTCTGGATGCCCTTCACCGCCAACAAGGCGTTCAAGGCAAAGCCGCGGATGCTGGTCGGCGCCAAGGACATGCACTACGTGGCCGATGACGGCCGCAAGATTCTGGACGGTGCCGCCGGCCTCTGGTGCGTGAACGCAGGACACTGCCGCAAGCCCATCGTGGAGGCCGTGCAGAAGGCGGTGGCGACGATCGATTTCGCACCAGCGTTCCAGATGGGCCACCCGGCGACCTTTCAGCTCGCCAGCGAGCTGACCGAGTTGCTGCCGCGCGGCCTGGATCGCGTGTTCTTCTCGAACTCCGGGTCCGAGTCGGTCGACACGGCGCTGAAGATGGCGCTTGCGTACTGGCGCGCGCGCGGGCAAACACAGCGCACCCGATTCGTGGGTCGCATGCGTGGCTACCACGGCGTGGGCTTCGGTGGCATCTCGGTCGGTGGCATTGCACCAAACAGGGACGCATATGCAGGCCAGCTGCTGCCGCATGTGAGCCACCTGCCCACTACGCACGATCTGGCGCGCAATGCCTTCTCGCGTGGCATGCCGACGCATGGCGTGGAGCTGGCCGATGCGCTGCTGCCGATCATCGCAGAGCATGGTGCCGATACGATCGCCGCGGTGATCGTGGAGCCAATGGCGGGATCGACAGGCGTGCTGGTGCCGCCGGTTGGCTACCTGGAGCGCCTGCGCGCGATTTGCGACCAGCACGGCATCCTGCTGATCTTCGACGAAGTGATCACGGGCTTCGGTCGACTCGGCGCGCCGTTCGCGGCGCAGCACTTCGGTGTCACGCCGGACATGATCGCGATGGCGAAGGGCATCACGAACGCGACGATCCCGATGGGTGCGACCGCCGTGCGCCGCGACATCCACGATACGATCGTGGCAGCGACCGAACGTGGCATCGAGCTGTTCCACGGCTATACGTATTCAGGGCATCCGATCGCCACGGCGGCCGCGCTGGCGACGCTGAAGCTCTATCGCGACGAGGGCATCTTCGAGCGCGCGGCGGCATTGATGCCGCTCTGGGAAGACGCGGTGCACTCGCTGGCCGGTGAGCCGCATGTGATCGACATCCGCAACATCGGCATCGTGGGCGCGATCGAGATGTCGACGCGCGACGGCATGATGGGCGCGCGCGCGATGGATGCGATGAATGCCTGCTTCTGGGACGAGAACCTGCTGGTGCGCATCACGGGCGAGATCATCGCGCTGTCGCCGCCCCTGATCGTGAGTGAGTCGCAGGTGGGCGAGATCGTCGACCGCGTGCGCCGCGTGCTGCGCAGCATCGCGTGACACGCGTCAGGCTGTCCTCGTGACGCACCATGCGCCGCGCGGACAGCCAGTCGGGCTATCTCACTTGGCGGCGAACCACATCCGTCCGGCGACGATGACCAGGAAGACGGCAAAGGCGCGCTGCAGATCCCGGGTGGGAAGCTGCAGCGCGATCTTCGCGCCGATCAACGCGCCGACGAGCAGGCCCGGTGCGATCAGCAGCGCCGCACGTGGCTCCAGCGCGCCGGCCTTGTAGTACTGCCACGCGCCCAGCGCGCCGACCGGCAGCAGCAGCGCCGCAAGCGAGGTGCCGGTGGCCGTTTTCTGTGCCATGGCGGCAAGCAAGACCAGCGCCGGCACGATCACGATGCCGCCGCCGATACCGAAAAGTCCCGAGAGCAGGCCGGCACCAAGTCCGATGAGCAAGAACAGCATGAGCACCCTGGTTGCGACGCGGCACCGCAGCCGCGACGTGGTTCATCAGGCGCGTGAACGAAGCGCGTGAAGACAGCGAATGAAGACAGCAAAGGAAACCAGCGAGTAAAGCAAATGCTCGCAGCTGCGCGAACAGCGACGATCAGCCGAGCGTGACGAGCATCTTGCCGGTGTTTCCGCCGCTGAAGAGACTGAGGAACGCAGCGGGTGCCTGCTCGATCCCATGCAGGGTCGTCTCGCGCGACTGGAGCGACCCGTTCGCCAGCAACCCACCGACTTCGGCCTGGAACGCGGTGCGCTGCGGTTCAAAATCGCTGACGATGAACCCCTTGATGGTCAGGCGCTTGCCGATGATCATCGCCATGTTCCGCGGACCGGGCACCGGATCGTTGTAGCCGGAAATGGAGCCGCAGGCGGCCACACGTCCGAACGGGCGCAGTGCGGAAATCGCCGCCTCGAGATGGTCACCACCGACGTTGTCGAAGTACACGTCGATGCCTTGCGGTGCCGCAGCCATGAGCTGGCGATACACCGCGCCGTCGCGGTAGTTGAACGCGGCATCGAAGCCGAGCTCCTCGGTCAGCATCCGTACCTTCGCGGCCGAGCCGGCGCTGCCGATCACCGTGCACCCGCGCAGCTTCGCGAGCTGGCCGGCGACGATGCCCACGCCGCCGGCCGCGCCAGAGATGAAGACGCGGTCACCGGCCTTCACGTCCACCAGCTGCATCCCCGCCCATGCCGTGAAGCCGGTCACGCCAAGCACGCCGAGCCAGACCGACCGGGGCGTGACTGCAGGGTCGACCTTCCGCACCTGCGTCGCATCGGCGCAATAGTACTCCCGCCAGCCGAAGAACGACTGCACGATGTCACCCGTCGCGAAGCCTGCGGCATGCGACTCGACCACTTCGCCGATACAGTCACCCTGCATCGCGACATGAAGCTCGAAGGGTGGCACGTACGACTTCACATCGTTCATGCGCCCGCGCATGTACGGATCGACGGACATGATCAGGTTGCGCACCAGCATCTGCCCGTCGGCCGGTGCGCCGACGTTGACGGAGGCTAGTTCGAAGTCGCCATCAGTAGGCATGCCAGCAGGACGTGCGACGAGACGGATTTCGCGGCTGATCGGCACGAAAGCTCCTTGGAGGTGGGTCTGGTGACACGGAACGCTAATCAGGTGACCAGCGCCTCCAGCCCGCAGGACCGGACTGCACGGTGTTGCGCAGCGGCATGTTCAACCACCGACGCGACCAGCACGTCACGGCCACGATTAACGAATGCAGCGACGGTGCACGCAAGCCCTGCATGGGCTCGTGTGCACCGTCGCGTCGCGCATCAGGTGCGATGCACGCACCCGGGCTGACTGACTCGGCCTAATTCTTCCGCTTGCCCCACGTCGCGCCCGTCGGCTCCTTCATCACACGCGGCGGGTTTGCCGCCAGCAGTCGGAGCGCTTCCTGCACGGCGCGTTCCAGCTGCGGATCGCGACCGGCAATCACTTCGCGCGGAAAATTCTCGACCTCGATGTCCGGTGCCACGCCTTCGTTCTCGACGGCCCACTTGCCATCACGATCGAAGAAGCCGAGTCGGGGCGCAACCAGCCCGCCGCCATCCACGAAGGGTGCCTGGTCCGAGGTGGCCACCAAGCCGCCCCACGTCGTGGTGCCGACGAGCGGCCCGATCTTGCGACGGCGGAACATGTACGGCATCAGGTCACCGCCCGAACCGGCCATCTCGTTGATGATCATGACCTTCGGGCCCCAGATGCCGGCCGATGGGCTGGCGAACGGCGTACGATCACCGGCCGGATTGTTGAAGTAGCCGTCGTAATCGCGGCCGAGCAGCTCGATGATGTAGTCGGCTGCCGAGCCGCCGCCGTTGTACCGCTCGTCCACCACGGCGCCCTGCTTGTTCTGCTGCGCAAAGTAGTAGCGGTTGAACTGCGAGTAGCCGCCCTGCCCCGTGTTCGGGAGGTGCACGTAGGCCAGCTTGCCGCCCGAAAGCGAATCCACGATGCGGCGGTTGCCTTCGACCCAGGCACGCGTGCGCAGTCCCTGATCGTTCGCAACCGGTACGACGGTGTAGCGACGCGCACCCTCCATGGTGGGCCGCGAGTTCACGGTGATCACGACCTGACGGTTCGCGGTCCCGTCCAGAAACCGGAAGAGGTTGTCCGTGCTGCGCACATCCTGGCCGTTCACCGCCAGCAGATACTCTCCGGCCTTCACGTCGATGCCCGGTGCGGCGAGCGGTGCGCGCAGGTCGGGGTTCCAGCTTTCAGCATCGTAGATGCGCGTGAACTGGTAGCGCCCGTTGTTCACCGTCATGTCGGCACCGAGCAGTCCGGCCGTGTTGACCGGGACATCGGGGAAGTCGCCACCATTGACGTACGAGTGACCGATTGCGAGCTCGCTGCCCATCCAGTCGAGCAAGTAGTTCAGGTCCGTGCGATGCGCGACGAACGGCAGGAACTGACGATACTGCGCCACGACTTTCGGCCAGTCCGTGCCGTGCAGGTTGGGTACGTAGAAGTAGTCGCGCACCTTGCGACGTGCCTCCTCGAACATCTGCGCGTACTCCAGCTTCGGGTCCCACCACATGCGCAGCGTCGCGGCCATGCGACCCGTGCCCGCAGCCGGCGCAGTTGCCGCACCCGCATCAACGAGGAACAGCGCGGCCTGCGCGCCACCGGTGCGGTAGAGCAGCTTCTTGCCATCGGCGCTGATCGTGTACGCCGCGACGCCGGTGGCGAAGGTGACCGTCTTGCGGTCCTTCACGGTGTAGCGGTACAACGGCCCACCGGGCGCCGTGGGCTCGGCGGGGCCGCTGGCGCCGACGTTCTCCCAGAAGAACACCGTGCCGGCCGCACCGCTCTTCAGCAGCGCATAGTCACGGGCCGCGACTGCCGGGACGGCGATGATGCGGCGCGACAGATTCTCGAAGTCGATCGTGACGGTCGGTATACGCGGAGCGGGTGCTGCCACAGCGGCCGCCGCGGCCACCATCGCGGGCGTCTGCGTGCCGGCTGCGGCAGTTGCTGCGGGCGTGACTGGCGCCGGTGTCGTCGGCTCCTCGTCGCTCTCCGGCGTGAACGGCGTGGGTTCACCGTTCTTCAGCACCGCCACATACAGCGCGTTCGTGCGCGGCCGCTCGTACGACGTCATGTCGAGCCACTGCGAACGAAGTGCGTAATCCGTGCTGGCGAGAAACCAGAGGAACTTGCCGCTGGCGTCCCATGCCGGCGACGTGGCATCGGCCAGGCCGTCGGTGACCTGCTTCTGCTCGCCCGTCTCGGTATTCAGCACCACGATCACGCGATACAGGCTGGGCAGCCGCTTCGCGAATGCAATCCACTTCGAGTCGGGGCTCCACACCGGATCCATGCTGCGCTGCGGATTCATGTACGGATCGCCGTCGTACTTCTTCACGGTGCCGGCCACCACGTCCACGACCCACAGCTTCAGGCCCACATCCGTGAACAGAATCTTCCTGGAATCTGGCGACCAGGCGGGCGTGTACGGAAAGCTCATGCCCGGCAGCGCGATGCTGCGCGGCGCAGTCTGACCATCCTGCGTGGAGATCATCAGCGTGTACTCGCCGGACGCATCGCTGAACCAGCTGAGCGAGCGGCCGTCGGGCGACCATGTCGGGCTGCGCTCTGCACTCCCGCTGGAGTGCGTGAGGTTGCGCACGTCGCCCTTCTCGGCGGGAATGGAAAAGATTTCGCCGCGCGCCTCGACCAGTGCGCGCTTGCCCGTGGGCGAGAGCGACAGACCGGTCACGCGCGTCGACACATCCTTCCACTGCGGCATCATCCAGGAGAAGTCTCCGCGCACGGAGATGGAGACGGGCGTGGCACGCGCGGTCTTCGGATCGAGGATGTGCAGGCGGCCCGCCTGCTCGAACACGACGACACCGGCGCCGGCGTCGAGCGTCTTCACGTCGAAGTCCGTGAACCTGGTCATCTGGGCGACGGCCTTGGTGCGACCATCGTACTTGAACACGTTCTGCACGCCGTCGCGATCGGAGATGAAGAACACGTCATCCCCGATCCATGCGGGGTCGAGCTCCTTCGAGTTCAGCGGCCGCGCGATCGTGTCGACGGCGAAGGTCTTGAGGTTCATCACCCAGATCGGCTTGTTCTGCCCTCCGCGATAGTTGCGGCGCTCGTCGTCCCACGAACTGGCCATGCGATATGCGATGTGCGTACCGGCGGCATTGATGTGCCCCTGGAATGCGCGCGGCATCGGCATGGGCTCCTCGGGTCCGCCCTCGGTCGAGACGCTGAAGAAGCGGAGCGTTGGCGACGGTGCGCCGGTCTGGCGTGTGCTGGAGAACACGACGCGCTTGCCATCGGGCGTCCAGCCGGTGACGCCATCGGGGCCGGGATGCCAGGTGAGGCGTACCGGCTCGCCTCCCTCGATCGGCACGGTGTAGACATCGGCATTGCCGGCATACGTGCCGGTGAATGCGACGATCTTGCCGTCGGGCGAGAGCTTCGGCTGCGCCGAGTTGCCCTGAAACGACGTGAGTCGGCGTGCGGCACCACCGCTGCGGTCGACGATCCAGATGTTGTTGGCGTATGCGAACGCAATGTGCCGCTCGCTGACGCTCGGCTGCCGGAGCAGGAGCGTCTCCTGCGCCGCCACGCCACGTGCCGTGAGGCCGAGCGCGATGGCGGTGACGATCGATCGACGAAGCATCGGTGTTGTCGTGTGGGGAAGCGGACAGGCGCGGATGGGCCTGCCGGACTACGGCACGGACGCAGAATGCGTTCGCGGCCAGGCTCGCGCCATGGGCGACGCGCATCGGCGGCACCGCGGCGGCGATGTCCGGCACTTCGCGTTACGGGCAGGGGTCGCTACCGTGCGCAGATGCCTGAGAGTCGCCCTTCGACAGACGCCATGCCCGACCCTGCCGCTGTCGCGGACGTGACCGCGACATCCGGCACGGCCGCCGGTCATGACCGGAAGGCCGCAATGCCGTTCATCATGCTGACGGTACTGATCGACATGGCGGCGATCGGGCTGATCGTGCCGGTGCTGCCATCGATCGTGGGCAGCTTCACGACGTCGCAGAGCGAGCAGGCGTGGTGGTACGGCGCGGTGAGCACGGCATTCGGCTTCGCGAACTTCTTCGGTGCGCCCATTCTCGGCGCGCTGTCGGACCGGTACGGGCGGCGCCCCGTGCTGTTGCTGGGCTTCTGCGGCCTGGCAGTGACGTTCTTCGCGACCGCGCTGGCGACGGCACTCTGGATGCTGATCGTCGCACGCCTGATCGGTGGCATGATGCAGGCGAATGCGGCCGTGTGCAACGCCTACGTGGCCGACATCACGCCGCCCGAGTTGCGGGCGAAGCGTTTCGGCATGCTGGGCGCGATGTTCGGCGTCGGCTTCATCGTGGGGCCGGTGGTCGGCGGGCTGCTTGGCGCCGTGAGCCTGCGCCTGCCGTTCTTCGTGGCCGGCGGCCTGTCCATGCTGAACCTCGCGTACGGCTACTTCGTGCTGCCGGAATCGCTGCCGCTGGACAAGCGTCGCGCATTCAGATGGGATACCACGAGTCCGTTTGCGTCACTCGCCGCGTTGACGAAGCTGGGCGAAGTCGGGCCGCTGGTGGCCGTGGTCGCGTTCAGCGTGCTGGCGCAGTACATCCTGTACACGTCGTGGGTGCTGTACACCACATTCAAGTTCGGCTGGGGACCGCTGCAGAACGGCTGGTCGCTGGCAGCGGTCGGCGTGGTGTCGGTGATCGTGCAGGGATTCCTGCTTGGTCCGCTGTTGAAGCGCTTCAGCGCACAGCATCTGGTGGTGTGGGGCCTGGTGTCGGCGACACTCGCGAACCTGTTCTACGGGCTCGCGACCGACGGGTGGATGATGTACGCCGTGGTGTTCATCAACGTGCTGGGATTCACGGTCGGCGCCTCGATCCAGAGCCTGATTTCCGGGGCAGCCGATGCGAGCACGCAGGGCAGGACGCTGGGCGCGGTTGCCTCGTTGAACAGCATGATGGCCGTGCTGGCGCCCATGATCGGCGCACCGCTGCTGGGCATCGTATCGCACCTGCCCAAGCACGACTGGCGCATCGGCGCGCCGTTCTACTTCTGCGCGCTGCTGCAGGCGGCGGCGCTGTACCTGGCGCAGCGTCACTTCCGTCGTCAGCGCGCCACGCGCGTCACCTGATGCCTCGACGGCTCTAATCGCGCGCGCCGGGTGAACGGCGTCGCGCACGCGCACTGCACGTGTTCAGGTCAGGCGGGTAGGGACGCGAGCAGTCGCTGGATGAAACCGTCCACCGCGCCATTCTCGATCCAGCGCACCACCGCGACGATGTCGTGCTCGGGATCGACGATGACGACATTCGTACCGTTGCCGACATGCACGAACAGCGATGCAGGCGCAGACGGCATGTACTTGCGATCGGTGTTGAGGAACCAGTTCATGTAGCCATACGTCGGCTGCGCAGGCGTGGGCGTGAGCGCCATCGTCACCCATGCATCCGAGAGAATCTGGCGATCCTTCCACTTGCCGCGGCGAAGCGTGAGATAGCCGAAGCGCGCCATGTCGCGCGCGTTGATGAACATGCCGCCGCCCCAGTGCCCCCCGCCGGCGACCGACTGCACGGCCTGGCCATCCATGATCACCCACGATGTCTCGTAGCCCAGCCACTGCCATGACGTGGAGGCACCGATGGGCTCCATGATGAACTCGCGAAGCACCGACGGCAGCGGACGCCGCCACACCTGCAGCGCCGCGAGTGACAGCGCATTCACGCGCACGTCGTTGTACTCGTACACGGTGCCCGGCGCGACGCGGGCACGGGTACGCCACTGCGCCGCGTCACTGCTGGGGCGATCAGCCCATTCGGGCTTGCCCCAAAGCGTGCCTTCCCAGTCGCTCACCTGCCGCAGCATGTGATCCCACGTGATCCGGCGATTGTGCGGCGTCGCGAAGAGGTCGAGCAGGGTGACACGCCCACTGCCCGGACCATCGGGCAATGACGGCACGGGACCGACTGCGCGGAACACCGAATCATGCACGCTGCGGATCAAGTGACGATCGTACGCGAGCCCGACGACGGACGACAGGAAGCTCTTCGTCACGCTGTGCGTCATGTCCACACGATCGGGATCGCCCCACTCGGCCACGATGTAGCCGTGCCGCAGGATCACGCCCGTCGGCTCGCCGCGATCCTTGAACGGGCCCACGCCGCCGCCGTACGGCTCACGACCGAAGGTTCGGTAATGATTCTCCTCCATGCTGCGCGGATTCCTGATCTCGCTGGCGATGGCAAAGGCCACCGCCTCGGCGACTTTGATGGAATCCATGCCGACCTGCGGCGCACTGCGATGCTGCCACGCCGTACCCGGTTCGGGGAAATAGATCGGCGCCGTACGACTGGCGCTGCGCTGTGCACCGGCCGATGCCGCGTCGGCGGACAATGCCACGGCGACCAGCGCCACGGTGACGAGACGCAGGCGTCGCGCGCCCGGCAATGCAGCGTTCATCGTGCAGTCTCGTCGGTGTGCGTGTCAGTCGGCGGCATAGCGAGCGGGGCGCGGCGGTGCAGCGAGCACCCGGGCAGATGTAGCAGCCCAAGGCGCGAAGTGATCAGGCGTTCTGGCTGCTGACAGGGTCGGGAGCTGTCTCGCCGTCTTCGTCCTCGCCTTCCGCGACATCGCCATCCTCGGACGTGCCGTTGCGCTTGCGCGTCAGGCGCTCGTCGCGCTTGGCATCCTTCTTCTGCTTGCGTTCCAGTTCCTTGCGACGCTTCTCGAAATCGTAATTGGGCTTCTTGGCCAAGCGCGTACCCTCCGCCTACGGTGATGCGGCCGAGGTGTCCGCGGCAGCTGGCGCAGCCGACGTGCGGCGCGCATTGAAAGTGCAAGCTAGCGACAGTCGAAGCTCAGGCGGCAGAGCTCGTCTGTCTCCGTCAGTCGCGGGTGGCATCCGCTGCCGGCGCACTCGGGGTGGCAGCGACCGGCTGCTCAGCTGCCATCGGCGACGCGACCGCGGCCAGGATCGTGAGTTCCCGCGATTCCGCCGGAATGGCCACGGTCGCCGCCATTGTCGCGGGTGCAAGGGTCGCTGACTTCGCCGGCTCGGCTGGCCCCGAAGGCTCGGTGGTGCACGCGGGCACGTCAGGCTTTGGCTGACGGGCCCGCACCCGCAACAAGTCGCCGTACATGCGCTCTACCTTCTGACGAGCCCAGGGGGTGCGGCGCAGGAACTTCAGGCTCGAGGCAACGCTGGGATCGCTGTTGAAGCAGCGGATATCGATCTTCTGCCCCATCGCGTTCCAGCCGTAATGCGCAACGAGCTCATTGAGGATGCGTTCGAGCGTCACACCGTGCATCGGGTTAGCATCTTCGGTGGGCGACGACATGCGCTGACGGGATCGGAGAGACGGAGCACCGCGGCGGCGCGGCGACCCGCGCAAGATGGCGCATTCAGGGATGAAACGGGCGAGCGCGTGACGCATTCGCCCGCTGATCGTCTCACTGCCGGAGTGAAATTCTGCCACGAGCTACCATGTGTCCGCTGCTCCTCCTGCAAACGCGGTGCAACACCCGTCACTGCGTACCTAGCACCTATCGAGCACGGAGCCAGCCGATGACACCGATGCGAGTCACACTGCCAGCCATTGCCCTGCTTGCGCTCGCGGGGTGTGGCGGAGCAGACGGAGTCACCGCTCCGACGCGTGCGCAGGGCGAGCGATTTTCAGCCACGCTCACCGGTGCGAGCGTCGTACCGGCCAATGCCTCCGGCAGCACAGGCAGCATCAGCTTCCAGGCAGCAAGCGATTCGACGCTCGCGTTTTCGTTATCTGTCAGCAACATGAGCGGTATCACGCAGGCGCATCTCCACACGGCCGCCGCCGGTGTGAATGGCGCGACGCTGGTGTGGCTGCTCCCGGTGAATGGCACTGCCGCACAACCGGCGAGTGTCGAGCTCTCGGGTGTGATCGCGATCGGCGACGTCGACCCGACCTGGGTGCGTGGCACGCCGCGATTGGCGATGGACTCGGTGAAGACGCTGTTGCGCGCCGGTCGGCTGTATGTCGACGTGCACTCGTCGACGTTCGTCAACGGCGAGATACGCGGCCAGGTCGCCAAGCTGCCGTGAGGCGTCGACGTCGTGTACGGGATGCGCGAATGGTGACGCGACGGCGGAGCTCTGACCTGACGGCAGAATCGACATGAAACAACGTCATTGACGAGACCACGCAAAAGCCGGCGCTCCCACACGATGCGGAGCGCCGGCTTCATGTCATCAGACGCTCGTGGTTCACGCGAGGAGGTGCAGACTTCTCATGGAATCAGTGTTGCGCGCGCGTGCAGTCGGCGCGCGCACCACGACCTGACTCAGCGAACGCGCACCACGCCCGCCACGCCCGGATTGATCGACGACTCGTAGCGGAACTCGCCAAGCGTGCCGAATGAACGGACGACCGTGCCCGTCGACGTGTTCGGGATGTTCGTCGGCGCACCGGCGAATGCAGTGCTGAACGTGATGTTCTGCTGTGTTCCCGCAAAGGCGAAGCGCACCACGCCGTAACGCCGCACCGTGATCGTGGCGGGCAGGAACTGCGTGGTGACCTGCACTGTGACGTCGATCGGGGGCAGCTCCTCGACCGTCACCGACAGGGTGCTGCTCTTCCTCGCGATGGTCGCCGTGAGTGTCGCGGTGCCGGTAGTGAGCGCAGCCAGCAGACCAGTTTCGCTGACCTGCGCAATGGCAGCGTTGCTGGACGTCCACTTCGTATCGCCAGCCGCGAGATCGCCGCCCGTGGCGTCCAGTGCCTGCGCATTGAGCTGCACCGACTGGCCGACGTACAACTCGGTGGCCGGGGACGTGATCCTGACGGACGCCGGTACCGGCAGTGAACCGGTGACATCATCGCCACCGGCACCGCCACCGCATGCGGTCAGCGTCAGCGACAGGGCAAACACCGCAGCGCGAACCAGGCGCAAGGTGATCACAGCGTCACGCCTCGCACCGTGGGCACGTACGACGGGAAGACCACGCCCAGGTTCTGGTTGCCGAGTCGTCGCGACACGATCTCGGCGAGCACGTCGCGGTGGTCGATCGTGACCTTGAGATCCTGCCCCGATTCCAGGTTCTCGCGTGCGAGCGGCACCCAGTTGTTCGTGAGCACGCGACCGCCGGCGATGCCGGGGCCCATCACGAACATGCACGAGCCGCGACCATGGTCGGTGCCCTGACTGCCATTCTCGCGCACGTTGCGCCCGAACTCGGAAATCACCACGACCGTCACGTTGTATTTCACGCCGCCCGTGAGGGCATCGGCATGGAACGCAGCCAACGTGTTCGCGAGATCAGCCATGGTGCGTGACATGCTGCCGGCCAGCGGCGCCTGGGCGGAATGCGTGTCCCACCCACCGATGTCGAGCTGGATTGCCTCGATGCCGATGTCGGCCTTGATCAATGCCGCAGCTGAACGCATGCCGCGACCAAATCCCGTGTTCGGATACACGGCGCCGCCGGCAGGGCGATAGCCGTTGAAGTCGATCGCATTCAGCAGCGAGATGGTGTTCAGCGCGTCGAGTGCAGGCGTCCCGATGGACGACTCCATCTCGACGTAATCCGAGCGCAGCCACGCCGAACGTTCGGCGCGAGTGGCCGTGCTGCCACCAAGGCTGACGTTCGCGGGCAACGGGATGGGCAGCGTCAGCGGCGCACCAACCAACGTGCGCGGCAGCCCCTGCGACAAACCGAGCGCACGCAGCGGTGCATTCGATCGCATGGGCGTGGACGTCGCGAGATGCCGGCCCAGCCATCCGGTGACGAGGTTGGGATCCTGCGCCTTGCCGACCTCGATGAACTTCTGCGCATCGAAGTGCGAGCGCGTGTTATACACCAGCCCTGCACCGTGCACCACCAGCAGGTTGCCCGCCTGGAACGCCGGCACCAGTGCACTCATCGCGGCCGAGATCGCGAATTGACCATTCAGCGCCACGCCACGATTCGCCAGGCTGCTGTCGGGGCGAGGAATCGCGATGCTGGGACGACCGGCGTAGTAATTGGTGTCCGTGAACGGATACACCATCGAGAGACCGTCCGCGCCACCGCGCAGAAAAACCGACACGATGATGTCGCGTGACGTCGCACTCTGTGCAAGCACGACTTTCGGCAGCCACGCAGGCAGCGATGTCGCCGCCATGAACGTTGCCGCCGCGCCGACAAATCCTCGTCGCGAGAGGGAATTGTACTCCTCACATCCGGTGTCCTGCACGTCCGTGGTCATCTGGAACCTCTGAGATCGAGGGCAGGGTCGCCCGTCAGTACCACTGGAACTGCGAGGAGGAGAGCGCGAGGCTCACGGCTTCGCGCACACGCGCGGTGTTGGTCGGGCCCGAGCGCAGGAAATCGACGAGTCGGGTACGCAGCGACAGGGGCACTTCGCCGCCGAAGACTCGCTCGATGATCAGGTCAGCGCCTGTCTCGGCCGACGTGCCGACAAACGGCGTGACATCAAAATTGAACGTGGTGCCCGTGGCACTGACGAGAGCCGAGGCGGCATTCCAGCGCGCCAGCACGAGGCCTGACCAGAACTCCATCTTGTCGGGATAGCCATCGGGGGTTTCCCAGGCGAAGAGAACCTGGCCCATGTAATTGATCTGCGTGCGCACCAGTGACACGTTCGTGAGGCCAGGCCCAAGTGCACGGACGGCCGAGATCGCGAAGTGGAACGGGCGCTTGTACTTCGCCGGCGCGAGCATGAGGTTCTGCTCGGTCAGAATCACGCGGATCAGCGACGGAATGTCGCCCTTCGTGCGCAGGAACTCCGCGACCACGGTTTGCACCACGGCGTCGGTCGGATCGTACTGCAGCAGGAATTTTGTGAGCTTCGTGGCAATATAGAGCGCGGTTTTCGGGTGCAGCGCGAGCATCTCGATCATGGCATCTGCCTCGGCCTTGCCCGCAAGGCCCTTGCCGGGGGCCGTCGCCGGAATGGTTTTGCCGAGCACGCGCTTCGGGCCGAAATCGTGGATGCCTGCGTCGTATGTGAACACGCCCATGCCGGTGACAGTCCATCCCGTCAGCACGCGTGCCAATTCGTTCACGTCCTGCTGTGTGTAGCCGCCGTCCACGCCGATGGAGTGCAGCTCCATGATCTCGCGCGCATAGTTCTCGTTGATGTTGCCGCGGCGGCTGGAGGTCTGGTCCAGGTACTCCATCATGGCCGCACTATGTGCACTGGACTTGAGCAGCTCGGGAAATCTGCCCATCGCATGCCGACGGATCACGTCACGATCGTCGGTCGTCTTGAGGTATCCGACGTTGTTCCGGTCGATGTTGAAGTGATCGCTCCAGAACTCGACCATGCGTTCATACAGCTGTCGCTTCGAGAAGGCGGCGCGATAGATGGTCGCGTCCTGGATTTCGGTCATGACCTTGCCCAGGTCCTCGCCGTAGAGCTGATCGGCGGACATGCGGAGCGTGGCGTAGTTCGTCGCCACGAAGGCGGCGACCGCACGATCATCGATCACGGACGGCTTCAGCTGTTCCTCGAGGTACTTGCTGAAGCCAAGCGCTTTCGCGCGCGCCAATTCGTCCTTCGTGATGCCGAGCGTGGTGCGACGCACGAGGCGGCCAACGGGATCGCGCCAGACGGCCAGTTGCGCGTCCGGCGGCATCGTGGCGCTGGCGAGTGCAAGCGAGACACCGCGCACGGGTTCCGGCAGTTTGCGCTTCGCGCGACGGATGCTCTGCGCCTTCGCCTCACGTGTGCCGAGCACGGTGGCGGCGGCGACCGCGGTCGCAAAGAATCTCCGGCGCGACGGCACGGGACGGGCAGGTTGTGAGCAGTCGGCCTTGAGGCTGCCCGCATCCGCCGTGTCATGTTCAAGCGTCACGTCCACCCATCCTCCGGTCGTAGTGCACATCACGCAAGCCGGCGAGTGCGGGCGTACGCTGACGTGAGCGGGTGATTGTCACTCAGTGCCCGACGATCGAGCATGCCTGAAGTCACTCATTCGTGCGGGTGCAATGATCCTGCCGAGCTCGTGCGGCGTCACGTTCACTGCGCTCCGGGTGTCGCGGTACTGGTGCCGATGTCGGCGTCCTCGCCCGTCCCGCCTGCCCTGCCGTCGCGCCCCATCGAGCGTAGTTGGTAGCCCTCGGCACCCTGCACCGGGGCAAGGTAGGCGTAGGACCGACCCCACGGATCCAGCGGAATCGCCTTGCGCAGGTACGGACCGCGCCAGTTCAAGGCTGCGGGCTGCCGCAGGGGCCGGGTCATCAGCGCGTCGAGCCCCTGCGCGGTCACGGGGTAATTGCCGGTGTCCAGTCGATAGCCGTCGAGCGCAACGCCCATCAGCGCCATCTGCGTTCGTGCGGTCGTGACACGCGCCTCGCCCACGCGACCGAACAGCTGCGGTCCGATCAGTCCGGCCAGAAGCCCCAGCACCACGAGCACCACCAGCATTTCGAGCAACGTGAACCCGCGATGCGTCGTGACAGCTCGTGCGGAGTACGGCGCATCCTGCAATTCGCACAGCATGGGGCGCGACATCAGATTCCCGCGTTGACGGCATAGATGGCTTGCAGCATGGCCAAGGCAACAAAACCCACAATGGCACCAAACACCAGTATCAAGCCCGGTTCGAGCAGCGAGGCCACGGTGCGCAGCGTGCGCCGTACCTCCTCGTCGTGCAGCGTGGCCGCCTTGAGGCAGAGCCGATCGAGACGCCCGCTCTCCTCGCCGACTCCAATCAGCTGCACGGCCATCGGCGTGAGTACGCCCGACAGCGACGCCGCGAGGCTCCGGCCCCGCGCCACGTCGGCGGTGGCCCGCTCCAGTTCCATGGCCAGTGCCACGTTCGAGACGCCGCTCCGCGCGACGCGCAACGCCGGCAGCAACGCCAGGCCGCCCTGCAGCATCAGGCCAAGCGCGCGAGTGATCCGCGCCGTGGCCAGTGTCCGCTCGACGACGCCGGTCAGTGGAAACATGAGTCGCCGCGCATGCCACGCCTGGCGGTTCACCGGCGACGCGAGCAGCGCGCGCGCCGCGACCACCGCGCAGCCCGCAGCCAGCGCGAGCACCCACCAGCCGCGGGTCACCAGATCACCCACGGCCACCAGCACGCGCGTGGACATGGGCAACGTGCCGCCCAGATCGGAGAGCAGCGTGGAGAAGCGCGGCACCACGAAGAGCAGCAGCACCATGATGCCGAGCGAGGCGACCGTCGCCATGAGCGCGGGATAGAGCAGCGCGGATGCAACCTGCGCACGCAACGCCGCATCCTCCTCCATGTAGCCGGCAAGGGTCTCGAGCGCTGTCGGCAATGATCCCGAGGCTTCGCCGGCGCGCACCACGCCCACATGCAACGCGCCGAACAGCGCCGGCTGCCGCTGCATCGAGTCGGCGAGCGATGCACCGCCCTGCACCGCCGCGCGCACCGTCTGCGCCGCAGTGCCGACGTGGACATCGAGGCACTGCGCGTGCGCCACACCGAGCGCACGATCGAGCGTCGTGCCAGCGTCGAGCAACGTTGCGACAGTTCGCGTCCACTGCGTGACGGCGCGCCGCCGCGCTGCCGCACCGAACACCGTGCGCACATTCGGACGGGCACGCGTCACCACCACCTCGACCGTGACCGGCCAGAGCTGCTGACGCCGAAGCTCGCGCAGCGCCGCATCACGCGATGCCGCGCGCAGCACGCCATTGACCAGCGCACCGGCCTGCGTGGCAGCACGGTACTGAAACGATGTGCCGACCTCGCGCACGGACGGGCTCACCGGTCGCTCTCGCCCAGCGCGCGCACGAGTTCCTCGGGCGTCGTGACACCATCGCGCACCAGCCGCCATCCTTCGTCGCGCAACGAGACGCAGCCCTGCCGCTGCGCACTGGCTCGCAAGATGTCGGGCGAGACGCCAGCCACGATGTCGGCGCGCGCGGCCTCGTCAGGCGTGAAGAGTTCATAAATGCCGCGCCGACCGCGATAGCCGCTGTTTGCGCAGGCGGCGCACCCCGTCGCAGTGCGCGGCGTCGCGGGTTCCGTGCCCCATTGCGCACGCTCCTGCGCCGTCGCGGCCCGCGGCGCGGCGCACGCATCGCACAGCACGCGCACCAGGCGCTGCGCCAGTGCGCCCTGCATGGTGGCGGCCACGAGATACGGCTCGACGCCCATGTCCACGAGCCGCGTCACGGCGCCGACGGCGTCCGTCGTGTGCAGGGTGCTGAGCACGAGGTGCCCTGTGAGCGAAGCCTGAATGGCGATGGTCGCGGTCTCCGCGTCACGCAGCTCGCCGACCATGATGATGTCCGGATCGTGCCGCAAAATCGAGCGAAGCGCCGCGGCGAAGCCCATGCCTGCGCGAACGTTCACCGGCACCTGCGTCACGCCGTCGATCCGGTACTCGATCGGGTCCTCGACGGTCACGATCTTGACGGCGGCCGTGTTCAGGCGCGCGAGTGCAGCGTACAGGGTCGTCGTCTTGCCTGACCCCGTGGGGCCGGTAACGAGCAGCAACCCGCCGGTGCGCCCCACGAGCTTCTCGAACTGCTCGCGCACGCCATCGGGCATGCCCAGTGCGCGCAGCGCTGGTGTCGCGGTGCCTTGATCCAGCAGGCGCAGCACGATGCTCTCGCCATGCAGGCCGGGCAGCGTGGAGACACGCAGATCGACGTCACGCTCGGCCAGTCGCAGCCGGATGCGGCCGTCCTGCGGTACGCGTCGCTCGGCGATGTCCAGACCAGCCATGATCTTGATGCGGCTCGTCATCGCCGCCTGATACTGCCGTCCGATGCGGGTCATCTCGCGCAGCACGCCATCGAGGCGATAGCGCACGCGCAGTTCGTTCGCGAGCGGCTCGACGTGCACGTCGCTCGCGCCGGCACGGAGCGCATCGAGCAGCGTGACATTCACGAGCCGAATCACCGGCTCCTGCTCGGCGAGCGCGCGCAGGTCGTCCAGCGGCTGCTCGTCGCCTGCATCCTGCGCAATCGCATTGATGTCTGCCGGTGCGGCATCGCGCTCCGCCGTCAGCAGTGCCGCACGGATCTCGCCAACGGCGTGCAGCACCACACGCACTGGCCGCTGAAAAAACCGCTGCAGTTCGTCGAGCACCGTGGGATCCGGCTCGGCGGACACGGCGAGCAGCAGCATGCCATCCGCGTCGAATCCGAGTGGCAGCAGGCAGTGCTCCTCCAGGTAGCGCGGCGACAGCTGGCGCGCGAGAGCGCCAGCGGCGGCATCGCGCAGGTCGGTGAGCGGTGCGGCAGTCGCGGCCTGCAGGTCGGTCACGGCTTCTGCACCGGCGGCGTGACCGGTCGTCGCAACGTTCGTGCATCGCCGGGCTCGGGATCACGTGTGCGCTGGCGTGCGCGCTCGAACAACGCGTCCGCCTCGGCATCGGTGCGCACGATGTACGGCGTGATGAAAATGGCGAGTTCAGTGCGCGCCTTCGATGTCGTCTGCCGCTTGAACAGGAAGCCGAGCAGCGGGATGTCCTTCAACAGCGGAATGCCACTATCGAGGCGTTCGGTCGAGGTGCCGATCAGCCCACCGATCACCACGGTCTGGCCGTCGCGCACGATCGCGCGCGTCGAGGCTTCGCGCGTGGTGATGACCGGCGCGTTGAGTGCGGCAGCCACCGTCTGGTTCGACAGGCTGCTGACTTCCTGGAGCAGCTGCACGCTCACGTACCCGTCATCGTTGATGGTGGGAATCAGCGTGAGCTGCGTTCCGACGTCCTGGTACTGCACGGCACGGTCGATGGCGACATCGTTGCCCAGTCGGGTGGAGGCGATGAACGGCACCTTGCTGCCGACGAGGATGCGTGCCTCGCGGTTGTTCACGGCGAGGATCTCGGGCGTGCTGAGCACGTTCACCGTGGACGACGACGCGAGCGTTCGCAGCACGGCACGCACGTCAATCGAGCCCAGTCGTGTCACGCGACCAACGAAGTCCTGGATCGGATTCAACGAGTCGGGTACCAGCGGCTGCCCGAACTGTGCGCCGCGATTGCTGCGTGCGGTGCCCGTGGCAGCGGCCCAGTTCACGCCATACTCCGTTCCGCGACCAAGCACGATTTCCGCCACCGTCACTTCCATCAGCACCTGCACCGGACGACGGTCGAGCGAGTCGATGGTTTCGCGCAGCAGCGCAATGTTGGATGGTGCCGTGCGTATCACCAGCGAGTTGCTTGGCGGACTGGAGACGACCGTGGTCTGCCCGTTCATGCCACCGCTGCTGCGCGTGGTGTCACGCAGCGGCGCGGCAGCGATCACGGCGACTGGCGGCTGCAGGTCGCGACGCTGCCGCATGGTGTCGGCTTCGCGATCGCGAAACGCACTCACGTTGCGCGAGAGTGCCGCATCGTCGAGCGACGAGCGCCGTGCCGATGCGACCGTGGCACCGTACAGCTGCCCCAGCACACCGGCGAGATCGTCGGACGACGCATAGCGCAGCTTGATGACGTAGGTGCGAAGGCCATTCTCGCCCTGCGCGGGCACATCCAGTCGACGAAGCAGATCGAGGTAGCGGGCGACGTTCGTGCCGCGATCGGTGATCAGCACGGCGTTGGAGCGCGCGGCGGCCTCGATGCGAGCGTTGGGACCGGCGATGGGGCGCAACGCCGCCACCGCTTCGTCCGCGCGAATGTGTTGCAGTGGCGCAAGTCGCGAGATCACGCCGACCGGAATCGGATCAGGCATCTCCAGTCCGACGTCGAGCTGGCTGCCCATCGGCAGCTGCGACGCCGGCACGACCTGCGCCACCGTGCCGTTGCGGACCATCACCAACCCATGTGACTCGAGCAGCGATTCGAGAATGCTCCCGAGCTCCGCCGATCGCACCGGCGTGGCCGTGGTGAGCGTCACGCGCTTGTCCGGCGTGTCGGTGGTGACGATGGTGAGGCCAAGCATCTGGCCAATCGCCACGATCACGTCCTCCAGCCGCGCGTTCGAGAAGCGCAGCGAGCTTGCCGGTCCGGCCGCTGCCGACTGCGCGCGCAGCGGTATGCTGCAACAGAGCGCGAGCACCAGCATCGCGCGCGTCAGTGGTGATCGCATCATGGGGCAGAATCTCGTGTGGACAACGTGACGGTGACGGAGCCGGACGCACTGTGCAGCACCACGCGATCCGCGCCGATGCTGCGGACCGTGTAGCCAGCGGTGCCTTCGCCCGCGCGAAAGAGGCGCGCGCCGGCAGCGGCTGCGTCGAGCCGCAGCAGTGCGGCGCGACCGGCAGGACCGTCCACGACACCGAAGAGCGCGGGCACGCGATTCGTGGGCGCCGGCATCACCGTGTTGCCGGAGGCGGCATCGGTCTCGAACGGCGCGGCGGCGTCCGTCTCGGGCAACGGGTCGGCAGCGGCGGCAACGAAGGTCCGCTCGTCCGGCGCCTCGCGTGCCAGCGAGAAGATGTTGGCGTTCACGATACTGTCGGTGAGTGCAGTGGTGTTGGACTGCGGCGTGGGCGCCTGCGCCTGCATCGGAGGCAGCGTTGGTGCGCGCGGCACGACCGCGGCGTGCGATGGCAGCACGAGCAGCGCCGCAGCACCAAGCAGTGCAGCGCCGGTGACCGTCTGTAGCGCACGCAGACCGATGGTGGCGCGCGTCATGGTGTCACGAAGGGAGCGCGCATGACCATCGTGACCTGCAGCAACTCGCCACCACCATCGGCACGACGCGACGGATTGACCTGCACGGTGAGCTCCCGAATATCCAGCAGGGTGGTGCCGTGCTGCACACGGTCAATGAGGTCCGCGACGCCATACACATCGCCGAGTGCGATCAGTGTGGCGGGCAGCGCGGCCAGCGCCACGGATGCGGAGTCGGGTTCACCGGACACATTCAACTCGCTGACACTCATCTGGCTCTCATCCGCGTAGCGCTGCACGATGCCCTGGAGCACACCGGCGGCGAGTGCAGCCGTTGCGGCCTCCACGGGTCGCTGTGCGAATTCCTGTGCGCGTGCTGACCGCGCGGCAACCGCCTCGCGCAGCATCGGGGCCGCCGCCGTCACGCCGGCGAGTCGCGCGAGCTCGTCCCGCCGCGCGGCGATGAGCGCCTCGCGCTCACTCCACGATCGCACGAACGGAATCGCGACCCACAGCAACAGCACGCACACCACGGCGACCGCACCCAGGAGCAGGGTGCGGCGATCGCGGGCCGTGATGCCTTCAGCGGACGGCAAAGGCAACGGCAAAAGTCTCCCGGTCCCCGGTTCCGTCGCGAAATCTGTTGCTGGGCGCAAGGAATCGGACGCGCTCGAACTGCGGCTCCGCGGCCAGCGCAGCGAGCACCTGCGAGGCATTGGCCGCATTGCCTTCGACCTGCCAATCGGTGCCGACGATCCGGACGCGCTGGGCGACGGCCGACCGCGGCAATCGTGCGCCGAGCGCGGCCAGCGCAACCTGAATGTCTGCACGCACTGCCAGCGTGGTGTTGATCGCGACCATCTCGCGATCGATGGACATCGCGCGCAACGCCAATCCGCTGCCTTCGGTGGCGCCGGTACGCACCGTCGCGAGCTCGGCGTCGAGCGCAGCGAGTGTGCTGGCACGAGAAGCCCCCGCCGCCCACACCAGCGCACCAGCGGCAAGCGAGGCCGCCGCGAGCCAGCCCGCCGTGCGACGTCGCGCTGCGCCGACAAACTGTCGCTCGAGCGTCGGCGTGAGCAGCATGGTCGCCAGCGCACCATCGTCTGCGATCGATGCACCGAGGGCAACGTTGTATGCCGCATCGACGTCGGGCGCGAGCGACTGCGTCACCGTCGGCGCGTGCGGCGCGACTGGGCGCAAGCGTCGAGCCGACCTCAGAGTGCCATCCACGATGTCGACGATGCCCCATTCATGCGGCCCCGCCTCGACCGACGTCGTGAGCGTCGGGCGGCTACTGCCCTGCACCGCACGCAGCAATGCGAGCGGTGCCGCATCGATGCGCACCACCGGTGCCCATGTCTCCAGTGCCGTCACCCACGCATCCACCAGGGCGCCGTCGGCGGCAAAGGCCAGCTCGCCATTTGCAGTCAGCGCAATGGCCGCGGGCGTCTCGGGCGCCATGGTGAACCAGCGCTCGGGCTCGACGGTCAGCATCTGCCGACGTGCGCCATGCGCAACGGGCGGTAGCTGCACCTGCTTCACGTGCAGGTGTGCCATGCCGATCGCGACGCCGATGTTGCGGACGGCACCGGCAGTCGCCGCAAGTCGCGTGACCGATTCGTTGATGGTGTCAGGCGTGTACGGGACCGTCAACGTGCGGGCGCCACGTCGCCCTGACCGCACCACCACGCGCAGCGCATTCGCGCCGATCTCGACGCCCGCGACCGCCCGACTCACAGGTCACGCTCGCGCCAGCGCACGAACGCCAGCTGGTTGCCCTGTACCGCATACACCGCCTGCACTTCGTGCGTCAGCGGGTGCCCGCGCTGCCAGCCGCGCGCGATGAACAGCACCCGCGACGGCTCGTCGATCAGGCTGCCGCGCGCGACCGACGTCACGACCGGATCAGCTGTCGCACGATTCACCTGGCCATCACCATCCACGGTGAGCCACGCGGCGGCCGCGCGGATCAGCGGCACACCCACCCCATCGATCGCACTGGCCTCGTCCAGCGACTGCAGCAGCTGCGCCTGGCCCGGCACTGAATCGATGTGCCGACGGATCGCGCGTGCCGCCGCAGCCGCCGCGGCACCATGCCCTGCCCTTGCGAACAGCGCGGCAAGCACCGACTCTGAGGCGGCGTTGATGTCGATGCGCGCGCTCACATCGACCATCACGACGCGGACACTCGCCGCGCCAAGATCGAAGCCCGCCACATCGCGCAGCAGTCGTACGGGATCGTTCAGCAGCTGCCGGCGCTGTGCGACATCGTCGCCGGCAGCATCCATGTGGCGTTCTGCCGCGGCAACGGCCGCCACGATCCCGCTCTCCGCGGCGTATCGCGCCACCGCGCGCGCGCGGGCGTTGGCCGTGATGTCGCCGGTCGTGCGCGTGCCCGCCGTGACCGCCGCCGCGATCCCGCCGAGTATCACGACGATCCAGAGCACCAGCATGAGCGCCACACCACGCCGTGATGATCGCAGGCGCGTTCGCGAGTCGGTGCGCGCGGGCACGAGCACCTCGATACGCGTCATGACCCGCCCACCGGTGAAGTGCGTGCAACCAGCGCCGCGCCGACGTCGCGACCGGCGGCGTCGAGAAACCGGATTTCGATGGCGGAGGGCAGGCGCGTGGGATCGTTCCACGCGCCGCGCCAGGCCGTATCGTCCAACGGCAGAAAGCGCACCGCAAACGTGCGCGGTCCGTGTGCGCTGAGGTGCAGCGCCGCGCGCGTCATGCCTGCCGGCCGCGCGTCGAGCGTCACACCGGTGGAATCGGACGCAAGCTCCATCATCCACGCGTCGCTGCCGCCAAGTGGCTGCATCACACCGCGCGACACGAATGAGAACCGCGTGGTAACACCGGTGGCGTCAGTCCCGGTCTGCAGGCCGCCGGTCGTACGGCCATCCCCCGTGACTGCATGTCGCAGCGCATCGGTGAGCGTGGCGCGAAATGCGATCGTCGAGGCGTCGAGCTCACGCGCTGCCGTGACACGCGCTTCCACATCGAGGCCGGCGCCAAGCGTGCTGTAGCCGAGCAGCACCACGACGCTGCCGATCAGCAGCGCGATCATCACCTCGAGCAGCGTGAAGCCTCGTCGCGCCCTCATGGCGCGGCCACCAATCGATGCAGCACCACGCGCGCCGCGCCGGACGACGGCTCGACGTCGACCGCGACCACGATCTCACGCAGCCCGTTCGCCCATGGACGCACGTCGACCCGGCAGGCGCGCCCGTCAACCGTGTCGAGCGACGCCGCCGTCGTGATCACCGCGCGTTCCATCGTCAGTTCCGCTGCCGCCACCGCGCGCGACCAGGACGCCGTATCGCGTGTGGCGACACTGGCGCGCTGGAACAGCTCCAGGCAGCCGACGGCCGCAAGGCCGAGGATCACGAGGGCGACGATCGATTCGAGAAGTGTCATCTGTTCCCATGGATCAACGCGCCGGACGGCAGCGTGCAGGATCCCACGGAGGTGTGCCGACAACAACAGGACCCTCGGGCATGCAGAGCCCGAGCGCGGAGATCACCACCGATCGCGCCACACCGGAACCGGATGCCTGGTCGCCTGTCCCGGAAAGCAGAATAACTCCGGCAGTGTCGGCCGTTGCGGCGACCGACCAAGCGCCTGTTTCGCTGACCGTCATCCGGACCGATTGACCACGCCGCACGGCCACCGCTCGCGCGCGCTCGAGTGAGGTGCCCGCCGTGTCGCGCACGGCAAACCTAATGGACGGCACGACCAGGGCTGCGGCCATGCCCAGCAGCACGAGCACCACCAGCAGCTCGAGCAGCGTGACGCCGGACCGGCACCTGGGCGCGAAGTGCAATGCCATGAAATGCGGACGACCCGCCAGCGTCGCCGTCTCACGTTCGCGAGGCGCACTGGCGAAACCCGGCTCCATCGGTGAGCGTATCTGCACCATGCCGCAATCAACTGCCCCAGACGTCCAGCTGCCCGCTGTTCCGGTGCCGCCGGCTCCCGCCACACCCGGCGAAGCGATTGCGACGCAAGGCTCGCGCATACCGACGGCACCGATCCCGGCGGAACAGGCCATCTTCCTCCGATCGCGGCGTGATGCGCTGAGCCGGCAGCTGGAGTCGGTGCAGGGTCGCCGCGACGAGGTGGCCGAGCAGCTCCGAAGCGACGAGACGCAGGCTGCCGAGCGTCCAGGCTTGCAGGATCGCTTGGGTGTACTGGACGAGCGTCTGGTGCGGATCGAGAAGGACATTGCGGCGACTTCGGAGCAGCTGGCCAATGCGCCCGCAGGCCGGCAGGAGTACGCCGGTGTCAGCGGTCGCAGGCAGGACGGCCGCTTCTCGAACGTGAATGGGAACCTGGTCACGCTCGTCGGCTTCGCGCTGCTGCTGCCATTCGCGATCCAACTCGCCCGGCGCACGTTCGCTCCGAACCGGGGGCCGACGCGCAATCAGCTGGCAGAGACCGCGGCGTTGAGCGAGCGCATTCACCAGATGGAGAGCGCGGTGGATGCCGTCGCGCTGGAGGTGGAGCGCATCGGCGAGGGGCAGCGCTTCCTGACGCAGGCGATGAGCGCGACGATCTCGCGCGCCGGGGGCACCAATGGCATTGCGGGTTCGGGGGCTACAGCGCTCGAAGCCGTTCCGGTGCACGCACACGACGGCGTACAGCAACGCTGACCGACGCACGTCTCCGGCTGCGCTGCGGGTGCACGCGAGGTTTTGCGAGGCTGCGAGCAGCTGAAGCCAGCTGACGTCACCGCTCTCTTTCAGGGCGCCCGCGTCAAGCAACCCGCCCGCAGGCGTTCGGCGCCAACTCGGCCGCGTGCGTAGACTGTCGATAAATGACACCCGAGCCCGCGCCTCCCCGCTCCGCCGCCAGACCGGGCCTTGCCCGTGGAATGGGCCTCATCGCCCTGACGGCCACTGGCATTGCCTCGATGGTCGGCGCCGGCATCAACGTCGTGCCGTTCATGATCCAGCGGAACGTGCCCGGCATTGGCGCGTGGGTGTTGCCGGCGTTTTTGTTCGCCGCGGTGCCCGCCTTCTTTGCCGGACTCGCCTACGCGATCCTCGCGTCCGCGATGCCACGGGCAGGTGGAAGCTATGTCTACGCAAGCCGCGCGCTGAACCCGTACCTGGGCTTCATCGCGAGCTTCTCGCAGTGGTTTGCGCTCTGCGTGGCGATCGGTGTCGTGTCGTACATGCTGGTGCCCTTCCTGCGCGATGTGGCCATCGCCGCATCGTGGACCGACACCGCAGCGGTGCTGCAGACGGGGGTCGTGCGCCTCGCCATTCCGTTGTCGGTGCTCTGGCTCTTCGCGCTCGTGAACGTGCTCGGCATCAAGTCGTACGAACGCATCCTGGTGCCGCTGCTTGGGCTGACGTTCGTACTTGGTGGCATCGCGATCGTGGCCGGATTCATGTTCGACCACGCCGATTTCGCGCAGGCCGTGCTTGCGAAGGAAGGCCGCGCGATGACGCTGAGAGAGTCTGCGCCGATGACACTGCGCATCTTCTTCACCGCCGCCACTGTGCTCTTCAGCGGATTCATCGGCTTCGACTCCATCGCGCAGGCGGGCGGTGAGGCGACGAATCCCAATCGCACGCTGCCACTCGCGATCGGGCTGGCCGTGGTCGGCGTCAGCATTTACTACATGCTGTTCACTGCGGCCGTCTATCACGCGGTGCCATGGCAGTATGTCGCCGCACAATCGGCGGTGCGTGACGTGACTGCACCCGGACTGCTGGGCTACCTGCTGCCCACGGGATGGACCGTGGCCATCGTCGCCGGCGGTGCCGTGGCGCTGGCGAAGGATGTGCCGGCGATGCTGCTCGCCGTGTCACGCCTGATGTTCGCGTGGGCCGCGGACGGAATCTTCCCGCGCCACGTCGCCACGTTGCATGCGCGTTTCCGTACGCCGCATGTGGCCATTGTCCTGAGCGCGACCATGGCGACGATCTCGATCCTGGGCAGCCATCTGGCTGGCGACATCTTCCTTGGCATCGACATCCTCGTGACGGCGATGCTGGTGAACTACATCCTGATGTGTGTCTCGGTGCTCACACTGCCACGACGCAATCCGGTCATCGCGCAGGACGTACGCGTGCTGCCGAATCGCCTCGCGCAGGTGATCGTGACAAGCATCGGCGTCGCGATACTCGGTGCATTTCTCGCGGTGCACACATGGAAAGACCTGTCCGCGCCCGTCGCGGCCTGGTACTTCCGCTCCACACCCGTCTGGCTGCTCGTCATGGCACTCGCGACGGTGATCTACATTCGCGAAGTGTCCGCGATGCGTCGCCGCGGCGTGAACGTGAAGGCCATATTCGCCACCTTGCCACCTGAATGACCGCCGCATGACTGCACCCGTCGAACGCATCGCGCTCGCGCCCGACCTCACGATCTCGCGAGTGGTCACCGGTCTCTGGCAGATTGCGGACATGGAGCGCGACGGCCGCGTGTTGGACCTGGACGTGACTGCCGCGGCAATGGCGCCATACGCCGACGCAGGCTTCACCACGTTCGACATGGCGGATCACTACGGTTCGGCCGAACTGATCGCCGGTCGATTCCGCGCGGCGCATCCGGAAGCTCCGGTGCAGCTGTTCACGAAATGGGTGCCGAAGCCTGGCCCGGTGTCGCTGAGTGACGTGCGCGAGGCAGTGGAGCGCGCCGTGGACCGGCTGCGCGGCAGGCCGATCGACCTGATGCAGTTCCACGCCTGGACCTTCGCCGACGCGCACTGGCTCGATGCGCTCGGCCACCTGGCCGCACTGCGCAGCGAAGGGCTGATCCGGCACCTCGGCGTCACCAACTTCGATGCCGCACACCTGCGCATCGCCGTCGCCAGCGGCATTCCGGTGATCACCAATCAGGTGTCGTTCTCGCTGCTCGACCAACGCGCGGCACATGGCCTGTCTGCGGTGTGCCTGCAATACGGCGTGAAGCTGCTGGCATACGGCACCGTGGCGGGCGGGCTGCTCACGGAACGCTGGCAGGCGCGCCCCGAGCCGCCAGCGGACGACAGCCGCACCTGGTCGGTGATGAAGTATTCGCGCTTCATGCAGGCGGCAGGCGGCTGGAACGCGTTGCAGCGTGTGCTGAACGTGACGGCGACGATCGCAACGAAGCATGGTGTGTCGATGGCGAACGTCGCCTGCCGTCACATCCTCGACATGCCGGCCGTGGGCGGCGTGATCATTGGCGCGCGACTGGGCGAGCGAGCGCACATCGCCGACAACGCACGCATTGCCACGCTCCGCTTCGACGACGACGATCGACGTGCGCTGGGCGACGTGCTCGCCACACTCACGCCGATTCCGGGCGACTGCGGTGACGAGTATCGCAAGCCGCCGTACCTCACGGCCTCGGGTGACCTCAGTCATCACGTCGCGGCGTTTCCTGCGCCGTATGCCGTCCACCGCGTCAGCGACACGCGTTCGTACTGCCTCAGCGGCACGAGCTGGGAGCCACTGGCCGGCTACAGTCGCGCCGTACGCACGGGCAACACCATTCGCGTTTCTGGCACCACGGCGACGCATGGCGCCACCCGCATTGGTGCCGACGACCCCGCGGCGCAGACGCATTTCGTGATCGACAAGCTGGAGGGCGCAATCATCTCGCTTGGCGGTCGGCTCGAGGACGTGGTCCGTACCCGCGTGTTCGTGAACGACATTGCGCAGTGGGAGCCCATCGCCCGTGCGCATGGCGAACGCTTCGGGCACATCCTGCCGGCGAACACCATGGTGCAGGCGACGCTGATCGGCGAAGGCTATCTCGTGGAGATCGAGGCGGACGCGGAGCTGCAGTCCTGAGCGACTGACGAGAAAACGTTCGTGCACGATGGTACGAATGCGCCACCCCGCGTGTCACCCTCGATGCATTCGATGTTCGCTCGACGCTGACCCCCTGCGCGTCAGCCCGTCACGAACTGCAGGACAGCATGGAGCACCCCGCCTTGTGACGCGCCCACTCCGGACGCCGCGCGGCAAACTCGGCATGTGCGGGCTGCTCGTCGTACGGTCGGCGCAGCACCGTCAGCAACGTGTGGATCATTGACGGATCGCCGGACTCTGCCAGCTCGATGGCCTGCTGTGCGAGGTAGTTCCGGAACACGAAGCGCGGATTCACCGCATGCATGCGTACGCGCCGCGCGGCATGCGCGTCGTGCGTCGGCAGGCTCGCATGCCAGGTCCGAACGAACAAATCAATGCGCGCGCGATGCGACTCGAACTGAACGTCGTCGTAGCTCACGTCACCGAGCAGCGTCGCCGGTGAGCCATCAGGCAGCATGTCGGGCAGGTCGCCAAGTGCGCGGAAGAAGCGCGTGTGATCCAGCTGGCATTCCTGAAGCAATGCGTATCCCTCTGCAATGATCGCCTGCGCCGCGTCCGTGTTTTCCTCGAAGCCGAACTTCGCGCAGGTCATGCGCGCGAACTCGTCCTGATACCGCTCGACGTAGTGGTTCAGTCCTGACTGCAGTGCGTCATTCGTCGGGAACAGTGGCGCGATCGCGTTCGCCAGCTGCACCAGGTTCCACTGCGCTACGGCAGGCTGCTGGCCGTAGCGATACCGTCGGCCGCCGGCGTCGGTGGTGTTCGGCGTCCAGTCGGGATCGTACTCGTCCAGCCAGCCATACGGCCCGTAATCAATCGTCAGGCCGAGGATGGACATGTTGTCGGTGTTCATCACGCCGTGCACGAAACCGACGCGCATCCAGTGCACGATCATCACGGCGGTGCGTTCGCAGACCTCGCGGAACCACGCCGCGCGCCGCGCATCGACGTCGTCATGCGCGAGCTGCGGGAAGTCACGTGCAATGGTGAAGTCCACGAGCTGCCGAAGCAGGTCGAGGTCACCGCGCGACGTCAGGATCTCGAAATTGCCGAACCGGATGAACGAGGGCGCCACGCGGCAGACGACAGCGCCGGGTTCGAGGTGCGCATTGCCATCATAGAACATGTCGCGCATCACGCCCTCGCCGGTCGTCACGAGCGACAATGCGCGTGTGGTGGGCACGCCGAGGTGATGCATGGCCTCGCTGCACAGGAACTCGCGGATCGACGAGCGGAGCACCGCGCGGCCGTCGGCGGTGCGTGAGAAGGGCGTCGGCCCGGCACCCTTCAACTGCAATTCCAGGCGCTCACCGGCGTCATTCACGACCTCACCCAGGCTGATTGCGCGTCCGTCCCCGAGCTGGCCGGCCCAGTTGCCGAACTGGTGCCCGCCGTAGCGCGCCGCAAACGGCTTCATGCCGGGCACGACCAGGTTGCCGGCCAGGGCTTTGACCGCGGGGCCGCGCTCGGCCGGCTTCTGCAGGCCCAGAAACGCGCCAAATTCCTCGGTCCAAGCCAGCAAGTGCGGGTCGGATACGGGCGTGGGTGCCACCCGCGAGTAGCAATAGCCGGGCACCTGCCGGGAGCCCCCGTCTCCAGAGGCTTCGCCGGAT
>ENA-OFCF01000121-OFCF01000121.1-metagenomes-genome-assembly--contig:-NODE-121-length-38894-cov-9.008960_pt1 | contig 38894 bp, 27 predicted proteins | sample MGYA00153387_OFCF01 | MGnify analysis MGYA00153387 | reverse complement strand
CGCACGTCCGGTTCGGAGGGGGGAGCGGGGCAAAAACCCCGTTCCTACCTCTATCTTATTGGATCGCCAGCGCGCGTTCGCTTTGCCATAGGGTGAAGGTTCCTTGCCGGAGTTTCGCCGGATTTTTCCGGATGTAGCGCACTGCGTTCGCGAAATGGCTGGCATCCCTGATGAGTGTGTCGCGGTAGTTTTTCTGCCAGATGGTGCCCGCGCCGATCCTCCTCGAGGAGATGCCTTTCCAGCATTGCATGAGTTTCTCCAAGGGAGCTAGCGGAGTGAATAGAAGATGGACGTGATTGGGCATGATAACCCAGGTGTGATGGGTGGCCTTCGTTTCGTGATCGTACATCAGGGTGTTCTCCAATGTCATGCGCTTTGCGGGATCATTGAAGATGCAAGCGCCAAAGCCTTCATCGAGCCACATTTCCAACTTCCATGTGAAACGCTGGTGATATTCTTTTTCGGTTTCAGGTGTCCAGGGTTCGGGATGTTGAACCTTCCATGTAGTGAGTTCTTCCTGCCAGTGACGGAGTTTGGTTTGTGGCATGGAGTCCGCGAGGCGGAAGGTGACGAACTGGATGACTTCTCGTTGTTGCCAGTGGGGGAGCTTTTCCCCGTGTTTTTGGGTTTCGTCAGAGGGATTGTAGAACTCGGACATGAGGAGTGACCTAGGGGATTTTTGTGGGGACAGGATTGTCCCCGCTCCTTACTTCAAAACGGGAATTTTCCGCCCATGTTTTTCATCATGTCTTTCATGGCACCGGGGCCGCCCATTTGGCGCATCATGTCCTTCATGCGGCCGGGGGATTTCATCATCTTGCGCATTTCGCCAAACTGTTTGATGAGCTGATTGACTTCCATCAGGGTGGTTCCAGAGCCTGCGGCGATGCGTTGGCGGCGTGAGCCTTTGATGATTTCTGGGCGGCGGCGCTCGTCGAGGGTCATGGAGAGAACGATGGCCTCAGTGCGTTTGATTTTCTTGTTATCAAATGCGCCGGTTGGGAGCTGTTTTTTGATTTTTCCAAAACCCGGCAACATTCCTAACAATCCTTCGAGCGGTCCGAGATTTTGGATCATTTTCATCTGATCAAGGAAGTCGGTGAAATCGAATTTGCCCTGTTGCATGCGCTTCATCGAGCGCATCGCGTCCTGTTCGTTCACCTTGTCTGTGACATGCTCCACCATGCCAACGATGTCGCCCATGCCGAGGATGCGGTCGGCCATGCGGTCTGGGTGAAACTCGAAAAGCTGGTCGAGTTTTTCGCCTTCACCGGCATATTTGATCGGTTTTCCAGTGACCGCGCGCATTGATAGAGCCGCACCACCACGGGCGTCACCGTCGAGTTTGGTTAGGACGATGCCGGTGATGCCGACGGCTTCATCGAAATGTTTGGCGACAGAAACCGCTTGTTGGCCGGTGGCGGAATCAACGACTAACAAAGTTTCCTTTGGCTTGACGAAATCGTGAAGACGTTTGAGTTCGGCGACCAAGCGTTCGTCGATTTCTTGGCGTCCGGCGGTGTCGAAAATCAGGACGGTGCCGTTTTGTTTTTCCGCCCATGCGATGGCTTCGCGGGCGACTTTTACGACATCCGTCTCACTGGAATCTGGCGTGTAGCAGGGAGTATCGATTTGCTTCGCAAGGGTAGCGAGCTGGTCGATGGCGGCGGGCCGATAGAGATCGCAGGCGACGAGTAGAGGGCGTCGGCCTTCTTTTTTCAGGCGCTTGGCGAGTTTTGCGGCGGTGGTCGTCTTGCCTGCGCCGTTGAGTCCGCAGATCAGGATGCGGGCTGGTGGAGTGAGATCAAGTGGCGCTTGATCACCGCCTAACAATTCCGCAAGTTCATCGTGGAAAATTTTGACGATTTGCTCGCCGGGTTTGATCGATTTGATCACGTCCTCGCCCATGGATTTTTCCTTCACCTTAGCGATGAAGTCCTTGGCGACGCTGAACTCCACATCAGCCTCTAGCAGGGCGATGCGGATTTCGCGGAGGGCGTCGGAGATGTTGCTTTCGGAAATACGACCTACGCCGCGCAGATTGCGGAAGGTTTTATCGAGGTTGTCTGATAGAGAGGAGAACATGGTTGGGAATGGAAATTTGGGATTAAAAATTCACTCGCCATCGGGAAGATAGGCGGCGTCACGGTCGAGTTGAAATGACCAACGGAGCGGAGTTTCTGGAGCATTGCCAGCGGTGTCCTTCCAAGTGATCGAAACTTGGCAGGTCGGTTGGCGGAGGCGGCGGTTGACTTGCCATGAAAACGTTTTGGTTTCTGCGGCGAAGTTTGCGGGCACTTCGCCGAAGCCGGAGACTCTCATGACGAGTTTGGAGGGATCGAGGTTTTCGACTTTCGATAGATCAGCCGAAATTATTGGGAGGCGAGAATTGATGATGGCTCCGGACTCGGGAGATACGGGATAAGCGGTGGGTTGAGGTGCAGCTGATCGAACATCTGGATTGGTGGGCCCTTGTGCTTCACGAAAGGTGGCGGCGAGGTCAAATATCTTGTCGTAATTTCCAAGGATCATGTAGCGGGGAACCATGTCGTTAGGCGTGGATTGTTTCACTTTTCCGGGGAGAACCGTGAAGTTGTGATAGTAGCCGAACTCTTTTGCGAGTGGTAGCATTTCCTCGGTGTAAAACCCGCCGGGATAACAATAAGAAGTCACTTTCACATTGAATTTTGCTTCCAGAAAGCGCTTGGATTCTCCCATTTCCTTGCGCAGGAAAGCATCGTATGGGTCCGCTCCTTTTTTGCGGTACGCTTTGATAGAGACCGGATAAGGATGACTCACCGAGTGACTGCCGATGGTGGCACCCGCCTGGATCATTTCTTCTATCATCGAGATCGTTAGGGCTTTGCCGCCGCCATCCACGTAGTTTTTGTAGAGGAATAAAGTGAAGGGATAACCGAGTTCTTTGAGGATTGGAAAAGCGTCCGTGTAAACTGAGCGCCAGCCGTCATCAAACGTTAGAAGCACCGCTTGACTGGGGATCGACTTCTCGCCTTTTTTCCATGCGATGAAGTCGTCCATCGAAATCACGGCGATCCCGAGTTGGCGCAGGGTTTCCATCTGTTTGCGGAATTTAGAAGTGTGAATGCGCATCGCCGTTTCTTTGGCGCTCACAGAAAAGTCGTGATAGCCCAGCACCGAGACGCGGGAATCGTCGTCGGGTATGCTGGGAAGCTCGGCAGCAGCTGGCGGGGTGGGGGAGGCCGGTTCATTTTGTGCCCACAGACAGGCACTGATGAAAAAGCTGAAAATAAGGGCGATTCGAGTCATGGACGCCCGGAATGTAGCGCGTTACCGAATGAATGAAAGCCTCAAGAATGCGAGGAACCACGGCGTCTCTATTGGTCCGGTATTGCTGTTAGCGAAATTTTCACGTCCCGATCATTCAGGGCATCCGAGACGAATTGCAAAGATTGAACTGTCGGGTAAGGAAAATGACCGATTGGCAGCGGTCTTGTGACTGATGGTCGAATTCCGCGCGATTTCAGACTTTCCACGCAGGTGAGGGCATGAAATAAAGTCGCCGCGTTATGATTTTACATTTCCAATTTCTTCTCGGTGGTTCTCTCAAATCGCTGAATGTGACAGAATCGTCACATTCGTGGATTTTCAACTGATCCAGCAACAGACATGAATACGCTTTTGCAACTGCTGATTTAAAATTCATGCCAAGCCTTTATTTCCACACATGATGAATTCTGCCGACTCCGCGATCCACATCGACAATGTCTGTTTCGCCTACAGCGGAAAGCAGGCGCTGTTTGATGTTTCGCTTGAAATTCCTGATCGCAAGATCACCGCATTTATCGGTCCGTCCGGATGCGGGAAATCCACTTTGCTGCGCTGCATCAATCGCATCAACGACCGCATTCCCGGTGCGCGTATCAGCTCGGGCGCCGTCCGCATTCATGGGATCGACATCTATCGGAATGACATCAACATTCAGGAACTCCGCCGCCGCGTGGGCATGGTGTTTCAGAAATACAATCCGTTTGCGAAATCGATTTACGAAAACGTCGTCTATGGGCTGCGCATCGCCGGCATGAGCAAGCGTGCCGAGCTTGATGCTGCGGCCGAGGTCGCGCTCAGCGGAGCTGCGTTGTGGGATGAGGTGAAAGACCGCCTTCACAGCAGTGCGCTCGGGCTATCAGGTGGCCAGCAACAGCGGCTTTGCATTGCCCGCGCGATTGCTAACGAGCCCGATATCCTGCTGATGGACGAGCCCTGCGCCGCTTTGGATCCGCTTGCCACGCTCAAGATTGAAGAGCTCATGCTCGAGTTGAAAAAGAAATTTACCATCGTCATCGTCACGCACAACATGGCCCAGGCATCGCGCTGTTCGGATCGCACGGCGTTCATGTATCTTGGCAAATTGATCGAATACGGCGACACCCTTCAGATCTTTGGCAATCCATCTAACGCACAAACTCAAGCCTACATCACGGGCGCTTTTGGCTGATCTTTCCCCATCGATTCATGACTGAAAACAAGGAAATCTTTCCGTCCCACAAAAATCTTCCCGACGTCATGGTCGGGATCCACGATCTATCTTTCAACTACGGCAGCACCGAGGCGCTCAAGGACATCAATCTTGAACTCCGCCAGCATGAGGTCACCGCATTCATCGGCCCGTCTGGTTGTGGCAAGTCCACTCTGCTGCGCTGCATCAACCGCATGAATGACGAAATCCCCGGCACCCGCATCACCAAGGGCGGCATCCGCGTGGAAGGCGTGGATATCTATGATCACTCGGTGGATGTCGTGAAACTCCGCCGCGATGTCGGGATGGTTTTCCAGAAATCCAACCCGTTTCCACGCAGCATTTATGAAAATGTAGCGTTCGGCTTGCGCATGAGGGGTGAAAATAACAAAACGGTAATCGATCAAACCGTGGAGGAAAGCTTGGGTGCCGCGGCTCTGTGGGATGAGGTGAAAGACCGCTTGCAGGAATCCGCGCTCGGTCTGTCTGGCGGCCAGCAACAACGCCTTTGCATTGCCCGCACCATCGCTGTGAAACCACTCGTCGTTCTGATGGATGAGCCATGCAGTGCGCTCGACCCAATCGCCACGGCCAAGGTGGAGGAACTCATCACCAAACTCAAAAAAGACTACACCTTCGTGGTGGTGACCCACAACATGCAGCAGGCATCCCGTGTTTCGGACCAAACCGCGTTCTTTTTCATGGGAGAATTGATTGAGTTTTCCGAGACCCGCCGGATCTTTTCAAATCCAAAACTCAAAAAAACCGAAGACTATATCAGTGGTCGCTTCGGATGAACACAGACGCAAAGATGATGATTCCGTCACACATTTGTATTTCCATCGCAGTTTTTCCTGTGTTTGCTCGGAACTTCGATCTTCTATCTGAAAGTCTGCTGTCCAAAACTCCCACTCATCACACCCATGTCCCAACCCCACATTTTCCACGAATTTGACAATGCCATCGGCAGTCTGAAAAGCCAGGTACTCGCCATGGCCAGCCTCACACGCCAGAATCTCGAACGTTCAGTTCAAGCGTTGCTCACGCGGGATATTGACCTCTCGCGCACCGTCATCGGCGAGGATACGGAAGTGGATGAACTGGAAGTCAGAATCGATCACCTTGGCATGGAAATCCTACTCAGGTTCCACCCGGTGGCGTCCGATCTTAGGTTGGTCATCACTTCGATGAAAATGGCCCATAATCTGGAGCGCATTTCGGATCATGCCGTCAACATCGCCAAACGTGCAAAAAAACTTTGCAAATCAAGTGAGCCGTTAGAAACTTCTATCATCGAGCCGCTTTATTCTAAGGCGGTGCAACTTTTGCGAGATGCGATGTTGTGCTACACCGATCAAAACACCGATATCGGCGAGCAGCTGAAAGGAAAAGATGAGGATCTCGATCTCGCTCACAAGCAAGTGGTCGCTCTTCTGAGCTCACGCCTCGAAACCGCTGGCACTGGTGCGGAAAACTTGCTGCACCTGATTTTTGTCGCGCGATCGATCGAGCGCATCGGCGATCTAGCAGTGAACATCGGCGAGGACGCGGTTTTCATGAACGATGCTCGTGACATCCGCCACGAGTATCGAAAAAACCTCACAGATGATGAAGCGGCAGACTGATAGTCAGCTCTCACGTCTTGGGGGGCGCACGCTTCCAGCGTGCTTCCTTCCGCATCTTGCGGAAGGTCTTGGCGCGGATGGGTCGTTCATGAAACGCCTTGCTAACAGCGTTTCGTATGACTCCTATGTGACAGAACCGTCACAGTCTCTGACTTCTCGCGCATCGCGACTGGAGTGATGGTAAACACAGCTTAAACATACTTATGCGCCTGCTCATCGTTAGCGACACGTTTCCTCCGGATGTCAACGGTGTCTCGCGCACCCTTGAACGATTCGCCGTAGGACTATCGGAACGCAATCATGAAGTGCGAATTGTCACCACCAGTGAATCCCCAGCAGGATGCCAGCTCTCGCGTGATGTGGTGAAATCCTTCCGTCTGCCGGGATACAACGCCGTTAGAATCGGGCTGGCCACGCGGGCTTGGTTTGTCAGATTGATCAAAGAATGGCAGCCCGAGGTGATTTATGCCGCCACGGAAACTCCGCTCGGCATCGCTGCGATCCTTGCCGCCCGCGCCATGAAAGTGCCGATCCTTTCCGGCTTTCACACCAATTTCCATTCTTACGCCCGCAACTATCATCTATCATTGTTGCAGCCGCTAGCTTCAGCATATCTAGCGGCCATCCACAAGATGACCGCACTCACGGTGGTGCCATCACTGCAGTCCGCCGCGTTGGTGCGCGGCATGGGAGTCAAGCAGGTGAGCGTTATCGGCAGAGGAGTTGATGCTGATTTGTTCTGCCCGCAGGTGCGCGATGCAAATCTGCGAGAACAATGGGGCGTCTCCCCGGATGCGCCAGTCGCACTTTATGTTGGACGTCTCGCACTAGAAAAAAATCTAACACTTCTCAAACAATCGATGGATGTGTTTCGCGCCAGCCGTCCGGATTGCAAATGCGTGATCGTCGGTGATGGTCCATGCCGCGCGGAGTTAGAGCGACGGAATCCGGCCTGGCATTTCGCGGGAAACCGTAGCGGCCAAGATCTTGCGCGGCATTACGCGAGTGCAGATGTATTTATCTTCCCAAGTCTGAGCGAGACATTCGGCAACGTAATCCTTGAGGCAATCGCCAGCGGATTGGTTCTCGTAGCTTACAATCAGGCCGCCGCCGCCGAGCATCTAACTCATGAAACCAATGCCCTATTGGCTCCTCCAGCCGATGAAAAGCCATTTATTGAGTGTGTTAAGTCAGCTGCGGAACGCTGGAATGATCAAGGTCTCCGCGCTTCTGCTAGAAATAAAGCCACTGATCTCACTTGGGATAAAATTATTCAATCGTTAGAAAATACTTTGCTCTCATCACTCAAGCCTCTGCCCGCCGTTTCTTCTAAACACCTGTCACCATCCACCTACCTATCATGAAAACAAAACTCGAGGTCAAGACTCTGATATTATCTGACATCCATCTCGGCACAGTTGATTCAAAAGCCGTGCAGGCCGCCCACCTGCTGCGCAACTGTGTGTGCGACAAAGTCATCCTCAACGGTGACATCATTGATGCATGGGCGCTCAAAGGCTCTGGGAAATGGTTGCCAGATCACACCCATTTCGTGCGCAGCGTGCTCAAGAAAATGGAAAAGGAGCAAACCGAGGTGATCTATCTGCGCGGCAATCACGATGATGTGTTAGAGCGATTCCTTCCATTCAATATCGGCGGATTGTCGATTCTGGACGAATACATTCACGAATCCGCAGGCCGGCGTTATCTGGTGGTTCACGGCGATGGTTTCGACCACATCACCACGAACCACATCTGGCTCGCGAAGGCAGGTGCCATCGGGTATGACATCCTTTTGAGCAGCAATCGGATTTACAACGCATACTGTCGCTGGCGCGGCAAAGAAAGTTTCTCATTGAGCCGCTGGGTGAAATCCAAAGTCAAACAGGCGGTTGGATTTGTGGGACGTTACGAAGAACAACTCCAGAAACTCGCCACTTGGAAAGAATGCCAAGGCATCATCTGCGGCCACATTCACACGCCCGCAGATAAGCTGATCGGAGACGTGCATTACCTCAATTCCGGAGATTGGGTAGAAAGCATGACCTGCATCGTCGAACATCACGACCACACTTTCGAGATCCTCGGCTACATGGATTTCTGCCGCCTAACCGGACGCCAGCCAAAGGGAGTTGTGATTCGCCCGTTTGAGCCAAAATCCGAGATCTCCACCGAGGTTGATTCCGCTCGCTCCGCCGCCTAACCGCCGCGCCAGAGCGAGAAATCCAATCTGCACCATCGATCACATTCGGAACTGCCAGAGTCCTTCAGAGTCTCGATTCCGCCATGCGGGACGGCGGGCGACTGGGTCTTGCAGGGTGCGTGTTAGTTTGCGTCCGTTGGTGGCCACAAAGCTTTCGCATTGCATCTCTACCACCTCAAGGCCCATGTAGTGCGTGCCTTTCAGCGTGGTGACCGCGTCTTCTCCGAATGCTTTTGCAAGGTGGCTCTTGAGCAATCCTGCTTCTTTTTGCCCTAACAAAAGATATGCCGGCGTCTCGCCATGCCCACACTTGGAGCGGATGAGTTCGTAAACCGCCTCGCTGTCCCAGCTTTGTTGAAATGCCAGTGCGGATGGGACGCTCTCGTGGTCTGGATAGTGGGTGTCCTGAATATTGTGTTTCATGAAAGTGATATTTCGGTAAAGTTCTTGTTTTGTCCGTCTAGCCGATGCGCATCGGTGGCATTGGCTGCGAACACGGGAACTGATAGTTCGTTAGCCGGTATGACGCAAATGGCAGCTTGTGACAGTATTGATACAAATACTCTAGACATGTTAAACAATGAAGCTCCGTCCGGCGGACCGAACGGAGCTTCTTTATTCACCTACAATTCCAGAAGTCATGCAAACTTCTGGAAAATTTGCCATAAATCGTAATAACGCCGCCAACCTGTAGCAGATCGACGTGCTCGCAAATTTTTTCATGTGACGATTCCGTCAAATATGATACCTCGCCGAGAATGCTTCCCACTTACCACTATCAATCCTCATTCGTAGCCCATGGAAATTTTTCTCATTGATGCGATCGGACCGTTTTTTCGGGGATTCAAGCGCACACAAGTCAACTGGTCAAAAATCCCGTTCATGCATTTGGTGGATGCCAGTGAGGATGACTGGACGGCGATCGAAAACGAACTGCGAGACTTCGCGCGGCAAATTTCTTCGCAAGGATACAATGCAGTGAGCTTGGACGATCTTGCGCATCTCGCGCCGCATCCGCTGCACGAGCCGGAAGTGGCGGAACGCATCGCGTTGCTGCGCAAAAAATTCACTCGTTATTTCGACATCTTGCAGGGCGAATTTGGACTCAAGATTTACCTTACCAGCGACGTGTTGCCTCTAACACCTGCTTTGTCTGCGGTGATGGGAAATGATCCCGCCGTGCTGGAAGAATACTATCAAAATCTAGTGCGCGATATTCTAGCTGATTTTCCTCAGCTTTCCGGTTTGATCCTGCGCATTGGTGAGAGTGATGGCAAAGACGTCAGTGATCCGATCCGGACCAGGCTGCATCTGCGCGATGCTGCGGGAACCAATCGCTTGCTTCGTTTGCTACTGCCTGAGTTTGAGAAACACGGACGCGAGCTGATTTTTCGCACATGGACAGTCGGCGCTCACCGCATCGGCGATCTCATCTGGCATCGTGGCACGCTGGAAAAAACTCTAGATGGTCTCGATTCACCAAATCTAATCGTTTCGATGAAACACGGTGAAAGCGATTTTTTCCGCTATATCCCGCTCAATCGTGCATTTTTTCGGGTGAAACAACGCAAGCTGCTAGAGCTGCAAGCCCGGCGAGAATACGAGGGTGCGGGTGAATACCCGTCATTCATCGGCTGGGATTGCGAGCGATTCGCAGGCGAACTTTCACAGGTAGAAAACGTTGTGGGCATTTCTGTTTGGTGCCAAACTGGTGGCTGGCATCGTTTCCAGCGGCGCGCCTATCTGGAAAACGATCGCCGTGACATCTGGATCCGCCTCAACACCGCAGCTGCAATCACCGTTTTCAAAGAGAAAAAATCCGCAGACTCGGCGGTGGAAAAGTTGCTAGGTTCTCCACAGACTGCTGCTGCGTTAGAACTTCTCGATCACGCCGACACCGTGATCCGCGAGATCCTCTACATCCACGAATTTGCCAAACAGAAAATTTTCTTCCGTCGGGTGCGCATTCCGCCGCTGCTGCATGTTTACTGGGATTCGCTTTTCATCAATCATGGCGTGCGCAAGCTGATGCGCCATTTTGTCGGCGATCCAGAACGCTCACTCGCAGGCGCAGAAGCTGCAGCTAAACTTTTTCCGCGCATGATCGAATGTGCACGCAATGCGGGCTTGCCGAGCGACGACATCGAGCACATGCAAGATTTCTTCCACTTGATTCTGCTAGCTCGAAGATATTATTTTCAGCCCTTTGATGATGCGCTCGCAGCGCAAATTTATTCTGCAAAAGCCGCATACAAACAACGTTGGCCGAAGGAAATTAGGCAGCGTTATCGGATCCGGATTTCCTTCGATCCTTTCCCGGTGAAACGCCGCACACTTGCCATCGCAGCAAGACTGTTACTGCGCCAAAAGCGCGGCTACCGATGGCTGGATTGGATCGTCATCCTGCCACTATCCGGTCTCGCCTTCCGCCTCTTGCGCCCGCGTGACCCAGAGGCGATGCCGAAATTCCTCCGCAAGTCCGCCATGGGCGTGGAAACGCTGTTTAAATAAGTTAGTCGTAAAGCAAGGAAAGTTAACGAAAATAAGAAAAGTAAGATAATGACTTTCCTAATTGAAAAAGTGAGAGAAAAACCGCCAAAATCCATCGGCCTTTTGCGGCTTTTTTGTAAATTTTCGTGTTTTCCATGTTCCACTTTAATCCCTAAGCCCGACATAAGGCTAGGGGCCTTTGGATATGACTATGTGGCGGCAATACCGTGACTCGATATTGGGTAATTTGTCCATTCAAGCGGATGATCGAGGCTTTTCAGCAGGCCACAAGAGCAATACCTATGTGACAATAATGTCACGCTTGGTCTTTTGACCAGATCTCTCTCATCGACATTGTCTCGCCTCGTGGAAGCGATTTTCCACAACGTCTAAACAAAAATTGAAAACACACAAATCAACATGAAATTTAAAATCAAATCAACGCTCTTCGCTCTTGCTGGCTTCGCTATCATCGCCAATCCGGCGATGGGTGCTGTGAATCTAACTAAGGGTGAGCTCGCGCTTGTTTTTTATCAATATAGCGGTAGCGGCGGTTCAGCCGTTGTTGGGCCAAATACCTATGTTTTCGAACTAGGAGCTTCCAGCCTTTATCGCGAGAACTTGCAATACAACGTCTCAGTCTCGACGGTGAATTCTGGCATCGCTAGTTCCAATATCGGAACGGATCTCGTGAACACTTTTGGTGCAAACTGGTATAATAATACCGGTGTGCGTTGGATGGTTGTCGGATCGGTGGATAGTGTCGACACGGCGATCAATGGGGATCCTTCTTCTACGGCTTATCTTTCTAAAAGTCGGTCAAATGCAAATATCGTCACTGCACCGCCAACCACAACTTTTACCCTAGGTGACTTTGAACGGGGTAGTCTGGTTACCTCCGTATTCGGCTTCAGGTCTGGTACAAACTCGGCCATCCAAACGGTCGGAAGTAATGTTGCTGGTTCGATCATCGCCAAATCGACTATCAATTCGATTGATGAATTTGTTCCAGGTGACGGGGGCGATCCATCCGAATTCTTTGGTCAAGGAAACGATCCACGACAGACTTTCGGGTCAGGGACGATCTCTAACTCACTTGCGTTGACGGGTTCGGTTAAAGAGGGTGCGCTGGATATCTTCCGCTTCATCGACACCACTTCGGGTGCTGATCTCACTGCCGGTGGAGCGTCGGCCATTGCACAAGTCGGGACCGGTCAATACATCGGAACCCTTTTGATCGACTCGACGGGAAACCTCAGCGTGATCCCTGAACCCTCGTCCATTCTTCTGGGAGTCGTTGGTAGCCTTGGTCTCTGCCTCCGCCGCCGTCGCGACGCCTAAACTAACACACTAAATCACAATCAAACCATTAAACAAACAGATATATATACAAAAATATGAAAACTAAGACATCTCTCATCGCCACGGCGTTAACCCTCGCACTTTTCGGCTCTGCAAACGCTGATACTTACATTGTTGACATCAATGGCTCGACCGCTGGCCGCGCTGGTGTGCACAATGCTGTTTATGCCCTTTTGTCCACGGCGCCATACACTGGCATCAGCGGTGCCTATGTGACCGGCACAGGCATTACAGGACTCTCAGACGCCAAGTATGGTCTATACAAAGCAACCTATAACGCAGGCGCTGACACTCTCATCGTTCGCACCAGTTTCCTTGGCTCCGCCGAAGGCGTTCGCGTGGTAGCCGATGCACCGCAATTAGCTGCTGCTTACATGAATCCAAGTGTTTCTACCGCCGCGCTTCCTGCTGTTACTTCTTCTGGACAGTCACAAGCCTCGGGTACGCTCATCGGGGCTTCTGCTGAAACGGTTACAGAACTTGGTTTCTCTGATGTGTTTCAAACTTCCACTATCTATCAAACGAACATCTTTGGAGATATCGGTGGTGAGGAAGTCAATGTTGGCATCATCCCGTTTAAGTATTTCCGGAACCGCGGTGCGACCAAGCCTACTAACATTACTTCCATTGCAGCCAAGGCCCTCTGGACTGGAAACGGTGCCATGAAGCTCTCAGTTTTCACCGGTGATCCTGCGGATGCAACGTCCACTGTGTACGCAACCGGTCGTAACGCCAGCTCCGGATCGAGAATCACATTCCAAGCTGAAATGGGAATCGGCGTTTTCAAATCCACTAGCCAATACACCGGTGTGCTGACTGGTACAAATACGGCTATCACAGCTGCAGGCAATGGTGGACATAGCAGCGGTATCGACGTGGCAAACACTCTGTCTGGAGTTAATACCACTTTTGCTGGTCAACCAATTATCAGTTATCTGGGTGCATCTGACTGGGATACAGCCGTAGCCGGTAGCGCAACAGAGTGTACCTACAACGGTGTGCCCTATTCGGTCGCTGCAGTCCAGAATGGCTCCTACACCTTCTGGGGCTATCTGCACATGTTCAAGGGCGACCTGAGTGCCAAACCCGAAGCTGAAGCCTTCTATGATGCTCTCAAGGCGAAGATGCTTGCTGATCCAGGTATCTCCGTGGGACTTCTTAAGGATGATACCGCGATGAAAGTGAAGCGCTCTTCCGATGGTGGTAGGGTATTTCCAAAATAATCCTGCCTTTGTAATTTAATCTAGCTGGCCGGAGCGGGTGACAAACCCGCTCCGGCTTTGCCAAATCAAATGAGTTCACCTAATCCAGAAATCGAATCCAAGAAAACTCGCAGAACCTCGTATTTGGGGTGCGTTTTTTTGGTGATGGCTTTGATCGCGAGTTATTGGGTAGTTCATGACAAGGGTTTGAGAATCTCGAATTCTAATGATTCATCACAAAATTTGAAATCGAATTCCGGCCGGTCGGATGATGATGCGCAGAGCTTAAGCAATGCTTCTAGCGTTAGTGATAGACTAATTCAAAAAATTAAAACAAACGAAACCGGTCCGGCGGATATCATTTCCGCCTTGCTTCAATTGGATTCAAGCGGGGCTCAAGAGAATCAAGAAGTCACGAACGTGAGTTCGCTTTTTTTCGAATCGGTCCCAGTGGTTTCGTCAATCCCGGATTACAAACTTGAGGAGTTTGATCTTGTTGAAAAATACGTCATTCAAGGATTGGATAACAGCTTCAAGGAATCCATCGCGCAAGTTGTGAACGACGAACAGGCTACATCAGATGAAAGAGCAGATTTTCATTCGAGGTCTGTTGAGGCATATGATGAACAACTCCAGCTTCTGCTGGGCTGTGAGACTTTCGACAAGCTATCCACTATCGGTCTTCAATCACACTATCGCAACATGCGGACAAATCCGGACACGGCTCTCCCATCTCCGTCTCCGCAGTAATTTTCTAGGGCTATAATTTAACTAACGAACTACAATACACATGAAACTAAAACACTATTCCACTCTGATTTCCTCCATTGTTATAGGCGGATTTGCGATTACCAACGCCGTAGCTTCCGACGACTTCGCCGAAGGCGACTTGCTCATCGGTTTCTATTCTGTCACAGGTTCTGCACCCTCGGAAGTGGTCGGCGATGATACGCTCATCGTCAATCTGGGACCAGCGCATCACTATCGTGAGAACACCCAAAACAATGTAGCGGTCAATACTATTAATCCTGCTCTGCCTAGCAGCAGCATCGGAGCTGATCTAGTGGCATCATTTGGTGCGAACTGGCACAATGATGCTTCCGTTAGGTGGTGTGTAATCGGCGGAGTCACGCAACTCGGCGCAGTCACCAACGGAGACCCCTCGAGCACCTCTTACTACTCCAAATCCCGCACCAATCTGGCCACCAGTTCCAGTGGTCCTTCCACCTATCTTTTGAGTGACTTATCGGAATACGAACGCGGGTCGATTTCAACGTCCTGGGATGGATTCAAACTAGGCACTAACGAGTCGATCGCGGGACTGAACGGCAATTTTTCTACATCCGGAGTGAATACCACTGCGGTCATCATTCCGAGTACCAACGTGAATGCCCTACCGGATTTCCTTCCCCCGCGGTTGCAGGGCGAGTTCTTTGGTCTCGGACAGGATCCGCGGCAAAGGCTTAATAACGGCGTGATTGCAGGTGGGGCGGCCGTCGAAGGATCTCTCAACATTTTCCGTTTCCTGAATACGACAACAGGAGCAGATCTAACTGCTGGTGCTTCGGCAGGTAATGCCGTGGTGGGTCAGGGGCAATTCATTGGAACTCTCACCATCGACTCAAGCGGAAATCTAAAGATCGCCGCGATTCCGTCTGCCAGCCCAGACTCCGACTCCGACGGAATGCTGGATTCGTGGGAGACCACTTATTTTGGGGGATTGACTCAGGGAGCGGCGGACGATTTTGATAAAGACGGCACGAATAACCCTACCGAATACCGTTTGGGCCTAATTCCAAACTCTGGGTCGTCGTTCTTTGCCACCTCCCGCAATGCGACCAGCGGTCAATTATCGTGGCCGAGCGTGGTGGGCGTCACTTTCAAGGTGTATCGCAGCACGACGCTTGTTGGTGGAAGCTGGAGTGATATAGCAACAGTTGCAGGCACGTCAGGGACCGCGACCTACATCGATCCAACTCCTCCTGTTGGAAAGGCTTTTTATCGCATTGGTCTCCAACCTTGATCAGAAAAGCTGATTTCTCATCCCAAACCCTGACCACGCGATGTGGTCAGGGTTTTTTGTCATGGATGGAATGCAACAGGCCGCTCAAGCGCAGCGGGAATGAGTATAGCAGCGCGGGAATTTCATTCCCACCTGTGGGAGTCCGTACACTTGCTCTTGAAAATGCTTTCCCGTGCGGGGGAATGGTATTCGGAACGCAGGAAACCCTATTACCACGCACCGTAATACCGCGCCAAACGTTCCTCATCGCATTCCCGCACGGCGTAATGCTGCAAACTTCATAGAAAACCCATTCCAGCGTGCGGGAATGGGTATAAAAATGTGGAAATCCGAGTCCCGCAGCGGCGTAATGGTGATAACTGTGTTCCTGTCCCCATTACGCAGTGTCTCAGGCGTTTTTCCGCGTTTTAGGAGATTGCGGGAACTGCGGGAGGTGGCGTGGGTTCGTTGGCTTGCGAACGATTCGTTCCGGGAAAGATCCTTTCCGCGATGCCGCGACCGAGTGACTGGCGGGCGGTGAGATAGTTGCTTTCATATTGGCGGCGCAATGTGCCTTGGGCGATTTCCTCCTCTGCTTGTGCATTTTTGGCGGCGCGTACTGCATCATTGAGTGCGCTGAGTGCTTCCCGCACAATAGCAGCGAGAGTTTTTAGCTTCACGCCATGGGGCGCGAGAGTGTGAGCCGTGCCGAGGGTCTCGACTTTGATGGCCAAGGCCTCAGCAGCATCGGGTTCTTGTGCGACTTCGAGCTCGATCATCGTGCCGAAGCCGCCGGATGGGAAAAGTATAGCCAGCGTGCCGGCCCCGAGGTGATCGCGATCAAAACTCTCAGCGCCGGAAAATAGATTGCGGATGGCATCGTCCAGATCGCCGTCGGCGGCTTGCACATCGTCATAGGCCCCTTGGCGGTCGAGTTCCTTTTCTGCGCTGGTGGATTGGCGGGCTGCTAGGCCATCGATAGATGTCTGGATGGCGGCAACGAGCGCCGCTTGTTTGTATCTGCGCGCCAGCCGCTGGTGGCGGCGGGAGAGATTGAGGTGGAGGTCTGTGGAATCCCGGTCTGCAAGCATGCGTGACATAATTTTATTAGAGTTAGGTTAGTGTTGGATAACAACCAGATGCCTAGCAGAACATTTTGCATTGGGAAGAGAAAAATCTGATTTTTAGAAAATTAGAGATCGGGGATCGGGGATCAGAGAGGTCTTTTGTGTCTGAAGCAGAAGCGCCTCCGCGCTCTTTACAGGACTTCGGCACCCTCGGTGGGCTTTTCAGGCTGCTCTTCCTCTTCCCCTTCCTTTTTCTTGTTCTTTTCGTCCTCCTCTTCCTCGGCAGACCCGCCGCCATAACCGATGACTTCCACGGTGTAGAGTGAAGGGGTTTCGTTATTGGCGACTTCGTTCTCGGCGGTTTTTTGTTCCTCGCCGGGTTTTTCGACCGTGCTGCCAGCGGCAGCAGAAGAGTTAGAGGCGCTAGTGACCGTGCTAACGCTGGGAGCAGAAGCCGCAACCGGAGCGCCTGCACTGCTGCCACCGGCTGAAATATTGCCTGCATTCACCACAGTAACTGCTGCTAGGTTGATATTACCACTAACGCGAATTCCGGCGTCACCAGCATCAATGATGCCAGTGGGTGCGATGAGATCAACGTTGCCCGGGGCTACACCTTCCACAGTGGCTAAGACGCCGATGCCACCACCGGTCGCGAGACCAGCAAGGTCGGTTTCCACCGAGGCGCTTTGCGGATCGATGATGACACGCGTGGGCGGGGCAGCGGATACCGTGCGCGAGGAGGACCCGGCGGCGATATCACCTTTGGACGACCAAATCGAGACATTGCCACCCTTGAGCGTGAAAATTCGTCCAATGCCGATGTTAACGCTCTGATCGGTGAAGATGGAAATATTACCACCAGATTCCGTGACGATGCCGGGAGGGGTGAGTGGATTTCCAATCGTGGTATTGGCCATGGTGAGACCGCCGCCGGGTGCGAAAATGCTGATATTTCCAACGCTGCGGGTCCTAATGTCACGGCTTTGAGTAAAAATTTCACCTTTCCATGAGGTCGATTCGGGGAAAAGCGTTTTGATAGCGGCAAAACCAGTGTCGTATTTTCGGTAGTTAGGGCTGTTCGGATCATTGAAATCCCTGCCCGTGTCGCGCAGTGCGAGGTAGAAGATGGACATCGCCAACTGCTTTTGCTGCTCCTGCGTGAGCAATGGGTCTGCTAGATTTAGCAAGTCATTGCCCGGCGTGATGTCGAGTTCCATCACGACTCCATCACGCAGAACTTGAACCTTGGTTGCCACACCGATCTGGATCCCGCTCAAAAGATAGGAGTCATCGTAGTTGGCAGGGATTTCTTTATCTCCCACTTTTAGAATCACATCGCCGATTTTCAGTCCCGCCAGATCGGCTGCTCCGCCTGCTTTGACGGATAGAATCTTAATGCCTTTTTCAAGAGTTTTCGTGCCTTCATAATCGGTCATCACGCCGAGAATACCCATGGCTTCAGCAAGATAGCGGTTGCCATCTGGACTGCTGGCGAACTTGGCAATGAACTGGTCAAAAGCGATCAGGCTGTTAGAAAGGCTGTTGGCTGGGCCAATGCCTGCACCTAAGGTCATGTTCGCACCCTCAAAACCCAAATAGGGATTGCGAGCGTTGCCAATGCTTGTGATGCCAGTTCCCGTGCCATCAGCATTTCCACTCCCAAGGCCGAGATCGAGATTCTGCCCAGCTAAAACCAAAAGATTACCAGGCCCGGAAATCTGAATGTCTCCTACTAGCGGCTGAATGCTGACTGAAGGATTGGATGAAATTGAAGCGAGCGCCTCGGCACGTGAATTTGTGCTTGCATTGAAGAGCGTTAAATCGCGTCCCGCACTCACCATTGATAGGTCAGAAGCAGTAAGATTTTGAAGGAAAAATCCCACGTCGCCGATGTCGAGTCCAGCAATGATGCGGGTCGCCTTAGGTGTAAATAGATTGATTCCCTCTATGTTTCCTTGCAATGCGTAAACGCGGACTGGATCGGGATCGTCTGTATGCAGTCCAGCAGATGTATGCCGAGCCTGCTCATCTTCTAAACTACCATCAAGTCCTCCTGATTCGTTGAATCGGATATTGAAAGTATTAAGGAACCCGGTCCCAGCACCCGATCCAGTCTCGATCTGTTCAGACCTTACCATACCTACCACTTCCTGATATGCATACGGATTTACTGGAGAAGGAACTGTGAGTGGATTTGAGTCTGACACATTTATGGTCGAATAGATCCACCGCTGAACCCCCAGGCTCGTGCTGATACCGCTGGCCTGTAATCCGCTGATCTGCCCTTTAGCCAACAGCTCGAGCTGTCCTTTTCTAGAAGGAAAGAGAGTGAATGACCCGGTAAGTGACAAATCCCCGGATATTGAGGTCAGTTTCAAGCTAGGGCTTGCAACGCCTATCAAGGTTGTGAAAGGCCGGGCTGTGGTCTCTGTGAGACGGAGCCATGGTTGGAATCTTGCAGCACCTAGGGAAGTCGATTGACTCTGTTGGGAAGTTAACCACGCTTCGATTGATGGCCTGCTAGAAATCTCGTTAGGGAGCGAAACTCGTGTCCTAAAGTTAATTGTTCCACCCAAAGACAAGGCACTTACGCTGCTTTCCTCTGAGTAAGTGCTGAAGTAGGTCTTATACCAGAATTTATTGCCTATCCCTTGAGGCAACAGGAACGGATTTTCAATGGGACCAAGAAGAAGATTGTTTGATGATTTCAGGTCGAATGAACCCTTGCCTAAAAAAAGCGTGGTTGGGAGCCAGGTTTTCTGATCAAAAATTACGGGGTTGGTTAGAGATGCATTAATGCCTCTTGATGGAGAGCGTGTAGAATTGGTTGTTATCTCGTTCCCAGCGGCTAACACTCCATTGCCACGTTCTAGGTAATAAACTCCTCCGTCAATGTTGCGCCCTGCGTGTAACGTGATATCACCTCCGCCCAATTCGACCATTTTGGAGGCATCTGGAATTCCGCGGGCTATTCTCGCGTTGGTTGGAGCTACTGCATCAATGTTCTTCACATCGTTTCCGGCATGAATCTCGATATTTCCTCCGCCGAGTGTTCCTACTCCCTCAAAGAAATTACTGAAATCGATCCACCACGTTGTTGAGGCAGCGGGATCGTTGATAGAGGCTGAACCATCTTCGGTGCCTGCGACACCGAAGATGCCAGCTATTTTATCCACATAACCTCTGCGATAGAGCCAGTTGTTTGGTAATTGGCGTGATGAGTCGTCGATGAGAATCCCGCCTGTTGCGGAATTGCTGTTACGAGTTTTTCGGGAGATATCATTAACTGCAGTGATCTCGATGTTTCCACCGGACATGCTGTATTGGACAGGATACAACTGCTGGGGGACGCCCAGAGTTTCTCCCTGATCGGGATGAAGGCCAATTTCATTGATTAGCTGAGGAAGCACGAAGTCTCCATTTGCTAAGATGCGAGTTGGCTCTGGGACTAGGGTGCCGGCGGTGTAGATACTAGCAAACTGATTTAGAATGAACACGTCCCTCCCCGATGATATCGAAATATTGCCTGTTCCTGTACGAATCGTTTGATAACGGTTTCGGATAGCCAGACTGGTTTGGAGATCCGGGCCAGAACCAAAGTTTGCGGCATTTCCGTAGTTTTTTCCAAGGAGCAGCGAGCCCTTCGTCAAGGCAAGATCCGATTCTGGAAGCACCGCTTTGAAATCAGCAGCTTGATGATCCGCTCCTGAAGTGAAGCGGTAAGACCAAGATTGGGTATTTGCAGGCAGGAGGTTATTCCTTTCCATCAAGGGGGCCAGCCAGAGCGAAGATTGACCGTTAGTGGCATTTGGCGTGACGCCAGCGAAGCCATCGCTGAGTGCGTTGTAGAAAACCAAGTCTCCTTTAGCACGGAGAGTAAGAACCCCGGGCGCGGACTTCGGTCCGTATCGGAAGGTTTCTAGATTCCAATCGCTGGTTGCAGTGGAAGTGGTGGTGCCGAGAGTCAGATCACCGGATAGATTGTAAATCTCCGCGCCTGGAGCGAGGATCAGATCGAGCGATGGCTGGAGCGAAGTTAGGCGCCCTAGCATGGCTGAGTATCCGGCGGCAGTGGTGCCAGCCGCGCCGAGGAAGGCAGTTGCGTCGGTATGGATCGTGCTTTGCAGCGTCGAGGTAATGGTGCTTGTTCCGGTGAGGCTATAGAGTTTCACGCCTTCAACGAGGATGCTCGAAGCTCCGGTGATTGAACTGCCGATGGCATTGATCTGAAGCTCGGTGTTGGCTGTGTTGCGCGGTGCGCGTAGGTGAAGGGTGCCGGTAAACTTTCCGAGAGCAGCACTGCCAGAGTTCGCTTCAGCGACGGATAGGTTGATGCTAGAGCCGGTTTGCAGGTCGAGGGTAGCGGTGGTTTGGACGAGGCCGTTGCGTTGATTGCCAGCTTCGAGAGTGATGGAGCCGCCTTTGCCAGCGGAATCAAAGCGGGTGGCGGAAGCGTCGAGTAGAGAGCTGCTAGTCAGGCTCAGGTTGCCGTTTGCCTTCAGGTCGATGATGCCTCCGGTGACTCCCGACGCATCAATGATGTCGGAAACCGTGATGTTTCCAGCATCGGCAGAGACTCGATAGATATGCGAAGTGGCAGGACCATCAATGTTCACATTGCCCGTGCGAATGCGGTAATCGCGGGATTGGGTGAAGCTGCCAGCGTTCAAAATGGCATCAAGAGCCGCTAGGCTGCCCCCTGTGATAGAACCCATATCGAGGGAAAAATTTCCTTTTTCACCGCGGTCTCCTGACGTGCCGATGATAGCTCCTGTCAGATCCAGAGTGCCCGATGGCGCTTTTGCTTGAATCGTGCCGGCATTGCCGCCGCCCTCCTTCGCAGAAACATTGATGGTGGCCGCCGCCTGAACGCTCACAGAACCGCTGTCAGAAATGAGATTCACGGTTCCGCCGCTGGTATAGCGAATGGTATCGATAAATGTGGTAGAAGTGCCCGCCAAATTCAGAGTCGTGGTCGTCACGTCGCCCACTGTGAGATCCCCGGTAGTGGCACGGAGCGTGAGTTTTCCGCTAGGCAGGGTGATGTCACTGTTGATCTTTACGCTGTCTGCCTGAAGGGTCAGGTCTGCGCCAAAACCGCCATTGAATGGAGAAGGTCTGCTCACGGCTGGCTGGGATAATTCAAGCGCGCCATCGGAACGAATCTGATATTTCGACGCAGCGGCACCGGTGAGAAGTGGGGTGATTAGATCGAGATTTCCACTAACATCTAGCGAGCCTTGTTTTTCAGTAAGAATGCTTCCGGTTGCCGTCAATGTAGCATCCGCGTATCCATCGAGACGCACCGCATTGGCGCCGAGCGTGATTTGATCCGCATCAAGGATCACGGAACCCGATAGAGGGGCTGGCAGGACTGTGGGCGCGGCGTTACCGGCGCTGTTTCCAAGGATCAGGCTTGTAGCGGAAAAGGTGACGGTGCCGCCATTGGTGTTGAGGCCACGGATCGAAGCGGCTTGGAGTGAAAGGCTTTGGAAGTTTCTGGAACCCACTGTGCCAGTGCCATAGACGTCGATGGTGGAATAGCTCACGAGTGAAAGTCGTTTGGCGGAGCTTTGCAGACTGGTGAAGGCATCACCTGCAAGCACGAGGCCAGTGGTCGGATTCAAAATTCCGGGGTCGTTGAGGCTGATGCTAATTTGTCCACTGTTGAGCGAGACGCCTTTGGCGATAAGGCGAGCGGATTCTGATAAGTTGGTGGCTGAGGAAGAATCGAGCACGATGTTGCCTCCGGTGAGGGTGGCTCCAGCACTCACGGTGAGTACTGGTAAGTTGGATGAATTGGTGCTGACGCGTGTGATGCCGCCCGAGGCGTTGGCGCTCACCCGGACCAGTGTGCCATTGCCGCTGCCTGCGGTGGTGGTGCTGCCTAGGAGCAGGGTATCGAGTGAAATGTCATCATCCTCGGTTGAAACGATTTCCGAATTCTCACCCAAGGTGAGTTGTTCGCGGGAAACTAGGATGATGTCGTCGCCGATCAGGGCGCTCCCTGCGTTGTCGAGTGTGACATTTTTTGAGTTTGCGGTAACCGAAACCCCACCTGCAGTAAAATTGCGGAGCCCGCCAATCAACAGACTTTCCGCACCGAAGCTGTTAAGTGTCCCTGCGCTGAGAACTAAGCCCGCGCCAGTGACTGGAGCACCTGTTTGATTAATAACAATGTCTGATGAGCTGTTGATGTCGATCAAGCTGCCACGCCCGGATATCGGCACGAACGAGGAAACCCGTCCCCGCAGGGCCATGTTTGAGGTAGAGGAAAACGCGAGATATCCGGCATCTACCGGCAAGCGTGGGACCGTGAATTCACGGGAGACAGCGGCTTCTCTCAACACGGAGTTTGCCAGCAGATCTTGATACTCCGCGCGGGCACGGAAGACCTTGGACGTGGCAATCTCAAATCCGCCAATCAGAGTGGGGCCGGTGCGGGACGGATCAAGATTGTTGGAGCGATAACCGGAAACGATGGTGGCTCCGTCCGGCGAATTCACGGTCCCGGCGGGGACGGAGGATTTCGGAGTAATGAGAACCGCTCCCGGCAATAAAGCGTAACGAGCTGGCAACAGCGTGTAAGTTCCTGCTGCTAGGTTCTTGCTGGCGGATAGGGTGATTTGGTCACCCGCTTTGAGAGAGGAATTCACATAGCCAGTCGCCCCGTCCAGATTGGTGGCGGAGGAATCATTGTTAAAAGGTGCGTATGGGCTGTAATCAAAACCGTAACTTGGAATGACAGCAAAGCTGGTTGACGATGCGAGAATGTCTTGGGTTCCGCCATTGCCGGAAATCCAGCGATAAGCGTAGAGATCTCCACCGCCACTGATATCGACAACGGAACCTTGTTCCGTAACGAGATCCACCGCTGCCAGATTCACCGATTTTCCGGGCACCCCATTCACGGTGATGTCATTGCCCGCTGGGTCGATCCAGGATTTGCCGTCCTGACTGATGCCATAGGGAATGACAGTCGGTTTTCCCGTAAGCGGATTGATCGTCGAAACCGAGGTGACGCTATCGGCTGCTAGAGTCAAAGTCGAAGTGACAGGGCTGGTCAGCACCGAGCCAGCAATTGGATTGATAGGAGCCGCGCCCGTGCCGTCCCAACCGAGGTTGATCTTGCCAACCGGCGCACGAAGAACGCCTGCCTGTGTAATTTGCGAAGCATAGATTGATAGCGTGCCCCCCGCAGACAATGGCAATGCGCGAGTGATGCCGCCAAGAGCCGTGACAGTTCCCTTCCGCAGTGTGCCTTCCGATTCGTAATCGTAGGCAAAAACATTGAATCGACGTTGTGTTGTTGGGTAGATTTGACCGGATTCAAAAGTCAAATCCCCGGCGATTTGCAGGGTGCCATTGCCTCGAATGTCGCCGTTCGGACCACGGAACGTAGCTCTACCAATTCCTTGGAGGGAAAGATCTCCTATGTCGATTAGCTTTGCGTTAACGGTAAGAGATCCTAACCCATAGGCCGGGCCAAAATTATAAGTTGAAACCTCACTGATTCCAGTAACTCCTTTTGTGAACAATTGAAGCGTGGTTTGCTGTGTTGGAGTGCGGAATGTTTGTCCTAAAGCGACATGAGCCGCAGTCAGTGTGATATCTTTATTTGCGTAGATCACACCACCGTCAGCCACTTTTAAGCTTCCTACAACTTGAATAGAAGTTGATCCTTCGAAGCGGACGTTTCCCCCTAAGGATAGAGAGTCAAAGCCGCCATTTGCGAATTCATCCATCGAAAAATTGCCGATTTGGGGTGCGATATTTCCTTCAGAATCCAGAACTGCTATGCCGGTTCCGATAGAAGTATTTGTACTAGACAAAAGTTTTCCACCTTGTTTCACCACCAAGTTAGCATCTGCAGATGTATAGGCTGTGTTTTCAGGTAGAAATCGTCCCGATGAGATATTGAGTGTTCCGCCATTTGCAGATGTCCCGCCAGCGTTGCCCAGAAGCGTGGCATCGGAGAATAGCATTTGATTCCCTTTAAGGTTGATAGTTCCAGCGTTGGAATCAATGGAAACAGGCACGTAGTTTGCGCCTGCTAATGATTCCACTACTGACGAATCTAATGAACTTAAATGAGGCCGCAAATCGAGAGTGCCGGTTGTGCCAGACACATCCATCAGGGCACCACTTTCCGCAACGATGTTGCCTGTGATTGCTATTTTTCCGCCTTGAAGAACCTCTCCTCTGCGCAATCCTAATGAATTGCTTTCTAGAATGGTTTTGCCTGCTGTATTAAGAATTGCCGAATTTGCGAGATGTACAGTTGGCAAAGCGTTTGGTGGAGTGCCTCCGTCCGATGGATATTGTGCACTTCCACTGACGATGATTTCACCGCCCGGTGCGACGACTTCACCACGCAGCGTGACAGTTTGCCCTTTAAACGAAACGGTGCCTTTGCCGTCCGTTAGTATTCTTGAGTTTTCACCCATGATCACGTCGCCTTGTGCCAGTCGGCTTCCATCAAAGCTGGCACCTATTCCTGCGAACGAGAGATTAATTGCGTGACGCTCGCCTTCATCTCGAATGATTTTTCCGAGTGCAAAAGTGTTATCTGCCTTCACGCTGGCGAGCCACCCTTTTACTATGGGCTGAATGTGCGTGTTATCTTCGATGACGATTGCTGGAATGAAGACTCCCGGTTCGGGTGTTCCCAGACCAATGCCTGTCAGATTAATGGTTCCAAAGCCTCCCAAACTAAAAAAATCTGGTTGAATATGGGTGATAGAGGAATTTGTATCATTGCCTCCAATTTTAAAAGCGGGGCCGGTGATAGACAAGCTTGCAACCTTCGCTTTTGGAAACGATACGCCCTGAGTTTTTTGCGGTCCAGAAAGTCCCAACAGCTCAGAACCCAATGTTAATTGTCCGCCTAGCGCAGAATTGAATCCAATTTCTCGTCCTGTTAAAATTGATAGTGAACCTCCATTTCCATAGCTGACATCACCCCTTGGGCTGATAGATGCTCCGCCTGAAACATCAATCAGACCACCTGCTGCAAGGTTTGCAGAGTATCCTTCGATATGGATCTTTCCGGCGTTCAGTAGGGCGGGGTTTGTAGAAGGGATACCCGAGTTAAGCCGATCATCTACAATGAGTCCCGAAGCATTTAGATGACCACCGTCTCGCAATGTAAAAATACCTCTTCCCGTTTGCACGGAAGGAGGCGTTGCTGAAGGGGCAGAGTTTTGAATGAGATTGATTTCATCAAGGGTCAATCCATAAGTGTAAAAGGAAAGACTGCCAGCGCGGGCGGTAACAGAACTTTCTATGTTGATATTAGATGCTTTGAAAGTAATGGCACCGCCAGTAGGTGCTACCAGATTGACATTCTCGGGCACGATGATATCGCCATCATGATTGTCGATGGTCAGTGAGCCAAATCCATTGCCGTCCAAAAGATTCGGCGACAACTCTACCAAGTTTTTACGGTCGGCTCGCAATTCAAGTGGGTTGCCGTCGGTATCTAAAGCGAAAGGCTCCGCTGCGATTTGATTTATATTATGGCGGAAAGTGACTGACGGTGGCGTAGGTGCATGGAGTGGAATACTGGAATAAGAAAGATCTTGAGCTAGAAAGGCTAGACTAAGGCTACTTTTTGCAGGTGGGGTTAGGCGTTGGTTTTCACCAATCACAGTTGTTCCTGAAAATTGACCATCAAGTGCCATGGAGGGTGCTATGATCGATAGCTTTCCCCCTGTCGCACCTTCAGTGTAGCCCGCTTCGTAACGGTAGCCGCCTGGTGTTAAAACACCGTTGTATGTTTTGGGGGGGCCGAATTTCGTGGCGCTTTTTTCGGTGAAGGACCCGTCGTATATGCCGTCATAGACTACGTTAGGAGAAGCACTACCAATATCGACCAAGCGACTACCGGAGATGAGCTGGGTTGTCCGGATCATGGCTCCTTCAAACTGGGTGGATCCGCCCGAAACAGCGATCTGAGAGCCCTCCTGCATTACTACGGATCCGCCGGATTTGATGGTCACGCTGCCGCCGGTCACAGTGAGTTGGCTGACTGAACGCTGGATTAAATTAGCGAACCCCGAGACGTCCGCTAATGGGGTTCCGATCCATCCGTCGCCAGATTTACGAATATCCACTTCCACTTTGGCATTGCGCAGTAGTCCGATTCGCTGCAATGGAGAGTCCGCCAATTCGGCCGATCGCAGGTCCACTGATATGATATTTTGCGAAACGGATGCTGACACGCCAAGAGATCCAGCGACATCGATTGCTGCACCTTGTTCAAAATATACCTGACCGCCAGATTGGACGAATGTAGAGAGAGGTGGCGAGTTGTTCTCAAATAACCAGTTTCCGGCAGATAAATTTACAATAGCATTCGGTGCGATGAAGATTGAGTCCAGACCGAGACGGATAGTTTTTCCCACCACATTTATTTGCGACCGCAATGCCAGTTCTGTGCCGATAGTGGTCTCCTTACTGTCGTATTCGGGGAGAATTTGGGTCACGCTGTTCGCACCAACGTTCACCGCACCTGTGTCTTTGAAAAGGAACAATGCACCGACCGAGGAGGTAGTTGCTCGGTTGGAGACCGCATTGTATTGTGCCTGAATATCGATGCGTCCGTTGAGCGAAACGGAGGTGGTGCTAACCAATCCGCCGTTCTGGTTGATCTGACGGCCAGCGAGGGTAATGCTGCCGCGAGGAGTTTCGATCAGGCCATTTTGGTTGACAGTGCCCGTGTAAAGACCCGCCGTTGGATCCGCCACAGCACCGACTATCACGTCCAGTCCGCGCAGGCTAGGATCGGATGAGGCATGACCTTCGAAGCCGACTTGCAAACCAGCGGCCAAGATGGCCTGGCCGTCTGGGGTGAGAATAGTACCGTTGTTGACGACGTTGGGGCCGACCAAAGTGATCCGTCCACCCACTTTGGCAGCGTTGGTAGGGCTGTTGAGAATGGCACCAGATTGCACGACGACGTCGCCGTATTTTCCAGTGCTCGCTGGCGGACCTTCAGGCGTGAACGAAGGAGTTCCATTCAAACCCGCAGGGATACTCAGGCCGCTAAAAAGGAATTGGGCGTCGGGATTGTTCAGCAGTCCGCGATTGATCAAATTATCATTGATCGGCAATGAGGAAACGGTGAGTCCGCGGGCGTTGACTTGGCTGCTGCCGCCGAAAATGATGCCGTTGCGGTTGATGATGTAGATTTGGCCATCGGCCTTGATGTTGCCGAGGATCTGTGTGGGGTTGGCAGAGACGTCGTTGACCTTGTTGAACGCAATCCACTGGCCGACGTTTTGGCCGCCAGCTTTTTGGTCGAAAGTTAGAGTGGTCTCTTTGCCGACGTTGAAGGTGTTCCAATGCAACAAAGCTTGTTGGGTAGTTTGTTTGATGGTGACAGTTGTTTTTCCGCTAACAATTTCTTGGGTAGGTGCGTTGGCTCCGACCCACTGAGAGGGAGCCGTGTTCCCACCGGTGGCGTGAAGTCCGCCCACTCCTAATCCGTTAGGGACTATGGGAAGCGGCACTGCGGGTGTGCCGAGCTGGTTAGGTCCGGCCGCCGCAGCGGCGCGCGCGGCGGTTTGCACAGCCTTCATCGCATCGAGCGTCTGGGTCGTGCGGGCGAGCATGTCGCGCGCATTCGAGCGTGCGGCATTGGTGGCGGCGGGAGTAGCGGCACCGCCTGGGGTTGCAGCACCGTCGGTGGTCGGGTTTGTATTTGCACCGGCACCGCCGCGCAGGATGTCACCCGCATTCGCATGGAGACCCGTGAAAGTGATGAACAAGCCGGCAAATACCGGCACGCCATATCTCAATGGCGTGCTGAATGGGGACGGCGCGTGGAAACGAAAACGGTTAGGCTTCATGGCAAATTTGGTCTGGAATCGGCGGACGAAAGGTGATCTCGGAAAGCCAAAACATTAGCGGTGATTGATCCCTACTGGTTTGAAAATTGTGTGACAGTTTGGTCACACAGCAAATTGATTTTGATACAAATTTCGTGTTACACTAAATTTTCGTCATGAAAAACATCACGATATCAATGCCAGAGGACCTAGCGCGCAAGGTCCGGGTACTCGCAGCGGTGGCTGATACCAGCGTGTCGCAGTATCTTTGCCAGCTTGCATCCGAAAAAGCTGCAATTGACGATACTTACGCATCCGCAATGGAACGCTATCTCTCCAGAAACCGCAGCGGCTTGAGGCTTGCAGACCAAAAAATCCCCACTCGAGAGGAGATTCATGACCGAGATGCACTTCGTTGATACTAATATTAATCCATTCCATGCTGATTTTCAATTGGATGATTTATCCTAGAAAGGAAGATGGGAACCATTGATTTTAAGGAGGTTGGAGAGAACGATCTGTTCACTTAAAAAGTTAGTAAAATCCCTATTAATTCTTTCTGTGAAATCGGTCAAAATCAGCGCAATCAGTGGTGAAACTTCCAAGGTTCAACACTGAGGCACGCAAAAAACAGAGTTCACTGGGCAGGGCCGATGGGATTGGTGCCCTGAACTGTCTGAAATGTTACCGAAGTTTCATCAGCTCAATTTCGTTGAGGGCGAGCGGATTTTTTTCGAGCAGTTCTTTGAGAAATTCCTGGCGCTTGAGAGTGGCGCGTTCCTTGCGGAGTTGGGCGACGAGTGGCTCACGAATTTCCTCCAGCGCTGGGGTGCGAGCTTCGCGGATGTCTAATACTTTGATGATGTGCCAGCCATCGGTGAGACGGATCGATTCGGAAATGGTGCCGAGTGCGAGTTTGGGGACTTTCGCGCGGATTTCTGGCTGAATCTGAGCTTCCGTTAGCCAACCGATTTTTCCGCCCTCAGCGGCACTGGTCGGTTCTTCGCTGGATTTGCGTGCGATGGTCGCGAAGTCGGCACCTTTCGCAGCGAGTTGTTTGGAAATTGCTTCCACCTTGGATTTGGCGGCGGTCTGTGCTGCGGTGTCGGCACTATCAGCGATGCTGATGTAGATTTGTGAGAGCAAATACGAACGCGGGATCTGTAGTTTAGATTTGTTAGCTTCGTAGGCATCGTTGATTTCGGCATCAGCTGGATAGCCCGCGTCTGGGGCGGATGCGGCTTCGAGAAAACTTTCGGTGATCGCAGCTTCGCGGGCGCGAACGAGTTTGGCGATGACTGCGGGATCTTGGTCCCACTTTTTTTCGAGAGCCTGCTTGAGCACCATGCGCTGGACGAGAAGTGCGCGGATGTATTGGGCCAGGGCCGCTGGGTCTTTGGCCAATTGCGTGCGCTGACTGGCGTCGAGTCCTGCTAGAGCTTCGCGGATTTCCGGGGTGGTTACTTCGATGTCGCCAATTTTTGCCAAAACAGCAGAGGAATCTGCGTGAAGCAGCGAGGTCATCAGGATTGATAGAAAACAAACGAGGAATTTCATGGGTGAGGTGCTAACAAATTAGTGCTTCTTAGCGGGAGAATTGAACGACGCTGGCTTGGTTGCGGGCGATTGAGTCGGTTCTGGCGCGGGCGATGGAGTTGGCTCGGGTTTCGGGCCGCTGCCGCCGATTCGGTTGTCGATGATCTTGTCCTTGTATCCTTGGACCATGTTTTCGACCTTCACGCGGGTGGTGCCGATGAATGGCTCGCGGGCGGTGATTGCCTTGCCGAGTGCGTAATTTTCCAAGCGGTCGAGGACTTCGTTAGAAGTATTAAAAAGCGCAACGTTTTTCGCTTCTCGGTCTGCGATGGTGCGTTTGAGATCCACCACTTCAGATGCGAGTTTGGCGCGATCTCCTTCTTTGGTGTTAGCGACCTCCGCAGCTTTCTGATAGCCAGTTTTCCATTTTTCGAGGGCTTCGGTCAATTGCACGATGCGTTGTTCGCGTTCAGCGAGGCGGTTGTTGAGCTTGGCGATAGAATCCTCGGCAGCGGCTTTGTCGGCGTTGCTTTGTTTGACGAGAGCCGCGCCTCGTTTGTCGAGATCCGCGATCTTTGCTTCAAGTTCTTTTTGTTTGGCTTCGGCCGTGGCTTGGGTTGCTAGGAGGTTAGCGTTCTCCGTTTGCGCCTTGCGGAGCTGGAGCATGGTGGAACGCAGAGTTTCTTTCAGTTTCAGCGTGGGGTCCACTTCTGGCGCGGCATGGGAAGTGATGGCGGTGAGTGCCAGGATGGGCAGCAGTCGATGGATGAATGGAAAAGCAATCATGGGAAAGTTAGAATTTAGCGTTGATGTCGAATTGCAGGATGTCGGAACTGAGAGGCGGGCCCGCAATTTCATCGGAACTCATCCAACGCAGGCCGATCCGCATTGCAGGAGTTAGAGCAAAACTGCCGCCGATAGTGAAACCTTGGAGATTGGTTCCGCCACCGCCGAAATCCGAGTCGGTAAAGCCGTCCACCACTGCGTCTGATTCGACATAGCGGTAACCGAATGCGGCCTGCCAATCTCCGAACGCTTGGAGGGCTGGCTTGCCGAACTGGAGGGCCATGTACCACGCCATGTCGCCGCCTTCGAATTCGCCGACTCCGCTGCCACTGGTGGCGCCGCGGTTGTTGATGGCGCGTCCGGCGGTGCCTGATGAATCAAACGCGATGTTTTTGGTGAATTCACCAAGGAGTGACAAGCGGTAGGGATCGTATCCGTCGTATTCGAGTTTTCCAGTTAGGACGACGTTGCGGAATTCCGAGGCGAGGCCGAAATACTGAAACTGATTTCTGTTACCAAAGTCATTGGCCGATGTGCTGTTATCAATGTTGCGCAGCGCCATGTAAGTATTGCCGCGTTGGGCGAAGCTTGGGCGTGTGGTGTCGGTGTCACCGGCATCGCTAGATGTTAGCGGAATGAAGGGCGAAGAGAGTTTTCCTTCGATGTCCATGAAGTCGTAATACGCAGCACCGATTTTCGCAGTGAGGTGATCGGCAATTTTCCAATCGACGCCAAGCTGCGCTCCGGCTAACCATTTGTCTGTGCTCTCGAATTTCTCCGGTTGATTTGAGGCGAAGTTGAAATCGGTATTGTAAACCGGGAAATATCCGGCGGTAAAGAAGGCCTTGGCTTTGTCATTGATGTCGGCTTTTCCGCGCAGAGCGAGTCCGTCGAAACCGAGGTCATCGTCCCACAGGATCTCGCTGGAGAAGAAAGGATTGTCGAAACGGCCGAGCAAGAATGTGAGTTCCTGCCCGTCACCCGGGCCGGCGTCATAGCTGATGAAAGCCCTGTCTAACCAGACGGCATATTTCGAAAAATTGCCGCCGCTGCTGCCGAGCGTTTGGTTGGTTGAGGTGGGGGAATTGCTATCGCCAGTGGCGATTCGAAAACCCGCGTTGAAGCCATCACCTAACATAATATCGGTGCCGATTCGTGCGCGGATGCGAGAGCGGTGGCGGTCTTGATCGACATTGTATTGAGGAGAAAACTGATTGCCTTTGGTGTCGAAGGGCGCGCCGGTATTGATCGCGTTGAAGTTAGGGAAACCACCTGTATTATCATTTCCTTCTGGGAAAAAGGTGCCGTCATATCGACCGCGGATATCACCAAAGATGCGGAATTTTGAAGTCCAATCCGGCGCGGATTCTTTGGTCCAGCTTTCCTCGCGGGCTTGAGCCATGAGTTCTTGTTTGATTTGGTCGCGCATTTGGTTGCGGACGTATTCTGGAATGTAGGTGATGCGCGCTTCTTCTTCCGGCGTCGGTTCTGGCGGGAGTGCGGCGAGGTCTGCGCGGGCAGCTGCGGTCTGACTCGCAGCGGCAGCGTCGGCCTCGGCTTGTTGGATCATCTCCGCTGCTTCCGCCTGAGTGAGCACGCCTTTTTGCACGAGTCGGTTGATCAGATTGACGGTGACATTTTGTGTCGGTGTCGCGGCTGGAATGGGTTTCGGCTCGGCGGGAAGGTCGGTCGAGAGCGGAAATGTCAGAGTGGGATCCGGTTCTTCAGATGCAGCTGGTGGGGGAGTTGGGGCCGTCTTTTCGGGAGCTGGAGTCGCTTTTTCGGTCGCTGAGCTTTCCGTCGCAGGTTCCTGCGCCATCATGGTGCCGGTGGCAGTGAGCAGCGTTAGAAAAAGAAGTTTGGTGTGATGTTGCATGGAAAAAATTAGAGAGCTGGTTTGCGGGCGTTGATGCGGAGGACAATCGGGACGGGCATGTCTGCGGGCGGTGCCTGTGGGAGCTGTAGGCCAGTTAGAACTTGATTTTTGATCGCCAGATCCACTGCGGGATCGCCCGAACTTCCGACGAGTTGGGCGCGGGTGATGGTGCCATTCGAGTCCGGCCAGATGCGAATTTGTAGGCTCATCGTGGCGCTGCGAGTGGCGGAGTTCTTGCGGAGTGCGTCGGCGATGGTGGATTGGACTTTTGCTGCGTACCAACCGAAACGACTGCCACTGCCTTTGCGGCGGTTACCGCCGATTGAATTGCCACCGCGATTGCCGCCGCCGATAGACGGACCGGTGCCAGAAGCATTCGAGCCAATATCATCGTCTGGCGGAGTATCGGGTGCGCTATCAGGTGGCGGTTCTTCCTCCGTGACGGGTTCCTGCTCGATCATTTCCTCCTCTTGTTCAGGTGGCGGGGGCGGCGGGGGAGGTGGCGGCGGGGGGGGAGGTGGCGGCGGTAGCGGCGGCAAAGTAATCGTGACGATGTCCGATTTTTTCGTTTCGTTCCCGGTTTTTCTACCAGCACTGAGATATGAGGCCAGTCCGCCGATCAACACAAGCAAGAGCATCCCGCCGATGATCAATCGGGCGTTGTTAGCCTTGGGTCCTTCGAGTTGACTTTTCATCGCGGCGCTTAGGGTTTGGGCGGCTGGGTGGCGAGGCCGATTTGTGAAATGCCAAGACGGCCGAGTACATCGAGGATGTCCATGATCGCTTGATATTGATTTTGTCCATCGCCACGCACCACCACGGGAGGTGGCTCAGGAGTGGATGATTTGATCTGTGCGAGGCGACCTTCGAGTTCGGAAATCGAGACCACCACGTTGTTGAGTTTGATGATGCCTTCGGTGCTGACCGTGATTGCCTGAGTTTTGGGTTCTTCTAACTTCACAGAAGCCGCCTTGCTAGTGCTAGGCAGATTGACTTTCACGCCCTGAACACCCGCAGTGGTCATGATGATGAAAATCAGCAGCAGCACCAGATAGAGGTCCACCATCGGGGTGACGTTGATGTCATCGTAGTTCTTGTCGTCTGCGGAGGCCATGAGCGGATAGGTAAAGGTGGATCAATGCGCGGACTTTTCTGCCGGTGGTTCAGGCTCGTTCGGCGGACGATAGAACTCGGCCATCTTGGCTACGAATTCATCGATGAACACCTGCATCAGACTCAGAGAGTTTTTGATCCGGCCATTCAGGTAGCTGTAAATAAACAAGGCGGGAATCGCGACGACCAAGCCGACCACAGTGGCAAGCAAGGCGGACGCGATGCCGGGAGCGATCGAGTTCACGTTGACCTCACCAGATTTTGCGATGATGGCAAAGGTGATCATCACGCCGACGACGGTGCCTAACAAGCCGACATACGGGCCGCCAGCGATGCTGATGGTTAGATAAATCAAGCCGTCGGTGAGACGGTGAGTTTCATGGACGAGTCCGGCATCGAGGCTGGCGCGGATTGCTTGGATCGAGCGACCAGATAATCCATTGATGCGGTTGTTGTCTTTGTCCAAGCGGTGGCGGATTTCATCGGCTCCGATCTGGTAGATATGAAATAGCGGAGATTTTTTCACCAGCGATTGTTCGGTGCCCTCTACTTGCCCGCCGAGGCTGCTGACGCTGGAAGAATCTTCCGTATCCAGGGCGGTGAGGTCGGTGGAAAGGGATTTCCATTGTTTCAGGAACAGCTTGGTACCCTTGTCGATCGAATTCAGATAGACAAACTTTTTGATAGCTACCGTCCAGCCGACGATGATCATGATCACGCAGACGCCGATGGCCATCCAGCCGTCGAACATCATGTTGCTGGCGATGTCACCGAACAGGGACAAGTGTTCTAGGACGGCGCTGTGACTCACTTCTGCTCCGCCTTCTGCTTGGGCGAGTGAAAGGGTGCGCTGGGCGGCGTCTGATCCACTTTGGCTGACGGCAGCGAGTTTGACCCAACTGCTAGGTCGGTCTATGTTAGAGATGGTGAATTCATCGAGTTCGCCGACAAATGCAGTGCCATCGGCGGCAGGTGCATCCGCGCTAGAGCCACCCAGATAGAACGGACTATTGAGAGCTGGCAGTGAGCTGGCCAACTGCGTGTAGAGTTCGCCATTGACGAACATGCGGAGGTTTTTCCCATCGGCGATCACGGCGAGATGGGTCCATGCTGCGGCGGCGATGGGTGTGCCGGCTTGGCTGCGGGTGCCGCCGATGTCGAGGGTGGGGATTCCCTGATGGAGCAGCAGGCGGAACGAGTTGCTGCCCTCGCGACGGCTGACGATTACGGCATTGGCCTGAAGCGCGGCGGGTTTGACCCAAGCAGTTAGAGTGGCGGTTTGATTTGCTTGCCATTGCAGCGTGGGCTTGGCCGGAATGGAAATGGGAGCTGCACCGGTGAAGCGCAGGCCGCTGCCGATCAGCGAACCTTCGGACGTGATGCCGGGTGTTTCCGCGTTGTTTTTATTAGAGGTCGAGTCGTTAGGAGCGGCACCGAGCTCACCGAAATGATAGACGAGAGAAAAGTTTTCGTCGTAGGCATCGGTGGGTTTTGAGGCTGCGGTCATCGCGGCATCGGCATTGCCATAATAGACATAGAACGATTCTTTGGTCGCGGGTTTCGCCTCAGGAAGTCTAACCCAAACAGTCGCTTCGTTGAGCAGACTATCATATTTTTCGACTTGGTGAGGTAGCAGAGTTTTGCCGTCTGCGGCTACGAAACGCAGATCGCTGCCATCATCGCGGGCCGAGGCGAATTGAAAATTTCCTTCTGATAGCCGGATCAATACAGTGACCGCATCGGTGGGATCGGAAATTCCGGCGGCATCCGTGCCGGTATCGAAGGTGACCATGGCGCGCTGCGGCCATGAGGTGTTCCACCACGTGTCTTTGGATTCTTCGGCTGCGGCCGGGACACATGATAGAATGAGCGCGGCAGTCAATCCGCAGAAATACTTGGAAAATTTGAGGTTGTCAGGTTGGTTCATGATCAATGGATGGAAATGATAGATTAGAATTCGGCCCAGCTGCGGAAGGTGATGCGCATATCGCCTTCTTCGGCGTTGACTTGCTCGACGAGAGGGAAGGCAAAATCGATGGAGCCATTGTAATGTTTCCACACCCGAGCTCGGCTGCCCAAGCCGATGCTTGCGAACCAGAATAGTGATTCTTGACCGGCCAGCGCTTCATTCAGACTGACCGTTCCGCCATCCGCGAAAGCATGGAATCTCCATTCGTTGGCGGGATTTGGCGAGGTGTCACCTTTGCCAATCAAGGTGGGGCTGCGCATTTCCAAGGTAGCGAAAACGCCGCTATCGCCGAGAGATGTGGCTTCCAGATAGCCGCGCACGGTGCTGAGGCCGCCACCTGCGATTTGCTCGTTGTTGATCAAAGGTTCGCCTGATAGTTGTCCCTGAATTTTGCCGAAAAATTGATAGTCGCCGAAGATGTCATGAGTGTGCGAGGCATCCGCGCGCAGAGTCGTGAACGCACCAGACGCGCCAAACCGTTTGTTCGCAAAATCCGACTCGCCACTGCCAATGCCGCGAAGGTGAAAGGTTACAACCGTATTGAACTCGGTGAAATGTCGGTCAGCCACCCAACTCGCTGAGTATGCTGCACTGAGCGGATAGTATTCAATCGGCGAGGAAATCGTATCCGGTCCGATCACGATATCTTCCGCATAGTTTTTGTAGTCGAGGCCGAAGTTGAATGTTTGATAGAATTTCTCGCTAGTCGGCAGGTCCACCATCAGGCGTGCGCCGAGGGTTTCGCCATTGCCACCGACCGCCGCGCCAGTGATGGTGGAAACATCGCTGTTCTGCTTGGTTCCTTGAAGCATCAGACTGAGTTTGTCAGAAATTCTTGCTAGATAATAGCCCGAGAAAACCTTGGCGTCCGCGATGTTTTCCGGGGCGATTTGGAAACTCAGGCCCAGCGTGTGGCCGAGCTGGAATAGATTTCCATAACTGAGTGAACCATTGAGTCGCAGTTCTGAAGTGTCGGCGCTGAAACGATTATTGAGTTCTAACGAACCATGGAGCGGGTTCTTGTCCTCGACATTCAGATTGATGTCCACCGTGCCGGGCACAGCGCCGGGTAGCAATTCCGGAGTGACGCGGCGGTCGCCCAAGCGATTCACGGCGACGATCTCCTTGCCCACTTGATCGAGGTTAGGCACATTTCCTTCCGCCAATTCCGGGAGTTCCTGCTTGATCCGGCTTGGGAGAAACCACTTTGCGCCATTGACACGCAGACGTCCGACTTTGCCCTCGACCACTGCGAGCCGGATGATGCCGCGCCGTGGATCTTGCTGCGGCACATTGACCGAAACCGTTTGAAAACCCTTGTTGTGATAGACTTTTTCCAGCGCTTGGCGGGCTTGCTCCACGTCATCTGCGGTGCGGCCAGGACCGAGAAATGGATAGACGGCCTCTTCGACTTCGAGCTTTTTCAAACGCTGTGAGCCATCCACGCGGTATTCACGGATATAGAAACGCGGGCCTTCCTGAGCAGCGGCGATGCTAGCAAACACGACGGCACACAGGCAGGATATTGGCAATCCGCCCCTAACCCCGCAAAAGGGTCTGATTTTGTGCATGGATGAGTCGGTGAACATTCGCCGTGATTTGGTTGCGTCCAGAACCCGTCGTATCCCATTGACGGCGGGTTTTGCTCAAGGGGCGGTATGTGACGTTTCTGTCACATGGAGGCGCGCTGCGCTCGTCGGATTGTGACGAATCGATCACAATCGAATGATTTCCATGATCTTGCAGTGATTTGCGGGATGTGACTCTCACGTGCGATTTGCAGATTTACCGCAAAGACGCAGAGTTCGCAAAGGAACGCAAAAAGAAATCGGATATCCTAGAAAAACAGTTGGAAACCACGGATTACACGGAATTTACGGATGAAGAATGAGTGATGGATTTCATGCCATCAACCTCTTGAGCGCATGGTTTTTTCAGTTAGTCCTCTCGTTTAGCGCGCGAGCCAGAACGGATTGAAACCACACGGTCATTGTGACTCCTGATCTCGCGCATGAGGTTTCGCGTTCTCCTGCGTGAAATCAACTTGCCCAACAACGCTCCTACCAACGCTGCTATAAAACAGCTCCCCAAAAGCACTGTCAAGACTGGTGCCGCTGCGTATAGAAGCGGAGCAAAGACTACGCAACCCATGATCACGAATGCTACAGTCCACATAGTAGATCGAATCCGTCGGCCTTCGTCGCGAATCACGGCTGTTTGCGAACTAAATGAGATTTGATCTACAGCGATGAGATTTTCAGAGCGATGTGGTTTCATGGATTTGTCTCTACCAGAAATATTGGCCGTCCACGATAGGAAAGGGAAGCCCGAATTTGGAAGTCATGCCGCTACGCATGAGAATTTGTGATGTTGCTTGAGCGAAAAGTGCCTGACGCGTCTCGCCTTCCTTCTGTCAGAACTGGGTGAGATGCGCTCGCTAGGGTTTTACGAATCATGAATCGGCATTTTAAATCGTGTCTCGTTTTGGCAAGGACAGCAGATGAGCGCGATGTTAAAAAACTTGTAACCCCCGAAATCGCAACAGCGTGTCCACCACACGCCACTCAACTCTGAGTCCTTACTGTGACGGGTCGCTGTGGGGCAAGCGCACTAGCTATCTTCCGGGTTCTGCTTTTTTATTCTCTGGATTGAATCCTTCGAGTCTGATCAAAAGGTGAAACAGCAGGATTGCCAGGCCAGAGAAGAGAGGTGATGCCCACGATCCGCCATACTCGAAAACTGTCTTGATAGTCGCGCCATCATCCGCCAATCCAGATGAATGATGGGTCATCCCGAACGCGAGCGGCAAGACTAACCAGAGGTAGTGCCATGAATCCCACAATCGAATTGAACTCGGTATCCTGACACCAGTGTCTAAGAGAATTCGTGTAACGCGCCAGATTCTTCGTGCAAGGATGATAGAAGCGCTAACGCCGAATAGAGGCCCAAGGCCACGCATATCGAGTGATGATTCGGTAAGCCCAACCTCTCTCGCGTAACTATGACTTAATGACCAGTTGGTCAACCAGAGTACTGAGCAGTAACCGAAGATGATGGCGAATGTTTTGGTGTCAGGCTTCATCGGGTTAATGTTCTGTTAGAGTCAAAATGTCCACATAGATGATCCAAATCCAATACGCAACTAACAGGATAATGCCAAAGAGGGCTACCTTTGCTGCTGTGCTTCTCCTGCCGAATTCTAAATTGCAACTCTTGCACTCGTAATCGACTGGGGTGGATGCCTGATGAAGTAACGCTAGGAGTGGCCCGATCACTGCTAGTATCCTGTAACCTTTAAAGTTTCGGATAAAGGCGGGTCAGTTTTATTCTG
>ENA-OFCF01000120-OFCF01000120.1-metagenomes-genome-assembly--contig:-NODE-120-length-39243-cov-5.009212_pt1 | contig 39243 bp, 28 predicted proteins | sample MGYA00153387_OFCF01 | MGnify analysis MGYA00153387 | reverse complement strand
CAGGACGGTCGCGGTGACCTCGCCCAGCTCCACCTCGCCGGGGGAGGGGGCCCAGGGCTCGACGAGACCCGTGGCCACGTCGAGCACGCAGACGTACGGCGGGGTGGTGGGTGTGGTCCAGCCGAACCACGCCTGCGTGCCGTCGTCGGGCCGACTGGTCAGGCCCGAGCTGCTGCCGATCCCCACGGTCCGGACCAGCCGCGGCTCGAGACCAGCCGCGTGCGCAAGGGTGTGAGCACCGCACCTGGCGCTGACGACAAGGTCATCATCGGCAATGCGAACCCGAACTTCAGCCTTGGCCTGCGAAGCAATGCAACCTGGCGCGGCTTCGACGCCAGCTGGCTGTGGCGTGCAGAGCAGGGCCGCGATGTGTTCAACAACACGGCCCTGGTCTACGCCACGAAGGCGAACGTCACGCAGGACAAGAACTTCCTGGCGTCCGCACTCAGCTCGCCCGAAAGCCTGACCGAGCCGTCGCAGTACTCGTCGCGCTATGTGGAGAACGGTTCGTTCGTTCGCCTGCAGAACGTCACGGTCGGCTACTCGTTCAACCTGCCACGCACGGCCCGCCCGGTCCGCCTTTACGTCTCGGGCGACAACCTGCTGCTGTTCACGCCGTACACCGGCTATGACCCGGAAGTCTTCATCGACGCCGGCCTGGCCTCGCGCGGCATGGATTACCTGTCGTACCCGCGCGCCCGGACCTTTACGAGCGGCTTCCGCATTCAATTCTGAGTCGAAGCTGAAAGTTCGTGTGATCTCTGCTTGAATCCCTACCAGTCTCATTGAGGCGAATGCGAATGTCTCTGTTCCGCTTCCCGACCCGCTCAGCGCGCCTTGGCGCGCTGATGCTGGTCCCCGTCGGCCTGATGGTTGGTTGCACCGACCTGAAGGAAAATCCGACGAGCCTGATCACGAAGGACACGTTCTACAAGAATTCGGATGAGGTGTTCGCCGGCGTGACGTCGGTATACGCCAACCTCCGGAACAACATGGAGTCGTATTACGCGCTGAATCAGGTCAGCTCCGACGAGACGGTCGTCCCGACTCGCGGCGGCGACTGGTTCGACAACGGCGCATGGATCGAACTGCACCGTCAGGGCTGGACGCCGACGAGCGTCACCGGCCTGCGTGAGATCAACGACATCTGGAACCAGCAGTACGCCGGTGTTGCCCGCGCCAACATCGTGCTCGAGGCGCTCGAGAACGTCACGATCCCGGGTCAGGCTGCGGTCAAGGCCGAAGTCCGTGCGCTGCGCGCGCTGTATTACACGCAGCTGATGGACGTGTACGGCGGCATACCGATTGCCACCGACACGAAGGTCGAGCAGCGCGCAGCGAAGACGCGCGCCGAAGTTTTCACGTGGATCGAGACGGAGCTGAAGGCGGCTCGCGCCGACCTGCCGAAGGTGTGGCCGGACCAGCAGGGTCGCGTGACGCAGGGCGCGGCTGACGCCATGTTGGCGAGCCTGTACGTGAACGCGCGCGTCTGGAGTGGTACGGTGACGGCGGCAGGGCTCACGCCTGGTGTCGCCAAGTGGACGGAGGCTCTGAATGCGGCTGACGCCGTGATCAATTCGGGTACCTACACGCTCGCACCGGAATTCAAGTCGAACTTCACCTTCACGAACCAGAATTCGCCGGAGAACATTCTGGTGGTTCGTGGCAAGGCGCTCGATGGACTCGGCTTCAACCGTCAGTTCCAGTCGCTGCATTACAACAGCTTTGGTGGTGGTGGCGGTTGGAACGGCTGGTCTGTGGTCGAGGAGACGTACAACAAGTTCAGTCCTGCCGATGTCCGCCGCTCGACGATTCTGGAAGGTCCGCAGGTAGACCTGTTTACCGGCTTGCCGGTCAACAACCGTCAGGGGTCGCGTCTCAATTTCACCCCGCGAATCGGGGACATCACGTCTGCGAACGAGAACGAAGGCGCGCGCATCTACAAGTTCCCGCTCGATCCGAATCGTGCCGGCAATGCCAGCGGCAACGACTTCACGATCTTCCGCCTCGCCGAGATGCATCTGATCAAGGCCGAAGCGCTGAACGAGCTGGGTCGTACGCCGGAAGCCATCCTGCAGCTGAACCTCGTTCGCGCTCGCGCCTTCAGCCCGGCACAGCGGATCGCTGCCAGCCTGACGCAGGCACAGCTCCGCGACGTGATCTTCGACGAGCGTCTGTTCGAGCTCCTCGGCGAGGGCAAGCGTCGCCAGGACCTGATTCGCAAGGGCACGTATACGTCCGGCACGTGGTTCGGCAAGGGTGTCACGCCGGCGTACAAGATCCTGCTGCCGATTCCGCAGCAGCAGATCAACACGAACCCGAAGCTGGTGCAGAATCCGGGGTACGGATCCTGAGCAGTCGTTGATGTGGTAACATTCAAGGCCTGCATCGGTACGACTCGGTGCAGGCCTTGATCTTATTCTGCACCTCTCAGGCGCACCGCCGGTGCGTGAGTCTCCCAGACGAAGCGACAACGTTGCATGCGTGATGGATCGGCGGTGAGACGAGTCGTGACGGCAGTGCTGGTCTGCCTCGCGAGCGGCTGCACCGAGACCCCAGCCCCGTCGAGACCCGCTGCGCCGCGCACCGGCACGGCACCCGCGGTCGGCGCGACATTATTCACGGCGATGCCCTCGTCGTTCACCGGCATCCGGTTCGAGAACCGGCTCACGGAGACGCAGGAGCTGAACGTCTTCGTGTACCGCAACTTCTACAACGGCGGCGGTGTCGCGACGGGCGACGTGAATGGCGACGGTCGTCCGGACGTGATCCTCGGCAGCAACCTGAAAGGCCCGAGCCTGTTCCTGAATGAAGGCGGGTTCCGGTTTCGTGACATCACTGCCGCCTCACGACTCGTGACGTCGAAGCCGTGGACCACCGGCCTGACTCTGGCGGACGTCAATGGCGACGGTCGCCTGGACCTGTACGTGAGCCATGCCGGCGTTGGTGACGCGGACAGCCGACGGAACGAGCTCTGGATCAACGAGGGTAATGGTGCCGACAGCGTCCCGCGATTCAGCGAGCAAGCGGCGAAGTACGGCATCGACGACGACGGCTTCACGACACATGCCGCGTTCCTGGATTATGATCGCGATGATGACCTTGACCTGATCGTCATCAACAACTCGCCGCGTCCCGCCAGCAGCTTCGGCATGCGCAACACGCGCATGAAACGTGACCACAACGGCGGGGACCGGCTGTACCGCAATGATGGCGGGCGGTTCACCGATGTCAGCGAGAAGGCCGGCATCTTCGGGCCGGAAGTCGCGTTCGGGCTTGGCCTCGGCGTCTCGGACGTCAATCACGATGGCTGGCCTGACATCTACATCGCGAACGACTTCTTCGAGCACGATTACCTCTACATCAACAATCGCAACGGCACGTTCACCGAATCCATGCAGCAGCAGATGCCCAACAGCAGCTACTTCTCCATGGGCATGGACATGGCCGATGTGGACAACGATGGGCAGACGGACATCTACACCACCGACATGCTGCCCGAGGACGAGTATCGGTTGCGCACCACCTCGTCGTTCGATGGCTGGGATGTGTATCAGGCGAAGCTGCGCAACGACTACGGGCACCAGTTCATGCGCAACATGCTGCAGCGCAACAATGGTGACGGCACCTTCAGCGACGTGGGACAGATGGCCGGCGTCGCCCGCACGGACTGGAGCTGGAGCGCGCTGCTGACGGACCTGGATCTGGATGGCCGCAAGGACATCTACGTCACAAATGGCTTGTTGCGTGACGTGACATCGCAGGAATACCTGGCCTTCGTCGCAAATACCGAGACCGCGAAGACCGTGACCAGCGGCGGTACGGTGGACTACATGGCACTGACTCGCGCGATGTCGTCCACGCCGATCGCCGACTACGCCTTCCGCAACGACGGCGGCATGCGCTTCAGCAACCAGGCAAAGGCCTGGGGGCTGGATCGCGCCAATGTGTCCAGCGGCAGCGCGTATGCCGACCTCGATGGCGATGGCGCGCTGGACCTGGTCGTGAACAACGCCAATCTCGAGGCGTTCGTCTACCGGAACAACGTGCGCACGATACTGCCGGCCAATCGATACGTGCGCGTGCAGCTGCAGGGTCGCGGTATGAATCGCTTCGCCATCGGTGCTCGCGTCACCCTGTTCAGCGACACTGCCCGCTTCATGCAGGAGCTTTTGCCGGTTCGCGGCTTTCAGTCGAGCGTGGAGTATCCGCTGACATTCGGCGTCGGCGCGCGCGAGCGCATGGATTCGGTCGTCGTGGAATGGCCGGACGGCCGTCGCAGTGTGCAAGTCGGCATTGCGACGAACGCCACGCTGATGCTGTCGCATGTCGACGCCGTGATTGTACCGGTCGCGCGTCCTGCCGGACCGCCGCCGTTGCTGGCAGATGTCACGGCCACCAGCGGTATCGGCTTCGTGCATCTCGAGAACGAATTCGTCGACTTCGATCGTGAGCGGCTGATCCCGCGCATGCTGTCCACGGAAGGACCGGCCGCCGCCTCCGGTGACGTGAATGGCGATGGGCTGGACGACCTGTTCATCGGCGGCGCGAAGGATCAGCCCGGGCAGCTGCTGCTGCAACGGGCGAACGGCACGTTCGCGGCCAGCAACGCGGGCCTGTTCGAGCCCGATGCGATCTCCGAGGATGTCGGCGCCCTGTTCTTCGATGCGAACGGTGATCGCGCTCCCGACCTGTATGTCGTCAGTGGCGGCAATGAATACTCGGAAGGTTCCTCGGCGCTGCAGGACCGTCTCTACCTCAACGATGGCAAGGGTACGTTCCGCAAGGCGACCGACGCGTTGCCCGTAGAGGCGAACAGCGGGTCGCGTGCTGCCGCCGGTGACTTTGATGGCGATGGTGATCTTGACCTGTTCGTGGGCAGCCGCAGTGTGCCGTGGAGTTATGGGCTTGACCCCGTGAGCATGCTGCTGCGCAACGACGGGCGCGGGCACTTCACCGATGTCACCAGCAGCATTGCACCGCAGCTGACACGCGTCGGCATGGTCACCGATGCCGTCTGGCAGGATGTCGACGGTGACCGCCGCATGGACCTTGTCGTGGTGGGCGAGTGGATGCCCATCAGCGTGTTCCGGAACACCGGTAGCCGGCTCGTGCCCGCCGCCGTGCGCGGATTGGAGCAGAGCCGCGGATGGTGGAACCGCATCGTGGCCGGTGACTTCAATGCCGATGGCAAGATGGATTTCATCGTCGGCAACCTTGGCCTGAACAGTCGCCTGCGTGCATCGCCGAAGGAACCGGCGACGCTGTTCGTGAAGGACTTCGACGGCAACGGTCAGGTAGACCAGATCGTGGCCTGCTACAATCAGGGGCGCAGCTATCCGCTGGTGCTCCGCGACGAGATGATCAAGGCGTTGCCGCCGCTCAAGGTGCGGTTCCTGAGCTATACCGAGTACGCGCGCGCCGGTGTCACGGACATCTTCACGCCGGACGATCTGGGCAGCGCGTTGCAGAAGAAGGTCGAGACCTTTGCGACCTCGATGATGCGCAACAACGGCGACGGCTCGTTCACGCTCGTGCCGCTGCCTGACGAGGCGCAGCTGGCTCCGGTTTACGGTATCGCCGCGCGTGATGTGGACGGTGACGGGATCACCGACCTGCTGCTCGCCGGCAACTTCGATGGCGTGAAGCCGGACATCGCGCGGCTCAGCGATTCCTACGGCCTGATGCTGCGCGGTGCGAAGGATGGCGCGTTCACGGTCGTTCGTCGCGCGGGCAGCGGTTTCTTCGTACCGGGCCAGTCGCGCGACATCCTGCACCTCCGCTCCCGTGATGGCGAGCGCTTCGTGGTCGCGCGCAACAGTGCGCGTCCCCTTGTTTTCCGTCTTGCCCGACGCGACCCATGACCAGATACGCACGGTTTTTGGCGCTGCTGCTGATCGCCGGCAACACCATTGCCTGCTCGCGCGCCTCGACCGCCAGCGCTGCCACCAGCATGACCGATGCCACCCCGCTGCACGATGCCGTGAAGCTGGTGAACGACGTCATCGTGTACGACATCTTCAGCCCGCCGCAGGCCAGCCGCGTGTATGCGTATGCCAGCATTGCGGCGTACGAAGTGCTGCGCCACGGTGACACGACGTTTCGCTCGCTGGCGGGCCAGCTGAATGGCCTCACGCCGGTGCCGCCACTCGATGCCGCGGCGCCGGTCTCGCTGCCGCTGGCCGGTGTGCACGCCTACATGGTCGTCGGACGTGCGCTGACCTTCTCGCAGGCACGCATGGACACGCTGCGCGACGGCATGGACGAACGCTTTCGCAAGGAACTCTCGTCGGAGGTATTCGAGCGCTCGGTGGCGTACGGCGACACCGTCGCGCGGCACGTACTGGCATGGGCCGGCGCGGATGGCTTCAAGCAGCGCACCGGACTTGGCAAGTACAGCGTGCTGCGCGATGCGCCGGGGCGCTGGATCCCGACACCGCCTGCCTACATGGATGCCGTGGAGCCGAACTGGGGAACGTTGCGCCCGTTCGTGATGGACACGTCGAACCAGTTCAAGCCGGAGCCGCCGTTCCCGTTCGATACGGCGAAGCGCAGTGACTTCTACAAGCAGATGGTCGAGGTGCAGCAGGTCGGGAAACACCTCACCGAGGAGCAGCGCGCGATCGCCGCCTTCTGGGACTGCAACCCATTCGTGATGCACGTGCAGGGACATACCATGTTCGCGACCAAGAAGATGAGCCCGGGCGGACACTGGATGGGCATCGTGAGCCTTGTCGCGCGCAAGGCTGATGCCGACATGCTGCGCTCGGCCGAGGCGTACGCGCGCACCGCCGTGGCCCTGGCTGATGGATTTCTGAGCGTGTGGGCCGAGAAGTACCGCTCGAACGTCATCAGGCCCGAGACGATGATCAACACCTATGTGGACGAGGGCTGGACGCCGCTGCTGCAGACGCCGCCGTTCCCGGAGTACACCAGCGGTCACAGTGGCATCTCGACGGCTGCGGCCGTCGTGCTGACGCAGCTCTTCGGCGACAAGTTCGCGTTCGCGGACTCCACGGAAATGGAATACGGATTGCCGGTCCGCTCGTACCCATCGTTCCATGCTGCGGCTGACGAAGCGGCGATCAGCCGCCTGTATGGCGGCATTCACTACCGTCGGGCGGTGGAGCAGGGACAAATGCAGGGCCGCAAGGTGGGAGAGCTCGTGGTGTCGAAAGTCTCGACGCACCCGACACCTATCGTCGCATCGACGCGCTAAGGCCCGACGTGAGGCGTGCGCGGCAGTCCTGGCTCGCGCGTGCAGTCGTCACGCTGACGTGTACGCTGGTATTGACGGCCTGCGAGCGCACGGCCGCTGTACGCGGTGACGCCGTACGCGGTGACAGTGCACTGATTGTCGCGGCGGAACCCGCGGGGCCGCCGCTCTTCGAACGACTCGACCCGAAGCGCACCGGCGTCACGTTCGCGAACACGCTGCCGGAGTCACCGGACTTCAACATCCTCAACTACCTCTACTACTACAACGGTGGTGGTGTGGCAGTGGGCGACGTGAATGGGGACAGCCTGCCCGATCTCTACCTCTCGTCCAACCTCGAGCCGAACCGGCTGTATCTGAACCGTGGCGACTTCCGGTTCGAGGATGTGACGGAGCAGGCGGGTGTCGGCGGACCGCCCGGCTGGAAAACCGGTGTCACGATGGCCGACGTGAATGGTGACGGCCGCCTGGACATCTACGTCTCGGCGGTGCGCTACCTCACGATGCAGGGCCGCAACATGCTCTACATCAACAATGGTGACGGCACGTTCACCGATCGCGCGGCGTCGTACGGACTTGCGCATGCGGGGTATTCCACGCAATCGGCGTTCTTCGACTACGACGCCGACGGTGACCTGGACATGCTGCTGCTGAGTCACAGCACGCACACGGAACGCGCGATCGGCACGGCCAGGCGTCGCGACGTGCGCGACAGCACCGCCGGCGGTCGGCTGTATCGCAACGATGGGGCCCGGTTCACCGACGTGAGCGCGCAAGCGGGCATCTTCGGCGGCATCGACGGCTACGGGCTTGGGCTGGTGGTGAGTGACCTGAACCAGGATGGCTGTCCCGACGTGTACGTCGCGAACGACTTTCAGGAGCAGGACTTCCTGTATTACAACACCTGTCGCAAGCGGTTCACGGAATCCATCGCGACGGCGACCGGGCACACCAGCCGCTTCTCGATGGGCGTCGACGCCGCAGACGTGAACAACGACGGTCGCCCCGACATCGTGGTCGGCGACATGCTGCCGGAGCGCGAGGACATCCTCAAGTCGTCGGCAAGTTCCGAAGCGTACAGCCTGTTCAAGCTGCGCGTGCGTGCCGGCTACCATCCGCAATACGCACGCAACACGCTGCAACTCAATCGCGGTGGCGGCGTGTTCAGCGAGGTCGGGTTCCTTGCCGGTGTCGAGGCGACCGACTGGACCTGGTCACTGCTGTTCGCGGATCTGGACAACGATGGACAGAAGGACCTGTTCGTGACGAGCGGCATCTATCGCCGTCCAAACGACCTGGATTACATCAACTACATCGGCAACCAGTCGGTGCAGGCGTCGCTGGCCAACGGCGTGAACCGAGAGAACATCTCGCTCCTGAAGCAGATGCCCACGGTGCCGATGGTGAATCACGCGTATCGCAACGATGGCGGCTTGCGCTTCACCGACATGGCCAAGGCGTGGGGACTTGCGCAACCGGGCTATTCCAACGGCGCCGCTTATGTGGACCTGGACAACGACGGCGCGCTGGACCTGGTGGTGAACAACTACGACGCGCCGGTGTCCATCTTCCGAAATCGCGCACGCGAGCGTGGTGATAACGGGTACCTCACCATCGCCTTGCGTGGTGACGGGAAGAACACGGGCGGCATCGGCAGCAAGGTGACCATCGTGCGACAGGGGCACACGCAATTCCTGGAGCAGAGCCCGACGCGCGGGTTCCAGTCATCGGTGGACCAGCGCCTGCACTTCGGGCTGGGCCGCGACTCGATCATCGACACGCTGACGGTGATCTGGCCCGACCGTCGATTTCAGGTGCTGACGAACGTGACGGGCAACCGCACGCTGGTGCTGTCGCAGCGCGATGCGCGCGGTGCGTGGAACTATGCGCCCCAGCGGAAGACTCCGGCACTCTTCACCGACATCACGGACCGCGTGCCCACGGGGTACGTGCACGTCGAGAACGATTTCAACGACATGGATCGCGAACCGCTGATGCCGCACCTGCTCTCGACGCAGGGGCCGGCGCTTGCCGTGGCTGACGTGAATGGTGATGGACTGGACGACATCTTCGCCGGTGGTGCAAAATGGCAGCAGGGTCGCCTGCTGCTGCAGCAGGCGAATGGCAGTTATGTCATCGCGGACTCGGCGACCTTCGCGCCGGACAGCATCTCCGAGGACGTGGACGCCGCATTCTTCGATGCGAACGGAGACACGCACCCTGACTTGTACGTGGTCAGCGCCGGGAATGAATTCTGGGGCAGCATGCCGGAACTGCGCGATCGGCTCTACATCAACGACGGCCGCGGGCATTTCACGAAATCGCTCGACGGACTGCCGGCATTCTACGAGAATGGATCGTGCGTGGTGCCCGGCGACTTCAATGGCGATGGAGCCATCGACCTGTTCGTGGGCAGTCGCGTGGTGGCAAAGCAGTATGGCTTGTCGCCGAAGAGCCACCTGCTGCAGAATGATGGGCGCGGGCACTTCACCGACGTGACGGAGCAGATTGCACCGGCGCTTCTCGAGGCGGGCATGGTGACGTCGGCGGCGTGGGTGGACATGGACAAGGACGGCACGCTGGACCTGGTGGTTGCCGGCGAGTGGATGCCGGTGCGCATGTTCCGCCAGTCGCGTGGTCGGTTCACCGATCGCACGAACGACGCGGGCCTTTCGAACTCCGAGGGGTGGTGGAATCATGTCGCGGCCGCTGACCTGAACGGTGATGGCCGCACAGACCTGGTACTGGGCAACCTTGGCCTGAACTCGTACCTCACCGCATCGGCCACGCAGCCAGCCGAGATGTATGTGTTCGACTTCTTCGGCAACGGGACGCTGAAGCAGGTGATCAGTTTCTACAAGCATGGCGTGAGCTATCCGCTCGCGACGCGCGACGAGATGGTGAAGGTGATGCCGGCGCTGCGCGCGAAGTTCGGGTCGTACAAGGCATTCGGCGCGAGTCGCGTGACGGACATCCTGCCGCCCGAGGAGCTAAAGCAGGCGCGCCTGTTGACGGCACACACGTTCGCGACTTCCGTGGCACTCGCGGGCAGCGATGGCCGGTTCACGCTTGCGCCGCTGCCGCTGGAGGCGCAGTTCTCGCGCACCTACGCCTCGATTGTCCGTGACCTGGATGGTGACGGCACGGTGGACCTGCTACTCGGTGGCAACTTCATGGGCGCCCCGCCGATGCTGGGCCAGTCGGACGCGAGTTACGGATTGCTGCTGCATGGCGCAGGCGATGGCACCTTCACGGCGGTGGACATGGCGGAGAGCGGCGTGCGGATCCGCGGCGAGGTGCGTCACATGGCGACGGTGCGCCGCGCTGGTGGACGAACGGCAATCGTGATCGCGCGCAACAACGATCGACTGCTCTTCCTCCAGACACGGTAGTGACCATGTCCATCCTTCATCCGCTCCAGCGCATGCTCACCCGCCTGTCTGCACTGCTCGCATCACTTGCCGCCATCGCGGGATGCACGGCCACGGCACGAACGGATTCCGCGGAGCGTCCGCCCGCCGGCGTTCCTGGCGTGGAACGCGGCATTCACCCCGAGTGGTCGAAGAATGCGGTCATCTACGAGGTGAACATCCGGCAGTACACGCCCGCGGGCACCTTCGCCGCATTCACGAAGGAGCTGCCGCGCATCCGCGCACTGGGCGTGGACATCCTCTGGATCATGCCGGTGCAACCCATCGGCACGCTCAATCGCAAGGGCACGCTGGGCAGCTACTACTCGATTGCCGACTACACGTCGATCAACCCGGAGTTCGGCACCGAAGCCGACTTCAAGGCGATGGTTTACGCGGCGCATGCGCAGGGCTTCAAGGTGATCCTGGACTGGGTCGCGAACCACACCGCGCACGATCATCACTGGACGCGAGAACACCGCGACTGGTACACGCGGCACGCCGACGGCACGCTGTCACGCCCTATCGATCCGGATGGCAAGGAGACCGACTGGACGGATGTCGTAGACCTGGACTACGGCAGCAAGCCGATGCGTGCAGCGATGATCGGCGAGATGCGCTGGTGGGTGGATTCCACGGGCATCGATGGATTCCGCTGCGATGTTGCGGGCTTCGTGCCGCACGACTTCTGGGCAGAGGCGCGCGCCGCGCTGCTGAAGGCCAAGCCGGACCTGTTCTTCCTCGCCGAATGGGAGGACCCGAAGCTCCACGCGTCGTTCGACATGACGTATGGGTGGGAACTGTTCCACCTGCTGAACGACGTGGCCTCGGGCAAGAAGAAGGCGTCGGAACTCGCCAGCTACTTTAGCGGCTTCGAGACGAAGTTCCCGGCCGATGCGTTCCGCATGAACTTCACCAGCAATCATGACGAGAACAGCTGGAACGGTACCGAGTTCGAGCGCATGGGCGCCAACCACAAGGCTGCTTTCGTGCTCGACGCGACGACCGCGAAGTCGATGCCGCTGCTGTACTCCGGCCAGGAGGCGAGCTTCAACCGTCGGCTGCCGTTCTTCGAGAAAGACTCGATCGACTGGAATGGCGCGTCACTGGCGGCCTTCTACCGCAGCATCTTCGACCTGCGCCACACGCAGGACGTGCTCTGGAATGGTCAGTGGGGCGCGCCGCAGGTTGTGCTGACGACGAACGCGCCCGATCAGGTCTTCGCATTCGTGCGCAGCCGCGGCGACAAGGCCGTCCTCGTCGCGACCAACTTCGGCAAGGCATCAACGACGGTGACACTCACCGACTTCCAGACCACGGGCGGCTACACCGACTGGTTCACGAAGGCCGCGGTCTCACTCACCGCCGGCGCAACGCTAGACATCCCCGCCAACGGCTACCGCATCCTGGTGAAGTGACGCCGTTTCGCGACGCGCGCACGAGCCGCGTCGCCGCCGCAGCCGTCAGCCGCGGCGCGCAATGTCGTAGGTGCGGCTGATCACGATGTCCGCGCGCGCCACCTGCGGCGCAATGATGCGGTGCTCGATGTCGAGAATGGTGGCGATGATCGGCGCGTCGGGGTCGCGGTCCCGCTCGCGACGACGCTCGGCCGAGTCCGCGTAGGTGGCTTCGAGGAAGATGCGGATCTCCGCGTCGTCCAGGAACAGGGCATACGTGCCCTCCACGACCAGCACGTCGGTCGCGGTGAAGTCGAGCTGCTGCGTCAGGAAACGGTTGCCCGGGTAGTCGACCACTGGCGCCGTGACCGCAGCGTGTCCGGCGCGGAACGCGCGCATGTGTTCGCCGATCAGGTCCATCTGCACCTCGCCCGGGCCCACGCTGCCGATGTCCGTGAGGCGGTGCTCGTGATTCGTGCGCGGCGGGCGTACGAAGTAGTTGTCCTGATGGATGATCGCGCTGCGGATGCCAGCCCGATCCAGCACGGCCGCAAGGTCGATTGCGGTCACCGACTTGCCGCTGCCTGATTCTCCCGCGACGGCAATCACGGTGCGCGTCGCACGCGGAACACCGAAGTCCGACTGCAGCAGCGCCAGCAACTTCTCGGCGCGCTGCATGTACTCCGAGTCGGTTGCCTGATGCACTTCGCCAGCGCTCATGTCGCGAACAAGGCGCGCGTGCCGGGCTCCGTCGCGCGGTCGAGGAAGACGAGGCCCGTTGCCGAGTAGGCCATCTGCGGGGTGCCCAGCGATTCGCCCGTCGCGCCGTGGAAGTATTCCTCGAAGCCGTAGTCCGGCAGCGTCGCCAGTCGCGCATTCACCAGTGCGCGAAGCTGCTGCAACGCGGTGTCGCGGCCCGTGTGTGCCAGCGCCAGGGCGAGCCAGCCGAGCCAGATCGGCCAGATGCCGCCGTTATGGTACTCGAACGGCCGATTCCGGAACTCGTGCAGGTGATAGCGGCGGAGCGCGGGCCAGTCGGGATGCGTTTCATCGATCACCGGGTGGAACGCTGGCGGCAGTCGGCCAGCATCGAGAAACCGTGCGCAGATCCAGTCGAGCGCTGCGGCGCTCATGTCGGGCGCGATGTCGGAAAGCGCCAGCAGGCTGCAGGCGGCGAGGTCGAAGATGTCGCGACGGATCACCGGTGAGAACGACGCCACCGGATGGCACGCTCCGGTGCGCAGGTCCGGCCAGAAGCTCTCGTCGATGCGGTGCGCGATCTTCGCCGCCTTCTCGACCCACGCATGTTCCTCGTACGTCACGCCCAGCAGCCGGAGCGCCCAGGCGCGCAGTACCTGGTCGTAGAGGATGTAGCCGTCGTAGATGTACTCGTCGGCCCAGTTGCCGCCTGTCGGCACGTAGATCAGGTGCCGTCCATTGTACTCCAGCGCGTTCAGGACGCGCACGGCGGCCCTGACGGACACGTCGTAGTCATCCGGGTTGATCGCACCGCGGCGCGCCGCCAGCGCGACGCCCATGAGGTACCAGGTGGCACCATCGATGCGCGGCGCGAGTGATCCGAAGCTCACCTGTGTCGCCTGCCCGTCACGCGGCTCGAAATTCGATGCCACCTGTCCCTCGGCGCCTTGCGTGTCGCGCAGGCCTTCGAGCGTGCGCACGAGGCCCGCCGTGATCGTCGCGTCGCCGAGCAGCAGGCCTGCCACGCCGGCCATGACGCCATCGCGCGAGAAGATCGCGCGATAGTTCGCGGTGCCCGCCTGCGAGGCGTGGATGCCATGCGGTCCGCTGAGTGCGCGGAGCAGGGACGCGGCGGCGTGGAGATGGGGGACGGTCACGGAAGCCTCGGGCGGATAAAGCGGGACAGTCGTGCAGCGCATCTTACTGCGTGCTTGCATGCGATACTCTGGCCGGCGCTGGCAGGGTCGGCGGCGCCGCAGCTGTTCTCCGGCACGCGGACCGTCGTGGCTCGCTGATTGCGCCGTCGCCGCTGGTCGCGACCGCGTCCCGTACGTACACTGGCATGGTCACCGCCACTGGTGGTACGGTGCGGCCAGCCGGTCGTCCGAACAGCGCACGCGAACCAGGTCACGCCCCCGATGTCCACAACGTCCACGCCAACGCGAGCCCGGCTCACGTTTGGGCAGATCGTGAACATGAACATCGGATTCTTCGGAATCCAGTACAGCTTCGGGTTGCAGCAAGGCAACATGAGCCCGATCTATCGCTACCTCGGTGCCGACGAGGCGAGCTTGCCGCTGCTCTGGCTGGCAGGGCCGATGACCGGCCTGCTCGTGCAGCCGATCATCGGTGCGATGAGCGACAAGACGCTCAGCCCGCGCGGTCGCCGCACGCCGTATTTCCTGGTCGGCGCACTGCTGTGCAGCGTGGCGCTGCTCGCAATGCCGTTCAGCTCCGCGCTCTGGATGGCGGCGGGCCTGCTCTGGATTCTGGATGCCGCGAACAACGTCACCATGGAGCCGTATCGCGCCTTCGTGAGCGATCGCCTGGATTCCAGCCAGCACTCGCTCGGCTTCCTCACGCAGAGTGCGTTCACCGGTCTCGGACAGACGCTGTCGTATCTCACGCCGTCCATTCTCGTGGTGCTCGGCATGAACCGTGATGGCGTGAACGGACGTGGTATTCCGTACATCACGATGGGTGCGTTCCTGATCGGCGCGATCTTCTCGATCAGCTCCATTCTCTGGACCGTCAGGACCACACCGGAGCTGCCGTTGAGCAGCGAGGAGGTCGCCCGCATCAGGGCGATGCCGCGCGGTTTCGGCGCCGCGCTCCGTGAAGTGGCGGAAGCCATTCGCGACATGCCGTCCACCATGAAGCAGCTGGCGGTGATGAAGCTGTTCCAGTGGTATGCCATGTTCTGCTACTGGCAGTACATCGTGCTGTCGCTGGCCGTGACGCTGTTCGACACGCGCGATGCCACCAGTGCGGGCTTCCGCGAGGCGAGCCTGGTGAACGGGCAGATCGGCGGCTTCTACAACTTCGTCGCGTTCGTCGGTGCCTTCGCGATGGTGCCGTTCACGAAGCGCTTCGGCCCGAAGGTGATGCACGCGTTCTGCCTCACGCTGGCAGGGCTCGCGATGCTCTGGATTCCAATGATCACCAGTCGCACGCTGCTGTTCGTGCCGATGATCGGCGTGGGTCTGGCGTGGGCCAGCATCATGGGCAACCCGTACGTGATGCTGGCTGGCAGCATTCCGGCGCAGCGCGTTGGCGTCTACATGGGCATCTTCAACATGTTCATCGTGATCCCGATGATGATCCAGATCTTCACGCTGCCGCTGTACTACGACTCATTACTCGGCGGCAACCCGGCAAATGTCATCAGGCTGGCCGGCGGGTTGCTGCTGTGCGCGGCCGTCTCCGTGCTGTTCGTGAAAACGGTCTCGCGCGAGGCGATGGCGGGCGCGGTGCTCGCACCGGTGGGTGGACATTGAGGTATCGCACTGCGAGCAGCGCACTCGCGCTGGCGGCAATGATCGCGCTGCCCGCCTGCCGCACCGTCACGAAGACCACGGTCGAGATCACGCAGAATCCGACGCCGATCATCGGTTACGATCCGGCGCGCGACCTGGGCCCGCTGTTCCACGACATCCAGCTTGCGCGACTCTTCGCCGATTCGAAGACGCTGGTCGACGCACGACCGCTCGAGGCGCCCGCAACACTCGCCGCGCGGTACGTCGCGGAACGGGGTGCGCCGGGCTTCGACCTGACGACGTTCGTGAACCGGTGGATCGTGCCGCCGCCGCCTGCGGGTCTCGTGCCCGCCACGGTCGCACTGACGGGCATGGAGCAGCACATCCGCGATCTCTGGCCGCTGCTGACGCGTGCCGCAGACACTTCGGACAGTCGCTCCTCGCTGCTGCCGCTGCCAAAGCCGTACGTGGTGCCGGGCGGGCGTTTCCGCGAGGTGTACTACTGGGATTCGTACTTCACGATGCTCGGACTCGTCGAGAGCGGGCGCACGGATCTCGTCGGCAACATGCTCGACAACTTCGCGCACCTGGTCACCACGGTCGGTCACATTCCGAACGCGAATCGCACGTATTACCTGAGCCGCAGCCAGCCGCCGTACTTCGCGGCGATGGTGGGTCTGTATGCGACGGCCACCGACACGACGAAGGCACTGCAGTACCTGGAGGCGATGGAAGCGGAGCACGACTTCTGGATGGATGGTGCCGCGAAGCTTGCGCCCGGCACGGCCAATCGTCGTGTGGTGCGCATGCGTGATGGCGCGCTGCTGAATCGATTCTACGACGATCGTCCTGAGCCGCGGCCCGAATCGTACCGCGAGGATTTCGAGCTCGGCACCACACTGCCGGAGGCGAAGCGTGAGGCGCTGTACCGCAACATTCGCGCGGCAGCCGAGAGCGGGTGGGATTTCTCGAGTCGCTGGATGCGCGACACTGCGGACCTGCGCACACTGGAGACCATCGACCTCGTGCCGGTGGACCTGAACAGCCTCATGTATCACATGGAGCGTACGATCGCGGCGTTCCGCACGTTCAGGAAGGGCGTCGGTGATGCCGCGGTGGCGGCGACGTTCACCGCAGCCGCCGACGCGCGTCGTGCAGCGCTGCTTGCCGCCGCGTGGGATGCGCGCTCGGGTTTCTTCTACGACGTGCGGTGGCGCAGCGGCGCACGTGTGACTGATCGTCCCTCGATGGCCGCCGCCGCGCCACTCTTCTTCGGGCTTGCGACCGCGGAACAGGGCCGTGCCGTGGCCGCGCGGCTGGAGCGCGACTTCCTGCGGCCCGGCGGCTTCGTGACCACGTTGATCCGCTCCGGCCAGCAGTGGGACGCACCGAACGGCTGGCCGCCGCTGCAATGGATCGCAATGGAGGGCGTGCGCCGCTACGGTCGCGCCGACCTGGCGGACCTGGCGCGTGATCGCTGGCTGGCCGTCAACCGTCGCACGTATGCGGCCACGGGCAAGATGACCGAGAAGTACGACGTGGTGGATCTCACGCGACCGGCCGGCGGCGGCGAGTATCCCACGCAGGATGGCTTCGGCTGGACGAACGGTGTCGCGTTGGCGCTCGCGACGATGGGATCCGTGCGATGACTGGCCTGCCGGAAACGCTGGCGTCGCGACTCTTCTGGATCGGTCTCGCGGGGCTCGCGGTGCTGGAAATCGCGCTGGTGTATTTCATCATGCCGATGCCGGGCAGCCAGCGGATGCGCAGCCTCGAGCTCGCGTATGCACTGCATTCCTGGCGCTGGGCCGCGCGCGCACTCTTCGGCGTGCTCGTGCTCGTCGGTCTCGGTGGCGCGTGGCGCCGCGCGGCCCGCATGCGGATGCTCGTGCCGGCGTCGCTCGTCGCGCTGGCCGCGTGGGCGTATGTCGTGAATTTCCGCATGGCCGCCGACCGCATGTTCCTGCAGCCGCGCACACTGGTGATGGCGCCGGTCGCCTCGAATCGCGTGGCATTGAACCGGCTCGTCGTCGGCATCGAGCTCGATGGACAGGCCAAGGCGTATCCGCTGCAGTTCATCGGCTATCACCACCAGGTGCGCGATTCGCTGGCCGGACAGGCACTGCTCGTGAGCTATTGCACGGTGTGTCGCACCGGGCGCGTGTTCAAGCCCACGGTGCGCGGCGCACCGGAAACGTTCCGTCTCGTGGGCATGGATCAGTTCAACGCAATGTTCGAGGATCGCGCCACTGGCAGCTGGTGGCGTCAGGCCAACGGGCAGGCGGTGATCGGTCCGCTGCAGGGTGTCGCGATGCCGGAGCTGCCCAGCGTGCAGGTCGCACTCGCGCAGTGGATCGCGCTGCATCCGAACACGCTCGTCATGCAGCCCGACCCGGCCTTCACCCACGAATACACGAAAGATTACGCCTACGAACGCGGCACGAAGCGGGGCGGGCTCACGGGCACGGATACGGCGTCGTGGCAGGACAAGTCGTGGGTCGTCGGCGTTGCGCTGCATGGTGCCGCGAAGGCATATGACTGGAAGCGGCTGCGCCGCGAGCGCGTGATCAACGACGTGGTGGGCGGTGTGCCGATCGTGCTGGCCATGGGGCCGGACAGCGTCAGCTTCTTTGCGTTCCGCCGACCGAATGCCGGCACGCAGTTCCGCATGATGGGCGACTCGCTCGCGAGTGACGCCGGCCGGTATGCGCTCAACGGGCGCGGGCCTGCCGGAGCGCTGAGCGCGATCACCGCCAGCCAGGAGTTCTGGCACAGCTGGCGGTCGTTCCAGCCCGCGACCACGCGAGACTGAACACCGGGGTCCTGCAGTCGGCGTGCGATGTCGCGCCGCGCTGAGTAGCGAAGGCGAGGCGCGACATCACCAGACATCAGGCAGTCGGCGCGGCGTCGATGCCGGCGAGCACCGTCTCCAGCCCCGGCCATGATTCGACCGCATATCGATGAATGGTGCGCAGATAGCGGACGCCCTCGTCACCATGCGCCGCGATCAACGCGGCCGAGGCCTTCTCGACGGATGCCGCATCGCAGAACGGCGGCTCCTGATCTTCGTCGATCCGCCCGTCGGTGTGTTTTACGCCCGCCGCATCGAGAAACGTGGTCTGGATGGCTGGCTCGAGGTCCACGTACAGCGTCTGCATCAGGCCCAGTTCGTCCTGCGCCGACTCGACCTTGAGGCGCACGACTTCCTGCGCGAGTCGCTCCGCAGGCCAATTCTGGAAGCTCGCGGGACGGAAACCGCCGCCGCGGCTGACGAGCCGCTGGATGAAGATCGCGCGGGCATCGCGTTGCGTCTTGAGTTCGTAGGTCACGAGCGCCACGCGGCGCTCGCTCGACAGGGATCGGTATGGCGAAAGAGAGGGCATGCGTGAAAATAGCCGTGTCAGCTCGCTCGCGCCCGTGCGATGTTGGTTGGCGGCGCTTCACAACGATCAGCACGGTATTCACATTCTCGTGTCGAAGCTCGCGCGGAATCGTCGCAGGCTTCCGGGAATCACTCCCGAACTCGGCCACCCCCACACGCACAGGAACTTCCCGCATGGAGAGAAAACGCCTGAATTCCCGGCAGCTCTTCAACATGAGCTTCGGATTCCTGGGCATCCAGTTCGGGTGGGGACTGCAACTCGCGAACATGTCGGCCGTCTACGAGCGGCTCGGTGCCAAGCCTGACGACGTGCCGCTGCTCTGGCTGGCGGCTCCGGTCACGGGTCTGCTGGTGCAACCGATCATCGGTGCGCTGAGTGACCGCACCTGGAACCGCCTGGGACGCCGGCGCCCGTATTTCCTGACCGGCGCGATCCTGGCCTCGATCGCGCTGTTCTTCATGCCGACATCCAGCTCGCTCTGGATGGCAGCCAGCCTGCTCTGGATTCTGGACGGTTCGATCAACGTCTCGATGGAGCCATTTCGCGCCTTCGTCGCCGACAAGCTTTCGTCGTCGCAACGCACGGCCGGCTTCCTGATGCAGTCATTGATGATCGGCATCGGCGCCAGCTTTGCCAACGCGCTGCCGTTCGTGCTGAGCAAGTTCGGCGTCATCGGCAATACGGCCAGCGGCATTCCGTTGACGGTGAAGTACTCGTTCCAGTTCGGTGCCGTGGTGTTCCTGCTGGCGGTGCTCTGGACGGTGTTCACGACCGACGAGTATCCACCCGAGGACATGGCGGCGTTCACGAAGATGAAGGCCGAGGGCCTTGGTGCGGGTGCCGTGCTCGCTGAGGTCGTCGAGGCCGTTCGCGAAATGCCGAAGACCATGAAGCAGCTCGCCGTCGTGCAGACGTTCACCTGGCTCGGGCTGTTCTGCATGTGGCTCTTCTTCGTGCCCGCGGTGGCGCGCCATGTGTTTGGCGCAACCGATCCGCAGTCGGAGCTGTACGCGCGCGGCGTGGAGTGGGGCGGGTTCGTGTTCGCCTTTTACTCCATCACCTGCTTCGTGGTGGCCCTTGTGCTGGCGCGCGCGGCCGCGGCAACCAGCCGCAAGACCGTGCACTGCATCGCGCTGCTGTGTGGTGCCGCCGGCCTGCTGTCCGTCTACCTGATTCACAACCAGTACATGCTGCTGCTCTCGATGGTGGGCGTCGGCATTGCGTGGGCGTCCATTCTGTCCATGCCGTACGCCATGCTTTCCAGTTCGCTGCCGCCGGCGCGCATCGGCGTCTACATGGGCGTGTTCAACTTCTTCATCGTGCTGCCCGAGATCTTCGCCGCGCTGACCTTTGGTCCGCTGACGCGCTTCTTCTTCGGCACGAACAACCCGAATTCGCCGTTATATGTCGTGATGGTGGGCGGGGTCTGCATGCTGATCGCTGCGTTCTGTGTGCAATTCGTGGACGATGTGGACGCTGCCGCGGCTGTCGTGCCGTCGGGCGTGAGTCAGGGCGCGACGGTACCGGTGCTCGCCCCCGTGCAGAGCCGTTAGTCGTATGTTTCCGAATCCCAGGGGGAGCGCGTCTTCTCCGTATCCTGCTTGACCATGTGCGTCGGTCGTCGTTCCAGTCACACCCGTGCGGCGCCATGGCGCACCATCGCGCTCGCGCTGTGCACCGCTGCGTCGCTGGCGGTGGCGTGGCCGGCAGCACTTCGCGCGCAGAGCATGGACGACGCGATCTTCATGGATCGGCGCGTGCTCTGCGCAGGACTGCTCTATACGCGTGAGCAGTGGAGTGAGTACTGGGAAGGCTCGCGGAAGCGGACCAGTGGCAACATCGGTAACGTGACGACACAGCAGGCCACGTGGATGGGCGCCTACGGTGTGACGGATCGCCTCAACCTGCTGGCGTCACTGCCATATGTCTGGACGAGGGTCAGTCAGGGCGTGCTGCAGCGACAGAGCGGCAGCCAGGACATCTCGCTCGGCGTGAAGTACAACGCGCTCAGTACGCCGCTCACGTCGGTCGGCACGCTGCACGTGATCGGTGTCGCGGCCGTGAGCATGCCCACGACCGACTACTCCCCGGACTTCATGCCGCTGTCGATCGGCACGGCGAGCCGTCGCGCGACCGCGCGCGGACTGCTCTCGTTCCAATCACATCGTGGCTGGTACCTCAACGGGTCGGCTGCGTACACTCGTCGCGGCAACGTCAGGCTGGATCGTGTGGCGTACTTCACCAACGACCAGCTCGTGCTGAGCAACGAAGTCGCGATGCCCGATGTGCGCGAGACGGCCATCACGCTCGGCTATGCACGCCCGAACCTCGTGGTGCCCATCGTGCTGACCAATCAGGTGACGCTTGGTGGTGGTGACATCAGGCGCCAGGACATGCCGTTCGTCTCCAACCGGATGAACTTCACGCGGATGGATGCGCGCGTGCAGTACACGCTGCCGAAGCTGCCGGGCGTGGTGCTGCATGCTGGCGCGTCGCGCGTGCTGAACGGCCGCAACGTCGGCCAGGGTACGACGGTCATGGCTGGACTGCTGCTGGCGGGGAAGCTCTGATGAACCTGAGGCTCCTCACCATGTCACGCCTCGGCCGCATCGCGCGCGCTGCCGCACTGGCCGTCGTCGCTACCACGGTCATCAGTTGCGACCGGTCCATCACGCAGACGGAACAGCTGCCATCGCTCGTGGCCTCGAGTCTCGATGCATCAGCCGGCAGCTGGAAGATGATCGTGCTGTCGGCACCGAATCAGGTGGCCGTGCCGGCGCCGGCCTCCATCACCAGCGACGCATACAGGCTGGAGCTGGCGGCGATCAAGTCGGCGCAGGGCGCGATGACTGCGGCGCAGCGCGAACGCATTGCCCACTGGTCCGGCGGCGGCGTGCTGCGGTGGAACCAGGTACTGCGCGGCCTCGTGGCGCGCTACAACCTGCCGCCTGCCCCCCGCGCCGACGGCAGCTACCCGGTACCGGATGCCAGCAACCCGTTCGCCGATCCCGCGTTCCCGTTTGCGAATCCGCCGTATGCGGCTCGCGCATACAGTTACGTCGCCGTGGCGCAGTACGAGGCGCTCAAGGCGGCGTGGTTCTACAAGTTCCAGTACAACCGCCCGTCGCCGGCCAGGGTCGACGCCGATGTGCGCGCCCTGATGCCCGTCTCCGAGCTGCCGGCGTATCCATCGGAGGATGCGGTGATGGCCGGCGCGAGCGTCGCAATGCTGCAGGCGCTCTTTCCCGCGGCGGTGGAAGAGATCACGCGACGCGGTGCCGACCAGCGCGAGGCGGCACTGCTCTCCGGGAAGGCGTCCAGCAGCGATCTTGCCGCGGGCCTGGCGCTTGGTCGCGCGGTCGCGGCGCAGGTGCTTGCGCGCATGAGCACCGATGGCACTGCCGCCGCCGTTGGCACGCCGATGCAGTGGGCGGCACTGGCCGACAGCGCTCGCGCACGCGGCGAGATTCCATGGATCAGCCTCGACGGGCCGGCACGGCCCCCCATGCTGCCAAATTTCGGTGCGGTGCTCTCGTGGACCATGACGAGTGCTGACGTCGTCGCCGCGCGCCCGAAGGCGCCGTTCAGCACATCGTCCGCCGAGATGCAGGCGGAACTGGCCGAAGTCCGTCGCACGGTGAATGGCCTGACGCGCGAGCAGCGCGCGATTGCGCTGAAGTGGAACGACGGCGCCGGGACGTATGCGCCACCGGGGCACTGGAACGACATTGCCGCCGAATACATCCGCGATGCGCGGTTCAGCGAGGTGCGTGCCGCGCGTGCGTTCGCGCTGCTCAACATGGCGATGCACGATGCGTCCGTCGGGTGCTGGGAGGCAAAGTTCCGCTACTTCAGTCCGCGGCCGTCGCAGCTCGACCCCAGCATCCGCACCGAGATCGGGCTGCCGAACTTTCCGGCGTATCCATCGGGCCATTCGACATTCTCGGCAGCCGCCGCGAATGTGCTCGGCTACCTGTTCCCGGGTGCGGCTCCCACGTTCAAGGCGATGTCGGATCAAGCGGGCATGTCGCGCATGTACGGCGGCATTCATTTCCGCAACGACATCACGGAAGGCAGTGCGCATGGCGATCGGATCGCGGCCTTCACCATCCGCTTTGCGCAGGGCGACCGCGCGCCGTAGTCGGTGCCGTCGCCCCGCAGTCGTGCGTGATCGCGGCTAGAACACGCAGCTCGATCGCGCGGGAATCGTGAGCGTGATGCCGCTGCCATCGGATCGCGGTGTTGCGCAGGCCTTCAGAACATCCGCGCCCAGCGGCATTGCCGGCAGCGTCACCACGGCCGGTGCCGTGCCGTTGTTCAGCGCGACCACCGTGCCGCCACGACGATAGACATAGGCCTGATCGCTGACGTGCAGGTTCACCATAGTGCCGCGACGCAGGTCCGGGCGCTGTGCGCGCAGCGTGAGCAGCGTCTGCAGATGCGACCAGACTCCCTGCTCCACGTCGGTGCGACCCGCTGCATCGAACGCGTTACGGCCATCCTCGGCCCAGCCGCCGGGGAAGTCACGACGGTTGTCGGGATCGTTGCCGCCCGGCATCGCGATTTCGTCACCGTAGTACACCAGCGGCGTGCCGCGCGCCGTCGCCAGGAAAGTGTAGGCGAGCTTCAGTCCCGCCGTCGTCGCGCCCGGCTCGTTCATGAAGCGGTGCACGTCGTGCAGGCCAAGCAGCGTGACGAGTGCGTTCGGATTCGGATAGAGGTGATCGCGCGCCAGCATCTGCGGCACCTCGCGAATGGATCCGCCTTTCGCGAACACGTTGCGCAGCACGAAGTGCATGGGAAAGTCGAACAGCGCGTCCACCTTGTCGTCGATGCCGTCGTACTGCGCCCGTCCGCCCTGGAAGAACGAGACGAACGTGGGGTCGCCGTCCAGCACTTCGCCCACGACCTTGAACGACGGATACTCCTTCTTGATCGCCTGCATCCAGCTGCGCCAGAATGTGCGCGGTACATAGGGCCACGTGTCCTGCCTGATGCCGTCCATGCCGCTCATGCCCACCCACCAGAGCGTATTCTGCACGATGTACCTGGCGACCTCCGGGTCGTCCTGATTGAAGTCCGGCAGGATGTCGATGAACCACCCGTCGAGTGTCGCCTGGCGCATGGCCAGCGGCGAGTACGGGTCGTGCAGCGTCCACGTCTGCCAGGTGTTGTTCGGGTGGCTCGCCGTGGTGCCGTGAAACCAGGTCGGCGTTGGTGAATCCGAGGCCCACGGGTGGTACGGGCCCGTATGGTTCGCAACCATGTCGAGGATGATCTTGAAACCCAAGCCATGCGCCTCGTCTACCACGCGGCGGAACAGGTCCATGTCGCCGAAGTGCTCGTCCACGGCATACATGTCGGTCGCACCGTAGCCGTGATAATCCGTGATCGGTTGCCCGTCGTACATCTCCTTCCGGTTCAGCGCGTTGTAATTGTCGTACAACGGGTTCAGCCAGATCGCGGTGATGCCGAGCTGCTTCAGGTATGGAAGCTTGCGACGCAAGCCTTCCAGATCACCGCCATGGTAGTAGCGGGTGCGCGTCCGGTCGTGCATGCCCGGCGACACCGCGGGCGAATCGTTGGTCGTATCGCCATTCGCGAAGCGATCGGGCATCACCAGGTACATCGCGTCGTCCTGGCTGAAGCCCTGAAAGCGGCCCGCACGTGCCAGTGACGGCGAGACGATGAAGGGTACCGGCGCCGTGCCACCTGTCGTGCGCAGCGTGAGCGGATAGCGGCCCGGTCGCGCCGTCGACGGAATCGTGATATCGACGAAGGCGTAGGTTCCGGCCGTGTTCACGGTCACGCGCGCGCACTGCAGTTTCGCACACTCCAGTCGCGCGCCTGACAGATGCTTCCCGCGGATCAGCACGCGCACGGGATTGATCGAATGCTGGCCCCACCAGTTCGGCGGATCCACCTTCTCGATCAGCGGCGCCTGCGCGCCCACCACCGATGCCGTGAACAGTGCAGCGAGCGACATCGCACGCGTGCGCATGCGCAGGCGGCGGCCGGCCCGTCGCGCGGGAATCGTGCAATCAGCGATCATAGATGTCGACCATGGTGCGGAGTCTTGCGGTGATTCCGGGTGTGAGCTGGTCCCAGCTGAAACGGAATGCCCAGTTGCCAGACTGGCTGCCCGGCTTGTTCATGCGCGTCTCGCTGCCCAGCCCCAGAATGTCCTGCATCGGGATCAGCACGGTGTTCGCCACCGAGGCCAGACCGACGCGGATCAGTGTCCAGTTCATTTCTGCGCCATCGGTACCGAGGTAGTTCAGCGCGTACTGTTTCTCGCGGGCCACTTCATCGGATGTGCGTGTGGAGTCGGCGAGGCCGGTTGACGTCCACCAGCCCATCGTGGTGTCGTTGTCGTGCGTGCCGGTGTACACCACGCGTTCGCGTGGAAAGTTGTGCGGCTTGAATTCGTGTGCCTGTCCGTCGCCGCCGAACGCGAACTGCAGGATGCTCATGCCCGGGAAGCCGAACTGCTCGCGCAACGCCTCCACGTCCGGCGTGATCAGCCCCAGATTTTCGGCCACGATGGGCAGTGTGCCCAGCGCCGTCTCGATCGCGATGAAGAGATCGGCACCCGGTCCGGTGACCCATGTGCCGCGTTCGGCGGTGACGGCGTCGCCCGGCACTTCCCAGTACGCCTCGAAGCCGCGGAAATGATCCAGGCGCACGCTGTCGAACAGCTCAAAGGCGGCTCGCATGCGTCGAACCCACCAGGCGTAGCCCGTCTGCTTCAGGGCTGCCCAGTTGTAGATCGGGTTGCCCCAACACTGACCCGTGGCCGAGAAGTAATCCGGCGGCACACCGGCCTGCACCAGCTTGTGGCCATTTTCGTCGAGCATGAAGCAGTCGCGATGCGCCCACACGTCGGCACTGTCATGCGCGACGTAGATGGGCAGGTCGCCCATCAGTTCAATGCCGCGCGTTTTCGCGGCGGTCTTCAACGCTTGGAACTGCGTGAAGAAAAAGTATTGCTCGCGCTCGTACAGGCCAATGCTGTCGGCGAGCGTCGTGCGCCACGACGCGAGTGCGGCGGGATCACGACGCGCAGCGCCCGGCTCCCAGCGCGTCCACTCCATGCCGTCATGCGCCTCCTTCAGCGCCATGAAGAGCGCGTAGTCCGGCAGCCAGTCGGTGTGCTCGCGCACGAATGCCTGAAAGCGCGCATCAGGCGTATACGCAGCAAGGGCGGTGCGAAGCCGGTGGCGCTTGTATGGCAGCACATGCTCCCACTCCACCGCATGCTCCGGGAAGTTCGTCGGCGTGCCTCCCGGAATGTGGATCAGCATCGGATTGCCCGCGAACGCCGAGAAGCACTGGTAGGGCGAGTCACCGTAACCAGTGGGGCCAAGGGGGAGCATCTGCCAGATCTTCAGCCCTGACTGGGCCAGAACGTCCAGAAAACGGTGTGCATCCGGACCCAGGTCACCAATGCCATCGGTGCCTGGAAGTGAAGTCGGATGCAGCAGGACGCCGGCAGCTCGAGGAAAGGTCATTGGTGCGGTGCGGGTCGGTGTCGAGGCGTCGTGCAGCGGCGGGATCGTCGTGCACTGGCGTATGGTGACGCATCCCACCGCGTTCCGCCACCATGACGTCGCATCGGCGGCCCGCGCCCGGCGCAGGCGCGTGTGGGGCGGTATGCTGTGCGGCATGGGTGACGAGACCGAGGTGCAGCTGCAGGCGGGCGAGTGGCAGGCCGTCGTGTCCTCGCTCGGCGCGAGCCTGCGCGGCGTGACGCATGCCGGTCAGCCCGTGGTGACGGGCTATCATGGCGCCGCCGGAAAGCAGGGCGGGCAGGGCGACGTGCTGATTCCGTTCCCCGGCCGCGTTGCCGGTGGCCGCTATCAATGGCACGGTGTGCAACACCAGCTTCCGCTGACCGACAAGAATGGACCGAATGCCATTCACGGCTTCGTGCGGAACGTCGCGTGGGAGCTGGAGTCCGCGACAGCGGCGAACGCCGCCTTCGCGCTGCGCTTCGCGGGCGTGCCCGGCTATCCGTTTCCGCTGCACCTCAGGCTCGAGTACAGCCTGGACGACGAGGGGCTTCGGGTGAACTGTGCGGTGACCAACACCGGCTCGCACCCCGCACCCATCGGCATGGGATTCCATCCCTACTTCACGGTGGGATCCGCACAGGTGGACGAGGACACGCTGACCGTTCCGTTCGACGACGTGCTCGAGTTCAGTGACCTGCTGCCGACCGGCCGGGTGCTCGGTGTCGCGGAGGCGGGACTCGATTTCCGGAGCCCGCGCCTGATCGGCGACACGACCATCAATCACTGCTTTGCATCGCCGATTCGTGGCGTGGACGGACTGGCTCGTGTCATGCTGACGTGTGGACTGCGATCGTTCGCCGTGTGGATGGACGAGAGCTTCGGCTACGTCGTCATCTATACCGGCGATGCGCTGCCTCAGGGTGTGCGTCGCACGAGCATTGCCATCGAGCCGATGACCTGCGCGACGGATGCGCTGAATCATCCTGCGTGGGGACTGCGCGAACTCGCCGTCGGGTCCAGGCACGTGGCGCAGTGGGGTGTGACGTTCGGCTGACGATCGGTTGCGGCTGGCCGCGCAGCGATTTACGCCGTCGCGTGTGACGTGCAGGCGTCTCCTCGCCGGTTCCGGGAGAACCGATAGCTTTTCCGCATGACATTCCGCCACCTCATCGCCGCCGGTGCGCTCGCGCTCCTTCCGGCCCTGTGCAGCGCGCAGTCCACGCGGCTTCGTGTGCCGTACACGCTCGACACGCTGGCCAACGGCCTGACCCTGATCGTGCACGAAGATCATTCCGTGCCCATCGTCACGACCAACGTCTGGTTCCACGTCGGCTCCGGCGACGAGAAGACCGGACGCACCGGCTTCGCACATCTCTTCGAGCACCTGATGTTCATGGGCTCGGAGCATGCGCCGTACCCGCAGTTCGACCGGCTGCTGGAAGCCGCGGGCGCGTCGAACAACGGCTCGACGACCGAGGATCGCACGAACTATTACGAGTTCGGTCCCAGCTCGTCGTTGCGCCTCATGCTCTGGCTGGAGGCCGATCGCATGGGCTGGCTGCTGCCCACGATGGACACGCCCAAAGTGGACCTGCAGCGCGACGTGGTGAAGAACGAGCGGCGTCAGAGCTATGAAAACCAGCCGTACGGCATGGTGGCCGACGTGCAGCCCGCGCTGACGTACCCTGCAGGGCATCCCTACTCGTGGCCGGTGATCGGGTCCATGGCGGATCTCTCGGCCGCATCGCTGGACGACGTGAAAAACTTCTTCCGTCGCTACTACGCGCCGAACAATGCCACGCTGGTCGTTGCGGGCGACGTGAAGGCCGACGAGGTGCGCGCGCTGGTGCGCGAGTATTTCGGCGAGATTCCGCGCGGTCCCGCCATCGAGCGCCCATCGCCTACGCCGTTCACGGTGCGCGACACCGCCGTGACGCTGCAGGACCGCGTGCAGCTGGCGCGCCTCTACCTGAACTGGCACACGGTGAAAGGCACCGCCGCCGATGCGCCGGCGCTGCAGGTGGCCGCATACGTACTGGCGGGATCGCGCACGGGCCGACTGACGCAGGCGCTGGTGTACGACAGCGAGCTGGCCACCACCGTGCAGGCATACAACGATGCCAAGCGGCTCGATGGCGACTTCGCCGTCGTTGCCACGGCGCGGCCAGGCTTGGCGCTGGACACGCTGCAGAGGGTGATCGATCAACAGCTGCAGCAACTTGCCGCCGACGGACCAACGACCCGCGAGCTGGAACAGGCACGCAATGCCACCGAGGCGTCGTTCCTGCGCAGCGTCCAGACCGTGAGCGGCAAGGCCGACCAGCTGAACGAGTACTACTACCAGCGGGGCACTCCTGATGGATTTCAGGATGATCTGGACCAATTGCGCGCGGTCAGCGCGGCCGACATCCAGCGGGTCGTCCGTACCTACCTGCAGGCCCCCCGCGTGATGATCTCGGTCGTTCCGCAAGGCAAGCCGGCCCTCGCCGCCACGATGAAGAAGGTGACACCATGATGCGCCGCATGCTTGCACTCGCGCTGCTGCTGCCATGCGGTGCGCAGGCGCAATCGGCCGTCGATCGCACGAAGCCTCCGGCACTGCCCGCAGCTCCGCGCATGGTGCTGCCGGCGGTCGCCAGTTCACGACTCGTCAACGGCATCGCGCTGCGCGTCGTGCCGCAGCATGAGCTGCCACTGGTGCAGGTCACGATGACCGTGGCCGGCGGCTCGCGCCTCGATGGTGCTGAACCGGGCATTGCCTCGTTCATGTCTCGCATGCTCACCGAAGGCGCCGGTGGCAAAAACGCCAACACGCTGCAGAGCGAACTCGCGTTTCTTGGCGCGACGCTGTCGGCCGGTACGACATGGGATGCGTTCGTGGTGTCGCTGAACGTGCCGAAGCGCTCGCTCGGCGCCGCGCTCGATCTGATGGCTGACGTGGTGCAGCGACCCGCATTCGCCAGCACTGATGTGCGTCGTCAGCGCGCGCTGCGTGCGGCAGGCATCCTGCAGCGCCGCGACCAGCCGAACGCGCTGGCCTCGCTGGCATTCAACGCCATCGTCTTTCCCGCAGGCCACCCGTACCACAATCCGGCCGACGGTGATTCCGCATCCACCGCACGCCTTGATTCGGCGCGGATCCGCGCCTTCCATGCACGAACCTTCGTGCCGTCGCGCGCAAAATTCTTCGTGGTCGGTGACGTCGAGGCCGCAGAAGCGGCAACGCTGGTCGGTTCGCGATTCGGTACATGGTCTGCCGGGGCGCAGCCTGTCGCGATGCAGCCGGTCACGGTCGGCGCGCGGCGCAACGCCGCGAACACGATACTGCTCATCGACAAGCCCGGTGCGGCGCAGTCGGTGATCAGCATCGGCGCGCCGGGTGTGTCACGACTCAGCGCCGATTACGCGGCGCTGGTGGTGATGAACACGCTGCTCGGCGAGTCGTTCAGTTCGCGCCTGAACTCGAACCTGCGCGAGACGAAGGGCTACACGTACGGCATCGGGTCGCAGTTCGACTGGTCGCCCGTGCCCGGCGCATTCCGCATCGGCAGCGGTGTGCGCACCGATGTGACGGACTCCTCGCTGATCGAGATCTTCCGCGAGGTCAAGCTGCTGCAGGACACGCGTGTCGACGCTACGGAACTGGCACGTGGCAAGGCATACGTCGCGCTCGCGGTACCGGGCGACTTCGAGACCAATGGCCAGATTGCCGGTCAGCTGGTCGGACTGGATGCATTCGGCCTGCCGCTGACATCGATCAGCGAGTTCATCACCAAGGTGAATCTCGTGACGGCGGCGGATGTGCAGCGTGTCGCGCGAACATACCTGCCGGCGAACCGTGCGACGATCGTGGTCGTCGGCGATCTCGCGAAGATTCGCGCCGGCATCGCCGCGCTGAAGCTGGGCCCGATCACGGAGCTCGACGCCGCCACCGTGACGAAGTGATGGCGCCAGGCGCGCTGGACGCATGACGTGATATGGGGACGCCGCGCATCGTGCGCAGCGTCCCCGTATCCATCGTGCGATCACGACATCGCCGCAATCACCCCTTCGCTGCGCCCCGCTTTGCCAGCAGCAGGAACACCACACCGGTCAGCAGCATCACCACGCCCCAGATCAGGTTGATGTTCATGCCGCCCGACTTCTCGTACATCGCCGCGTTGCCGCCTGTCGCCAGCCCGTACCCCGCGAGCATGATGCCCAGTGTGACGAACAGCCAGCCAATCGGGAGACGCAGGTCGAGTGAACCTTCTGCACTCATGTGAGGCTCGCGGTCAGAGGAAGATGAGATTCAGCGCGATCGTCGCGGCCAGCACGGCGGCGGCGAACGTCACGGGACGCTTGAAGAACGGAATGCCCTGATCCTGCGGCTTGTCGGTCAGTGAATACACGAGCCCCTTCAACTCGATGTCCTGGCGCGGCGTCGTCACCAGGCTGATCGCGATGCTGATGATCACGCAGGTCATGAACGCCACGATGGCCGTCCAGAATGTCTGCGCCATCTCGCTGGGGTAGGTATGCAGCAGGCCGAAGAAGCCGCCCTTGATGCCTGGCACCGAGCCGTTGGGCAGCGTGAAGCCATGGTGCAGCAGTGCGCCGCTCATGCCCGCCGCGAGGCCCCAGAAAGCGCCATGCCCGGTGGTGCGCTTCCAGAACATGCCGAGTGCAAACGTGGCGAAGAGCGGAGCGTTCACGAACGCGAATACCAGCTGCAGCACTTCCATGATGTTGTTGAACGCGCCCGCGACATACGCCGCCGCGATCGACAGCAGAATGCCACCGACGGTCGCCGCGCGTCCCATCCACAGGTAATGCGCGTCGCTGCCGTCCTTCTTGATGTGGCTCTGGTAGATGTCGTAGGTCCACACGGTGTTGAACGCCGTCACGTTGCCGGCCATGCCGGACATGAACGACGCGAGCAGCGCCGTCAGGCCAAGGCCCAGCATGCCTTCGGGAAAGAGCTTGATCAGCAGCATCGGTGTCGCAAGGTCGAAGTCCATCACCACGCGGCCCGCCGCGTCGAGCAGCGGGGAACCGTCGGCCGCCAGCTTGGCCGGAATGATGCCACCGCCCGCTGCACCGGTCAGTGCCAGTGCAATCATGCCCGGCAGGATCACGAGGAACGGGAACAGCATTTTCGGCACCGCGGCAATCAGCGGCGTGCGACGTGCCGCGATCATGCTGTCGGCCGCCATCGCGCGCTGCACCACCAGGAAGTCCGTGCACCAGTAGCCGAACGACAGCACGAAGCCAAGTCCCATCACGAGGCCGAACCACTCGACTCCCAACGGATTGGTCGCCGCACTCGTCATGCCCTGCCACGCATGCGTGTACGCACCCGGTGCAAGGCCCTTCGTCGCCGCCGCTTCAGTCAGGCGCGCCGTCAACCCGGCCCATCCACCCACCGACCGCAGGCCCAGGAACACCAGCGGTGCAAAGCCGAACGCGATCATGAAGAACTGCAGCACCTCGTTGTAGATCGCGCTCGTGAGGCCACCGGCAAAGACGTATGCCAGCACGATCACGGCCGACACCAGCACGCTCACGTCGAAGCTCCAGCCCAGCAGCAGGTTGAAGAGCTTGCCCATGGCGTACATCGAGATGCCCGACGAGAAGATCGTCATCGCCGCGAAGCTCAGCGCATTCAGTGTACGCGTCTTTTCGTCGAAGCGCAGCTTGAGGTATTCCGGCACGCTGCGCGCGCGCGAGCCGTAGTAGAACGGCATCATGAAGAGCGCGACGAACACCATCGCAGGGATGGCACCGATCCAGTAGAAGTGCGCCGTCGCGATACCATACTTGGCACCCGAGGCTCCCATGCCGATCACTTCCTGCGCGCCAAGATTGGCGGACAGGAATGCCAGCCCCGTGACCCAGGGCGGCAGCGAACGGCCGGACTGAAAGAAGTCGGAGCTCGACTTGGTGCTGCGGCGCAGCGCGAAGCCGATACCGAGCACGAAGACGAAATACATGGCCATCACGGCGTAATCGATTGCCGACAGATGGATGACGGGGACGAGATCCACGAGGGCTCCACGAAGCGCCGGCGACCGGCGGAAGAGGGAGAGGCAGGCAGCGAGTGGCCAGGTGGTCGCCGCGGGACACGGCAACGCCGGACGCGAGCATCCTATCGCGCGGACGGCCCTGGCGCACAGGGCCGCACCGTGACGCGCGCCGGTGCCTCCCCGTCGCCGCCTTCACACCCGGTGCGCTGCGCAGGTCAACGCCGGGGCGAATGACGCGCACGGTGCCGTAATCGCGGTCCCGCTTCAAGATTACGAACATTCCGCGCACCCCTGTCCCCGGGTGCAGCGCACGAATGGCTCTCACCACGCCCACGCATGGATTCCACGCCCGTCACCCGACGCGATTTCGTCGCCGGTAGTGCCACACTCGCCCTCGGTGCGCTGGTCGCACCGCCGATGATCGTGCCCCGTCATGTCCTTGGCCGCGGTTTCCAGGCGCCGAGTGACACGCTGAACATCGCCTACGTCGGGGCGGGTGGCATGGGCATGTCGAACTGGGGGCAACTGCTGACCGAGCGCACGGTCGCGATTGCCGACGTGGATTTCGGCTACGTGGAACGCTCGCTCGCCAACCGCCTGCGCACCAACACCGGCCCGTTCACCGCGCCGTCGAGCCTGAGCGGCGCGGAGGCGCAGGCATGGGTCACGAAGCGCACCGCCGATGCCGTCAGGCAGGCGCAGGACGCAAAGACCATGGAGGCGGCATACAAGGGCGCGACGAAGTACGCCGACTACCGCGAGATGCTGGAGAAGCAGAAGGACATCGACGCGGTCGTCGTCGCGACGCCGGACCACATGCATGCCATGATCGCGCTGCAGGCGATGAAGGCGGGCAAGCACGTCTTCGTGCAGAAGCCGCTGACCTACTCGGTGCTCGAGGCCCGCGCCCTGCACAAGGCGTCGCGCGACATCAAGGTCGTCACGCAGATGGGCAACCAGGGGCACTCGGGTGACGGCACACGGCGCATCAAGGAACTCATCGACGCGGGCATCATCGGCGAGGTGACCCAGGTGCACGTCTGGACCGATCGCCCGCAGCGCTACTGGGCGCAGGGTGTGCCGCGTCCCGGCGCCTCGCAGGTCGTCGCACGGTCGACCACCGACGTGCCGCCGCAGTGGAACATGCGCACGGTCGATCGTGCGGTGCTCAAGGCCATGGAGGACGCGAAGCAGGCACCTCCGGCCACGTTGAACTGGGACCTGTTCGTCGGCGCGGTGCCATCCGTGCCGTATCACCCGGCCTATCACCCGTTCAGCTGGCGCGGCTGGCTCGACTTCGGCGTCAGTGCCATCGGCGACATGGGCGCGCACCTCATCGACCAGCCGTTCTGGGCGCTCGACCTGGGCTATCCCACCAGCATCAGCGCATCGTCCACGCCATGGGGCGGCGGCAACAACACGCCGGCGTCGTACCCGCTCTCCACGATGGTGCAGTACGAGTTCGCGGCGCGCGGTCGTGGCAAGCCTGCGGTGCAGATGATGTGGTATGACGGTGGCCTGCTCCCCCCGCGGCCATCGTTCCTGCCGGACGACATCAAGCTGAATCCCGACGGCGGCGGCATCTTCGTTGGCTCGAAGGGCGTGCTGGTCTACGACACCTATGGCAACAACCCGAGGGTCTACCCTGTGTCCCTTGGCGAGCAAGCGGATCGCGTGCCGCAGACACTCGCACGCGTCACCACGTCGCACGAGATGAACTGGGCCGACGCCTGCAAGGGCAAGGGCACCGCGTCGACGCCGTTCTCGTACGCCGCTCCGCTCACGGAAGTCATGCTGCTGGGCCTCGTGGCGCTGCGCGCTGGCCAGGGCCGCAGGATCCTGTATGATGGCGAGGCGATGCGCGTCACGAATGCCCCCGAGGCGAACGCCTTCCTCACGCGCGAGTACCGCGCGGGCTGGAGCCTGTGACCGCAGTGCATGCACCTGCACCGAACACCATGCGGAACACCATGCGGAACACCGCATCCATGACGACCTGCACACGGCCAGCATGAGCAGGCGCCTCGGCGTGGGCTTCGTCGGCTCAGGTCACCGACACGGTCTCACCTCTGCACTCTCACGATATCCATGAACGCGATGACGCATCGACTGATGCATGAACTGGCCGGCGCGTTGCTGCTCGGCACGGTGGCATTCGGTTGTGCCGGCACAGACAAGCCGGCCAGCGATTCCTCTGCCGCCACCGTCGCCGCACAGGCGCAGCCCACGACCACCAAGGGAGACCTGCCCGTGTCCAGCACCGTGGTGTGGACGCCGCTCGTGGATACGTCGATGAGCCAGTGGCGTGCCTGGAAGAAGGATGTGATGCCTGCCGGCTGGACGGCGAAGGACGGCCTGCTCACGAAGAATGGAAACGTCGGTGACCTGGAGTCGCGCGCGCAGTATGCGAACTTCGAGCTCGAGTTCGACTGGATGGTCGGCGAGGGCGGCAATGCGGGCGTGTTCTATCGCGTCACCGAGCAGTATGACATGCCCTATTGGAGCGGCCCGGAATACCAGCTGCTCGACGACGAGCGGCACCCCGATGGCAAGGATCGCCTGCGCTCCGCGGCATCCGCATACGCCCTCCATGCTGCACCGGCAGGCGTCGTGAAGCCCGCCGGACAGTGGAACAGCGCACGCATCGTGGTCAACCGCAACTTCGTGGAGCACTGGCTCAACGGGCAGCAGGTCGTGCAGTACGAGCTCAGGAGCCCTGACTGGACGGCAAAGGTGAAGGCCAGCAAGTTCAGCGAATTTCCCAACTACGGCCTTGCTCCGCGCGGCTTTCTCGCGCTGCAAGGTGATCACGCAGGAACGCTCAGCATCCGCGAGATGCGCATCAGGGAACTTCCATGAGTACCGCCGCCGCCGGCAGCAGCTCCATCCGCCTCCGCCTCTCGGCGATGATGTTCGTGCAGTACTTCATCTACGGGTCGTGGCTCGTCACCCTCGGCACCTTTCTTGGCACCGCACTGAAGGCCAGCGGCACCGAGATCGGCTTCATGTACTCGCTGCCGGCCATGGCCGCGATCGTCTCGCCGTTCCTGGTGGGCATGATCGCCGATCGCTTCTTCGCGACGCAGAAGGTGCTGGCGTGTCTGCATCTCGCGGGCGCAGGCCTGCTCTACCTCGCCACCACGCAGGGCTCCGTGGCCAGCTTCTGGCCACTCTTCCTGTTGTACACGCTGTGCTACATGCCCACGCTCGCGCTCACCAACGCGCTGGCCTTCGATCACATGAGCGAGCCGTCGAAGGAGTTCCCGCGCATCCGGGTGCTCGGCACCATCGGCTTCATCGCCGCCGGCCTCGCCATCGGCCAGCTCGGTGCCGATGCGACGGCGCTGCCGCTGCAGCTCGGTGCCGCGGCGTCGGTGATCATGGCGGCGTACTGCCTCACACTGCCGCACACGCCGCCGCACAACGCGGGTCGGAAGCTGTCGGTGCGTGACCTGCTCGGCCTCGATGCACTGGCCCTCATGAAAGACCGTTCGTTCGCCGTGTTCGTCCTCGGGTCGTTCCTGCTCTGCATTCCGCTGCAATTCTACTACACGTTCACCAACCCGTTCCTGAACGAGATCGGCGTGCAGGGTGCAGCGGCAAAGATGACGCTCGGCCAGATGTCGGAGATCGGCTTCATGCTGCTGATGCCGTTCTTCTTCGTGCGCCTCGGCATCAAGAAGCTGCTGCTCATCGGCATGGCCACGTGGACGCTTCGCTACCTGCTGTTCGCCTACGGCAACGCCGGCAGCGGCATGTGGATGCTTTATCTCGGCATCCTGGTGCACGGCGTCTGTTACGACTTCTTCTTCGTGACAGGCCAGATCTACGTGGACCAGCAGGCGGACATCCGCATCCGCGCCGCCGCGCAGGGCTTCATTGCCCTCGTGACTCTGGGTGCCGGCCAGCTCATCGGATCGTGGCTCTCGGGCGTGGTGGTGGATGCGAACACGATTGCCGCGACGACCGCCGGCGGCGCTGTCACGCATGACTGGTCGCGCATCTGGTTCGTGCCCGCCATGGGCGCGCTCGGTGTGATGCTGATCTTCGCCGCGCTCTTCCGGGTCAAGGCTGCGCCAGCCGGGATGCCCGTCACGGCCTGAGCCGGCCCTCGTTCGCCATCACAGGAGCTCCCATGCCGATCGTGTTGCGGTTCGTCGTGCTGTCAGTCGCGTGCAGCCTGCCGTTGCTGGCGCAGCAACCCGTGCTCACGGTGCAGCAGTCGAACAGCACGGCGCTCTTTCAGGCCGTGAGCGTCAGCGCCACCGATGCGCGCGTGGCGTGGATCAGCGGACATCGCGGGACATACGCCGTCACGACCGATGGCGGTGCCACATGGCAGGCGCATGTCATGCCCGGTCGCGACAGTCTGGAGTTCCGCGATCTCCACGCCATCGATGCGCGACGGGCATGGCTCATGTCAGCCGGCACCGGCGCCAGATCGGGCATCTTCCAGACCACCGATGCCGGCGTCACCTGGCGACAGGTCTTCGCCAACGCCGACACTGCGGCGTTCTACGATTGCATGGCGTTTCTCGACGATCGCCATGCCTTCGCGTTCAGCGACGCCGTGAACGGGCGCATGCCGCTGGTGCAGACCACCAATGGCCGCCGGTGGACCGTACGTGCGATACCCTCACAGGATGGCGAGGGTGGTTTCGCGGCGAGCGGCAGCTGCGCGCAGGCGTCCGCAGCGGGTGACGCGTGGATCGGGACCGGCACGGCCGCGGTGCCGCGCGTCCTCCACAGCACCGACCGCTGGAAGACCTGGACCGCCGCCGAGGTACCGCTGGTGCGCGGTCCGGGTGCCGGGATCACCGCGATTGCCTTCCGGGATCGCTTGCATGGCGTCGCCGTCGGTGGCGCGATCAGCGGCTCGGCCACTGGTCCGCGCGCCGCGCGCACCGCGGATGGCGGCCGCACGTGGCGCGTCATCCCCGATCCACCGTTCGCCGGCCCGGCCTACGGTGCCGCGTACGCGCGTGCCGGCAATGCGGCACGACTCGTGGTCGTCGGACCAGGCGGAGCGGCCTGGTCGGCCGATGACGGCGCGTCGTGGGCCATGCTCGATACGGCGAGCTACTGGAGCGTGGGATTCGGTGCCGACGGCACGGGCTGGATGGTCGGGCCGAAGGGCGGGGTCATGCGGATCGACTGGCAGCGCGTGACCGGTACGGGCACGAACGGTCAGCCGCCCAGGTAGGCCGCCAGCCGGTAGCCGGCGTACATGCCCAGCCCCGTGCCGACCATGCCCAGCATGAAGCCCGTCATGATGCCGTACTCGCTGCCGGCCCAGCCAAGTGCGCTGCTCAGCACCACGCTGCCGACGAGGGAAAGCGTCTTTCTCATGGCCAGTGGACGTCTCATTCGCGCTCCTGTCACGCCGTCGCCCGCATCCGGCGGTCACCGGCTCACGAACCCCTCGCATCGAGGGCCACTCGACGCCCGAAACCAGCGTCCGTGACCACGCGTATTCGGATCATCTTCTTCCGGAGTCTCTTGATGCGCCTCTCCGCACGCCTTCGCCTCGTTGCCCTGATGAGTGCCGCCGCGATCGCCGCCGCACCCCTCGCCGCACAGACCGACGACGGCACCACCTTCCGATGGTCGGGCACGGTTGTCCAGGGACGGTTCATCAGGCTGCACAACATGAATGGCGACATTCGCGTGGAGCGTGGCGCGCCGGGTTCGCCAGTGGAAGTCGTCGCCGAGCGACGCGTGGACAAGGGTGACGCGAAGCTGGTGCGGTTCGACCTCCGCATGCGTGATGACGGCGACGTCGTGATCTGCGCGCTCTGGGGGCTGGACATGACCTGCACCGACGGTGGAAGCCGGGGCACGTACAGCTCCAGAGCCTCATGGCGCAACGACCAGACGAATGTCACGATACGCGTGCGTGTCCCTGACGGCGTCAAGGCATTTGCACGCAGCACCAATGGCAGCATCGCCATGGACGGGCTGACATCCGAGATCGACGCCGCCACGACCAACGGCAACGTCAGCGTGCGCACCAGCGGTGGCTTGATCAACGCCACCACGACCAACGGCAGCGTGACCGCCACGCTCGGTGATGTCGCGGGCGACCAGCCCATGCGCTTTTCGACGACCAACGGATCGGTCACCGTGTACGCACCGCCATCGCTGTCGGCAGACCTCGAGATGACGACCACCAATGGCGGCGTGGTGAGCGACTTTCCGCTCACGATCAACGGCAGCATCCGCCCCAACCAGCTGCGCGCGACGCTCGGAGCCGGTGGCCGCACGATTGTCGTGCGGTCCACCAACGGCAACGTCGCACTCAAACGGAACGTGATCTGAGTGCCGGCGCGCGCGCGATCTGCGTCTGTGCCAGGGCGCATCAGCGGCGCCCCCGTCGCGCCGCTGATGCCGCTCGATCCGCAGGCGCCCATTCGCGCGATCCTCATCGGCGAGGCACCCGGTCCGCGCGGTGCCGACCAATCGGGCATTCCGTTCTTCGGTGACCGTGCCGGCAGGCCACTGTATGCGGCACTGGCGGCGGCGGGTCTGGTGACGTTCGTCGGTGATCCGACCGGTGTGGCATGGGACGGGCGATCGCTGATTGGTGCCGGTGTACGACCAATCGTCACGCAGGTGCTGCTGACGAACGCCTACGACCGCTGCCCGACCGACGACGGCGAGCGGTTTCGCGCGCCCACACGCACGGAACGCGAGAGTCCCGCGAACCTCGCGCGGCTGGCCCGCGACATCGACACGGCGGCGCGCCGCGGTGCCGACCGCATCTGCTGCCTGGGCAAGGTCGCCGCGAGCGTCGTGCAGCTGCTGGCGCAGCCGCTGGTCGTGCATGCGCTGCCGCACCCCAGCGCGCAGGGGCTGCTCAATTC
>ENA-OFCF01000119-OFCF01000119.1-metagenomes-genome-assembly--contig:-NODE-119-length-39260-cov-4.444637_pt1 | contig 39260 bp, 43 predicted proteins | sample MGYA00153387_OFCF01 | MGnify analysis MGYA00153387 | reverse complement strand
GATACATGTACTCTATGTAAGCTTCGTCGAATGTCTTATCAATCCTCCTTTGTTCAGATTTGAATTGTTGTGCTCCCTTTGGTGTACCTTTTTTCATTGTCTAGACTCCCTTGGATTTTTGTGAAAAATAGCCTAAAAAAGTGTCTATGATATCCTCAAAAAAGAAAAATATCATAGACACCAGACAAAAGTCATATTCTCTTGTATATCAAAGGTTTAAAGCTCTCCCTGCTATTCCCACTCAATAGTGGATGGTGGCTTAGAGGTGATATCAAAGACAATCCTGTTGACACCAGGAACTTCATTGACAATCCTTCTGGAGACAATATCCAGAACTTCGTATGGGATTCTTGACCATTCTGAAGTCATTCCGTCTGTGGAGTTTACGGCTCTAAGGACGATGAGATGGGAATAGGTTCTTCCGTCTCCCATGACGCCTACGCTTCTGACATTGGGCAGTGCGGCAAAGTACTGCCAGATGGTCTCATCCAGGTGGTGCTTTGCAATCTCCTCCCTAAAGATGAAATCCGCTTCCCTGACAATTTCTAGTTTTTCAGGTGTCACTTCTCCAAGAACCCTGATTCCCAGACCAGGCCCCGGGAAGGGCTGTCTGTATACCAGGTCATGGGGGATTCCGAGTTCTTCCCCAAGGATTCTCACTTCATCCTTGAAGAGCTCCCTCAAAGGTTCGATCAGTTCAAAGTCGACATCATCAGGAAGTCCACCCACATTGTGGTGGCTCTTGATGACCTGGCTCGTATCTGTTCCCGATTCTACAACGTCTGGATAGATGGTTCCCTGCACAAGGTAGTCTATCTTTCCCAGTTTGTTGGACTCTTCCTCAAATACCCGGATGAATTCCTCACCGATGATCTTTCTCTTTCTTTCCGGATCTACGACTCCCTTGAGCTTGCTGAGGAACCTTTCCTGGGCATTGACTCTGATGAGATTCATGTTGAACCTTTCCCTGAAGATCCTTTCAACATCGTCTCCCTCATTCTTTCTGAGCAGGCCGTGGTCCACAAAGATGCAGGTAAGGTTATCCCCTACTGCCCTGTGGACAAGAACCGCTGCAACAGAAGAGTCCACACCGCCTGAAAGGGCGCAGAGGACCTTCTTGCCATTGGCTTTCTTTCTGATCTCATCAATCTTTTGAGCGCCAAAGTCCTTCATCTCCCAGGATCTCTCCCCTTTGCAGATGTCGTGGATGAAGTTATTGAGAATTTGTGTGCCAAGGTCCGTATGCTTCACCTCAGGATGGAACTGGAGACCATAAAGCCTTCTCTCCCTGTTCTCCATGGCTGCCACTTTGCAGTCCCTAGTTGAGGCCACAATATTGAATCCTTCAGGAACTGAAGCCACTTCATCGCCATGGCTCATCCATACGATGGATTCCTTTTCAAGGCCTTGGAAGATTTCACTTGCCGTATCATACTTGATCTCTGTCTTTCCATATTCCTTGATGCTTCCACTCTTTACGATTCCCCCAAGCTTTGCTGTCATGAGCTGATGGCCATAACAGATGCCCAGCACAGGAATACCTAAATTGAATATTTCTTCAGATATTGTCATGGCCTTTTCCTCATAGACGGAGTTTGGTCCTCCTGTCAGGATGATGCCGATGGGCTTCCGATTCCTGATCTCTTCCAATGGGGTCTTCGAAGAGATGAGTTCGCTGTATATGCCCGCTTCCCTGACTCTTCTCGTGATCAGCTGATTGTACTGGCCTCCGAAATCGATGACTAAGATCATTTTATTCTCCATTATTCACTCCTATGATTCTATATTGCTGTAATTCGGTGCTTCCTTGGTAATGTAGATGTCATGGGGATGGCTTTCTTTCAAGCCGTTTGCTGTCTGAATCACAAAAGTGGCTGTTTCATCAAGTGTCTTCAGGTCCTTTGCTCCAAGATATCCCATACCGGATTTGAGTCCTCCGATCAATTGGAATATCGTGTCAGCCAGGGGGCCCCTATAGGCAACTCTTCCTTCAACACCCTCCGGAACAAGTTTCTTGGCATTCTCCTGGAAGTACCTGTCGCTGGATCCCTTGTTCATGGAAGCGAGCGATCCCATACCCCTATATACCTTGTAGTTTCTTCCCTGGTAGATTTCAGTCTCTCCGGGAGATTCCTGGCATCCGGCGAGGATCGAACCGAGCATGACCGTTTGCGCCCCGGCAGCCAGTGCCTTGACAATATCTCCAGAGTACTTGATTCCCCCATCAGCAATGACTGGGATATTCAGTTCCCTTAAGGCTTCTACGCAATCCATGACTGCAGTAAGCTGTGGAACACCCACCCCAGCAACGATTCTTGTGGTACAGATCGAACCAGGTCCGATTCCAACCTTCACCGCATCCGCTCCCGCTTCTGCAAGATCTCTGGCCGCTTCCGCTGTCGCGACATTGCCTGCAATGACCTGCACGTCTGGAAATGCGCTTTTGATCATCTTCAGGGTCTCCATGACACCTGCGGAATGTCCGTGGGCTGTATCTAAAGTAAGGACATCTGCACCGGCATTAACCAGAGCCTCTACCCGTTCAAGAACATCCTTGGTCACCCCCACAGCCGCTCCGCAGAGGAGTCTGCCTCTGGAATCCTTCGCAGCATTGGGGAACATCCTCGTCTTCTCGATATCCTTTATCGTGATGAGTCCCATCAGGTTGTTGTCCTTGTCCACCAGCGGCAATTTCTCAATCTTGTTCTTCTTCAGGATTTCCTTCGCTTCGTCGATGGTCGTTCCTTCTAAGGCGGTGATGAGGTTCTCCTTCGTCATGAGCTCGCTGATTTTCTTGGAGTAGTCTGTTTCGAAGACCAGATCCCTGTTCGTGATGATCCCGACAAGCTTCCCCTCTGTGGTGATGGGAACACCGCTGATCCGATATCTCTTCATGAGTTCATTGGCTGTTGCGAGACTGTCTTCAGGGCTCAGATAGAAAGGATTGACAATAACGCCATTCTCCTGTCTCTTCACGATATCCACTTCATGGGCCTGCTGCGCTATGGCCATGTTCTTGTGGACGATTCCGATGCCACCTTCTCTGGCCATGGCGATGGCCATGGCGGATTCCGTCACCGTATCCATGCTCGCGCTCAAAAGAGGGATGTTCAATACGATTTTCCTTGTGAGGTAAGTCTTCAGAGTCACATCCTTGGGCAGGACCTCCGATTTATTGGGTACCAGCAGCACATCATCGAATGTATAAGCGTTCTTGACAATTTTTCCCATGTCATCCTCCTTTAGAAATAAAAAAACATACCCTCATCATTATGCGTGACGAGGGTATGCCAAATAAGGCACCCTGTCACTCATAGGCGGAACTTGCATTGGCTTCCGGTAGAGACGCCCTTCCATATCAAGGGTCTATACGAGTAACTGTTTTTTTTAATTAAACCTAATTATAGCTATGTAGGCAAGAGTTGTCAAACCCCTTTTGCAGGAATAGCGTTATAAATGGCAATGTGTTAACGGGAAAATTTCATTTGTACAAGATGCCCTAATTAAAGGCGAAGAGCTTGTTCAGTTCGCTAAGGTTCGCCATCAGCAATCCCAGATACAGAAAGGGTACAAAATAGACTTCCTTCTTCCGATGAAGAAGAGAGTAACATAGCCCAAGCAGGGAGGCATAGACCAAGGCATAAAAGACACTCCTTCCATAGGCCATGGAGATGAAGAGCAGCATCCACAGATCGCCTTCCCCAAAGTAATACTGCAGCTTCTTGCTTTTCCTATATATAGGAAGAAGAATGAGAAAAAGGGCTGCGATATAGCTTCCTTTGCCATAAAACATCAAAAGGGAGACCGGGGCCAGAAGAAAGAGTGGCACATTGTAAACCTCACCCGTATAGGCGTCAGTGACGGCATTCACCAGAAACAGCGAATAGAAGAGCACATCAACAAAACCAAAGCTAAAATGAAAAGATGCCAGAATGAGGCAAAAGGCAGAGAGAGCGACGCTCCCCCTGCCTACCTTTGCAGTACCCTTTAAAATCAGGATACTGCCAATTCCCCCAGCTACCGGCATCAGGACATGACCTAAAATTTCAATCATTATCATCCCCTACCAGTCCGCAATTTGATTTGTGATTACGGCGTAGTAACATCAAGAGTCAAGCCTGAGTTCGGAATCTTTCCTTCAACATATTGTCTCAGATTGGCAATGGTACTCCCATCATATTTGATGTCTTCCAATAGCGCGGTTAAGTCGGCTTTTGCTTCAGTCGTCGATGAACTTTGCAATTTGGTATTTGCCTCAGTCAAAGTGTTCGCCTCTGTGATTTTTTGTGCATCGGATTTGTTGAGGTTATACACATCAACATAGTTCAGGGTTTCTCTGATGTAAGACTTCTGCTCCACTTCCTTGGCCTTGTCGATCATGCCCTGGTACTTCGGTGCTGCGATGGCCATGAGGATTCCTGAGATCCCGATGACAATGAGTAGTTCGACCAGACTGAATCCTTTTTTCCTTTTCATTTTTTTCATTTTGCTTTCCCTCCTTTCTGCTTAGTACTGTCATTATGGCGAACCCCTGAGGTTTTATTCAAGAAAGGAGGATACTTCGAATCTAAATTTTACCGGAACCTAATCTCGAAGAGCAGTCAGATAAAATCATGATATATCAGCACTAAAAAAGAACAGCGTGATGGAGAAATCAACTGGAAAATGAAACACCACAATGTATAAAGTATGATAATTACAAACTGCATCCTCAAAGCGAAACATTATGCTATACTTAGAATGACTTTGAAGGTAATATAAATATCCAATTAGTGGATATTAACAAGTACTGAGCTGAACGCGAAAATTGTTATACAGCCTAGGTTCAGCAGGATCTTCTGTGCATATTATTATCATATGTCTCAAAATTGTCAGGAAAGTCCTTGGTTTTTGTTAGCAGTCAAGACCCTTTTAAACTCGTTAATCCGCAACATAGTCTGGCATAGGCAATTAGAAAAGGAGGAGATTAAATGACAGATACAATGTTAAGAAGCTGCGAACTGTTCGTAAAGAATAGAAATATCATGAAGGAAAATTTCAAGTGGGATTCAAGCCAGATGCATCCGTTGTGCGCATCACTTTATTCCGAAAAGGGATTGGAAATTGATGCTGAAAGGATAAAAGAATGCAAGAACATCATTAAGAGAGGAACTGGATTTTTTTCGGAGTTCAAGGGAACCGCAATACTCGCACTGGCTACAATGCTCTCCATGGAAACTGATCCTGAAGGAAAGTTTAGACAAGTTACCGAGGCATATGGCAAACTGAAAATGGAATTCCATTCATCACCGTATCTTCCTCTCGCTTCATTCGTCATGGCAGAGATGACAAACAGTATTGAGTTCGAAAAGATCATCTCAAAGGCAAAATCAATCTACAGTTCCATAAAAAAGTACCACCCATTTCTTACTTCAAGCGAAGACTCTGGATTCGCTGTTCTCTTTGCACTCAGTGACCTGTCAGAAGAGAGAGCTGTGACCAACATCGAGGAATGCTTCAGTCGGCTTAAAGGGAAATTCTTCTCATCGAATGCAGTTCAGTCTTTGAGTCTGGCTCTTGCCATAGGTGATGAGCCTTCAAACATCAAGTGCGATAGGGCACTTGCTATCTTCAACCGCCTCAAGGAGAGGGGATGCAAATACGGGACTGGTGTTGAACTGGCAACACTTGGCCTTTTGACCCTTGCTTCAGATGATGTGGAAATGATTGTTGATGAAGTCGCTGAAGCGGATAGCTACCTCAAGTCTGTCAAAGGCTTTGGTGCGTTTGGCACAGGTAGGCCTCAGAGACTCATGTACGCAGGATTCTTAGTTGCCAATGAATATAAGAAGAAAGGCATTGGTAGGGCTCTGAACACCTCTATGGTTAACAGCATAACCAGTATGATCATTGCAGAGCAAGTGGCTGTCATGGCTGCGATAACAGCCACAACAGCTGGTGCCAGTGCCAGTGATTAGGAAGCGTCAACTTCCTGAAAAGATGTCTTAAATACTCGGGCAACAAAAAGAGGAGAAGTGAACTCAAATATTTGAGATCTCTTCTCCTCTTGATTTTCAGCGAATATCACTGGATTTTTATCTTTTCTCTAATTTTTAGTACATGCCGCCCATATCGGGGGAAGGCATAGCTGGTGTCGGTTCTTTGATATCGACGACCGCAACTTCTGTGGTCAGGAATATCGCGGCAACAGATGCGGCATTCTGGAGTGCTGACCTCGTTACCTTTGTCGGGTCGACGATTCCAACCTTGACCATATCCACAAGCTCCTGGGTCAGGATATTGAATCCTATGCCCTTGGCACTGTTCTTGACCTTCTCTATGACAACGGATCCTTCAACGCCACCATTGATGACAATCTGTCTTAGAGGCTCTTCAAGGGCTCTCTTGACGATGTTGATTCCGACGATGATATCCGGGTCATCGCTCTTTAATGTTGATAGACTTTCCATGACATTGACATAGGCAGTTCCGCCACCTGCGACGATGCCTTCTTCAATGGCGGCCTTTGTCGCAGCCAGGGCATCTTCCAGTCTCAGCTTCTTTTCCTTGAGTTCCGTTTCAGATGCAGCACCCACCTTGATGACAGCAACGCCACCAGCAAGTTTGGCCAGTCTCTCCTGAAGCTTTTCTTTGTCAAAGTCCGAAGTGGTCTCTTCGATCTGAGCCTTGATGATGGTAATGCGGTTAGCAATCTCCTGCTTATCGCCTTTACCACTCACGATGACGGTTCTCTCCTTGTTGATCCTTACAGAATCAGCACTTCCCAGCATCTCCAGTGTTGCATCCTTGAGTTCTCTTCCGAGTTCCTCAGAAACAACTTGGCCGCCTGTCAGTATGGCGATATCCTGAAGCATTTCCTTCCTTCTGTCTCCAAATCCAGGTGCCTTGACTGCAACGCAGGTGAAAGTTCCTCTTAACTTGTTGACTACCAGTGTTGCGATGGCTTCACCATCGATGTCTTCAGCGATGAGGAGAAGCTTTCTTCCCGTCTGCACAATCTGTTCCAGTATGGGAAGGATCTCCTGTATGGAGTTGATCTTCTTATCTGTAATCAGGATATATGGGTCGTCCAGGATGGCTTCCATCTTTTCTGTGTTTGTCGCCATGTAAGCTGAGACATATCCTCTGTCAAACTGCATGCCTTCAACGACTTCCAGCTCCGTTCCAAAGGACTTGGACTCTTCTACAGTGATGACACCCTCCGTTCCAACTTTTTCCATGGCTTCGGAAATCAGTTGTCCGACTTCCTCGTCTCCTGCGGATACAGCAGCGACTCTGGCGATATCTTCCTTACCACGGATGGCGATGCTGTTCTTTCGAATTTCTTCCACAGCCAGGTCTACAGCCATTTTCATGCCTAGTCGGATGAACATCGGATTGGCTCCTGCTGTCACATTTTTCAGACCTTCCTTGATCATGGACTGGGCAAGCACGGTCGCTGTGGTTGTTCCATCACCGGCCACTTCATTGGTCTTCGTGGAAACTTCCTTGACCAGCTGGGCACCCATGTTTTCAAAGGCATCCTCAAGTTCAATCTCACGCGCGATGGTCACGCCGTCGTTGGTGATGAGGGGTGAACCGAACTTCTTTTCAAGAACGACATTTCTACCCTTCGGCCCTAAGGTCACCTTAACGGTGTCCGCAAGGATATCCACACCTTTCTGCATTGCTCTTCTAGCTTCTTCGCCATATATAATTCTCTTTGCCATATCTATCTCATCCTCCTACTCTACGATTGCAAGTATGTCACTTTGCTTGACGATAACAACTTCTTCACCGGCATGTTTGATTTCAGTTCCGGCATATTTGGAGAACAGTACCTTGTCTCCAACCTTGACTTCCATTTCCACCTTATTCCCATCGATATATCCGCCGGGACCTACGGCGATAACCTCAGCCTCCTGAGGCTTCTCTTTGCTCGCTCCGGTCAGGACAATCCCTGATTTGGTCGTCTCTTCGGCTTCCAGTCTCTTTAATACAACTCTGTCTCCTAATGGCTTGATCATATGATTTCCTCCTAAAAAAATTATTAAGTTAGCACTCTTCACTGTCGAGTGCTAACACCCTGATTATTATTATAGGTGATTTGGTGGTGAATTCAAACATCATTTTAAAATAATACTCTTAAATATGGCATAAAATCAAGGAAAAGATGAGATTAGCTCTCTTTTTCATGGCCATTCTTTGAATTACATTATCTGCGACACATCTTATATTATATTTCAATTGATGATAATATGAAACCATAAGAAAAGAATTGAGGTATCAATACATGAATAAGTTAAAAAACACATTTCTGGCCTTCATCTCCTCCCTATCCATCATCACGCTCTCCGTCATCCTGGGCCTCAACTTCAGGCCGTTATACTACCAGAACCTCTCCAGGATCCAGATTCTGAACGAAGACTTGTCAGGAGCGATGATCAAAAGGAATTACGATATCCTCATCAGCTACCTGAATCCCTTCTATAATGGGAAGCTGAAGCTGGACGGATTATCCATGTCCGCATTCGGGGAGTTCCATTTCTATGAGGTGAAGCTCATCTTCAACCTCGTCTATATCCTGTTTGCCACGACGCTTCTCCTTAGTCTCGTCCTCTTCGTCATCCAGTACCGCAAGAGGGATTTCCAATACCTGAAGACTACGGCACTCCTGACTTTTGTCATTCCCGTGGTCCTCGGAATCCCCTTCATCCTCGATTTTAACAAGGCTTTTGTAGCCTTCCATGAGATTGCCTTCTCCAACGACTACTGGATCTTTGACCCCAGGATAGACCCCGTCATCAAGATCCTTCCAGAGTGGTTCTTCATGTATGCGGCATTTCTCATCCTTTTCTTCATGGCTGTCTTCGCCGCGGTTTCGTATCTCCTGGGAAGGTCCCTGACACGGATACATGGTAAGATGAGATAAGAAAACAATGTCCGGACAAGCCAGAGGATTCCTCCGCTGTTTCTGAACGCAATAATAGGATAAAGGTGAAAGAAATGATATCAAGTCTCGATGTTTCGAAGGAAGCCGTGAGAATGGCCCTCACCACAAGGGAAGAAGAGAAAGAACTGATCATAGTCGTCGAATCCATGGGCGGCAAAGCCGCAGCCGTAGATATTGGAGGAAACATCTCCAGTAGCATCACCAAAGTTTTGGAACGCGCCCTCGTCGCCTCCAAGAGGGTCGGACTGATCAAGGAGGATTACGCACAGGAAGGGGCTGTGATCGGAGCGACAAGAGACGCCCTCATCCAGATCCTGGGCAGGTCATCCAACCTCAATGTCGGTGGAAAAATCGGCATCGTGAGGAAAGACAATGACATCGCCGTCTGCATCTATGTGAGCATCGGACTACTCCACCTGAACGAATTCGCCATCGGTATCGGGCATCGCACTCTGGGATAACCATAAGTGCACTCCCTCTCCTCCCCCAAAGACCTGGAGACGGGGACCGTAGAATTGCATTAAGATCATATAAACATAAATTTCAGACATCAGAAATGTATTTGTTTACATTTCATTCTCAAGTATCAATTCATCAATATATTGGCATTAAAACAGTGCATACTATCATTAAATCGTATTCGATTTTGATAGTATGTGCTGTTTTTTTAACAAAATATGAATTTTTCTTATTGCAGTAAATCCGTTATCTCTATATAATTGAAACATTATTATTCATTATTATTCATTATGTTTGTAGTATAGGAGGACGGAAGCATGGTAGCAAAAAAAATCTTGGCTGCAGCCCTTATGGTCTCAGCCCTCGGAATGTTCGGATGTCAGGAAAAGAAGGATGTCACCTCGATCGGGATCAGCCAGTTCGTCGTGCATGAGGCACTGGATGCCTCAAAGAATGGTTTTGTCGATGTTCTCAAGGAAAATGGCTATATCGATGGCGAAAACATCAGCATCGACTACAAGAATGCCCAGGGAGAACAGCCCATCGCCCTGACCATCGCACAGGATTTCGTCAACACGAAGAAAGACCTGATCTTCGCCATTGCCACGCCCAGCGCACAGGCCGCGTACAATGCGACAAAGGATATCCCGATTGTCATCACCGCCGTCACAGACCCGGTGGATGCAGGAATCGCGAAGTCCTTTGAAAGTTCTGGAACGAACGTCACAGGAACCTCAGACGGTGTTCCCATAGGACCACAACTGGAAATTCTGAAGAAAATATTGCCCGATGCCAAAACCATCGGAATCATCTACAATACTTCCGAGGCCAACTCCATCTTGCAGGTTGACCTTTTGAAGAAAGCGGCCGGAAAGTACGGACTCACCGTCAGGGAAGTCGGGGTAACCAACCTCAGCGACGTCAATGCCGTACTTCCCACTGTCCTTGAAGAAATCGACGTGCTCTACACCCCGACGGACAACACGGTGGCTTCCGCCTATGCGCTGATTGTGAAGCTCGCCACAGAAAAAGGCGTCCCCGTCTTCTGTGCAGAAGACGCCGGGGTAAAGGTAGGCGGTCTCATTTCAGCCGGACTGGACTACTACCAGCTAGGAAGAGAGACAGGCCTCATGGCCATCGAGCTCATGAAGGGCGCCAAGCCCTCAGAGCTTCCCATCGCCACCCAGATCAATCCCATGATCGTCATCAACACGGACACCGCAAAAAAAATGGGAATCACCATCCCCAGTGACATATTGGAGAGTGCGACCCTAATAGGTGAAAACTGATGAACATCATAATCAACGTATTGGAACAGGGGATGCTTTTCTCCATCTCGGTGCTGGGAATCTATATCACGTACAAGATCATGAACTTTGCCGACCTGTCCATGGATGGGACCTATCCCCTTGGCGCGGCGACCTGTGCGGTATTTATCCTAAGTGGGATGAATCCCTGGGTCGCAACACTCCTCTCCGCCTTCATCGGTGGTCTCGGAGGCGCCATTACGGGGCTCATCCATACGAAACTTCATATCAACGGGCTCATGGCGGGAATCCTCGTCATGTTCGGCTTATATTCTGTGAACCTGAGGATCATGGGAAAATCGAACATCCCCCTGTTCAACGAGAAAACCGTGTTCACCCTTCCGGAACTAAGGGTCATGGGGGTGGACATCTCAACTCTTCTCCTTTGTACAGGAATCGTGATTCTCCTCAAGATCCTCTATGACCTTTTCTTCAAGACCAAGACAGGCTTCTTCCTGAGAGCGGTTGGCGACAATGAGGAGATTCTCATCTCCCTTGGCGCAGACAGCCACAAGATCAAGATCCTGGGCCTGACCATGGCAAACTTCCTCGTGGGTCTGTCCGGTGCCCTTACGGCACAGTATCAGGGATTCTCCGATATCGGCATGGGCACGGGAAGCGCAGTCACGGCCCTGGCGGCGGTCATCATCGGAGCGGCCCTGGTGAAGAGACTGGACTTCAGGATGAGCACCACGGCAATCCTTGGCGCAGTCATGTACAAGGGTATCCTCGTGACCGTCCTCAGATTCGGCCTGGATCCCAATGACTTCAAGCTGGCCACGGCCATTGCGGTCATCATCGCCATGGGGACAACCAGCGGTGCGCTCAAATTCAAAAAAAAAGGGAAAAAGGTAAAGGAGGGGGAGTACTATGCTAGAATTAATGAGACTATCCAAAACCTTTAATCCTGGCACTCCCATCGCCAACAAAGTCATCGACAACCTGGCCCTTTGCGTAGCGCCAAGCGACTTCATCACCCTTCTCGGTTCCAATGGTGCCGGAAAATCCACCCTGCTCAATCTTATCGCCGGCAGCGTGGATGCCGATTTAGGAACCTTCCTTCTCGAGGGAAAGGACATCACCCGGAAGAAGTCCTATGAGCGGGCCATGTACATCGGAAGAGTCCACCAGGACCCTAAGCTTTCCGTTTCTCCGAACATGACGCTTCTTGAGAATCTCTCCCTGGCAGACGCCAAAGGACAGAGCTTCAGCCTTAAAAAAGCCGTCAATCTGGAACGTGTGGCTTTCTACAAGGAACACCTTGAGACCCTCGGGCTTGGGCTCGAAAAGAAGCTGAACACGAAGATCGGTTTTCTTTCCGGTGGACAGAGGCAGGCCGTAGCCCTCTACATGGCGGTCATGAAGAAGCCAAAGCTTCTCCTTCTTGACGAGCACACGGCAGCCCTTGACCCCAGAACTTCAGAGCTCATCATGAAAGTGACCGATTCCCTCATCAATCAGGAAGGCATCACCACCCTCATGGTGACCCACAACATGAATCATGCTCTGGCCTTCGGAAACAGACTCATTATGATGCATGAAGGCAAGATTGTGGAGGATATCCGAGGAAAACAGAAGAGTAACCTGACCACAAAGGATGTCATCACCATGTTCAAAAAGAACGCGGAAGCCATTGAAGATCGAATGGTTCTTGGACTTTAGCTCAAATGAAATAGGGCATAACAAAAGCGGTATCTGATGATGCCGCTTTTGTTATGCCCTAATGTCCCTTTCTGCCATGGCGAGAATCCCCATGCTCCACAGAAGTCCGGCTCTAGGGTTTTGACTGCTCGATCTTAATCTTGTTCTCTCTGGCATGATAAAACAGATACTGCTGGGCGAAGCCAGACAGGTCGCCGAACTGGGACTGTCCAAAATTCCTGATTGTCGTCAGGCTGCTTCCCTTTGCCCCGTAGAAGTGCACCATGGCCTTCCTGACCCAGACGTCCACAGGAAAGGCTTCCTGCTTCTTCATGGAAAAGAGCATCACGCAATCCGCCACCTTGGGACCTACTCCGGTATAATTCTGGAGTTCACTGTGACAAAGGTCATGGTTCATGGTGGTAATCGCTTTGAGGTCGTACTTCAGGTCATCTGTCTCTTCCTCAGAAAGGCTCCTCGTCGTCTTCGCGCCTCTGAGTTCCTCAGCACGCCTTATCTTCTTTGTGGTGTCATAGATGTACTTTGCCCGGAAACCCACGCCAAGGGCTCTCAAATCGCTCTCTGAAGCCATAGATAGCTCCTCTGGCGTAGGAAAGGCATAATAGGTCTCCCCGTCGTACTGGATTTCTTTCCCGTAGTTCAAGCTGATCCGTCTGACACCGTCTTTGATCCTCGGGATCCCATTGTTGGCAGAGAGGATGAAGGAAATTAGGGTCTCGAAAGGTTCCTGGTTGAGGACCCTAATTCCGTAGCCGAAATCCATGGCTTCCTTGAGCAGGAGGTCTTCCTTCAGCTTGTCCTTGACCGCAGAATAGTCCCGGTTAAGGTCGAGGTAATCTCTGACGTGACCTTCGAAGTCTTCCAAGGAAACATTCTCAAGAACGACATCCTTCCCTTCCACAGACACTTCAACGACTTTTCCAAAGATGACGCCCCTGTAACGCGTGTCTACCTCTTCATCCACCCTGTTCCATCTGAAGCATTGCCCACATTCGAAGATATGCTGTGGGTTAAAGTTCCTGACCTCTTTTAGTATGATCTTGCCTTCCATGACAAGAATTCCCTTGTAGTCCATGTTTACCTCGCTTTTCTCTTGTCGGGTCAGTTTTCCCCCTGGATGAACGCATCAATTCCTGTGGCGGCTTTCTTCCCAGCGCTCATGGCAAGGATCACCGTGGCTGAACCCGTGACGACATCACCCCCGGCAAAAATTCCGTGCAGCGATGTCTCTCCGCTGTTCTCGTTGATGATGATGCATCCCTTGGGGTTGGTCTCGATGCCTTTTGTCGTGGAAGCGATAAGAGGGTTGGGCGAAGTGCCCAGGCTCATGATGATGGTGTCGCAATCGATGACGAATTCCGTCCCCTTCTCCTCTATCGGTCTTCTTCTTCCAGATTCATCCGGTTCGCCCAGAGTCATCCTGACACAGATCATCCCCTTGACGAACCCTCTCTCATCCACAAGGATTTCCTTGGGGTTGGTGAGGAGGCTAAAGATGACCCCTTCCTCTTTGGCATGGTGCACTTCCTCGATCCTTGCTGGGATTTCCTTCTCAGAACGCCTGTAGACGATTCTTGCTTCCGCACCAAGCCGGATTGCAGTTCTGGCGGAATCCATGGCGACGTTGCCCGCGCCAACCACCACAACTTTCAGCCCATGGCTGATGGGCGTGTCATAATCGAGCCTGAAGGCCTTCATCAGGTTTGCCCGGGTCAGGTATTCATTCGCAGACATGACCCCATTGGCATTCTCGCCCTTGAGTCCCATGAATTTTGGAAGGCCTGCCCCGGAACCGATGAAGATCCCTTCGAAATTCTCATCCTCGATGAGGCTGTCGATGGTAATCGTCCGCCCAACGATGACATTGGTCTCTATTTTCACGCCGAGGTCCAGGAGAAGCCTGATTTCCTCCTTCACCACCTTCTCCTTGGGCAGCCTGAACTCGGGGATACCATAGACGAGGACCCCGCCCGGCTCATGGAGGGCTTCAAAGATCGTGACATCATAACCCATCTTCGCGAGGTCTCCTGCGCAAGTGAGCCCTGCCGGTCCGCTGCCGACAACCGCGACCTTCTTGCCGTTCGGTGCGTTCTTCTCGATGTTCCGATATTCCGTTTCCAATGCCCAATCGGCGACGTATCTCTCCAGTTTGCCGATATTCACGGCTTCTCCCCGGATGCCCACAATGCATTTGCCTTCGCACTGCTCTTCCTGGGGGCAAACCCTTCCACAAACCGCCGGAAGGTTGCTTGCATCACCCAGGGTGTCCCTTGATGCCTTCAGGTCACCTTCCCTGAGCTCTTTGATGAACTTCGGGATGTTGATGGCCACCGGACAAGCGCTCACACATTTCGGATTTTTGCACTGAAGGCATCTTTCTGCTTCATGCACAGCCTCATCCGCATCATATCCAAGACAAACTTCCTTGAAATTATTGATTCTTACCTTCGGGTCCTGGTCCCGGACGGGTATCCTATCTAGTTTCATGGCTAATCTCCCCCAACTCACACATTCCGCCCTTTTCATGCACATCGACCTGCTCTATCGTGATTTCCTTCTTCCCTTCTACGGTCTTGTACATGAGCTGCCTTCTCATGGCCTCATCGAAGTCGACGAGGTGCCCGTCGAATTCCGGACCATCTACACAGGCGAACTTCAATTCCTTCCCCACAGTTACCCTGCAGGCACCGCACATCCCTGTTCCATCGACCATGATGGGATTAAGGGAGACAATGGTCTTCAGGCCGTACCCCTTGGTCTGCCTTGCGACAAACTTCATCATAATCATGGGTCCGATGGCGATGCAGAGGTCATACCCCTTCTTCTCCACTTCCACCAGCTCCTTGAGCTTGTCCGTGACCAGTCCGTGGAATCCGTAGCTTCCGTCATCCGTACAGACATAGAGGTTCTTGGCCACCTTTTGGAACTCCTCCTCGAAGATGAGTGTGTCTTTTGACTTGGTTCCGATGATGACATCCACGTCCAATCCCTTTTCCTTCAGCATCTTCACCTGTGGGTAAACCGGTGCCGTGCCTACCCCTCCCGCGATGAAGATGATCTTGTGGTCCTTGAGGTTCTCTTTGCTGTCCGTGACGATTTCTGAAGGGTTGCCCAGGGGGCCGACAAAGTCCCTCACATAGTCCCCTTCCTTAAGCGCTGCCAGCTTCTTCGTTGACATCCCCAGCGTCTGAAAAACGATGGTGACCGTTCCCGCTTCCGTATCATAGTCACAGATGGTCAATGGAATCCTCTCTCCTCGCTCGTCGACCTTCACAATGATGAACTGTCCCGGCTTCGCCGACTTCGCCACCCTTTTGGCCTCTATATCCATGAGATAGATATTGCTCACGATTTCCTTTTTCTTCACGATTTTATACATATTGACCCCCGTTAATGTGCAATTTTGACACACGTTTGAATTCTTCTTTCCCTATCAGTATACGTATTTCATCCTTCCATTTCAACAGCGATGAACTGACAATTCCAAGACAGGCTAAAATCGTCTCCTGCTTTTCGTAGAAAAATGCCCCAGGAGTCATTAATCAATCAAAATGACCCCTGAGGCACTATAATAATTATTTTCTTGTACTATTTCTCCAGGTCGTTCATCAGGTACACCAGCGTCAGCAAGCTTTCGCTCAGGTGAACGTTCTCGACGGAAACTGATTCCGGCACGACGATATCCAGTGGCGCAAAGTTCCAGATGCCCCTGACACTGTTTTCAACCAGGATGTCCGCAACCTTCTGTGCCTGGCCTTGTGGAACGCATACAATTCCGATGTTGATCTTATTGTCCTTCAGGAAACCTTCCAAATTGTCGATGTCGCTGATCTCGATATCCTTGATCCTCATTCCGATGAGTTTGGGGTTGGCGTCGAAAATCCCCTTCAAGTCGAATCCGAACTTGTCAAATCTCGTATAGTTCGCAAGAGCCTGTCCAATGTTTCCTGCACCGATGATTACCGTCGAGTAACGCTTGTCCAATCCGAGAATCTTTGAGATCTCATTGTAAAGCTCCTTGACATTATATCCATATCCCTGCTGTCCGAATCCGCCAAAGCAGTTAAAGTCCTGCCTGATCTGTGAGGCGGTGAACCCGATCTTCTCACTTAGTTCCTTTGATGAAATCCTGTCGACATCGCTTCGAAGGAGTTCCGCCAGATGTCGGTAATACTTTGGAAGCCTTTTAATGACCGCCATGGAAATATCTCGTTTTTTATCCATAAAACACCTCATTGTTAAATAATTTTCTAACAATATAATACCACATTTGGAGTAAAGTTGTGCGCTTTTTTATCAAAGATTCCTGCGTTTATATTTAATTTTATGAATATGATAAAAATAACCGTTTAAATCCACAAAAGCCTGCATCATGGTGAATAATTACCCTGTTTATTATCTTTTATTAACCAGGATTATGTTCAAGAAAAAAATATTGTTAATTATCCTACTTCATCTGAAGGCTTCCTCAAGCAGGTCCAAGATGTACTTCTGCTGCTCTTCATATCCGATTTCCGGAAGCGCATCGCCCTCTTGCATACCATAATTCGCATAGCTGGAATGGTTCCCTCCGGGGATGTCGATTCGGACAGCGTCAACCGGAAGCCTCGATTCCGCTTCAAGCAAGGCAACGCGGTCGATGACCATATCCTTTTCGCCCAGAAGCACAAAGACCTTGAAGGGAACACTTCTTAGGTCTGTACGGCTGCTCGGGTAAGAAGCCATGAGAACCAGGGCTTTGATTTTGTCCGGATATTTGCTCGTGAAGGTTGCCGCTGAGACGCCGCCCAATGAATGCCCGATGATGACCCAGTCATCGATTTCCTCACTCTCGACATAGCTTTTGGCCTTGTTATTCGAGAAGATGGAAAGCTTCAGGGGAAACTTCAGGATGATGGTCTTATAGCCCATCCTGGCAATCTTCTGCGCCAGATTCCCATAAGAGCGTTCGGAGACTTTCCCTCCGGGATAGATCACGACGCCCCCCTTGGGGTTCGTCGGGGTGAAGACAAGATTCCCCTGGTCCTCACTATACTCGATTCCCTCCTCGGAAACCAAAGCATCCTCCGCTGTAACCGAGGCCCTGTAGTAATCCTTACTATAGATATAAATCCCGACTGTCGCAAATATCAGTATGATGATGAAAATTCTGACCAGCACATAGATGACCTTGTTTTCATTTTTCTTGAATTTTTCACCCATATTATCACACCACTTTCCAGGAAGGATATCTCATTGGTCCATCGCGGCCTTCGCTCGTCCCACAGATGGCCCACAAGATCCATTTGCGTAATATCTGACTATTTACTCTAGTATACATGATGTCAAATCAGGTGAGAAGGGAAAACCCCGGTAAATCGCAACTTTCCTTGGAATAATGTTCCCCATTCCTTCCAGTGACTTCCCGGGGTGGGATTTCACAAGGAAACGACACCTCGAGGGGAGCGAGCGAAATAAAAACAGATTTGTTTCCTCTGGATTTTCATTAACCAGGCAACCTATGGTAAGATGAGACTATATTAGAAAATGGAGTGGAATTATGAGTAATAAAGTTCTTGAAAAAGATAAATATATTTTTCTCGAGAGACCTGCCATGGAGATCTACAACAAGAATGAGATTCTTCTCAGGCAAGAGGAGATCACCATCTTCCTAAATGAGCTCAAGCTCTTTAAAGTGAAACTTTTGGACCTGACCCAGGAAGTTCCGGAGAAGTCCACAAGGAACCTCCTCCTTAACGCCGCCATCATCCTGAACGATGACAAGAAACTCCTGGAAAAATTCCTGGTTCGAAGGAAAATTCCCCGGACAATCCTTTCCAAGGTCATCGAGGAGCCCATCTACGAATTGCAGAAGTGGAATGGCTATCTGGTCGCCTACATCCTTCTTCTCCAAGAAGGGAAATATAATCTCCTCAAAAAGTATCTCCAATATTCACTGAAGGAAAATGCGGACAGTTTTCCAAAAGAGAACCTGTTCTTCTCCGGAATCGGAATCAAGTCCCTCAAAAACAGGACAATCCTTCTCACCAGCCAGGGCGAATTCATCCTGATCAAGGATACCACAGGCCGCATCGCTGAAGTCATGACAGGAACCCGGACCCTCATCAAGAAGGGCTGGCAGAAACCCCTGCTTTTCATCCTCCTTGCTGCCGTCCTCCTTGGTGTCCTTGCCCACAACTTCTCCCAGAACGTTCAGAATACCATCATCATCAAGGCTGTAGGAGAAGTGAAGATGGAGTATAACTCCTTTGGAAATATGGTCTCCATCAAGGGAATCAACGGAACGGGGAAAAAATTTGTCGACAAGGCAGTCTTCATCAACAACGACATCGATACCACCGTGGCTGAAATCATCGAACAGGCCTATATCCAGGAAGTCATCAAAGAGAAGGATGAAATCACCCTTCTGATTTCCGGACCTCCCCTGCAAAATGATTCCTTCAGGCAGGGACGGACCCATGACAGGATCCTCTCCTATCAGTTGAACTGCAAGATCAACAACAATGGGACCACCCTTCCAATAGAGTGAGCCGGCAAAAAAAGTAACTAAAGGCAGCCTTTCCATCGGAAAGGCTGCCTTACTTATCTGCTATTCTTTTGTTCTACTTCGCGCTGCCGCTGTAGAGTTCCTCAAATGAACCTTCTTCAAATCCAACCATGTACTTTTCGTCGACGAAGATGATTGGAACGCTTCTCACGCCGAGGTTCAGGAGTTCTTTTCTATACTCTGGTATTGATGTGTTCTTCTCCTCATATGCGATATCGTTTGCCTTGAAGTATTCCTTGGCAAGATCGCAGTACGGGCAAGTGTTTGATGTGTATATGACAACTTTTTTATCCATGATCTAATCCCTCCGAAAATATCGTAATTAATCTGCAGATACTTCTATCTGACAATTCAATTGTATCCTATCTATTGCCTTCTGTCCAATGAATCTTTTCCGATTCTTATTAGTGTATCTGTTCTTTGCGGTATTTCTCAATGCAGCTCTTGCAAATGCAGGCTTTGTTCAACACTTCCTCAGGGATCAGTTGGAATATGCCCTTGGGGATGATGACATCCTTGCACCAGCAGTCTTTCGGATCTTTCCCGTTCTCGTGGTAGCAGTCATTGGGTTTCCCACACAGGGGGCAGATTGCCTTATCCATTCTTCACCTTCTTCCTATTCTTTCCCTCTATTCTATGGCATTTCCCTCCACTCTTCAACTACGCTGTTTCTATACCTGTGCTGTTCCCTCTGACAGGATCCAGGTTTTTTTATTTTTCTTGCAAAATGGTCCGGGTTGAAATTGCGGACAGGCGATTTTTGAAGCTCCATGAAGAAAAACCTGATAGGCAAACTTCATCCGATTCATGGAATTCTTGATCCGCTGCGGAATCTCTATTTTCACTTCACTTCTTTTCATGTATAATTACAATTTGAGAGGTGTATCAGTTTGGAAGAGAAAAGAATTAACAAGGCAATATCAGATACCGGGTTCTGCTCAAGAAGAGAAGCAGACAGCCTGATTGAAGAAAAACGGGTCAAGGTCAACGGTGTCATCGCCGTCATGGGAGTGAAGGTCACAGAACAAGATGAGATTACGGTAGATGGAAAGATCATTTCGAACAGTCCGCCGGCAATTTACATCGCCCTGAACAAACCGCGCGGTATCGAATGCACAACGAACAGGAAGACCCGGAACAATATCATCGATTTCATCAACCATAAGGAAAGGATCTTCCCCATCGGAAGACTTGACAAGGACTCCGAAGGGCTCATCCTTCTGACCAATGACGGGGATATCGTCAACAAGATTCTCAGGGCCAGGAACCACCATGAAAAAGAGTATGTGGTCGTCGTGGACAAACCGGTCACGGAGGATTTCTTGCACAGAATGTCAAATGGCGTTCCCATCCTGGGAACGGTCACAAGAAAGTCCCATGTCGAAAAAATCGATGACAAATCCTTCAAAATCATTCTAACCCAGGGAATGAACCGACAAATCCGCAGAATGACCGAATATCTCGGATATCGCGTGGTTTACCTTCGCAGGATCAGGATCATGAACATCAGACTTGATGACCTGAAGCTGGGAACCTACAGAAGTTTGTCCCCCCTTGAACTACAGGAATTGAATAAGCTCCTGTCGGATTCCAAAAAGACCTTCGAGTAATTTCGACGGTCTTTTTCTATTTTTGCCAGATGTTGAATCACGGTCAAAATAACGTTCGTGTTTTTTGTACGTTTGTTCACTTATGCACATTATTAACAATTGCCTGTGGATAACTTGTGGATTTCCTGTTGATTCGCGTAGGATAACTCCAATTTGATACAATTCGATGCAATCTCAGTATTGAACCTGTGGAAAATTCAAGAGTTATCCACAGGTTTATCCACAATTCAATGAAACCGGTGTGAGTAATCTGTGAATGAATGTGCTGAGCAAGGGTTTCATGTGGATAACACCTTTCCCGACGAGAAGTTAACCCTCACTATATTATTCCTGACTTTGTTAATATATGAGCATAATTGACATGAAAAAGGAACCTTGAGCGGAAATGGCAAATATCCATCCCAATCAAGGTTCCTTCTATTTTTTCTCAGTATTTTCTCTAGACGATCCCGTTTAGTCCGCTGATGGCCAGCAATGCCAGCGCAGCAAAGATCAGAAGGATCGGCAGGCCTTTAAAGGCCTTTGGCGTATCAGCGACCGCAAGTCTTTCCTTCACCGCCCCGTAGAGGACGAAGGCGAACAGGAGTCCGATGGGCGCTCCTACTGAGGTCAGAAGCATGCTTCCAAAATCCAATCCCTGGTTTACATTATCCAGCAAAAGGTAGAAGACTGCTGAGTTTATGGTCAGTAGAGGGAGAATTCCCGCCACCTTCTCATAGGTTTCTGGTTTTTTGGCCTTGAGCAGAGTGCTTATTGCCTTCATCACGATGAAGACAATGAGAACATAGGCTATGAGGTCAAGAACGACAAACCCGGAAGGTAGCAGCACATACTGGTATAGGGTATAGGACAAGATGGAGGAAATGGCCATGACGATTGCCGCGACCACGCCCAAGATCACTGAGTCATCCTCGTTTTTCCCTAAACTCGCGAGTAGTCCGACAGAAACGAGTTTTGTCAGAGCCAGATTGTTTATGAGGATTGAGCCTATGAGGATTGGAAATAAATTTTCCATATTACTTGCCTCCCTTTGCAGTTGTTGCCCTGGCATTCGCAATGGCGGCAAATAGAGCCGAAACAAGAGCTACGACGAGGAGCGCCCCTGCAGGTTGCATAAAAAGGCCGAGTGCAAATTCTGTAGGAATGATATTGAAGCTGAACAGCTGCGTTCCACGGAAAGGATCATGGAAGATGATTCCGCCGGTCCCAAGAATTTCCCTGACAGTAGCCAATACTACAAGAGCGAGGAAGTAGGCAAACCCTGCTTTGACATTATCTCCAAGCAGGTCCCCTATGGTTTTTTCTGTTTTGTCGAAGGTGCCTGCCGCAAAAAGCAGAAGGGAGCTCGCCACCAGAAGGGGAAGGAAAGTTCCTAGACCTTCTGCAAGCTTAGGTGCATAAGCCTTGATGAGCAGTTCGGCAAGGCTTACCAGGAAAGCGATGATCGCCAGATTCACGGGTAAGCGGAAATCCGCTGAAACAGCCTTTCTTGCGAATCCGCAGAGGATGGACGTCATATAGAGAAGCAGCAGCATGATTATTCCCATGCCGATGGCATTTGTTAGGGATGTTGTTATTGCAAGGGCTGTGGTGAGACCCAAGGACAATCCTAGCACTGGATTGTTCCTGAAGAATCCTACATTGTTCTTTTCAAATATATTCATCTTTTCTTCTCCTACTTGCTTGCTTGGATCGCAGCGAGAACAGCATTGACGACAGAGGTGCAGGAAACCGTTGCACTAGTGATCACATCGACTTCAACAGACTCTTCAGCGTAAGACAAGTCCTTAAACTGGTCAAGGAAAGCCGCATTGGTGATTTTCGTCCCGAGGTTCTTCGTGTCGCTGGCTGTAGTAACCTCGACGCTGAGAATTTTCTTAGCTTCCTTGTCTACCTGGACCACTATGATATTTGGCAGGGGTTCGCCGGCTTCGCCTTCAAGCACAGTGTAGCCTGGTACTGAGACGGTATAGGTCAAAATGTTTCCGTCCTCCTTCGTCTCGGTTACTGTTGCCTGACTCTTCTCGGAGACTTCCCTGAAGATGGCGATTGGACTTCCCAATGGGACGGCCGCTTCTACTGGTGTCTCCGTTGGTGTTTCTGCTACTGGAGGGGTTCCCATTCCGCCATCCACGACGTTCATCATGGCATTGTAGTTTACCAATACCGCATCAAGTCCCACGACAATGGCGCTGCAACTGATGGTTGCGCCTGCGATCGTTTCAAAGGTGTCCTTGGACGTCTTTCCCACGATGCTTCTGACAAAAGGTTCGTCCTTGATCTGGGAACCATAGCCCTCAGTGTCATTGAAACTCGTCACCTCGTAGCCTATGATTTCCCCTTCTTTGTCCAGAGCTACGGCAAAACCGAGCTTGTCCTTGAAGCCTTGGTTTTCAACGACATAGGCATATCCTGCTTCTTTAGCCTCATATACCTTCTTGATCAGACCGGTGTCATCGGTGAATTCCACGAGTACAAATTCTTTAGTCTCCGGAAACAGCTTTTGCAGCGTCCCGAGGTCCTGGGCTACGCCCTGGTTATTGATGACAATGGCTAGTTTGCTTTCTGCATAGATGAGCATTCCCCCAGAAAGGAGAATGGTTACAAATAAAATGACCAGATTCTTTGCCATGCTATTTTTCATTTTTTTCTCCTCCCTACTTATTCAAATCTAAAATGGCGACTCTAACCGCTTTTGCGATGGCCTTAGAAGAAACCGTCGCTCCACTCACGGCATCTACCGCCGCCTCCGTATCGTCAAAGGAAATCCCCTTGAACTGTTCAACGAAAGTTTTGGCTGCAACGTTTGAACCTAAGGAAGGGGTATCCGTCGCTTCCGTCACGAGTACGCTCTCTACCGTCTTGGTTTCCTTGTTCAATTTGACCTGGACCATGTTCGGCGCACCGTCATGTTCAACGAAGGCGTAACCAGGAACTGACAGCTTGTATGTGACAATGCTTCCTTCTTCCGTCTTCTCCAAGATTTCTGGAAGATCGGCTGTACTGTCGGAGAAGATTTTCACCGGGTCTCCTAAGGTGACGGGGATGTCTTCTGCTTCGCCTTCTTCTGTTGGAAATACCACGGCCTTTGCCTCAAGTCCGTTTCCAGCAAAGAAGGTGATGACGATTCCCATCACTAGAGCGGAACCTATTGCCATCGTATGCTTCTTGACGGCATAGATGGACCAGTCATCGGTGAGCTTGTCAAGAAGTGGAGAAACCATGTTCATGATGAGTAGGGCATAGATGACTCCTCCAGGGAGGTTCGACTTCAATCTGATCAGGACGGTAAGAGCACCAAGCCCGATGGCAAAGATGATCCTTCCGCTGATGGTTGTCGGGTTCGTGACAGGGTCTGTGGCCATGAAGGCTGCACCAAAGGCCAGTCCTCCTGAGAGGATATGGAACATGGGATACCACATGCCGACGCCATTGGTGAGGGCGATGATGGTTGTAAAGATGAATACTGACCCGATGTAGACGACTGGAACCTTCCAGTCGAGAACTTTTCTATAGCCCAGATATGCGCACACGATCAGGATCAGAAGGGTGCTTGTCTCCCCTATTGCTCCTGGATACCATCCAATGAATAGGTTCCAAAGGCCACCGAACTGTTCGAGGAACTTTTCAATCACTGCGGAATCCTTAATTATCCATCCAGCATCAGCCATGGAGGTGATCGGGGTAGCGCTGGTCATGACGTCCGCTGCCGTTGAACCGGTGAGGGTCGAGAAGATGATCATCCTGCCCACGCCTGCCGGATTGAAGATGTTATGCCCAAAACCGCCAAAGACAAGCTTGCCAAAGAAGATGGCAAAGAATGTCGCTACGGCGATGGCAAAATAGCTCGTATTGATCTGAACGGTAAGCGTAAGGATGATTGCAGTAACGAGGGGAAAAGAATTCTTGATGTGATATTTGATGTCCTTCTTCATGAACGCCGCATATAGTGTTTCCGTCGCTAACGCTGTAATGATGGAAATGGCCATGAGCCCTGCCCCGTGAAGGACATACTCGAATCCGTATTCCTGATAGTAAAAGACCATGGAAAAAGCGAATATGAAGAGAAGGCCAACGGAAAGTTCGCCCATGATTTCCGCGGTCTTATGTTCCCTGTCTCGGATATTTGGTGACACTTTTGTCGAAAATTTCATCGTTTCGCCCCCCTACTTCTGCGCTGAGGCTCTTAAAAGAGCCTTGCCACGTCGAACAGCCTCACTGACTTCAATCTTGGATGGGCACACATAGGTGCACAATCCGCATTCGATGCACTGGTCAGCACGAAGCTTTGCCAGGAGTTTAATGTCTCCAGCCTCTTCAGCGTTTTTAATCCTGATAGGCAGGAGACCTGCCGGACAGTGATCGTTACATCTTCCGCACCTGAGACACGCAATCGTATCAAACGGCTCCGGGTGAAGGAGGGTGATGGCATTGGATGATGAGGTGATGACCACTTCGTCATTCGTCTGGGCCTTGCCCATCATTGGACCGCCTCCGACGACGACAACATCCTCTCCCTTGTACCCGCCGAGTTGTTCGACGATTTCCCTGACGCTTACGCCCACAGGGACTTTCACGTTTGCAGGATTTTGCAGGCCATCCCCGCTGAATGTACAGATCTTCTCGATAATCGGCTTTCCGGTTTTCAGTGCTTCCGCAAAAGCGATGGCTGTGGTTGCGTTGTTGACGAGAACCCCAACTTCCCCAGGAAGTTTTTCATATCGTTTTTTGAAGATCTCATATATTAATGTTCTTTCCCAACCCATAGGGTACTGGTCCGGAACTTCTTTGACCTTGATCTTTTCCTCGCCTGCCAAAGCCTTGTTGACCTTGTCGATGAGGTCTTTCTTGGTCTTCTTGATGGCGATAAGCGCCACCGGGGCACCACTCATCTTCAGCATCGCTCTAACCCCATAGATGAGGTCATCGAGCTGGTTGTCGATGATTCTATAGTCTGCCGTGATGTAAGGTTCGCATTCAACCGCATTGATCAAGAGAGTATGCACGTTCTTGGCATCCCTGTACTTGACATACGATGGAAATCCCGCGCCACCACATCCGACGATTCCGGCATTCATCATGAAGCTGACCAGTTCTTCCCTAGATGCCTTTTCTGCATCCAGAGGTTGGAAGGGCATCTCGAACTTGTATTCACCATCGTTCTCGATGACGAGATGCTCGATCATTCTTCCTGTGCTATGTTCTTTCTCTTCGATACCCTTGACAATACCCGATACGGAAGAAAAAATTGGTACGACAAAATAATCATTACGTTTAGCCACTATATTACCCGCTTTAACGTAATCTCCTGATTTGACGAGAATATCTGTGCAAGCCATAAGTGGTATATAGACCAGTTTACCTGCAGTAATATTCTTCACTTCACTATGGTTCGTCAATTCCTTGTGCCCATTCAAATGAAGCTTCATGGGTCCAATCAATATTGACATACTGTTCACCCGACCTTCCAGTATTTTGTTAAGTATTCTATGAAAAAGATAAAATTTTTTCGAAAATCATGTCTTTCCCATCAACTACCTGAATAATTATATCATACAAATAAAGTGAAGAGATACCTTCACGTTCTTTTTTGATGGGTTTTCCTAAAATCGATTGCTTCAGAAGTGAATTCATATCCCTACACGAGCAACCCTTTGCCTTCTTTTAAATAGAGGCCAAAAAATGGCAAAGGGAAAATGTACAAGATTGCTTTCCCATTGGGCTACCTTGAATATCACCTTTGATCTTTTCATGCTTCTTGCTATCTTGAAAAAAACCGACAGGAAGAGGACGGTCTTTCAGATTAGATGATATAATGGAATCAACCGAAACATATAATATTTATGAGCAGGAGGATAATCATGAGAGTTGGAATTGGCTATGACGTACATCAATTAGTTGCAGATAGAGACCTCATCATCGGCGGAGTGAAAATCCCTTACGAGAAGGGACTCCTTGGACATTCGGATGCAGACGTTCTCACCCATGCCATCATGGATGCCTTGCTGGGGGCAGCCGCCCTGGGCGATATCGGTGAGCATTTTCCTGATACCGCGGAGGAGTTCAAGAATGCAGACAGCATCGTTCTTCTGGGCTTAGTCAGGGACATGCTCAGGGAAATAAGCTACAAGGTCATCAACATCGATGCCATCATCATCGCCCAAGAGCCAAAAATGGCTCCGCACATCATTGCGATGAGAGAAAAGATCTCCTCTACCCTGGGAATCTCTCTTGAGGATGTCAATATCAAGGCAACAACGGAAGAGGGACTGGGGTTCACTGGAAGCAAAGAAGGCATTTCCTCCCAAGCCATCACCCTCATCGACAAAAGATATTGAAAAGGATACTAAAAAGGCTCCGGCCTTTTTTTCACTTCAAAACCGACCTTCAAGGCGGAAATAAATTAATGGTATAATTTAGAAGAGAAAGATAATCGGACTGATGCGAAGGAAGTGAACCGATGGAGTTATACGAAAACATCTTTAAGCGAAAATCGACCAAGGATTTCAATATGGATCCCCTTCATGAAGCATCTTTGGGAAAAGTGGAAGAGATCCTGGAGAAGGCGCCTAATCTTTTTGAGAAGCTCCATGTGGATTATGCCATCGTCAGGGAAGGCAGGGAATTTGCAGACAGCTCATCGGGAGTCATCAGCACGTATGCCAAGGTGAAGGCACCGCACTACATCGTCGCCTCCATCGTCCCCAATCCAGGATTCAGGCAGGCCGTGGGATATTCCCTTGCCCATGTGATCCTTTCCCTGAACAACCTCGGTATCGCTACATGCATATGCTACCCTGGTGTGGACAAGATTGCCATGGATAAGTTCATCAGGACACCCGAGGACGAGGAACACGTGATCTTCATTGCCTTTGGAAATCCCCTGACCCCGGAGGATCTCTATGCGCTTCCGGGCTATTACAAAAGGAGAGCCTTGAACGATATCATCCTTCAAGGACCCGTAAAACGAAAATACAAATTTATCTTTGAAGCCGTCCGGCTTGCCCCCTCATCATTCAATACGCAGCCCTGGAGATTCATCATGGATGGGAACAAGATCCATTTAGCGCGGGTGAAACTGGGCTTCATCAAGAATAAGCTGTTCAGTTCCCTGAACAAGATTGATATGGGAATCGCCCTGGGGTTCATGGTCATTTCCATCAAGGCCAAAGGAATGAAGTTCAGACTCATGAAGGATACCTTCAGTTCCAAGGACCTTGAATATATGGTGACCATCGAGCTACTCGATTAATCTTATGGAGGTGAAATTCGATTGTTTAGATTTAGAAAAGCGAACACCCTCGTCGCCCTGTTAATCGGCGTCCTGGTCCTCTACATGGAAATTGATTACAAAAGGTCCATGAAGGTACCAGAACCTGAAAAATCGGTTCGATGAAGGCAGCGTCAGAAAATGGATATGATCCCAATGAAAAGCCCTTGGAGTCCTGCTGGATTCCAAGGGCTTTTCACGGGTTAATTCTTCTCGCTCCCTATGCGCAGATAGCTTTTCTCATCGTCCATGGAATAATCGATGTAGTGTTCATTCGCATCCAGTTCAATGAAGGCCATGGAGGAAAAAAGGTCCCTGTCCATGAGGAAATGAACAGAATACAGGCTTCCCTGACCGATTCGGATCAGGATTGTCGATACCTGGAAAAACTCCATGACAATCTTGAAGTCCAGAATCATCGGTTTGCCGAAATTGTCGATGAAATAATCCATATCCCCTTCCCTGTCCTTGACGGAGCGAATCTTGATTTCCCCTCTCATAATGTCTTCCAGCTTTAACATAACAACCACCTCCCTTCTATTATATGATGAAGCTTTCCTCTTTTCACAGATATCACGGTTTCTTCTCTAATTGTTGGTTTCTTCGTAACAAATGGGGAACTTCCCGAAGGAAATGCCCCATTTTCTGCCTCTGTTCCAGGCTTCACCACTGAAGTCCGTTCCTTCGGTCTCATTTTTCAATTAGTATGCCTTGCCCCAGTAGACCAGCTTCTCGGCTTTCTTGCCGCAACAGATACAGGTATCCGCAATCGCTTCCTGGTCAAATGGCATGCACCTGGAAGACAGGCCATAGACTTCCTTGACCTTCTCTTCGCACTCCAGTTCCCCGCACCACATGGCTTTGATGAATCCTGGCTTGTTGTCTGCCGCATCCCTCATCTCTTCTTTTGTGACTGCGATGGAAGTCGTCGTCTCAATTCTCTCTAGTGCCTTTTTGTACAGGGAATCATGGATATCCTGGAGAAGCTCATTGATCTTCTCTTCCAGATCGTCCATGCTGACAAACATCTTTTCCCTGGTATCTCTTCTTACGAGGACGACCTGATTGTTTTCAATATCCTTTGGTCCGACTTCGAGTCTCAGCGGAACACCCTTCATTTCGTACTCACTGAATTTCCATCCGGGTTTCTTGTCGGTAACATCCAGTTTCACCCTGGCATACTTTGAAATCTTTGCCCTAAGCTCTTCAGCCTTCTCGAGGACGCCTTCTTTGTGCTGAGCCACAGGAATGACCACAACCTGAATCGGGGCTACCTTTGGAGGCAGGATCAGACCTGAATCATCTCCGTGAACCATGATGATGGCACCGATGATCCTTGTGGAAAGGCCCCAGCTTGTCTGGTGCACATGCTGCAACTTGCCATCCCTGCCCGTGAACCTGATGCCGAAGGCTTCGGCGAATCCCTGGCCAAAGTAATGGGTCGTCCCTGACTGGAGGGCTTTCCCATCATGCATCAGGGCTTCAATGGTATAGGTGGCCACAGCCCCGGCAAACTTTTCCTTGTCCGTCTTCCTTCCCTTGATCACCGGAATGGCCAGATAGTCCTTCAGCATGTCGGAATAGACATTGAGCATGTTAAGGGTCTCTTCCTGAGCTTCCTCAGCGGTTTCGTGGATGGTGTGGCCTTCCTGCCAAAGGAACTCGGAGGTTCTCAGAAACGGTCTCGTGGTCTTTTCCCATCTGACGACACTGCACCACTGGTTGTACTTCTTTGGCAGGTCATTGTAGGAGTGGACGATGTTTGAGAAATGTTCACAGAAAAGCGTTTCGGAAGTCGGTCGGATACAAAGCCTCTCTGCAAGCTTCTCTTCGCCGCCATGGGTTACCCAGGCCACTTCAGGAGCGAATCCCTTCACGTGGTCCTTCTCCTTCTGCAGAAGGCTCTCTGGAATGAGCATGGGCATATAGACGTTCTCGTGACCCGTCTCTTTGAACCTTCTGTCCAAATACCCTTGAATGTTTTCCCAGATGGCATAGCTGTAAGGTCTTAGAATGACAGCTCCCTTCACGCTGGAATATTCGATGAGTTCTGCTTTTTTGACGATGTCGGTGTACCATTGTGCAAAGTCGACATCCATGGATGTTATGGCTTCAACGAGCTTCTTATTGTTATTCATGTTTTCCTCCTAAAAGATATAATAAAAAAAGCATCAATTAAAGGGGTAAAAGGGGCCGAAAAATCGGCGGTACCACCCTAATTGATACGATGTATCCACTTACAAAGGATAACGGCTTTCCCCGCTTCATTAGAAGAACTCGAAGACAGGTTCAAGAAACTTTCCCTGAGGGCTTCCACCTGTTCCCTCTCTCTTTCAAGGCAGTTTTTCTCTACTGGTTCTTTTCAACGTTTCCTATTACCCTATAAATTTTAAAGGAAAAGAGGCCCATAGTCAATATGGCCGCGTGAATTTAATGAAACCTCCACCGAAAATTGCCCGTCCATGGACGCAATTCGAGTATTTCTGCGCATCAGATCACCCACCAGGTCTTGCTTCGGGGATCAAGGTATAGCTCGTACTGTTCCTTGAGCTGTTTCCTCGACCCTTCAAGGTGATAGGTCCTCTCCTTGAGGCCGTTGCGTTCCCGGGTATGGATGAAATGGATCCTCTCCACTTGAACTGTGTAGTAGGTCGCTTTTTCAACGCAATAGTACCTGAACTTCACCGGCAAGATCTTCCCTTCTTTGAAATATGAAATGACCTCGCAAGGCTTCCTCATCTCCATCACCTCAAATCCATTATAGAACTAATGTTCTTTAATGTCAATGTTCTCAATGTGATGGATTAACCACTATGCCTATATCTTGAGTTGGAATGAAAGTTACCCACAAGATGTTGTGTATTCTGTGCATAACTATTGTATTCACTGTAAACAGGTCCACGAAAAATACATAATCTGATGGCGCTTTTAAGCAAGACATCATCCTCCCCCCAAAAAAAGAGCAAAGAAAAAGGAGCCTAAGCTCCTAACCAATATAATTACTTGGATTTACGGCTGTTCCGTTGATTCTGATTTCTAAATGCAAGTGGGGTCCTGTGACTCTTCCAGTTGCACCCATCTTCCCAATCACCTGTCCTTGTGACACGCCTTGTCCGGCACTGACATTGATTGCACTCAAATGCGCATAAACTGTTTCGATACCGTTTCCGTGGCTGATGATGATCATGTTGCCAAAGTTGCCGTTATATGAGGCAAAAGTGACTGTTCCGTTTCGGGATGCCAGGATCTTGGTTCCTGTGGAATCGGCGATGTCGATTCCGCTATGAAAGCTTCTGGCCCCTGTGACAGGATGTATCCTGTATCCAAAACCGCTTGTGATTCTTCCACTGGTCGGTTTGATGAAGGAATCCTGTTTCTTCACTTCCTGCTCGATTTCCGTTCTTTTTCCGGAGAGCTGCTGTACCTGTCCTGCCAAATCCTGGACTGACGTGCTAAGTGCGGTTATCTCTGTGCTTAGCCGGGTCGCTGTCTCTGTCGCTGTGACTTTCATGAGGCCATATTCCTGAATTTCAGCATTTACAGTATTCAGCTTGTCATTAAGCCCTTTCATCATGAACACCTTATCGGTTTCTTTGATATAGGATCCCTTGATTCGATCAAATCCTGTCAGGTCTGAATTAATGGCTAGCTGAATATCCTCTTCCTTGAGGTTTACATACCCATTGGTCAGTGTCAGGAAAATGGAATGGAGTGGAGCCAGCTGCTTGGTTTCAAGAATCCTGACCTTTTCCACGATGGTATCCTTAATATTTATAAATTCCACCATTTGCACATCATAGCCTGCTATGGTGTTATTAATATCCGTAAGTTCGATGTTTTTAGTTTCAATCTGAACTGTTGAATCTTCCTCAGCCTTACTAACCGTTTCCAGTTCGCCTATAACCGTATTAAGTTCTTCCTTTAAGTCTGCAGCATATACATCTAAGTTTGAAAACGCGGTGGTACCTAATGTGATAATTAATGCTGCGAGAGCAAATTTTAAACCTTTCATGTCTTTCCTCCAAAATAAGATAAGTAATAATCAACGTTATTATGTTATATTTTTTTTATGAAGAAATGATGAAGATAAAAAACTATTTTTTGTCTTTCATTCAAAAAAATTATCAATATGTTCTCAAAAGCTTGTTATTGTGCTAAAAAACGCGAAACAGAAAAAAAGTGAAAAAAGCTCCGGCTTTTACCTCCAAAAAAGGAGGGGTTACTCCTAAAGAAACGAAAATCCAGTCAGATTTTAACGGAAAATCTCATTACTGGTGGAACTTAATGCCATTTGCACCTTTTCCCTTATCCGTGACCTTGGTGACCATATGCCAGGAAAACGGAAATGGAGCTCCCACTAATAGCGTGGGAGCTCCATTTCCTAAGGCCGGTTCAGACCAGATAGAAAAAGACGAAGAAGTAATGGGCCAGACTGCCTCCGATGATAAAGAGATGGAAGAGTTCATGGAAGCCGAACGCCTTGGAGAGATTAGGCTTCTTGATCATATAGATGATCCCGCCAGTAGTGTAGAGCGCTCCCCCCAGAACCAGAAGATAGAATCCCACCGGATCCACATTCCGATAGAGGTCTCCGATAAAAAACATGACCATCCATCCCATAAACAGGTAGAAGAACGTATAGATTACCCGAGGGATGTTGTTGAACAGGATTTTGGAAAGAATGCCAAATATTGCAATCCCCCAGATCAGTGACATGATGATGATTCTTTTCTGTCCTTCGAGGACACTCAGACAAATCGGGGTATAGCTGCCTGCGATGAGCACGTAGATGAAGCTATGGTCGAGTTTTTTCAGGACACCGATGACCTTTTCACTGCCATTGTAGCCATGGTAGATTCCGCTTGCCAGATAAAGGCACACGAGACTCAGGCCGAAGATGATGGTGCCCAGAAGATCCTTCACCGAAGCTTCGATGATGACCCGATGGATAATCAGGGCGACGGTGCCAACCAGAAACACGCCTGCGCCAGCCAGATGGGTCAATGCATTTATGGGTTCTCTCAACTTTATTCTCTTCATGTTTTCTCCTTCTCGATGTAGTTACTGTAACTATGTGGTGTACTACTAATATTATACCTCGAGTCTGGAAAAAATCAATGTTGAAATAATAAATTTATTATATTAATATGGGTGTATGTGGTTTTATAAACTATTAAGTAGAAATTTCAATAATATGCGTTTTGGAGGTAATAGATTGATGAAGATACTCGATGAATTGCTTTCCCTGCCTAAGACAGAAGAAATTCCGGACCTCGGTCTCTACATGGACCAGGTCATCACCTTCATGGAAAGAAAGTATCCGGCGAAGCCGCTGACAAAAACCATGATCAACAACTATACCAAGGACAGGATCCTGTTTCCTCCGGTGAAAAAGAAATATTCGAGGGAGCACCTGATGCTCCTCTCCATCATACAGATTCTGAAGCGAACCCTGAGCCTTCCGGAAATCAAGCTTATCCTGGGTCCGCTATCCAGGGATCTTGAAAAAAACCAGTTTGCTTCGCTTTACGATCTCTATGAGCGTTTCTTCTCTATCTACGGGAATGTCATCTCCATCGCCGAAGAGACACAGAAAAAGGCCATGGAGATGTCTGACGAGAAAAATGTCAGGATACTCAGCTTCGCTCTCCTGTCCGCATACTTCAGCAGCCTCTCTGAAGACGATCTTTCCACCACGCCATAAGTCATTGGGCGCCATGGTGATATCACCGTTTGAATTAAAGCTAATTGTTCACTATTTTTTCATATGCTTTTCACAAGATTCATGTCAAATCCTTGTATAATGAAGGAAGTAAAATTAAATGAATGTCTATAACTCGTTTAATTTTTTATAGAGACCTATTAAGAAGGCGGTTTAACATGACAAAAACAATAGAGCTGGGTGCGGTTCACATCAATGCGAATAACGTCAGCAGACTTAAGTCATACTACGAATCCCTCGGATTCGAGTCAGAAGACCTCGGTGACGAGGTTTTACTAAGGGGAGGGAGCAATACCCTGCTCGTCCTCCATCCCACTGACCTTACAAGAAGACATGAAGTCGGTTTATACCACTTCGCCGTAATCCTCCCGTCAAGGGCTGATTTAGGCAACTTCATCTACCATATTGCGAAGAACAGGATCCCCTCCAGCGGTGCTTCAGACCACCATGTCTCTGAAGCCATCTATTTCAATGATCCTGAAGGTAACGGCATTGAAATCTATAGTGACAGGCCCGAAAATGAATGGAAGGTTGAGGGGAAGATCCACATGGATGCTGTTGCCATGGATATCGAGAACATCCTGGCATCAAGAACCAGTGATACCGCGGAAAAGCTTCCTGAAGGGACAAAGATGGGCCATGTCCACCTGCACGTCCTCAATCTCGACGAATCCGAGGCCTTCTATAAAAAGACCCTTGGTTTCGAAAAGGTCCTGGACTATCCGATGGCTGGTTTCTACTCAAGAGATGGCTATCACCATCATGTTGGAATGAACATGTGGCTCAGGGGTCGTCCCAAGGAGAAGGAAGACAACTACCCAGGTCTTCGGTTCTACACCCTCTATCTTGATCCTAGTGCATTCACCGAACTTTTCGGCGACTTCACAGGCGAGAAGGAATTCAGGGATCCCAACAATATTCTCATCAAAGTCTACAAGGGAATCCCGGAACCTCATCAGACTATTACAAGCTAATTTCTAAATCCTCATAGTTTCCTCCTACTTGAAATATACTTTTCTTTTGGTATATTTCAAAAATGGTCAATCCCGAAGAATAAATTCTTCGGGATTACTTTTTTGTCTTTTATTATGCCATCGGAACCGATTGAAAATCCCTGTGGACTTTACCCATTTCTAATGTTATTGAGAAACCCTCGCAAATCCTAGAACTTGCTGTGGGTCGTTTCCTTGATATAACCTTTTCGATAGGTGTTCACAAGCTGCAGGAGGTCATCCACTTGGGATTTCAGCTCCTTGCCTGTATCCGTATCCGACACTCTTCTTCTGCTCCTGACACTTTCCAGCACCACCACGGTAGAAACGATGTCCTTTTCCTCGATGATCGCCTTGTTTGTGGATTCAAAGGGTTCATGACTGACGAGATTGATTCCATGGGAGTTAAAGATCAGGGTGTAGCCAGCGATGCCGGTTTCCTTCTGATAGGCTTTGGCAAATCCCCCGTCGATGACTAGAAGCTTTCCATCTGCCTTGATCGGACTTTCCCCCTTGACGACCTTGACCGGCACATGTCCGTTGATCAGATGGGAGGTATCGGGATCCAGACCGAATTCGATCAGGATTTTGTCGATGAATTCCACCTTTTCGCGGTCTTCGTAATAGGCATTCTTCTCTTCCACATGGGTCGTCTTGTCATCGACAAAGTATCTCTCGAAGGTCGCCATCTTTGTCTTTCCAAAAAGTGGGGATACCGGTCCGCACCAGAGGTACCACATGGTATCCATGCCCTCTTCTTTAAGGACAGGGTCGATGTTGAAATATCCCTGTCTGGCCAGACGGTCAAGTTCATCCAGAGATGCCCTGCCCTCATAGTCCGTTCCGTCGAGGGTGATTTTCATAAAGCTTCCATCCATATTCATCGGAATGCAGCCATGGAGGAGGAGATTCCCGTTGACGACCTTGTACATGCTTCCCTTGGCAAAAAGGAGTTTGATGTGGTCATTGAGCCTGTAAGAGTTGATGAAGGACCTTCTGAGCCTTGCCATGATTTCCTTTTCCCCATCGCTCAGGATGAAAGGGTTCTCTGGGTCGATGGTTGGAAATTCATTGGAGTTCAGCTTGGATACTTGCCCATTCAGTGTTATCGTGCCATTCTCATAATCGATCATGTCGAGGAGCATCCTGTCATTCATCTGATATTCAGGATGACGATAGATGATTTCAGCCTCAAGCTTCATCTGGATGATAAAGATCGCCTTATGCAGCTTAGCAGCCATTTCCAATTCCTTGAAGTTTTTATCGTTGCTCTCGATGCCCTTGGGCATGAAACCCTTCAGTTCCTCCGAGCCGTAGGTCTCCATGGCAAAGGTTGCCAGGGGCAAGAGGTTGATTCCATATCGGTCCTCGAGCAGCTCCAAATGGTTGTATCTGGCGGTAATTCTGATGACGTTGGCGATGAGGGCCTCACTTCCTGCGCAGGCACCCATCCAGATCATGTCATGGTTTCCCCATTGGATATCAAGCGCATGATATTCCTTGAGGGTGTCCATGATAATGTCCGCTCCGGGACCCCGGTCATAGATGTCCCCGATGATATGGAGACTGTCTATGGCGAATCTCTGGATGAGATTCGAAATGGAGATGATGAATCCCCTGGCCCTGTCCATTTCAATAATCGTCTCGATGATCTTATTATAATAGGCATACTTGTTGATCCGGTCTTCGCTCTCGTTGATCAGTTCATCCAGTATATAGGCGAATTCCTTCGGCAATGCCTTTCTGACCTTTGACCGGGTATATTTTGACGAAACAGACTTGCACACCTCAATTAGCCTGAACAGATTGATCTTGTACCAGTCATCGATCTCCCTGTCGTTGATGTCGATCATGTCCATCTTTTCCTCGGGATAGTAGATGAGCGTAGCCAGACTCTTCTTTTCAGTCTCTCTCAAGGTATTGCCATAGAGCTCATTGATCTTGTTCCTTATGACCCCGGAGGCATTTTTGAGCACATGCCTGAAGGATTCGTATTCTCCGTGGATATCCGATATGAAATGCTCTGTTCCCTTTGGAAGGTCCAGGATTGCCTGCAAATTGATAATCTCCGTCGTTGCAGAATCTATAGTCGGGTATGTCTTTGACAATAATTTCAGGTAGTCTAAGTCACGGACTGTCTCCACTTCATTTCCGGTCAGTTCATTTGTCATTCTTACTCCCCCAAAAATTTACTCAATCATTCTGATTGAACCTGTTATATTGATTATACAATAAAACCACCCCGACCATACGCAAAACACCATAATATGTCCCCCATATCCGCATAAATTGTGAGAAGCGCAAAAAAAAGACACCTTTCGGTGTCCTTTGAGCGATGTGAATATCATCTCCGAGGAAGCCTGTCAGGGCATCCTCACGTTATAGCGCCAGGGTTTTATTCTCAAGTCTCATTTTCAGGTCGAGAACCATTTCTTCGATCATCTTCGCTGTCCTCTTGAATTCTTCGTCGTCCTTTCCTGAAGGGTCGTCAAGTCCCCAATCTTCCCTGTGTTTCGAGGGCAGGTATGGGCATTCCACATTGCACCCCATGGTAACGACCACATCGATTTCCTCTGGAAGTTCTTCCAAAAGCTTGGAATGCTGCGTAATCTCCATGTCGATATGGTACAGGTCCTTCATGATCCTCACCGCGTCCTGGTTTATCTTTGGCTTTGTCTCCGTTCCTGCGGAATAGGAAATAAAGGTGTCTGAGGCCAGAGATTTTCCCAGAGCTTCGGCCATCTGGCTCCTACAAGAATTATGGACACATATAAAGGCTACTTTGGGTTTCATTGGAACACATCCTCTTCAAATACTATACTTTGGTTTATTTAATTGTATCATCGTTTGTTTGTTAGTGGGTTAATTTCATGTTAAGCTTCGGCAAATGCCCGGCTCCTGCTCACCCCTTGCAGACATCCACCCAGTCCATGGCATGGGCATATCTTTGCAGCTCTTCGCAGGTCATTTCAATAGCACTGTTCTGGCTGCCACATGCGGGGAATACTGTCTGGAAACGCTTCAAAGAGACATCGAGATAGACTTCCACATCCCTCGGCAGTGCAAATGGGCATACGCCACCCACTGGATGCCCTACCTTGTTAAGAACTTCCTCTGGGCTCAGCATCTTTGCCTTCATGGAAAATGCTGCCTTGAACTTGATGTTGTCGATCTTCATGTCTCCTGCCGTGACCACAAGGATGCACCCGTTATCCTTCTTGAAGGAAAGAGTCTTCGCAATCCTTGCGGGAATGACCAATAGCGCTTTTGGCGCCAGGTCCACCGTGGCACTGGATCCTTCAAAAAGAAGGATTCTCTCTTCCATCTGCCGTTCTTTGAAATATTCCCTCACTTGCTCAATAGCCAAGTTTCCCACTCCATTTCTTTTGATGGTGGCTTTGCAATTTAAGTTCAACACATCCCAAGAGTATAAAGAAGTGACTCATAGAGCCAGTTCCCTTTCAATGATTGTAGCTTACACTTCAAGGAAGGAGCTGATTATGAATCCCTACAATGATTTTACCATATTGTAACGAGAAAATATATTTTGATCTTCCGGACAAGTCAGCAGTAGAGGGATGACTGAGGAAAAACGAAATCTTATCGGGCAGTGTTTCAGTTCAAAATTCAATTGCAAGAATCACATGTAGACAACTCCAATATCAACCTAATATTTGCGTGGAGAGCATTCTAATTATTAAAAAAAAGAAAACGGAAAAATCGCAATGATAATTTCTGGCCCTAAATTATTAATGAAGCTTATAGATAGCCCCCTAATTCACTGACCATGAAAGAGGGGGCTATCTATAGCGTTTCTTCATATGTTCAAATCATGATTTATTCTTTGTGTAGCTATTTATTGGGGTATTTAAAGTAAATCTTTGACGCATTTTCCAATATCCCACTTGCGTCCATAGAAATATCAGTTGTGTTTGTCTCTTCTTTTTCCTGCTTATCCTCCCAAACAATTTTTGAATATAGTGTCGATGTTCCGCTGGCTTGATTAGATGGACTAGTAAATTCGAGTATTACACCTGTGGTTTCTAAATTTTCAATACCATTGTCGTATGCTATTACTGGTTTTGAGCTGTCGATTGCCTTGCTCGATGTGTATAGCACCACATTTCTTGTTGATGTAAATGTAATGACTCTTGTTATTGTTGAATCAGCCCAAGCTTTCTCGAATAAAGCGGGAACCTCCTGAGATCCAGTAGTAATTGTTGTAATAGTAACTGTATAGCTGTAAGTCCCTGAGCCATCAAGAAGCAGTGCTTTTTTGTCCGTTCCAATAACCGGAAGCTCGCTGTTTGTTTTTAATGTGATATCTAAATTGAAATCAGGCACTGAAATAAGACGATATTTTATTTATTATAAATGTTGCCCTGATCGAGAACCTCTTCTCGATCAGGGCAACATTGTCATATGATTTACAGTACCTTAAATACTTTTATTTGATTGTCAGTTTGATGGTTTCCTTATTTGCAAAGGAATCCTTGATGGCAGCTATGATATAGTTTTGGACGGCGGCTCTCTGGAACACATCTTCAATTTCCCGATTGCCTTGCGCAACTGCATGCGAATGGTCAAGCCAGGCGGAATCTTCGTCACGATGACTCCTTGCAATAACTTCTGCGGGCATGGTTTTTATCAGTTTAGCCCGGAACTCTACTTTTCATTGATGCGGGAGAGCAACCAGTTTAAACTAGTGGATCTATTTTGTCGTGAGAACGGCCATGACATGACGTGGCATCGTGTGAAG
>ENA-OFCF01000118-OFCF01000118.1-metagenomes-genome-assembly--contig:-NODE-118-length-39531-cov-4.987106_pt1 | contig 39531 bp, 33 predicted proteins | sample MGYA00153387_OFCF01 | MGnify analysis MGYA00153387 | reverse complement strand
AACCCGCGACCCCAACCTTGGCAAGGTTGTGCTCTACCAACTGAGCTATTCCCGCAACACACGACCTGCTTCTACACTGGCCAAGCACGCTCGACCAGTCCACCCCGTCAATGGAGGTGAGGGGAATCGAACCCCTGACCTCTTGAATGCCATTCAAGCGCTCTACCAACTGAGCTACACCCCCGGGACTCCCCCGCGCCTGCGTCGATCAGCAAGTCCTCAGGAACCGCAAAGGGTAGCCGGAGGTAGTACGGGTGTCAAGGCAATGACTGGCGAAAGGCCGTAAGCTGCATACATTGCACGCCTTACGTCACACTGCCTGGCAGCGCACGATTCGCTTCTGCAACCCTTGGGTGGCAGGCCGCGTTGCCCTTCTGTGACAATGAATGATGATGCGATTCGGCGCCGATGTGGCGCTCGCGCGTGTCGGGATCGCTCGCGCCCCCGTCACGCGCTCTCAATTCGCGAGTTCCGACAGAGGTTTTTCAATACATGGCAGACGTGAAACGCCGGCGCCGCAAGGCGACGCCAGCGGGGATCGCCCCGACGGAACCCGAGCGCGACATCCTCGATCAGTACCTGTATGAAGTCAGCACCTATCCGCTGCTCAAAGGCACTGAGGAAATCGAATTGGCGCGAAAGATTCGAGCCGGCGATCCCGATGCACTGCAAGAGCTGGTGAAGCGAAATCTTCGCTTCGTCATCTCTGTTGCCAAGAAGTACCAGAATCGCGGCCTGCCGCTCATCGATCTCATCGGTGAAGGCAATGTCGGTCTGCTCACTGCCGCACGAAAGTTCGATCCCGATCAGGGCGTCAAGTTCATTTCGTATGCTGTGTGGTGGATTCGTCAGGCTATCCTGTCGTCACTCGCACGTCAGGGCCGCACGGTCCGCGTTCCGCTCAACCGCACCGCTGATCTTTCGCGCATCATCAAGGCGTCGGAAATCCTGCGCCAGAAGCTGCGGCGTGAGCCGAGTCCGGAAGAGCTCGCTCAGCTCACCGGTCTGTCCGTTGATGTCGTGCAGTCGCTGGCGGCGCTGAACACTGGCGACGTGCGCCTCGATGCCCCGATGGATCCGGAGGGTGATCGCTCGCTCATCGAACGTTTCGTGGCCGACGAGATGCCGGACACGGAGGAGGAGGCGATGAACCGCTTCCTCAACGACGAGATCGAGCAGGCGCTCAACACGCTGCCGCCGCGGGATGCAAAGGTGCTCCGACTGTACTTCGGCCTCGAAGGCGGACGCGAGCACACGCTCGAGGAAATCGGATCCATGCTTGGCGTCACGCGCGAGCGGGTCAGACAGCTGCGCGATCGTGCACTCAAGCGTCTGCGCGAAGGTGATGTGGGACGCGCATTGGGCTCGTTCGCAGCCTGATCAACCAGTATCAGCTGGACGTCGACAGGGGGCAGCCGGTGGTTTGCGGCTGTCCCCTGTCGTATTCTCACGTTGTTCGTCGACTCCGACCCCGCGCGCCACGATGATCGAACTCAAGGACGTCAACAAGGCCTTCGGACCAAAGCGTGTGCTGGCCGGCTTCTCACTGACGGTCAACGAAGGTGAGACGATGGTCATCATCGGTTTCTCCGGCACCGGCAAGTCAGTCGCCATCAAGCACATGGTCGGCCTGCTCAAGCCGGACTCTGGCAGCGTCAAGGTCGATGGCCAAGAAGTGCCGACGTTGAAGCGCAAGGAGCTGACGGCGCTGCGTGCACAGATCGGCTACGTGTTTCAATTCGCCGCATTGTTCGACTCGCTCACCGTTGGCGAGAACGTGGCCATGGGCCTGCGCAAGCAGGGCAAGCTGACTGACGCCGAGATCACGGCACGCGTAGCCGAGGCGCTCGACCTGGTCGACTTGCCGAACACGGAGTCGCGCTTTCCGGCGGAGCTCTCGGGTGGCATGCGCAAGCGCGTCGGCATCGCGCGCGCCATCGCGCTGCGTCCGAAGTACATCCTCTACGACGAGCCGACCACGGGACTCGATCCGGTGACGAGCGCCGTCATCGATGAACTCATGGTGCGCATGCGCGACCGCCTCGGCGTGACGGGCATCGTGATCACGCATGACATGCGCAGCGCCTATCGTGTGGGCACGCGCATCGCGATGCTGTACGAGGGCAAAGTGCGACAGGTCGGCACGGTGGACGAAATCAAGAACACGACCGATCCTGTCGTGCGGCAGTTCATCGAGGGGAAGGCAGAAATGGATCCTGCGGCATAGAGGCGGCATGTCCACTCACGATGCTGCGCGACGAGAAGTGTCTGCTGGTGGCGTCGTCTACCGTGTGGTGGACAGTGCGCCGCTGTACCTGCTGATCCGCGACAGCTATCGCAACTGGGGATTTCCCAAGGGGCATCTCGAGTGCGACGAGGAAGCGCCCGACGCCGCTGTGCGCGAAGTCCGCGAGGAAACCGGATTGCCTCGGGTCACATTGCGCGCCGAAATCGAGACCATCGACTGGTTTTTCCGGTTTCGCGGCACCCTCGTGCACAAGATCTGTCATTTTTTCCTGATGGAGACCGACTGCACCGATACGTTGCCGCAGCGAGAGGAAGGCATCACCGCCTGCCGATGGGCGCCGTTCGAGGAGGCGCGATCGTTACTCGGGTATGAGAACGCGCGCGTGGTGCTTGCCCGCGCAGACGAGATCATCCGTCGACGAGCAGCGGGATTGACGCCTGTCGCAGATAGCACGAACGTGCCAGGCGACGCCGTCGTGACGGCCGACGCGGACTCGGCGACGGACCCCTGACGCCGGCGAGTGCGCGCACACCGCGGCGCGGGTTCGCTGTACCCGTTCGCGGTTCGGCCGCGCCGGCCACGATCTTCCTGGTCTGCACGACGCGCGACCGTCCGCGCCAACTGCTCACGCGCGCCTTCCCCCGTGGTCGCACGCAGCTGCATCTGGTGCGTGACGCCGATGCGCTCGATGACGCGCTGCAGACGAGGATGGTGGACGCAATCATCGTTGACCTGTTGCCCGGCGCGGCGTCACGGGTAGGGTGGCGCGCCCTCGAGCACGCGACACGTCACGCGCCCATTCCCATCGTGGGACTGGTGGCGCCGCGCGCGCTGGACATCGCGCTGCTCGCACGTTGCCATGCGAGTGGCGTGACCACTCTCCTGCTCGATGGAGTGGACGACGCGATGCTTCGGACCCTTCTCCATCCGGTGCTGCTCACGACGCGCTTCACGCTCCGCGCCGATGTGCTGCTGGACGCGCACGCGGTCGGCGAGCTGGCACAGGCAGTCTGGCGGACGGGTGTGTCACACGCCGGGCGCCTGACCTCTGTTGCCACGGTGGCCAAGCAGCTTGGCATGAGTCGTGAGCACCTGTCTCGCTCGCTGCAAGCCGCCGGGTCGCCGGGGCCGAAGCAGTTGCTCGAGCTCGTCCGGCTGCTGATGGTGCAGATGCTGCTTGCCGCCGGCGTACCCGTCGCGCTTGCCGCCTCCCGGCTTGGCTACAGTTCGGCGTCGCACCTGGCGCGCGCGGCGCGGGCCGCGACCGGCTCCACCCCGCGGCAGTGGGGCGGCTTACAGGGTGATGATCTGATCTCTGCCGCCATCTCGCGCGGGCGGGCAGGTCCCGGCGCCTCTGAATCGTTACCTTGCGCGACTCGTTTGCTCTCCTGAGTTCCGATGGGTTGCCTCCGCTTGAGTTTGTGATAATTTTCACAAGCTGCATCCGAATTGCTTCCTGTCATATCCCACGACGTTTACCGACTGTCTGCCCAATGGCTGCCGAAACCACACTCCGCCCCGGTGAGATCAAGGACATTCTGCTGCGAGAAATCGAAGCGGCAGATCTCAACGAGATCGATGTCGACGAGGTTGGCACCGTCCTGGAAGTCAAGGACGGCGTCGCTCGCATTTATGGTCTCTCGAAGGCGATGGCCGGCGAAATGCTCGAGATTCGCGCCAGTGAAACTGGCGACATCATCGTGGCACAGGCGCTGAATCTCGAGGAAGACAACATCGGCGCCGTGGTGCTCGGCGATTATCTGAAGTTGAAGGAAGGCGATGAGGTCCGCCGCAGCGGACGCGTGCTCGAGGTGCCGGTCGGTCATGCATTGATCGGGCGTGTCGTGGATGCGCTCGGCAACCCGATCGACGGCCTCGGCCCGATCGTGACGACGACGAAGCGCAAGGTCGAGAGTCCGGCGCCAGGCATCATCGAGCGCGAGCCCGTGAAGCAGCCGCTGCAGACCGGTATCAAGGCGATCGATGCGATGATTCCGATCGGGCGTGGTCAGCGTGAGTTGATCATCGGTGATCGCGGCACCGGCAAGACGGCGATCGCGATCGACACGATCATCAACCAGAAGGGCAAGGGCGTCATCTGTGTGTACGTCGCCATCGGCCAGAAGGCGTCTACCGTGTCGAGCATCGTCGAGAAGCTGACGCAGGCCGGTGCAATGGAGTTTACGATCGTGGTCGCGGCGACAGCGTCCGATCCGGCGCCGATGCAGTTCCTCGCGCCGTACTCTGGTTGCTCGATGGCTGAATATTTCATGTACAACGAAGGCATGGCCACGTTGTGCGTGTACGACGACCTCACCAAGCAGGCCGCTGCATACCGTCAGATCTCGCTGATCCTGCGCCGTCCGCCGGGACGCGAAGCGTATCCGGGTGACGTGTTCTATCTGCACAGCCGCTTGCTGGAGCGGGCAGCGAAGCTGTCCAGCGACGAATCGATCGTGGATGGCAAGACGATCTTCAAGGCCGGTGGTTCTCTCACCGCGCTGCCGATCATCGAGACACAGGCCGGCGACGTTTCGGCGTACATCCCGACCAACGTGATTTCGATCACCGACGGTCAGATCTTTCTCGAAGGTGACCTCTTCTATTCGGGCGTTCGCCCGGCCGTGAACGTCGGCATCTCGGTATCGCGCGTGGGTGGTTCCGCGCAGACGAAGGCGATGAAGGGTGTCGCCGGCCGCCTGCGCCTCGACCTTGCGCAGTATCGCGAACTGGAAGCTTTCTCCAGCTTCGCCTCCGACCTCGACGCCGCCACCAAGCGTCAGCTCGATCGCGGTAAGCTCACGGTGGAAGTGCTGAAGCAGGGGCAGTACGCGCCGATGCTGGTCGAGGAGCAGGTCATGATCATCTACGCCGTGACCAACGGCTTGATGGACGACGTGAACCCGAACACCGTGCGTGAGTGGGAGACGGGCTTCCATGCCTACATGGCCGCCAGTCATCCCCAGATCGGCCAGGCGATTGCGTCCGAGAAGGCGCTGTCGAAGCCGAACGAGGCTGCGCTGCGTGAAGCGGTCGCGCTGTACAAGAAGGTGGCGGCGCCTGCCGCCGCCCGCTGATTTCGCGTAACACGGCAGCCTGACGCACCATGGCCAAGGGTCGCGAGCTCAAGGGACGGATCAAGTCCGTCGAGAACACGAAGAAGATCACGCGCACCATGGAAATGGTGGCGACGTCGAAGATGAAACGCGCGGTCGATCGTGTGGCCGCCGCCCGTCCGTATGCAGCGGCGCTGGCGGAAGTCATCGGTGACCTGTATTCGGACGAGCTGGCCGAGCAGTTTCCGTTGCTGCGCCAGCCGACACAGATGCGGACGGTGGCGCACATCGTCCTGACGTCGAATCGCGGCCTCTGCGGCGCGTTCAATGCCAACCTGGTCAAGGAAGCGCGTGCACAGCTCGCAGGACTTGAACAGCGCGGCATGCAGGTCGAAGTCCATGTCGTGGGCAAGAAAGGCATTGGCTACTTCAAGTACGTGAATCGTGCGATGGCCGCGCAGCGCATCGACATCAGCGACAAGCCCACGGCGGCGGATGCCTCGTCGCTGGTTGATTCGCTGATGGAGCGATTCATCACGGGTGACCTGGACGCGGTGTTCATCACCAGCTCGCAGTTCAACTCGGCGCTGTCCACGCCGCCGCAGACCACGCAGGTGCTGCCGGTGAAGCCGCCCGCGGGTGGCTCGCTCAAGCGTGATTATCTGTTGACGCCGTCGGCGGAAGCGATTCTCACGGAGTTGCTGCCGGCCTACGTCAGCAACTCCGTCTACCGCGCGCTGGTGGAAACCGTTGCCGCGGAGCAGGGCGCGCGTCGCACCGCGATGAAGAACGCGACCGACAACGCGACCGACATGCTGAGCAACCTGCGTCGTACGTACAATCGTGCACGCCAGGCGCAGATCACGCAGGAAATTGCCGAGATCGTCGGCGGCGCCGCAGCACTCCAAGGCTAGCACGCACCACTGATTCACGACCAGAACCCCGAGACGGAATTTCATATGGCAGCAACAGCAACTCCCGCGGCTGTGACCGGCAAGGTGGTGCAGGTCATCGGCCCCGTGCTCGACGTCCAGTTCGAGGCAGATCACCTTCCCGAGCTGTACAACGCACTCCGCATCGACGAAGTCCTTGCCGACGGCACGCACATCAAGGTCACGCTCGAAGTGCAGCAGCACATCGGTCGGAACATGGTGCGCACGGTCGCCATGAGCAGCACCGATTCGGTGGTGCGCGGCATGGAAGTGCTGGACACGGGCAATCCGATCATGGTGCCGGTCGGTGCCGCAGCACTGGGTCGCATCCTGAACGTGCTGGGTGACCCGGTCGACAATGGTGCCGACATCCCGGCGGACTCGCCGCGTTGGCCGATTCACCGCAAGCGTCCCGACTTCGTGAACCTGGAGCCGAAGACCGAGATCTTCGAGACGGGCATCAAGGTCATCGACCTGATCGCGCCGTTCGTGAAGGGCGGCAAGATTGGCCTCTTCGGCGGCGCCGGCGTGGGTAAGACGGTTGTCATCCAGGAGCTGATCAACAACGTCGCCAAGGCACATGGCGGCAAGTCGGTATTCTGCGGCGTGGGCGAGCGCACGCGTGAAGGCAACGACCTGTATCTGGAGTTCCAGGAAGCAGGCATCCTGGACAAGGTGGCGCTGGTCTACGGCCAGATGAACGAGCCGCCGGGCGCACGTCTGCGCGTCGCGCTGTCGGGCCTCACGGTCGCCGAGTACTTCCGCGACACCGAGAACGCAGACGTGCTGGTGTTCGTGGACAACATTTTCCGCTTCACGCAGGCTGGTTCGGAAGTCTCCGCGCTGCTTGGCCGCATGCCGAGCGCAGTGGGATATCAGCCGACGCTCGCGTCGGAGATGGGCGACCTGCAGGAGCGTATCACCTCGACGCGCAACGGCTCCATCACGTCGGTGCAGGCCATTTATGTGCCGGCCGACGACATCACGGACCCGGCACCGGCGACGGCATTCGCCCACCTTGACGCCACCGTCGTGCTGTCACGCCCGATCTCGGAACTCGGCATCTACCCTGCCGTGGATCCACTTGCATCCAGCAGCCGCATCCTGGACAAGCAGTACATCGGCGAGCGCCACTACCGCGTGGCAATCGAAACGCAGCGTATCCTGCAGCGTTACAAGGAGTTGCAGGACATCATCGCGATCCTGGGCATGGACGAACTGTCCGAGGACGACAAGAAGATCGTGGGCCGCGCGCGTCGCATCCAGCGTTTCATGTCGCAGCCGTTCCATGTGGCCGAGCAGTTCACGGGTATCCCGGGCAAGTTCGTGAAGCTCGAGGAGACGATCAGCAGTTTCGATCGGCTGTGTGCCGGTGAGTTCGACCATCTGCCGGAGCAGGCATTCTTCATGTGCGGCGGCGTGGACGACCTGATGGCGAAGGCTGACGCCATGGCGAAGGCCTGATGCTGACGGTTTCCGTGATTTCGCCCGAGAAGGTGTTGTTCGAGGGCACGGCGAACGCCGTCGCCGCGCCGGGCTTTGATGGCGAACTCGGCATCCTGACGGGGCATGCGCCGCTCATGACGGTGCTGGGTGCGGGTGTCTTGCGGCTCGAGGGTGAGCGCGAAGCGCGTCGCTTTCAGGTTCAGGGCGGTTTTCTGCAGGTCGTGGACAACACGGTACGAGTGGTGACGGAGTCGGCGACGCTGCTTTGAGTAATTCGTAGGCGATTGACCGAAAAGCGACGGGAGCCCTGACAGGCTGCCGTCGTTTCGCGTTCGCGCGCTAGTCCGTAGATGTCCGGAGTCTCTTTACCACGCGACGTGGAATTTCAAGATGCCGAAGATTGCGATTCCATGACTTTAAAGTATGGAACTTGTCACGGCTGAAGTCGATTGTATTTTTGTTCCAATGCGGAGTCTCGAGGCCGCTTAGTCACGTGTCGGGCGGGAATGGTTTCCCGATCGCCGCGATCTCACCTGTGGGGGCACCATGCGATTTGGAAGGTATGCGCTTGTCGCGGCGATGTTGGCACTGGGAGTGCCGCTCGCTGCACAACAGACTGCAGGTGGTGCGATCGTCGGTCGAGTGACCGATCGCGTCAATGGACAGCCGATCACTGATGTTCGAGTACAGATCGTCGGAACGCAGCGTGGTGGTCTCACGCGCACGAACGGCATGTATCGTATCGTCGGCGTGCCGAACGGCACGTACACCGTGCGCGCCTCGCGCATCGGCTTCGCCGCCGCAACCGCGACGGCGACCGTGAGCAACAATGGTGAAGCGACAGTGAATCTCGCGCTGGGCGTGGCCGAGAACGTGCTGGATAAGGTGACGATTTCTGGTGCAACCGGTGGCACGGCCCGCGCGCGTGAAGTCGGCGCGTCGGTGAGCCGCATTGACACGTCGTCGTTCAACGTCGCGGCAGTGACGAACCTGTCGCAGGTGCTTTCGGCGCGTACGCCGGGTGTGTCAGTGCAGGCCGGCGGCGGCACGATCGGTGTGTCCAACCGTATCCGCCTGCGCGGTCCGACCTCGATCAACCTGTCGAACGATCCGCTGCTGGTGATCGACGGTCTCGTGTCGAGCAACAACACGAGCAATTTCGCGGTCGGTGTCGGTGGTGCCACCACGTCGCGTCTCGACGACATCAATCCGCAGGACATCGAAGACATTCAGGTGCTGAAGGGCGCCGCGGCGACCGCGCTGTACGGCACGGGCGCGGCGAATGGCGTGATCCAGATCACCACCAAGAAGGGCAAGGCGGGCAAGGCCCGTTGGGGCATCTATACCGAAGCCGGCTCCGATCGGACGCTGGTGCCGTTGAACGATCCGCTGATGTCGACGAATTATCGTCAGATTGGCAAGAATGCCGCGGGAGCACGCGTGAACTGCGGCTTGGAGGCGCAGGTGTTGGGAACGTGCGTCTCGCGCGACACTCTGTACTCGAACTCGCCGTTCGCGAATGCCTCGCCATTCCGCGTCGGCAGCGGCACTCGTATGGGTGTCAACGTCAACGGCGGCAGCGAGCAAGTGCAGTACTATCTCGGCGGTGAACTTTTCCGCCAAAACGGCATCGTCGGGCCGAGCGGATCTCGCCGGACCAACCTGCGGGCAAACATCGGTGCCAACGTCGCGTCGAACCTTCGCGCTGATGTCACGGTCAGCTATCTGAAGAGTGTCCTGAATCTGCCGATCAACGACAACGCCTTTGCGGGAGTCTTGTCGGCTGGATTGTTGGGCGGCGCGTTCGACTGTACCCGGGAGACGCGGCTGTTGATTGCCGAATGTCGCGCCGGCAACGATTCATCGTCACGAGGCTACGTGACGACGAACGTTCCTGTGCAGCAGTATTTCGCCCAGACGCAGCAGCAGGACATCGATCGTCTGCAGACCGGTTTGACGCTGCGCTACACACCGAAGACCTGGCTTGAGGGGACGTTCCGTGTTGGTGGTGACTTCGTCAACCGATATGACCAGTCGCTGGTCCCGCCGAATCGTGTCTTTCTGAACGCTGCATCGATCGAGGGCAGCCGACTCCAGGCTCGCGCGTACAGCCCGACATACACTGTCACGGCTAACTCGAAGGCTTCGTATGGGTTGACTGACAAGATTCGGTTTTCAACCTTGATCGGCGGTCAGTATACGAACGAAGCCAACCGATTCACGAGCGCATTTGGTGCCATTCTCCTTCCCGGCACGTCATCGCTGAACGGCACGAATGCGCGGTTTGCAGTGAATGAGGCCAACTCGCAGATCGTGACCATCGCCGGCGTCGTGGAACAGACGGCTGCCTTGAACGATCGACTTTTTCTGACGGCAGCGCTTCGTCTCGACAATTCCAGCGTCTTCGGCGTGGACTCGAGACAGTTCGTGTACTACCCGTCGGTCAGCACATCGTACGTCATCTCCGATGAGGAATGGTTCCCGAAGTTCGGCATCATCGATCAGCTGCGGCTTCGTGGGTCCATCGGCGAGGCAGGTAACCGTCCCACGTTCCGTCAGGCAGAAACGTTCTTCAATCCGGTCGCGGTGAACGCGACTGGTTCGGATGCCAGCATCGGCGCAGTGACCTTCGGTGGACCGTTGGGTAACCCGGTGCTGACACCTGAGATCACCCGCGAGATTGAAGGTGGTTTCGACTTCAATCTCTTCGGTGGCCGAGTCGACGGCGAGTTCACGGCTTTCCGCAAGGAGACACGTGATCTGCTCGTCGCACGGCTTCTCGCACCGTCGCTGGGTGTGGCTGCCAACCAGAACGTGAATCTGTCGCAAATGACGACGCGTGGGCTGGAAGGCAGCGTGAACGTCAAGCTGATCAACACCAAGCGCTTCCAGTACTCTCAGCGTATCACGGGTACGGCCTTCGCGAACCGCATCGGTGACCTCGGTGAAATTGCCGGCACACGTATTCCGCCGATCATTTTCGGCACACAGGTGTTCCGCGAAGGACTGCCGGCTGGCGGATATTACCAGCGCAAGATCGTGTCGTACGCGGACCGGAACAGCGACGGCATCATCAGCCGGGTGAATTGTCCGGCGTACGGTGGCCAGGCGAACCCGATCCGCGTTGGCGGCGGTGCTTGCGAAATCGTGCTGTCTGACTCGCTTGAATATCTTGGCAGCCCGCTGCCGACGCACCAGCTGTCGTTCCAGTCCGATATCCGTGTCGCGAAGGATCTGCAATTCAACGTGCTGGTCGACTACCGCGGCGGATCAAAGCTGTACAACAACACACGGGAGTTCCGGAACAATGGTGGTTTCGCGAACGGTCCGGACTTCTGGGACCGGAATGCACCGCTGTCGGATCAGGTGAAGTCCGCAGCTCGCGCCATGGGCACCAGCGATGGTTACATCGAGGATGCGAGCTTCGTGCGCCTTGCTGAGCTGTCGATGACGTGGGTGGTTCCGGCGGCCGCTGCGAAGCTGCTTAAGTCTGGTGGACTCAGCTTGACGCTGGCCGCACGTAACTTGGGATTGTGGACCAACTACACCGGCTTCGATCCCGAAGTGCTGACGAATCCCGGCGCGAACTTTGGCACGACCGACTTCCTGACGAATCCTCCCTCGCGGAGCTACACGCTTCGCTTGAACTTCAACTTCTGAGTGCTGCCATGACATTCTCTCGAGAGATTTCACGGCGATCCATCAATGCGATGCTGGTCGTCACCTGCGCCGCCGTGGTCGGGTGTGACATCGACAAGACGCTGGCGGTGCGTGATCCTGATGTCGCGCCACCCAGCGCGCTGACAAACGTCTCCGTCTTACCGACGCTGCGCGTGAGCGTCCTGTCGGATCTGCAGGTCGCCATGGGCGCCGGCGGAGAAGATGGCGTGGTTACGGAAGGTGGACTGCTGGGCGATGAATTGACGTGGGCGGAAACATTTCCGACGCGCGGTGAGATGGATCAGCGGAACGTCAATCCGATCAATGGAACGCTCAACACCATCTACAACAGCCTGCAGCGCGCGAGGGCTACGGCAGACCGAACCACGGGGGCTTACTACGCGCTGAGTGCGAACGTAATCGGGCGGTCGGAAGTACAGGCTCTTGCGGGGTTCACGTACATTCTGCTGGCTGAGATGTATTGCAACGGTGTCCCTGTGTCCGATTTTGATGTCGCGACGAACACCTTCCGCTTCGGTCAGCCGCAGACCGGCGCGCAATTGCTGACGACCGCCTTGGCCAAGCTCGACTCTGCCTTGGTGAATGTCGATCAGGCGGCCGCTGCGAACGCGAATGTCGTCAATCTGATCCGGGTGGGTCGTGGGCGCGCGCTGCTGAACCTGAACCGGGCGGCGGATGCCGCCGCTGCCGTCGCCGACGTGCCGACTTCATATCGGTACACGTTGTTCCACAGCGAGAACACTGGGCGTCAGAACAACGGCATTTTCCTGCCGACGTTGAACTTTCCCCGCTTCACGGTGTCCGCGCTGGAAGGCACGAACGGATTGCGTTTCCGTCTCGACAGCAGCGACGCACGCGTTTACGCACCGCGCGGTCGTGGTCTGGCCTTCTCGCCAAGCGTCGGTGCAGACAACACCACGCCGATGTTCGTTCAGACCAAGTACGCCAACCGGTCGGCGCCACTCGTTTTCGCGGACGGTGTCGAGGCGCGGTTGATCGAGGCGGAAAATCTGGCGCGCACCGGCGGCAACTATGTCAGCATCCTGAACACGATGCGTGCCAGCCTGCCGACGTTGCTGGTTGCTCCTCCGGGTCCGGCCAATCTCCTGCTGAACGCGCCGCCGGTGACAACGATATCGTTGCCGCCACTGGTCGCTCCGGCAGTCGCAGCCGACCAGATCTCGCAAGTGTTCCAGGAGCGGGCGTACTGGATGTTCCTGACCGGCCATCGACTCGGTGACATGCGCCGTCTTGTCCGACAGTATGGCCGTGCCGCGGAATCCGTGTTCCCGACGGGAACGTACTTCAAGGGCGGCGCGTACGGCGTTGATGTGAACTATCCGGTGCCGTTCCCCGAGATTGCCAACAATCCGAATTTCACTCAGTGCCTCGACCGGAACCCCTAATGTCCATTCTGCCAAATCGAGCACTCAGGTACGGAATGCTCGCCCTGATCGCTGTCGGCGCAGTTGCGGCATGTACTGACGACTATCCGAATTACTCGTCGCGGGCTCTGGCGAAGACCAGGTACATCGCGACGTTGATCGGAGCGAATGAGGTGCCTGCCGTTACGACCACCGCTGCGGGCACGGCCACGATCGTGCAGGAGGATTCGAACACGATCCTGTACACCATCGCGACGACCGCCACAACGGACTCCGTGACGATGGTGCACATTCATGCCGGCGGTGCCGGAGCGAATGGCCCCGTCATGCTGTGGTTCTTTCCGAATGACCTTGCCCGCGCTCCGGGCGCCGCTACGGGTTTCGCTGCGAGCGTCAACGGTGTCGTGCGTGTCAGTCGTATCACGCGCGCGAGTGCATTCTTTGTGGCACCCTTTACGTGGGATTCGTTGGTGACGCGAATCCGCAACGGTACGTCGTATGTCAACTTGCACACCCGGCGAAACCCGGGTGGTGAGATTCGTGGCCAGGTCGTTCCTGCTCCGTAGGCGAGCACTGCTACGATTGTCGGGCTGACACAGTTTGACCACGACGTCCCGTTCGGCTTCTGCCGGACGGGACGTCGTAACATGGAATATCTTCGGGTCGAAAACGTCAACGTCCGGCACGGTTGGTGCGAAGAGCTTAAGGCAAGAGCCTGCACATCCTTCGCCATTCTGTTCCGCCCTCCTCACGTTCCCGATGTCAGACCTTTCGCAGCCTACTGGAGCGTTCGCCGCTGGAGCCCAGGAAGGGATGCCTGCGATCGTGAGGCCGCGTATCGTGGTCGCGGAGGATCATGCGGAAATGGCGGATGTGCTTCAGACGTATCTGGAAGCCGCCGGTTACGAAGTGCATTTGGCGCGAGATGGTGTGCTCGCCGCGACCATGATCGATGCGGTGCAACCTGCGCTCGTCGTGCTGGACGCAAACATGCCCGGTCTGAGCGGCTGGACGCTGCTGGCGCGGCTCAAGGAGCGAGGTGCCGCACCACTGGTCGTGATGCTGACGGGTGATGACGATTTCCCCGTGGAGTCAGCGAGTGCGGATGTGATTCTCCGCAAGCCAGCGGCACTGCGCCGCGTTGCGGCTGTCCTGGCCGAGCTGCTCGGGACAGAGGGTCTGCAGATCGAAGGCTGAGCGCCTCGTCTCAGGCAGGCTCAACGTCGGCGTCTGCCTTGTCAGCCGCGAACACCGACCGTACACTTCAAAAGCTGTTGACGATCGGGCGCGGAGATGTTCTTCGCCCGGTTGAGCTGTTTTCGCTTGTTTGCGGTGACAGGCCCGACGCGTGGTCGTCGCAAGACTGACGTTTTGTTCCGAGACCGGTTCGCATGTGCGGGCGGTCAGATCAATTTCGACGTCGTACATCGGCGCAAGAGAGATGTTCCACCCCGGGCGGTCGGCTGCCGGGGTGACGTGGTCGGCTACGGCTGCACACGGATTCACCAGCCGACGGATCTTTACGTACGACCGGATTCAGGAGTCCCAGATATGACACGTACGTTGTGGGCAGGGTTGCCACGCGCCGCTGCGGTTCTCGCGCTGCTGACAGGATCAGCGGCGATTGCACAGGCGCAGAATGCGACCATTCAAGGCAAGGTCACGACCGACCAGGGCCGACCGATCGAAGGCGCCAACATCTTCATCACGGAGATGAATCTGTCGGTGGGTTCAAACGCCGCCGGCAACTTCACGATCACGGTGCCGGGTGCGCGTGTGCGTGGGCAGAGCGTGACGCTGCGTGCGCGCTCGATCGGCATGAAGCCTGATGCGAAGCCGATCGTGCTTCGTCCCGGCGTGATCAACCAGAACTTCGTGCTTGCAGCGGACGTGAACCGCCTGAGCCAGGTGGTTGTCACCGGCGTTGCCGGCGCGACCGAGCAGACCAAGGTGACGTTCGCCCTCGCACGCGTGGACAGCTCCGACATGCCCGTCTCCGGCGTGAATCCGCTGTCGCAATTGCAGGGCAAGGTCGCCGGTGTGAGTATCGTCTCGAACTCCGGCCGACCGGGCGCACAGCCCGCCGTGCTGCTCCGTGGCCCGACGTCGATCAATGCGACCGGCCGTGGCCAGGACCCGCTCTACATCGTGGATGGCGTGATCCTGAATGGTCCGCTTCCCGACTTGAATTCACTTGACATCGAGAGCATCGAGGTCGTGAAAGGTGCGGCCGGTGCCTCGCTGTACGGCGCACGCGCCGGCAATGGCGTGATCCAGATCACCACCAAGTCCGGCAAGGCTGGCGGCGAGAATGTCGTCCGCTTCGGCTTCCGCACGGAAGTCGGTGGTGGCGACATCTACAACAAGGTGCCGCTCGCACAGAATCATTTCCTGCAGACTGATGGCACGGGCCAGCTGCTCTGCAGCTCAAATGCCGTCGTCGCGACGGCGGGTACCTACTCGCAGCCGTGCGTGCGCAAGGTCGATGTCTACTCCGAAACGCTGCGCATCAACGAGCTTGGCGGCACGTTCGCCCTCGATCCGCAGACCTTCCGGAATGACGGTGGTATTGCCGCGGCCCTGTCGCAGCGCCAGCTCGCCGGCCTGTATCAGGTGAATCAGTGGCCGACCACGTACGACGCCGTGGACCAGGTGACTACGAACGGCATGTTCCAGACGACGAACTTCGATGTGACCGGCAAGTATTCCGGCGCGAACTTCTTCGGGTCTGTCTCGAACACCGGTCAGCAAGGCTCGATTCGCGGCCTGGATGGCCTGAAGCGCAACACGGTGCGCCTGAACGTGACGCAACAGTTTGCGCAGAAGTGGACGGTGGGCCTGAACACGTTCTACAGCCGGCTCACGCAGGACGGCCTGAACCAGTCCGGCTCCGAGGGTGGCGGCACGGCGGGCTTCTTCCGCCTGTCGCGTGTGCCGGCATTCGCCGACCTGCTCGCGAAGGATGCGTTCGGCCGCATGTACATCAGGTCGAACCCGCTCAATCAGGGGGCGCAGAACGAGAACCCGATCTACCAGTTTGCGAACTCGACGCGCGATGACAGCCGCGATCGTTTTCTTGGCAACGTGGACGTCAAGTACTCGCCGTTCTCGTGGCTCGACGTGCAGGGCCAGTTCGGCTACGACCGCTCCAATGCGGCGTTCTTCCAGATCGAGGATCGCGGCTTCCGCACGACGCTGTCGAATCCGGCCAGCAACAACGGCTTCATCTCGCGTGCGTCGTTCGTGGACCAGTCGTACAACACGAGCTTCAACGCGACCGCGCGCCACCAGTTCGGCAAGCTCAACGCAAAGCTGAACGGCCGCTACCTGTACGAGCAGCAGGATGCGTCGGTGTTGAGCAACACCGGCAGCAACATTCCATTCCCGGGCCTGCAGAACTCGGGTGCACTGGTGCAGAATCTCGGTGTGGGCTCATCGAAGCAGTCGGTGCGTGGCATCGGCATGTTCGTGAGCAGCGATTTTGACTGGGATGACAAGTACATCTTTTCGGCGCTCGTGCGCCGCGACGGGTCGTCGCTGTTCGGTGCCGGCGAGCGCTGGGCGATGTTCGGTCGTGTTTCCGGCGCATACCGCCTGAGCCAGGAAAAGTGGTTCCCGACCAGCATCGTGAACGAGTTCAAGCTGCGCGCCTCGCGCGGATCGGCCGGTGGCCGTCCGAGCTTCCCGGCTCAGTACGAGACGTTCACGGTGTCCACGGGTGTCATCAATCCGACGCTGCTTGGCAACCGGCTGCTCAAGCCGGAGATCAATACCGAGACGGAAGTCGGTATCGACATGGAAATCCTGAGCAAGTACGGCGTTACGCTGACGTATGCCGAGTCGCGCATCGAGAACCAGATTCTGCCGGTGCCGCAGCCGACGGTGACGGGGTTCAGCTCGCAGTGGCAGAACGCGGGTCAGTTGCAGAACAAGGTCTTCGAGGCTTCGCTGAACATTCCGCTCATCAGCCGTCCGAATCTGACCTGGTCCACGCGCCTGAACTTCGATCGCGTGCGCTCGCAGATCACGCAGCTGGGGGTGCCGGAGTTCTTCAGCGGCGTCGGTGCGCTGCAGGGTGCCGACCAGACGTTCCGGTACGCCACGGGTGAGAACCTGGGCACGTTCTACGGACGTCGCTGGGTGCGTGAGTGCAGCCAGCTGCCCGCGCCCTTCAACACTCAGTGCGGCGGGTATGGCACGGGCGCACAGTTCGAGCAGAACCGTGATGGCTACGTCACTTACACGGGTGGCATGTCGCAGGATAGCGCCTATGCACGCAACTACTTCCAGGCCCAGCTCCCGGGCGCCAGCGCACCATACGGCGACCGCCTGAACTTCGGCATGCTGATTCCGTTGCGGAACGCAGCCGGATCGACGGCACCCCAGAAGCTTGGCAGTACGATTCCGCAGTTCCGCTGGAACATCAGCCAGACCATCAGCTACAAGCGCCTGAACCTGTATGGCCTGTTCGACGCGACCGTGGGCCAGCGGGTGTGGAACCAGGGCATTCAGTGGTCGCTCGGTGACTTCGCAACGCGCGGGCAGGATCAGGCGAACGAGAGCATCTCCACCGTGCGTCCCATCGGGTACTGGTGGCGTGGTGGCCCGCCGGTCAGCGCGGCTGGCATCGGCGGCTTCTACGACGCACTGCTCTACGGCAACGAGTACACGACGCAGGATGCCACGTATGGCCGTCTGCGCGAAATGTCGGCAAACTTCCGCGTGGGCAAGGTGGGTGGCGTCGGGAACTGGAGTGTCGGCGTGGTTGGTCGCAACCTGTTCACCATCACCTCCTACAAGGGCTTCGATCCGGAGACGGGTTTGAGCGGCGGGCAGCTGGGGTCGGCCGTGCTGAACGGCATCGATCGTTACGCGTTCCCGAACCTCCGCACCTTCACTTTCTCGATCGGCTCGAGCTTCTGAGCCGGACCGGCAACGGCGCGCCGCTGGTTGGTGGCGCGCTGAAGCCGGGCCTCATGACACGAGACATCCATACATGAAGATCAGACTCTCCCGACTGGCCGCGCTGCTTGGCGCCGCCAGCCTGGCGGCCTGCGGCGACCCACTGAGCGTGTCCAACAAGAATGTTGTGGACGTGACGTCGGCGCAGCAGACGCAACAGGGTATCGAACAGATCGTCGGCAAGTCGTTCCAGGCCATCTTCGTCGGCCAGTATGCCACCGGTGGTGCCATCTGGCTGCAGACGTTGAACATGTCGCTCGAGAGCAGTGCGTCGGTGGCCAACTTCGGCATGGGCCTGCGCAACGCGATTCCGCGCATCGGCATCGACAATGCGCGTGGCAACCAGACGGCGGTCGGCACGAACCGCGACTTCTCCATTTTCACGCGTCTGGCCCGCCAGAACGTGAATGCACTTCGCTCGCTGGACAACCTCGCCGGCGCGACGCCCGCCACGACGGGGCGCGCCCGTGCGTTCGGCTATTTCGTGCTGGGCTACGCGATGGGCAACCTGGCCGCGATCTATGATTCAGCTGCGATCCTGACGCCGGCGCGCACGCCGGAGGATACGCTGTTCAGCGCGGCGGTCGTGAACGTGCAGGCACTGGCGATGCTGGACTCCGCGATAGCCGTGGCGCGCGGCCCCGGCGGTGCAAATCCGCAATTCCCGCTGCCGGCCGACTTCATGACCGGTTCGCCGATCGACACGACGCAGTTCATTCGCATGGTGCGCTCGTACAAGGCGAAGTTCCGGGTCGCTGTCGCCCGTACACCGGCGCAGCGTGCTGCTGTGGACTGGGAGCAGGTCCGCGGCGATGCAGCGGCTGGCATCACGGCCAACCTGAACGTCGCGCTCGATCCGACGATCGGCTGGAACATGGAAGGCTCTCTCGTCCAGCTGATGTTGTTTGTCGGCTGGCACCAGATGCCGGCCATCGTGATCGGCATGGCCGACACGACGGGCGCGTACGCCTCGTACCTGAGCCAGACGCTGACCGCGCGCAATGGCGCGAACCTGCTCATCCGCACGCCGGACCGACGGTTCCCCGTGGGCGAGACGCGCGCGCTGCAGCAGAGTTTCCAGAACGACGTCGTGCCGGCTGCAGGCGTGTATTTCCGCAATCGCCCGAGCGGCGCCGACACGCCGAACGGGGCGGATCCGTGGTCGAACTCGCAGTACGATCATTTCCGCTTCCGCGCCATTCGCGATGCGAACGGCTCGGGCAGCTGGGTGTTGATGTCACTCTCCGAAGTGCAGATGCTGCAGGCCGAGGCGCTGATGAATCTCGGTCGCACGGCCGAAGCGGTTCCGCTGATCAACATCTCGCGTGTCCGGAACAACCTGCCGGCGATTCTGGCGAGCGCGAACAGCACCGACCCGGTGCCCGGTGGCAATGCCTGCGTGCCGCGCGTGCCGACGCCCAATGTCTTCACGACGATCCAGTGTGGTTCCGTATTCGAGGCGATGAAGTGGGAGAAGCGCATGGAAACGACGTTGACGGGCTACGCGCAATGGTTCATCGACAGCCGCGGCTGGGGCGACCTGCCGCAGGGTACGGGTACGTCATGGCCGGTGCCGTTCCAGGAACTCGATTCGCGTTCCAAGCCGCTGTACAACGGTCTGACGGTGTCCGGCCCGAGCACGTACGGCTTCGGCCGCGGCGTCGGCTTCTGACATGGTGGTTCCGTCCGGTCGCTCACGTGTCGCCGTGGCACTCCTGACGGCCCTCGGGCTGTCAGGGTGCTACGAGTACGTGCCGATGCAGCGCACCATGGCGCCCAATCCGCGCGTGGAAGTGCTGGTCACCGATCGCGGGCGCCTGTCGCTCGCGCCGGCGCTGGGTCAGGATGTGCTCTCGTTCGAGGGCATCCTGGATGGCCGGAAGGACAGCGCGTATGTGATACGAGTGGCCGAGGTGACGTATATCAACCGGCAGACGAACCGCTGGAGCGGCGAGGCGATCACGGTCTTGCCTGACGCCGTGCGCGACCTGCGAGTGCGCCGGCTGTCGAAGCTGCGCACGTTTGTCGTCGTGGCCGGTACCGCTGGCGCAGGCTTGCTGTTCATCGCGACCCGCGGCCTGATCGGCGGTGGCGGTGGTGATGACGGCAAGCCGACGCCACCAGTGAACGGTCAGTGACCGACAGCTCGATTCTTCCATTTTCCCGATTTCCTTTTCTCCGAATCTCATGACCTACCGTCTTCCCCCCGCAGTGCGCTCTGCGGTCGCCCTGACGGCGATCGGCATGATCGCCGCGTGCAGCAGGGACACTGGTCCCACGGTGAACACGCTCGGGCCGCGTGCCCGCGTGCGCGTCATCAATGCCATTCCCGACACGATCGCGATGGACTACCGCTTCGCCGACAGTGTCGAGGCGCCGATAGAACTCGGTCTCGCCTTCCGCACTTCATCGTCATACCAGCCATTCAAGGTTGGTGCGCGCCGCCTGCGTGCGTTCGCCGCGAGCAACGTGCCGGCGATCGTCTTCGGTGCGCCGATCATCGACCAGGTGGTGAATCTGCAAGCTGACAGGTGGTACACGATCATTCATGTCGGGCTGGCCAACACGGCCGGCGGCACGGGCGACAGCGTGATCGTGCTCACGGATTCCGTCCCCACGTTCGGTGCGCTGAACAACGGCATCGGCATTCGTGGCATCCATGCCATTCCGGGTGTCGGTGCGGTCGATGTCTTCACGACGCGCACCGTTGCTGCCGCACTGCCAACGACGCCGCTGTTCGCGAACCTGACGTATGGCCGCACGACGGGCTACATCCGTCAGGCCACGCCGGACTCGGTGGCGGCGCGGTTCTCCGTCCGCGGTTCGGGCCCGGCGGTCGTGCTCACGTCGCTGGCGATGTTCGGCGTTGCGGGGACCACGGCAGCCAACCCGATCGGCGGCACGCGCATCGCGAACACGTCGCTGTCGGCCGTTGCCTTCCCGGCGGGTCTTGGTGCACGCGCCACGGGTACCGCAGCGGCACCGTCGGTCGTCTGGTTCGTCGATGGTGATCCACCGGAGACGGTGCCGCGGCTCCGCCCGTAATCGGGCAGGGTTTCACCGCTGCATGACAGACGACGGCGCCCTGATAAATCGGGGCGCCGTCGTTGCACGCATGCGCGCGCGTGTGAGCCCTTGGCATGCACGCCCCTGGCACGTACGACGCGCACGTGTTTCCGCGCGTGCGTTTCGCGCGTGCGTTTCGCGCATGATTTTTCGCGATGAGTCTCCGCGCGTGAGACTTCGCGCATGCATCTCCGTGCACCCTCGCGTCGCGAGGGTGTGCAGCGAACATGCGTGTCGCTAGTGATCGTCGGCCTTGAAGGCGACCGTCATGCGCACGCGTTGCGCAACCGGAATCTCGTCGCGGCGGGCGGGCACGAACGTGAAGAGCGACAGCCCGGACAGCACCGCGTCACCGAAGGCACGATGTGTCGTGCGCAGCACGCGCGCGCGCCGCGGATCCGGGCGGCCCTGGCTGTCCACCACGACCTCGATCGCCACCTCGCCGTCGAGCGCCTTCCGGCGCAGCATCGCGGGATACACTGGCGCGACGCTGCGCGCGGTGTCCATCACTGCCAGCTGGTCCACGTCGCCCTCGTCGAACACCAGCGAGTCGGGCACCGATGCGGTGCGTTGCTGCTCCGGTGTCGCACCGTGGGTGTCACTGCGCCGGGACCAGATCGCGATGGTCCCGCAGCGGCTGCCGTTGCCGATGCTGAGAAACTCCGGTGGTGTGCGGGACGCATCGGGATAGACCTCGACACCGGCAAGTGACCGGGGATCGAAGCCCTCGGTGCTGATCTCGCCGATCGTGGATTGCGCCATGCCGTCGATGATGAGCAGCGGATAGCATCGCTCGACGCCGCGCCGACCAGTGCTGCGGGACGGGCCGGCGTTGGGGCGCATGCCGAGTTCGCCGAGTCCGTTCACGGTGCGCAGCACGTCGCTGAGACGCTGGGCGTTGCGGCTCGCCATCTCGGCGTTGGTGAAGAACACGCCATCGCCGCGCGCACGTCGCTCGTAGAACGGACCAAGTGGACCGGCATACACGGGCCGGCGTGTCGCCGACACCGTGACGGTGCGGAGGCGTGTCGCGATGGGATCGAGCGTGACCTCGGTCGCGAGCGGCGCGGCCCCACAGGTCGGAAAGAGCATCACGCGGCCCGGCGCAAACCCGATGTGCCGTATGCGCGCGACCAGCGGCGTGGAGGTCGCCGTGACAACCCGCACATTACCCAGCGAGTCGGTACGGTGCGCTGCGTCGTACGCGAGCACGACGCCCCCGCGCAGCGGCAGGCCAGCGGAATCGCGGATGGCCACGGCTGCCGCGCATGCCGGCGCCGGTTGCGCCTTCACGAGCACCGGCGCGGCGAGCGACGTGACTGAGGCCGCAAGCATCGCGACGGTGGTGCCGGATCGAAGCGGCAGGCGAGGGAGTGGCATGATTGCTTCAATACGCAGGCGGTGCGTGGGGGGTGCCAGACACATGGACCACGTGAGGTGGCAAGGGTGCGCGTCGTCGAATCTGGCGGATCGCGGGGCATCGTGCCTGCGCGCATCGGCGTCGGCCGAAGGGCAGCTAGCTTTGCCGATGGCGGTGCGACACACAGGTCCGCCATGGACTCGACTACGGTGACCTGCATGCGAGAGAATCACGTGAATGGAGCGCGTCGAGCGGCGCGGGTGCTGGCATCGTCGCTGACGCTGCTGCTGGCCGCCCCGCGTATGGTGACGGCACAGGTCCGCCCGGCCCCGGCGCCCGCCCGCGCATCGAAGGTGCCGCGGGATACGGTGACGACGGCCACGATTACCGGAGTGGTGCAGGACAGCGGCGGCGCGGTCGTGAGTGGGGCGAGCGTGCGGGTCGCGTCGGGATCGCCCTCGACCACGACCGACAGCGCGGGCCGGTTCAGGCTCGAGGGCGTACCCGCCGGAGATGCTCGCGTGGAGGTGACTCGTCGCGGGTATGCCCCGCTGGGCTTCGAGTTCGCGATTGCGCGCAACGTGACCGTGTCGCTCAAGCTCACGCTGCTTCCTGCACCGCCACCGGCGCCCCTGGTGACGCCTGTGGCTGCGCCCGAGGCCATCGGCGTCACCCAGGGACCCCAGGACACCGTTCGTGTCGCTGCCGGCCGCACAGCGCTGTCGGGCAAGGTCGTCGATTCCGCCGGCCGTCCGATCTTCGGCGCGTCAGTCCAGGCCATCTCGACCAACATGAGCACCGTCAGCGACTCGTCGGGCCGGTTCCGGTTCCAGAGCCTCACGCCTGGCCTGGTCTTCGTGCGTGTCCGGAAAATCGGGTACCTCTCCGAGTACTTCCCGGTGCAGACCGAAGCGGGTCGCACGGCGACGATGACGGTGACGCTGCGGCCGTCATCCGGCGCGCCGTCACTCGCCCGCGTGGAGGTGCGTGCGGATGCGCGCCGCGACGCGCGCATGGTCGGCTTCTACGAGCGTATGCGGACAGGGAACGGCGTCTTCGTGGAACGCGAGGAGCTGCTGCGGCGCGCCACGTCCAACGTGACCGAAATTCTGCGTGGACGAAATGGCGTGAACATCATCCGTGACGCGAACAACAACGCCGTGGTGTTCGGCCGCAACTTGACGGGCGCGGGGTACTGCGCCATGGGCGTGCTGCTCGATGGCGTGTTCGTGAACACGCAGGGCATGAGCCTCGACCAGCTCGTGAACACGCAGGACATTCGCGCGATCGAGGTCTACAGGACCGGCCCATCGGTGCCGGGCGAGTTTCAGCGGCGTGAGACGGATTGCGGTGCCGTGATGATCTGGACGCGCTGACGTCGCTCGCTGCGCGAACGGCGCCCGCCGCAGCGGATTGCTGATGGGCGCGCAGATACGGGACACGAGTCCTGCACGGTCGGGCATAGAGTGGCCGCGTCAGTCATGCGTCATGATTGACGCGGTGCACGCCTCGCCAGGGATGCGCGCACTGCATCGAGATCGACCCTGGCAGGAGACAGAACACATGCAGTCTTTCAAGATTGGGCAGCTGCTGATGGTGTGCAGCGCAGGCATGCTGGCAGCGTGCCAGGACGGCGTCACCGCGCCGCGGCCAACGACAGGGTCGATGCTGTCCGCATCGGTGAATGCGTGTGGCGGGCTGCAGGCGCAGCACGCCGGCGTGTCGGGCTCGCGCATCGGCACGACTTTGGCGGGCAGCACCAGCATTCCGCAGCTCGCGGGCGTGACGGTGACGGCGAACTACCTCGGACTGCCATGGAACGTCATGCAGCAGATGCAGTTTCCGATGGGACACGGAGCGGACAATGCACCGTGCCTGAACTCGCCTTTCGCGACGTACGTGGTGGACACCACCTACGTGCGCGTCGTGGACCCGGTGCCGGTGCCGGAGGGTGTCGACGAAGGCTGGTGGAACTCGTTGTCGCCGCGTGAGCAGCGCGCCATGATGGATGCGGCTCAGCAGATGCTCCAGCTGCATCCCGCCGTGTATTCCTCGATTGGCGATGTCATCAACCGGTTCTTCCGCGCGAAGATCGTTGGCGCGAAATACGATGCGCGGCTGATTGGCAGTGACTACACGAGCACGCCGGCAACAGGCGAGTTGTTCGCTGGTGGCGTCTATGGCTGCCTGCTGTACCGCCGGTTGGTGAGCGATCCGCAGTGGTTCATGAGCAATGACGCCACGTTGAGCTTCGCGATGAACCTGGTGACGGCGTTGGCCGAGGCGGAATTCTGGTCGTCACCGCTGCGCGCGATGACGTTCGGGCGGAACGGCATCGTGGGCGCAGCCATGGCACACGCCGATCCGTACGGCCGTGATTGCGCGCGCATGGTCTTCGATTCCATTCCCGGTGGTCGCATCTCGATCACGGATCCGTATTCGGCGCAGGTACTGCCGCCGGGTGGTGGTGGCTACACGCCGCCACGGCCGCCGGAGCCGACGCCCCCGCCTGGCTGGTACGACTACTGAGCTCGCACTTGAGCTGACGACGCGCTGACTGGCGTCGACATGCTATGACGCGCGGGTGTGCACCGATCGGAGCGCACCCGCGCACGCGTACTCGCTCACGCGCGTTTTGATCTGCTTGTTCACCCTGCGGGCCGGAGTTTTGAATGATTTCACGACGTGCGGTTGCTCTCTGTGTGGCCACAATCACGGCGCTGCCATGCGCGGCGCAGGTCTCCGGCGTCGCGATGACGCCGCAAGCGGCGTTCGAGAGTTTCGTCCGCGTGACGGCGACGCTGGGCCAGCCGGCATCAGCGCTGCAACGGATGTGGCCGACCACGCTCGAGGCGACGACGGTCGCGCCAAGCCTCGCGCTGACGGCGGCGCAGCGCGTGTCGGTCGCGATCAGCGATCCGACGCCGCGCGACTCCGTCCGGCGGGTGGTCAGGGCGCATTTCACCGACGTGGTCGCGGACACGCTGGCGCTGCGCGCGCACGTGCACTGGATGCAGACGCGATTGCAGTCGCTGCTCGGCGGCCCGGATCTGTGTGCCACGCCGATGGGCGATCCCGCGCAATTGCACGCGGCACAATCGGTGGCGCGCGTCTGGTCGCGCGGACTCGCCGGGCAGGAAACGGAGCTGCACTGGGAAGTCACACCCGGCGGTCCGTACCTGATCACCGTCACGGCAGGTCACGCGGCGAGCCGTGGTGTTGCCACCCTGGCCTGCAACGCGCGCATGCCCTGACCCTGCGCGCGTTGCTTCCAGTGGTGGTTTAGGTGCGCGTTTCCTGACGCATGCGGACGCCGGAACGATGCTGCGGCTGCTCGTGTCGGTGCTCGATACTGCGACGCCGTGATGCTACTGCGCGCCAGGCACCGTGAGCAGCGACAGCACGAGTTCCGTCGCACGATCGGCGGCACCGAGTCCATTCCAGACCCGCGCGCGCGCGCGCGCACCGGCGTCGCGGCGCGCCGCAGGTGCGTCGGGCGACAGCCAGGCGGCGAGCGTCGATTGCAGTTCTCGCCCGTCCGTCACGGCCCGTGCGCCCCGGTCGCTGATCAGCAGTCCGGCATCTCGGCTGTTGGCGTGACGTGGCCCGAACACCACCGGTGCGCCGAAGGCTGCTGGCTCCAGCACGGAGTGCAGCCCCGCGTCATGAAAGCCACCGCCGACGAACGCCACGTCGGCCACCGCATACAGGTCGCCGAGGACACCAATGCGGTCCACCAGCACCACGTCGGCCGCTGAGTCGGTGGGTGCAATCGCGTCGGATGCATCAAGACGACTGCAACGCAGCGATGCGGCCACTGCCCATCGCTCGATCGGTTCCAGATGCGATGGCGTGGGCTCGTGCGGTGCGATGATCAGCCGCAGCATTCCGGGCCAGCGGGCGGTGAGCTCTTGCCATGCGCGCAGCAGGACGGCTTCATCGGCGGGCCAGGTGCTCCCTGCCACGAGCGTGATGCGCGGCGCGGCGCGAAAGCGTTGAAGCCAGGGCGCAGTCGCTGCAGCGGATTGCGCGCGCGCCCAGACCTGGTCGTACCGCGTATCGCCCATGATGGAGATCACACCCGGGCGCACGCCGATGTCGACGAGACGGGCCGCGTCTGCATCGTCGATGGCTCCGACGGCCTGCAGCGCCGCATGTGCGTCGCGCGTCAGCGCTGTCGCGATGCCGCCACGCCTGCCCGAAGATGCGGCGAGTGTCGCGCTGATCATGCCAAGCGCAATGCGGCGGCGTACCGCTTCCTCGACCAGCACGGGCCACACATCGAGCTTGCTGAAGACCAGCGCCGACGGCACCAGCGCGTCGAACGCAACGCCCATCGGTGCGGCGACGTCGAACGGCAGGTAATCGCAAAAGTCGGCGCCCGTGCGCTGCGCGAAACCGGCGGCGCTGGGCGAGAAGTGCGTGTAAGCCTGCTGCACATCGGGCCGCCGCGTGCGCAGCCGCGACATGACGGGTGTGGCTTGCAGTCCCTCGCCCACACTCGGTGCATGAAACCAGACGAGGGGGCGCTGCCGGTCGCGCCCCGTGGTCCCGAACGCGCGGTACCTGTCCAGCAGACCGCGACGGCCACGGATGCTGCGCGCAAGCTTTCCGTCGCCAGGCATGCCGGTTGCCACGACCGCCTGCGCCAGCATGCCGGCACCACCGTAAAGCGCGCGGAGCAGCCTGTTCATCGTGCGCTGATCTGCGTAGCCGCGCCGGCGCGAGATCAGCGCTTGGCGGCGGCCAGGTTGGCGTCGATCACGCGCTTGAAGTCACTGAAGGGGTACGCGCCGCTGAGCAGGCTGTCGCCGATGATGAACGCCGGCGTGCCGTTGATTCCGGCGCTGGACGACCGCTCGGCATCGCTGGCGATGAGCGGGCGCGTGGCATGCGAGCTCACGCAGGTGTCGAACGACGCCGCGTCCAGCGTCATGCTGCGTGCAAAGCGACCGAACATGGTGTCGGCCTTCGCGATGCCGGACCAGCGGTCCTGCGACGAGAACAGCGAGTCGTGCATCGCCCAGAACTGACCTTGCACGGACGCACACATCGCAGCCTCGGCGGCCGGCCATGCATTCTGGTGACTGCGCAGCGGCAGGTTCACGTATGCCATGCGAACCTTGCCGCTTTCGACATAAGCTGCGCGGAGCGCGGCGTACGTCTGCTCGTGGAACTGCTTGCAGTACGGGCACTGGAAGTCGCTGACCTCCAGGACCATCAGACTGGCGGACGAGTTCCCGGTGATGCGGCCAAGGTCTGCCTTGCGGAGCAATGCGGTATCCATCGTCACGGCAACCGAGTCGGGCCCGTACGTCGCCACGGCAGCCTTGGACGCGGCGGCGGCTGACGGCGCGGCGCTCTCCGCGGTCTTGGTGGAGCAGGCGATGAAGACGGCAGCCGCGAGGGCGCCGAGTGCGAAGCGAGCGGTCATAATCACGGGGTGGGGATGAGGTGACAAAACTACTGTGCCGGACGCCCACCCTGCGTGGCGGGCTACAGCGAGCCCCAGCCGTCGTTACACCCTCGCGTCGATGACACTTCCGAGCGACCCGAGCGTATCATTCCGCGTCCCCTGACCAAAATCGATGCTCTTCTTTTCGGCGCTCGTCGCCGGTGTCATTGCCCTGATTCAGGGCATCAGCGTTCCGGCGACCCCGACGGGGTACGTCAGCGATTTCGCGAACATTCTTCCACCGGATCGCGTCACGCTGCTGACGCGGATCGCTGAAGACGTCAAGGCGAAAAGCGGTGGTGAGATCGCCATCGTGACGCTGGCGGATATCGGTGACCGTCAGGCGTCGGAGTTCGCGCTGGAGATCGGTCGTCGCTGGAAAGTGGGGCAGAACGACGCCGTAGGCACGCGTTCTCGCAATGCCGGCGTCGTGATCCTGCTGGTACCGAAGGAGACGAACCGCAGCGGTCGCGGTGCCTGCCGGATCGAGGTCGGGCAAGGCAGCGAAGGGTTCATCACCGACGCCATGTCCGGCGACATCTGCCGCGAGGCGACACCCCTGTTCGCGCAGCAGGAGTATGCGCGCGGGCTCACGATCGTGACGGCACGAGTGGCCGAGCGGTTCGCGACGGAGTTCGGATTCGCTTTGGACACGACGTTGGTTCCGCGGCGTTCGATCGGGCAGCCACGTCAGACCTCAGTGAACCCGCTGGTCGTGTTCCTGATCATCATGGTCATCATGTACGTCGTGTTCAAAGGTCGCGGCGGACGTGGTGGCAGAGGCGGCGGCGGCGGCGGCGGCTTCATTCCCGTGATCCTGCCGGGCTTCGGTGGGGGCGGTTGGGGCAGCGGTGGCGGGTTCGGCGGTGGCGGCGGTGGTGGTGGCGGCGGTGGATTTGGCGGATTCGGTGGTGGCGGAGGCTTCAGCGGGGGCGGAGGAGGCTCGGAATGGTGAGCATGGCAGCGGCAGGCAAATCGAACGAGGCGAGCGCCATCGCAACCGGAGAATTTCTGGCCGCGATGCAGTCGCTGCATGGCGACGCGTTGCGCACGGTGGTTCGATTCGGATCGGCAGTCGCTGGCGAAGTGTTCACCGGACAGTCGGACACGAACCTGCTGATCATCGTGGACACGCTTCCCTTGTCGGTACTGCTGACGAATGCGACGGCGGTGCAGCAGTGGACGTCGGCTGGCAACCCGCCGCCGCTGCTGCTCACACTGGATGAATGGCGCTCCTCAGCCGACATCTTCGCCATGGAGTATGCGGACATCCTGCACCGCCATGAGGTGCTGCTGGGCACGGCACCTTTCGATGGCGTGCAGGTGCAGCGCGAGGACCTGCGGCTCCATGTGGAGCGCGAGGTGATGGGCAAGCTGCTGCAGCTGCGCCGCGCCGTCATGGCCGTGGGCAACGACCAGGGGCAGCAGCGCTCGCTGCTGCTGAACGGTCTGTCCACGTTGATGGTGATTTTCCGCGGCGTGTTGCGTGTGGCGGGTACGGCCCCATCGAAGGATTACCTGCAGCTCAGCCGGGATGTCGGCGCGCTGGCCAGCCTGGATGCGACACCGTTCGAACGACTGGTGCAGCACGCGCGCCGCGAGGTGCAGATTCCGGTGCCGGATGCGACATCGGTGCTGACGGGTGTACTGATCGGCATGGAACAGCTGGTTGCGTATCTGGATCGCGCAGGTGGGAGCGCGCGGACCGGCAGCGCCTCGTCGTGATGAGCGACGTCGCGCGCCACCCTATCCCCGGCATTGCAGGCTGCAGCGCCGTTCACTTCCGAACTTCGAGAGACGACACGATGCGTACGATGACGATGGATCGACCTGACATGGTGCGCGGCGCGACGGCGCGATGGATGCGCCGCGTGGTACTGCTTCTGCCGTTGGCACTCGGCGCCTGTGGCTACAACACGATCCAGACGCTCGATGAGTCGGCGGCAAAGTCGCAGAAGGAGATCGAGGTGCAGCTGCAGCGCCGCGCCGACCTGGTTCCGAACCTGGTGGCCACGGTGAAGGGCTTCGCGGCGCAGGAGTCGAGCATCTTCATCGCAGTCGCGCAGGCACAGCGCGGGCTGACGGGCGCCCTGGCGCGACCGGGTGGTGCCAACCCTGCGGAGCTGGCCACGGCGAACGACGCGCTCTCGCGCGCCGTGATTCCGATGATGACGCTGGTGACGAGCTACCCGCAGCTCAAGAGCGATGCACAGTTCCTGCGCCTGCAGGATGAACTCACGGGCACGGAGAACCGCATTGCGGTCAGCCGAACCGACTACAACAATTCGGTGAACGAGTACAACAGCTACATCCGCAAGTTTCCGGCGGTGATGACGGCGAAGGTGCTTGGCAGCAAGCCGCGCGAGTACTTCGAGGTCAGCGATTCGGCGAAGCGTGGTGCGCCAGTGGTGGATTTCAACGCGGCACCAGCGACGGCACCTGCTGCACCTGCGGCACGACCGTAACACTTTTCTCCGGGCGGGCTGGATGAGTGCAGCATCGTCAGCGTGTGTGAGCGGCAAGCAGCGGCGCTTTCATCCGGTACTGCTCTGCACCATGCTCGCCATCATGCCTCTGGCGGGTGGCTGCATGTGGCGCAGGCCGGCCGCCGATCTGCCGGCACCTGTGGCGATGACCTACACGGTTCCTGTGACGGTCGAAAGCCGGTTTCGTGAGGACCTGACGTTGTATATCCTGCACGACGGCATGGCGAGCCGGCTGCAGCGGATCGGCAGTTCATCGACCTCGAAATTCGTGGTGCCGGCGCATCTGATCGGGAGCATGGGCGAGCTGGCGCTGCAGGTCGAAGGCGTTGGCGCACGTTCCGGAATGTCGGGCCGCTTCTCGACGGGTCGGCTGCGCGTGTTGCCGGGGCAGGGGGTCGTCTGGACGCTGGAGACGCGACTCGAGCGCAGCTTTGCGCAGGTTGTGCCGGTGGAGTCGATGGTGGCGGATACGACGCGCCGTTAACCGCACGCGTCGTTCGGCCTGAAGAGTGAGAAGCGGCGGCGTGCATACTGTGCACGCCGCCGCTTCATGTTCACTGTCGATGCACTCCGCATCGTTGCGTTCAGCCGCGTCGCCGTCGTCCTCGTGAGCGCTGCGTTGGTGTCAGGTCACCGGGGTGTCGGTGGGCCGCTACGGCCAAATCCGAAAATCCCGTCACCAGGCGCCGCCACGATTCCGATCGCGATGACGCCCAACAGCGCCAGCACCGTCGCGACGACCGTCTTCTTCCGATTGAATGTTTCTGTCGCAACCGACGCAATGTCGGTTCGCACGAAATGCAGTTCGCCCTGGGCGAATGGCACGGTGCCGAGATCGGCATACCGCACCTGATCTGCCCTGATGCCGATGGAGTCGCCGGGAACCTGCACGAGCGTTCCCGTGATCTCCATCGCGACACCGCCCAACCGGCGCGCATTGGTCGCGCGTCCTTCGGGCGAGAGTGTCAACCGTCCCTTCGCACCAGCCACCGTCCTGACGTCCGTCACCGTCTCGAATCGGTGACAGGCGGTGGCTGTCGCGAGGCACAACATCAACAGCAGCGTGGAGCGAACAGCAGCCACGATTACTTCTGTCCGCGGCAGGCGGCGCCGTTGGTCGACGTCGTCGTGATCGGATCGTTCCAGTTGCGCAGCGGCTGCGCGCCGAGTGCCGGGACGTTCGGGTTCGTCGAACGCTCGGCGGAGCCATACGGCAGGCGCGCGAGCACGTTCGTCTTGCCGGCGGTCGGCGTGATGTTCGGGTAGCAGGTGCGCTTGTAGTCGTTCCAGGCTTCCAGCGTGCGGAACGTGGTCACGTACTTCTCTTCCATGATTGCCGTCAGCAGCGCGGCACCGGTCACGCCGGCTCCGACTGCGGGCAGCGGCACGGCTGCGCGCGCCACGTTCAGCGCCGCACGCGCACCGGCTTCATCTCCAGTCCGATACGCGGCCTCGGCCTCGATCAGGCGCGTTTCGGCCCAGGTGAGAATGGGCATGCTGGCCGCCAGGCCGGCGATGGCATCCGTCAGCCACGACGGATCTCCCTCCTCTCCAGGACGCGGCAGCGTGTACGGGTACTGACCCACGATGGCCCCAACGCCATTCGGCTCGAACCAGCGAGCCAGACGCGGATCATTACGCGAGCGCATCAGCTCGACGAGAGTGCGCCCGGCTGCGACGTCATCGGACCGACCGACCTTGAACTCGTACCAGCGATTCTGCTCACCCAGCGTGGAGCTCTGGTACGAGGCATAGTCGTTGGCCGCCGCGGAGATGCCGAGCTTCGCCTGTACCAGCGCGAGCGCATAGGCACCCGGAATACGTTCCGCCGTGTGCAGGTACATGCGTGCCTTGAGCGAACGGGCGAGAGCCGTCCACTTGGCGACGTTGCCGCCGTACACCAGATCAGCCGTACCCGGTCCTACACCGCCGGCGGCGAGGTTCGTGATCGCATCGTCGAGCAGGATCTGCAGTGAGGCGTAGACCGCCTGCTGCGGGTCCAGCTTGGCGGGCTTGTCGCCAAGTGCCTCGCTGTAGCCGATGTCACCGTAGATATCGGCGGCAGGTGCCATGGTGAGCACCTCCCACACCTGCAGGATGCCGAGGTACGACTTCCGGTTTGCGACGCGTGCCAAATCCTGGCCCTTTCGGATGTCGATCAGTCCGCCGGCCGTGTAAAACCCGCCGACGGGGAAGAAATCCTCAGGCTGGTTGTACTGGTCGTAGCCCACCCACTGGCGCCCGTTTCCCGTCAGCTGCTGCATGACGACGTTGGTGAACATCGGCAGGTCGCTGGTGATCGTGGCGAAGCCGATGCCCTGTACCGCAATGAACGTCTGGTTGAGCGTTGCGGTCGTGGGAAGGTTCGGGCTCGTGCTGAGCTTGTCGCCTTCCAGGTCGATGCAGGCCGTGGCGGTGAGGCTCACGGCGGCCAGCAGCGCAATGTTGCGAATTCGCATGTTGACGTGACCTCCCGGTCAGCGGTTGAGGGAGACGCTGAACACAAAGGAGCGCGTCTGCGGATTGTTGAAATAATCCGTGCCGCGATCGATGGTGGTCGAGCCGTTCAGGTTCGTCTCCGGATCGATGCCTGAGTAGTTGGTGCTGAGCAGCAGGTTACGGCCTGCGACGCGGACATCGGCGCTCGACAGGTTGAAGGCACGCTTCAGGAATGCACCCGTGAACGAGTACGAGGCCGAGACCTCGCGAAGGCGGGTCCAGCTGCCATCCTCGATGAGCGGGCCGGCCACGCCAGTGAAGATGCCGCCGCCACCACCCTGCCCGTTGGCATAGTAATTCTCGCCGATCGGGACCGCCTTGCCCTTGCCAGGGCCGAACGTGGCGCCGGGCTGGAAGGTGGTACCGAACACCAGCTCGTTGCCGGTGCAGCCGCTCGCCGTGCAGGCCGCGCGCTTCTCGGTCTCCTTCCATGTACCGAACTGGTACAACGCACCGCGGGTGCCGTTGTACACATCGCCGCCCTTGCGGACGTCGATCAGCGTGGAAATCGTCAGCTTCTTGAACAGCGTGAGGCCAATGCGTGCTGCGCCGGTCCAGTCCGGGTTCGGATCGCCGATGTCGCGGTTTGCCTGATCGTAGACCGGGAAACCATCGCTGTCGATATACATCGCGCCATCAGACGCACCCGCGGTACGGCATGCCTTGTTCAAGTCGAGCGGGTTTCCGGCATTGTCCTCGACGGTGTTGTCCGCATCGCTCAGCCCGAGGCGGCAGCGACCCACATCTGAACTCCAGAACGTACCGAGCGGCTTGCCGACGACGGCAGTGCCCGGCGAGAACGCACCCGGCGGTACGTAGAACTTGGGACCGCCGAGCGTCGGGACGTTGCTGACGTTTCGTGCCCAATTCAGACCGAGTTCGGCGCGGAAGTTCGGACGGTCGATCAGGCGTGTGTTGAGCTGGATCTCGACGCCCTTGTTGCTGATTGCCGCACCATTGGTCGACAAGCTGCTGAAGCCGGTCGTCGCGGAGGCGGGCAGGTTCAGGATGACGTTGGTGGACTGCGCGTCGTAGTACGTCAGCGTACCGTCGATCCGCGACTTGAACAGCGCGAAGTCGATGCCTGCTTCCGTCTCGGCCGTGCGTTCGGGGCCGAGCGTCGGTGAGCCGCGGACACCGGACGTGTAGAGGCCGCCGAAGCCCGCCTGCGAGGCGTTGGCCGTCCCGGTGCCAAACGCGGCGGTTTGCGAGCCGCTGGTGACGTACGACAGGTTCTGGTACGGCTGCGGTTCGCGGCCGGTCTCACCGTATGCCGCGCGAAGCTTCAGGTAGCTGAGCACGCCCTTCTGGTCGCGGTTGCCCAGGAAGTTCGTGACGTTCCAGGCGGCGCTGAAGGCCGGGAAGATGTTGGTGCGGTTGTCCTTGCTGTACGACGAGGCCTGGTCGACGCGCACCAGGGCCTTCAAGTACAGTTGGTCATAGAGGTTGAGCTCCTGCTGCGCGAAGTAGCCGGCAAGGTTCACCAGTGATTCGAAGTTCTGCGCCTGCAGGTTGGTGCTCACCAGGTTGTTGGGCGTGAAGATGCCGGTGCCGATGTAGCCCTGCCCGAAAATCTGGTTCGTACGCGTGCTGCGGCTGTTCAGGTTCTGGCCGACCGTGGTGGTCGCGTCGAGCCAATCAAAAACTTTCTTGTTGGCCGTCGCGATCAGGTTGTGGTCGATCTGCAGGTTGGTGATGGTGCCCTGCGTGAGCTGACCCGTGAGTGCAGAACCGGCGCTGCCGACCGGCAAAGCCGTGAGGCGCTGGTCGGTGAAGTAATCCTCGCCGAGGGTGTAATTCACCTTGAGCCACGACGCCGGCTGGTATTCGAGGCTGAGGTTTCCGACGACGCGATTCACGTCGGTCAGGTTCTTCTGCTTGTTCTGCGCCCACAGCGGGTTTTCGTAGATCGGGTCCTGGATGCCGCTCGGATTCGGGCGGCGATACGACCGTGCCAGGCCCAGGTCCGTGAGGTACGGGAACTGGTTGAATTCCGGTGAGGTGCGCGTGGCACCGAGCAGCAGGCCGGAGAGGTTGGAGCCACGCTGCACGAACGATCCGTTGTTCTGGACGTACGCCACGTTGCCGCCGAGCTTCAGCTTGCTGCCTAGTGCCTGCGTGGCCTTGAGCCGGATGTTGTACCGGTTCATGTAGTTGTTCGGGCCCTTGATGGTGCCGGTCTGGTTGGTGGCACCGAGGGACATGAAGAACGTGCGGGACGCGTCGCCGCCGGAGATCGACAGCTGGTTGTCGAGGTTCGTGGCCGTGCGGAACAGCTCACCGAAATGGTCGTACGTGACCGTACCCGGCGCCAGCAGCGGACCCCAGTTTCGGCCGCGATTCGACGCGCCAGGATTGCAGGCGGTGAAATTGCAGGCGGGCGTGAGGCCGTTGTTGCCCAGGCCGTACGTGCGCTGCAGCGGGGTGGCGCGATTGACCTGGTCCAGGTTCAGGTTCGTGCTCCAGGAGTAGCGCGTCGGACCGGCGCGGCCGCTCTTGGTGGTGATCAGGATCACGCCGTTGGCTGCGCGCTGGCCGTAAATCGCGGCGGCAGCGGCACCCTTCAGGATCTCGATGTTCTCGACGTCGTTCGGGTTGATGTCGACGAGGCGGTTGGAGGCGATTGCGCCACCACCGTCGCCGCCACCTGACGTCGTCTGCTGTGCGGAGTTGTCGATCGGCATGCCGTCGATGACGAACAGGGGCTGGCCGTCGCCCTGCAGCGTCTTGATGCCACGGATGCTGATCGAGGTGCTGGCACCTGGATCGCCGGACGACGACGTGATCGTGACGCCCGGTGCCTTGGCGGCGAGGGCGTTGACGAGGTTGCGCTCGGACGACTTGACGATGTCGGCGGCGTCGACCGTGGTGGTGACGGTGCCGAGGACTTCGCGCGTCGACGAGGTTCCCGAGCCGGTGACGACGACTTCGCCGAGGCGCAGCGGGTTGGCCGGCAGGACGAAGTCATGGGCGATGGTGCCGCCGGAGAGCGTCACGGTGACGGTGGCGGGGCGGTACCCGAGGGCGCGTGCGGTGAGCTGCACGGCCTGTCCCACGGCGCGACCGGCCGGCACGACGAAGGTGTAACGTCCGTCGGAGGCCGTCTGGGCACCGACACCGAGCGTGGTGATGGAGACGCTCGCGAACTGCAGCGGCTGACCCGCTTCACTGGTCACCTTGCCGGTGATGGTGCTCGCGCCCTGGGCGGACGCAACGGCCACGGGCAGGAGCGTACTTGCCGCGACGACGGCCCAGACCAGCAACCGTCGCTGAAGCCCATACTTCTGCTTGATCATGCACAACCTCCTCTGACCGGGGAGCGGTCGTGACGACGCGCGACGCGCCGCAGTGAGTTCTGCGAAACGTCGGGCGTCACGGGATAGGACGCAACGGACTGCCGTTGCAATTGGAAGGGTGTTCTGCTTTGCGTCGCGCGTCAAGCAGGGTGACGACATGCGAATGCTTCCTGCGACGGTGCTGCCGATAATCGCGTCGCATTCTCGTCTGGATATCGTCGCGGCCGTGCCGATCTGCGGCCCTGCTTCGGGCGGCACGGTATCGTGCGGCTTTGCGTCGTGCGGCACGCCATCCTGCGGCACGGCATCCTGCGGCACGGCATCCTACAGCTGCCCCACGGCGATTACGCCTCAGAGCACGCGATTGCGTTCGAAGATCAGGTTGCGCGGCGTGATGCGCCATTCATACTGGCGAAAGAGCGGCGCGCCACCGTTCACGGAGCGATCCAGTCGCTCCACACGCATGCGGGCGCGCACCCGCACCGACACGATGCGGTTGTAGTCGTTCGTGGTGTCGGCGTCGACGCCATTGGCCTGTGTCCGTTCAACGCCGTTGGTGAACTGCAGGCGCGTCGTGAACGCCTCGACGCCGCGCGCTGCCACGCCATCGCGCAGGCTGCCGTCGGCGAGGAATATCTCGGAGCGACGCAACGTGCTGTCGCTGCCATTCCGGAACCAGGCGGTCACGTTCATGCGCTGCACACCGACACCGAAGCGCGTCAGTCGCAAGCCACCTGAGAGGCCGGCCGGCCAGACGAACAACGAGTCGGCAGTGGAGAAGACCAGGCGACGCCGGCCGGCGACGGGCGTCGTGACGGCGCTGAGCACGATCAGCCGCTGCACGTTCTGCACCTGCAGCATGGCCACGTCACCGGGCCGCAATTGGAATGGCACGACATTCGGATCCGTCACATCGATGCAGTTCACGCCGCAGTTGCCCATGCCAAGCGGCAGCAGGCTCGCGGTGTCCACGGGTACCACCATGGAGTACATCTCGGCTTCGTTCGGGATGTACGGCGTGGACAACGCGGCGACCGTGTCGCCACGCGTGGCGATGCTGCCGAAGCCCTGCGACGACTCGATGGAGATGCCGCCATCCTGCACATCGCGTGAAATGGACATGCCGACGAAGCGTGCATCGCGATTCAATCCGTCGCGCAGGTCGTTGGCGCGGCTGGAACGCAGCGTGGCAGTGGCGAAATTCGCCGACGCCGCGAGGATGACGACACCGAGCACCATCGAGATGAGCAGCTCGATGAGGGTGAATCCGCGGCGTACGCCGGTGCCCGGCAGCGATACGTCCGGCGCGGGTCGCCTGGACGACATAGGCGACATAGGCGACATAGGCGACATGGGCGACACCGCGCGTGTGCGCGACATCAGGTGCGCGGCGTCATCGTACCGCCACGATAGGTATTCGTGACGATGCGGATCGGTGCCGACAGCCCGACGGCAGTGATGATCACTTCGACCCGCACCAGATTCGGGCGCATCTCGGTGACGAGCAGCTGCCGAGTGAAGCGACCCGAGACCGCCGGCACGCCGGCCTCGTCGATCGCGATCTGTGATTCCGTCGCAAGGCTCCAGGGATCGCGTCCACGCAACTCCTCGAGGAAGCCACGCGCGAGATTGAGTGCGGTGGTGCGCACCGTGGACCGCGTGACCGACCGCAGACGCATGGTGTTCGCGGCACCGATCGCCATCACGCCCGTGGCCAGCAGCACGACGGCGACCATCACGGACAGCAGGGCGAATCCGCCTCGCAGGCTTGCGGTGCGAGGCCGCGATGCGATGGTGGCGACAACAGGGGACTGATGCGTGATGTCTGCTTGTGCACAGGTCATTGCCAGGCTCCATCCACCCAACGCCAGACTTTCACGTTGGCGGCAGGGGTGATCTCGACGGCGCTGACTGCAGTGGCGTCGGAGGTGTGCGTGAGATACAGGACCGTGCCGGAGCCGAAGGGCTCCGTCGTGCCGCGTGCACCGAACATGATGCGGCGCGTTCCAGTGGGTATCGTGACGGTGTCCAGCGGCAGTCGCGAGGCACTGCCGCGACCGAACACGACGCCCGTCTCCAGCGTGCGGCTGCTCATCACGCCGAACGCCGTCCGTTCCGTGCCCGTCTCGGCGATGACCGAATCGCGGTTCTGGTCCAGGAACGACTGCCACGTCGTGTCGGCGAGCACCACGCGCACGAGCGCTCGCGCGGAGTATGCTCTGGTGCGCGCCATGTCCATGTCCTGCGCCAGCAGCCGTGCATTCTGCTCGACGGTGCCTTTCGCGGAGGGCAGGAGTCGTGGTGCCGCGATGGTCGTCATGACGCCGATCAGCACCATGACGATGAGCAACTCCACCAGCGATGTGCCGCGGCGGCGCATCAGAACACGTTGCGGTAGGAGATCTGAAGCACGGAACCGAGGCGCGGCGTACCAGGCGGCAGCAGCATCGGGTCACGGAAGCGTGTCTCGAAATTCCAGTTGCGGACCGGCGGGCTGTAGTAGCCGCTGCCGTTCAACGAATGTCCCCACACACGACCCGACTGGCGGCTGGTGAAGAGTGAGACCAGCGAGCCGGTGTAGTTGAACGGCGTGCCGCCGGAGCCGCCCCCCCAATCCTCGATGAAGCGTGGAAAGTTCTCGAGGCCTCCGCCGTACTGCTGCGGGCCGCAGGTGCGCACATCGCAGGGCGTCTCGGAATTGCCGGCGAGCAGCGCGGCGAACACGGTGCTCGCGCTGAAAGTGCGGGGCCGCGGGAAGGTGGTCGACGCACCATCGGCCCACCCGTTGGAGAGAAACGTCGCGACATCGGCAATCAGTGCGGCGGGCTTCCAGTTGGTGGTGTTGTAGTCACCGCGTACATAAAGCGCCGCATTGGTGGCGATGGTCATGCCGCCCGGTTCCGCGGCCGACGGCGCATCGGGCAGCTGGCTGCCGTTCCTGATGCGAAGCGCTGGGTAATCGCGCGTGGACAGTGTGGTGTCGCGGCCCTGGAACTCGACGTAGACGATGCTCACCTGCCGGTCGGCTGCGCTGACGTTGACGAAGGAGCGCAGCGCCGCCATGTCCAGTTCGAGCACGTCGGGGCGGCGCATTTCGCGGCCATCGTAGAACGCGTTGCGCGCCACCGTGAAGATCAACGGGCAGGCCGCGCCGAGCGCCGTGCGGCCTCCGCCGCGGGTGAACGTCGCTTCCGTGCAGACGTTCGCGAGCGGGCTGGCCATGTTCACCACGATGTGCAGGTCGGCCTTGTTGGCCATGCGCACCTGCGCCACGTCTGGCGCGTCACCGGGCAGCGCGGGCAGGATCAGCTCACGCGCGTCCATGCCTATGGGTAGCGGCAGGCGCAGCGGGCGCTCCATCCAGGATTCGATGGCATCCCTCATTTCACGCGCTGTGTGGCCGATGACTTGGCCCTTCACCTCGTGATGGACATGGGCATGGTCGCGTTTGATGAAGACCAGCGCGTGCGTGAGGGCGATGTCGCAGAGTGGGAGTACGAGTTGAACGGCGAGGACGACGAGGTGGTACCGGCCCTATTTTCGAAGACAATTCACCCTGAATCGCACGAGCCGTGGCACTTCGACAACTGGTTTGACGAGAGGTACTACCAAATTGAAGAAGGGGAGGCCCCGGTCGACGGCGAACCCTTCGGGGGTCG
>ENA-OFCF01000117-OFCF01000117.1-metagenomes-genome-assembly--contig:-NODE-117-length-39606-cov-4.811610_pt1 | contig 39606 bp, 41 predicted proteins | sample MGYA00153387_OFCF01 | MGnify analysis MGYA00153387 | reverse complement strand
AGCCTGTTCCCTTGCGTGTTCATTGAAGACTTGCCGGGCTTGCAGCGCCCCTCGACGGGGTGAATTACAAAAATAAGAATAACGCTGTGTGTGCATGTTTCATGTGAAAACCGGACCGGCTTGCGCCAATCCAGTTGTTATCAGCCTATTACAGTTTGGCAGCCTTACGCAAAGCTTCGGCTCGGTCTGTTTTTTCCCAAGTGAAAGCAGTAAACGTTTCGGATTTCTGCACTTTTTTACCGTTTACAATCTCTTCCCACTTGTAAATACTTTCTTTCGGTTTGCGACCGAAGTGACCATAACTTGCGGTGGCTTGGTACATCGGGTGCAGCAGGTCGAGCATTTTGTTGATACCAAACGGACGAAGATCGAAATGACCGCGAATCAGTTTTTCAATTTGCTCATCAGCAATTTTTCCGGTTCCGAACGTAGTAACCGAAATTGAAGTGGGTTCGGCCACGCCAATGGCATAACTGATTTGTACTTCACAACGATCAGCCAAACCGGCCGCTACCACATTTTTGGCCACATAGCGCGCTGCATAGGCTGCCGAGCGATCGACCTTCGATGGATCTTTTCCTGAGAACGCGCCTCCACCATGACGTGCCCATCCACCGTAGGTATCCACGATGATCTTACGACCCGTCAGGCCACAGTCACCCACTGGCCCACCAATAATGAATTGACCAGTTGGGTTAATATGAAACTTGGTGCCCTTGTGCAGTAATTTTGCAGGCAACACAGGCTTAAGGATTTCTTCACGAACTGCTTCAACCAAATCTTTATGCTTTATATCTGGATCGTGTTGGGTAGAAAGAACCACGGCATCGATGGCCACCGCTTTGTCGCCTTCATAACGCAGGGTAACTTGAGATTTTGCATCTGGGCGCAGCCAAGGCAGTGGAGAGTTCTTTTTCTTACGCACTTTGGCCTGTTGTTCCACTAAACGATGCGACAAGTCAATAGCTGCAGGCATAAAGCTGACTGTTTCATTGGTTGCAAAGCCAAACATCAGGCCTTGATCGCCAGCGCCTTGATCCTCAGGTTTCTTGCGGTCAACACCTTGGTTGATATCAGGCGATTGCTTGCCGATCAGATTGATTACGCCACAGGTTGCGCCATCGAAGCCGACGTCGCTGGAGTTGTAGCCAATGTCGAGAATCACTTTGCGGGTAATCGCTTCCAAATCTACCCATGCCGAGGTGGTGATTTCACCAGCCACAATCGCCACGCCAGTCTTAACCATGGTTTCGCAGGCCACGCGCGCGGCTTTATCTTGCGCAAGAATGGCATCTAAAACGGCATCAGAAATTTGGTCAGCGATTTTGTCTGGGTGGCCTTCAGAAACCGACTCAGAAGTGAATAAGAAGTTGCTCATCGAGGTATATATCCTTTAATCGAGATAGAAAGATAAATCAATTGGTGTGCTCATAATACAACCAAATGCTTAGCAATGCATTAAGTTTGTGTGAGTAACCATTTACCAGCCATTTAACTTAGCTAAAAATGTTAACTGCTTTTTTCACTTGATGAATACACAACATTGTTTTAAGATGTTTGTAATTTCAACAATTACTGAAACTTCAGAATGAACCTAAGTCCACTGACACAGAGTTTTGTCCTGCATTTTGGCGAAATGGGCAGCCGCTGGGGTATTAACCGCACGGTGGGGCAAATTTATGCTTTGATATTTGTTGCTAACAGGCCACTAAATGCCGATGAAATCACCGAAAAACTCGGTATTTCGCGTTCAAACGTCAGTATGAGCCTGAAAGAATTAATGGCTTGGCGTCTGGTCCGTCTGGAACACTTACCCAATGACCGCCGCGACTTTTTTAGTGCCCCAGGCGATATCTGGGACATTTTCACTACCCTTGCTGAAGAACGCCAACGCAGGGAAGTAGAGCCCACTCTCTCGATGCTACGCGGGGCATTGCTGGAAACGCCCGAATCGACCGAAGAACAACACGCACAAGCTCGTATGCGGGAAATGTACGAGTTGATGGAATTAATGACGACGTGGTTTGCTGATGTCAGAAAATTATCGCCAAAAACTTTAGTGAACTTGATGGAGCTCGGTGGCAAGGTTAACAAGCTTCTGGAATTCAAGGACAAAATAAAAGTCGTTGTTGGTGGGAAATCCGAATAATCGAAAAACACGATAATCAATAAATTAATCAGCGGCGCACAAGGGTGAGCCGTATAGGAGAAAAAAGATGGACGCGCTCGTGCTCGCAAGAATCCAATTTGCAGCCAATATTTCGTTTCATATTTTATTCCCAACCATCACCATTGCACTGGGCTGGTTTTTACTATTTTTTAAACTGCGTTTTCTGAAAACAAAAGATGAAAAATGGATGCAGGTCTATGCCTTCTGGGTAAAAGTTTTCGCACTCACTTTCGCCATGGGCGTAGTCAGCGGTATCACCATGAGTTTCCAGTTCGGCACTAACTGGCCGGGTTTTATGCAAACCGTCGGTAACATCGCAGGACCTTTGCTCGCTTACGAAGTGCTCACCGCATTTTTTCTTGAAGCCACGTTTCTCGGTGTGATGTTATTTGGTCGCCAACGCGTATCGGAAAGAATGCATACCATTGCCACTTTTCTGGTTGCATTTGGCACCACCATGTCGGCGGTTTGGATAATAGTCTTGAATTCATGGATGCATACGCCGGTCGGCTTTGAAATGATCAACGGCCAGGCACATGCCACCGATTGGTTGGCGATTATTTTCAACCCTTCGTTCCCCTATCGCTTTACTCATATGTTGCTGGCTTCCGGCTTGACAGCGAGCTTCTTGATAGCGGGCTTATCGGCATACCAGTATTTACGCGGCGCACGCAACGCCTCTGTACTTGCAGCGCTGAGAACCGGTGTTTTTGTAGCAGCCACATTAATCCCGATCCAGATTTTTGTCGGTGATATGCATGGCTTAAATACACTCGAACATCAGCCTGCGAAAGTGGCAGCGATGGAAGGTGTTTGGGAAACCGAACGTGGCGCACCTGCCCTCGTCTTTGCAATACCCAATGAAGAAGAAAGACGTAATGAATACGCCATCGGCATTCCAAAATTGGCGAGCTTTATTCTGACCCATGACATCAATGGCGAAATAAAAGGCTTGAATGAATTTGAAGGAAAGCATCCGCCGGTTGCACCCGTATTTTGGGGCTTCCGTGTCATGGTCGGCACCGGCATGTTGATGTTGGCAATATCATGGTTATGCTCTTGGCAATTGCGCAAGCAAGGCATGCCAAAACCCTGGCTTGCACGCATATTGGTTGCGATGAGTTTCTCTGGCTGGATGGCTACTTTGGCTGGTTGGTATGTGACTGAAATCGGCCGGCAACCGTATCTTGTTTACGGTGTGTTATTGACTAAAGATGCCGCCTCGGCAACCGCTGCGCCGATTATTGGTTTATCGCTCGGGCTTTATCTCTCACTGTATGTTGTGCTGATTATTTCCTATATCAGCGTGCTGTTTTACATGGCGCACAATGCCAATAAAAAATTCACTCCCATTGCCATTGAGGAGTCACAGATATGAATGATTTATTGCCGCTAATTTTTCTGGGTTTGATGGCCTTTGCGATGCTGATTTACGTGGTGCTGGACGGCTACGATCTTGGCGTTGGCATTTTATTGCGGCGCGCACAAGACAGCGAAAAAGATCGGATGATTTCCTCGATTGGACCGTTCTGGGACGCCAACGAAACCTGGTTGGTTTTGGGTGTCGGCATTTTATTGGTGGCGTTTCCGGTCGCACATGGAATTATTCTGGGCGGGCTTTATTTGCCCGTCACCTTTATGCTGATCGGTCTGATTTTGCGCGGCGTTGCTTTCGATTTCCGGGTCAAGGCACATGCCAATCACAAGCATCTTTGGAACAAGGCATTCTATGGTGGTTCCTTGCTCGCGGCATTTTCGCAAGGCTTCATGCTGGGCATTTATATTCTGGGATTTGAATACACGCTCAGCCACACCATTTTCGCGATTTTTATTGGTCTAAGTCTGGTTGCTGGCTACGCACTACTCGGCGCCTGCTGGTTGTTACTAAAAACCGAAGGGAAATTATTCCGCCGCGCCGTTCGCTGGGCATACGGTAGTTTATGGCTGACGGGCCTTGGTATTGCCGCCGTCTCGATTGCAACACCACTGGTCAGCACACGTATTTACCAGAAATGGTTTGCACTGCCGGAACTGTTATGGCTACTACCAATTCCTGCATTAACCGCGGCATGTTTTTTCGTCTGCGAACGCCATTTGAAAAAACTTTCAGCCGGCCTACACGAAAAAATATGGCTACCGTTTACCTGCGCCATTAGTCTGTTTGTGCTGGCTTTTATCGGCTTGGGCTACAGCCTGTTCCCATATCTGGTGGTCGATAAGTTGCGCTATGACCAAGCCGCTTCAGCGCCCGAAGCCTTATTCATTATGTTTATTGGTGTTGCTATTACGCTGCCGGCCATTTTGTTCTACACCGCGTATTCGTATCGCGTGTTCTGGGGCAAGGCAACTGATCTTAGCTATGATTAATTCTTGGACGTCATTCTTAGGTAGCACTACAGGCAATCTTACGATGCGATTGAATCAAAATAATCTTCTGTAATCGCCACTTGCTCACGTGCTGATTCAGCTTTATTAACGCGTGCGCGAAATTCAACGGCATTTTCTTGCGCCGCGCTATACCAACCCAAATGCTTGCGAGCAATGCGTACACCTTGTAATTCGCCGTAGAATTCATGCAACTGATGCAAATGCGCAATTAAGGTTTCGGCAATAAAAGCTGTTGGTGGTTCCGGTAATAATTCACCGGTTTGCAAGTAATGCTGAATATGCCGGAAAATCCACGGCCGGCCTTGCGCCGCGCGGCCAATCATCAGCGCGTCGGCTTTGGTGTACTCCAGTACGAATTTAGCTTTAACCGGATCACTAATGTCGCCATTGGCGACTACAGGTATTTTCAGTGCTTGCTTCACTGCGGCTATGGTGTCGTATTCGGCAAGGCCTGTATAAAAATCCTGCCGTGTACGGCCGTGCACCGCCAAGGATTGAATGCCGCAATCCTCGGCGATGCGTGCAATCGCGATAGCATTGCGTGAATCCGGGCACCAGCCAGTACGAATCTTTAAAGTCACAGGTACATTCACTGCGTTGACTGTAGCCGTCAAAATTTTTGCCACGAGTTTTTCGTCGCGCATCAAGGCCGAACCGGCCAACACATTGCAGACTTTCTTGGCAGGGCAGCCCATGTTGATATCGATGATCTGCGCACCATGATCCACATTAAAGCGCGCGGCTTCGCCCAGTTGTTTTGGGTCGGTGCCAGCAATCTGGACCGAAATCGGCGAGGTTTCATCGGCATGATCCATGCGATGCACGGATTTGCTGGTTTGCCAAAACTTTGGGTTGGAAATAGTCATTTCCGAGACACACAAACCCGCGCCCATTTTTTTGCACAACATCCGAAATGGCTTATCGGTAACGCCAGCCATTGGTGCAAGAATCAGGTTTGGCGAAATGCTGTGCGGCCCAATGTGCATTATCAACAACCGAAACGCGTTCGAATTTGTTCGCGACTAGGCATTGCCAAAGCGGCGCCAGCTGTTTCAACTTTCAGCGCAGAGGCTTTAACAGCGAAAGCACAGGCATCAAGCATATTTGCTCCATTAGCGAGTTCAGACGCTAGCGCACCATTGAAACAATCGCCCGCGCCTGTGGTGTCGCGCACTGTAACTGATGGTGGACTAATTTCATGGAACTCGGCGAATGTGCTGAGCAATATGCCGCGCGCGCCGAGGGTGATTATTACGGTTGCACAATGCAGTTTACGAGCCAGAACATGCAATTGTTGGCCTGAAAGTAATGCAATGTCTTGAGCTGAATAAGCTTCGCCATGGCTTTGCAACAAGACGCTGAGTTCACTTTCATTGGGCGTGATGATGTCGGCTAAACATAAAAGCTCAGCATTGTTTGCCAATGCCAATGCCGGTGCCGGATTTAGTATGCAAATTGTGCCGTTTTCTCGAGCCAGTTCAAGCGCTCTGAGGCTGGCTTGAGTATTCGCTTCTTGTTGCACTAATGCTACGCGTGCTTGGGAAAATTGTGCACTGTGCAAATCAATATGCTCAGTCGTTAAAAGTCGGTTAGCGGCTAAATCAACCAAGATCTGATTCTGGCCAGAATCATCCAGCCAAATCGCGGCATTTCCGGTGGCCGAATTTTTGCAGATTTGCCAATGGCATTGTAGACTCTCTGACGCAGCTAGTCTTTGTGCATTGTTTCCCAAGACATCATCACCAATCGCGGCGATGAATGTTGTTGGGCACTTCAGTCGATGCGCGGCCATGGCTTGATTAAAGCCTTTGCCGCCTGGCCCTTGTGAAAAAAAACCAGTGCGTGTTTCGCCAGCTTTAGGAAATTGCGGTGTGCGCCAAACCAAGTCTTGGTTATAGGAGCCTACAACCACCAACATGGGTTAGTTGCCTAAGTTCAGCATCACACCGGCTATGGTGGCTGTCATAAGGGTGGCAATCGTGCCACCTAATACAGCACGCATACCGAATCGTGCTAAATCACTGCGACGCTCTGGAGCCAAACTGCCAATACCACCAATTTGAATAGCGATAGAGGCGAAGTTGGCAAAGCCGCATAATGCGTAAGTTAGTATCAATCGTGAATTTTCACTGATAGCACCAACCGCATTACCAATCGGTGTTTGTGCAAGCTGTAAATAGGCAATGAATTCATTAAGTACTATTTTTTGACCAATAAGTCCGCCGGCAATAACTGCATCTTTCCATTCAATACCTATCACCCAAGCGATAGGGGCCAACACATAACCCAACATTAATCCTAAATTTAATTTTATCGGTGTAGCACCCGCTGCAATGCCATGATTCAACATCATGTTGATACTTTGGTAACCGCTAAAATTCCAATCACCCACCCAGCCAATAACCGCATTCACCATCGCAATTAAGGCTACAAAAGCCAGCAACATGGCGGCAATATTAATTGCCAGTTTCATACCATCGGATGCGCCACCAGCTGCAGCATCGATAATATTTGTGCTTTCTTTTTCAACGTGTATAGAGATAGTTCCGCGCGTTAATGGTGTGCCGGTTTCAGGGATTAGAATTTTAGCTATCAGCAAAGTCGCCGGAGCAGCCATAATCGAGGCTGCCAGAAAGTGCTTGGCAAACATTTGTTGAAGTTCAGTATTGGTACCAGCCAACATACCGATGTAAACTGCCATAACACCGCCGGCAATATGTGCCATGCCACCAATCATCATGGTCAGCAATTCGGAGTCAGTCATCTTATTGATATACGGGCGCACGGTGAGTGGCGCTTCGGTTTGGCCAATGAACACACTGGCGCACACGCTGGTGGTTTCTGCGCCAGATACGCGCATTACTTTGGTGATGGCCATTGCCATCATTTTTACAATCCACTGCATGATGCCCAAGTGGTAAAGCACCGCCATAAACGCAGCAAAGAAAATCACTGTCGGCAAAGCGTGGAAAATGAATACGAAACCGTATTTATCTTGATCGGCAAAGCCGCCCAATATCATTTTTGAACCTTCATTGGTGAAGTTAATCAGGGTCACGAATAAATTGCCCATGCCCTCAAAGATTGCGCTACCGATTTGTGTTTTTAATACAAAAGCTGCAAAAACAATTTGTAACAACACACCAGTGCCCACTAATTTCCAATCGACTGCACGTTTATTATTTGAAAATAGCCAGGTCAATGCAAGTAGGGTGCTTAAGCCAAATAAGCCGAAAAGTATTTCGCTCATGGGTAATTCCGTGGTGAGTATCGTAAAAGGGTAGTCTAGGCGCGTGCTTACGGCAAGCTTTATAGCAATTAAGGCAGCGTGTTGCCGGCTGCGCGGTACAGCGCATACCAGTGTTCACGCGTCAATTCAACATGCTTGGCTTTGCTGAGCTGTAGCAATCGGTTGGGCTGGGTGGTACCTAGCAATACCTGCATATTGGCCGGATGCCTAAGAATCCAAGCAATAGCCAGGGCGGCTGGCGTGCAGTTGTAAACATTCGCCAGCTCAGATAATACGCGGTTCAATTCTGGGAAATTCGGGTGATCAATGAAGTTGCCCTCGAAAAACCCAAACTGCAAAGGCGACCACGCTTGAATGCTAATGTCGTGTAATTGGCTGTAGCTCAATACATCGCCATCGCGGTCAATCGCGCCATCATTCTGCAAATTAGCATTGAGGCTGCTATTAATCATGCCAGTATGCGCTAAACCAAATTGCAGCTGGTTGAACAACAGTGGCATAGGTAGATGTTTGCGGAGTAATTCAATCTGCATCGGCTTGAAATTACTGACTCCGAAATGCCGTACTTTACCGCTGTCGAAAAGTTCGATAAAGGCCTCGGCAATCTGCTCGGGTTCCATCAGCGCATCGGGGCGATGCAACAGCAACACATCCAGGTAATCAGTATTTAAGCGCTTCAGGCTGCCGTGCGCAGCGTCTAGAATATGTTTTTTGCTTGAGTCGTAAAAGTCAGCCCGAATACCGCACTTGCTCTGGATAATCAGCTCTTCGCGCTTCCGCTGCAAACTGGCAATCGCAGCGCCGAACTTGCTTTCCGATTGGCCTTGTCCATAGATGTCGGCGTGGTCGAAAAAGTTCAAGCCATTGTCTAATGCTATTTCGAGCAAGGTGCAAAGTGCCTTGTGTTCAAGTTGATCAAGACGCCAGCAGCCAACAATCAGCTTGGCTTGTTGAACGGCATGTTGATCAGATAATGGCTTAATCATGCAGGCTTCCTTTTATCTTCTTATTATTATATAGGAGTCCATTAAAACAAAACCCGGCATGGCCGGGTTTCTTGGTTATTGATTATTGCTTATTGACTGGGCTTACCTGAATATCTTCGCCTTCCATTTCAAGTAGGTCGCCTAGAATATCGACAGTTATTGAGACGTCGGTTGATATTTCCATGACATCAAAATTTTGGCCTATTTCATGGAATGCGAGGATGTTTTCAGCGCTGTCATCAATGAATATCGCTACGCGCGGTGGAGCTGGAGGAGCCGGTGGCGGCGGCGGAGGTGTCATCGGCTGCATAGGTGGGCGGGGCGGGCGAGGTGGTTTTGGTGCATTCATCGAGCGCGGCTTTGGTGCAGTTACTATAAGCGATTGGGTTTTTCGGTCGCGTAGTATTTCCAGATTGATTTTTTCGCCTTCTTTTTTGCCATGAATGTTAAGCATCACATCACGGGAATTGCTAACCGCTTTGCCTTCGATTTTGGTGATCACATCGCCAGACTGCAACTGAGCAAAACCTTGGTGCGGATTGAGCACCAACACACCGCTGCTAGTACCGAAATAGCGGCCGAGCTGCGGATTGAGTTCAGTCATGTTCAAGCCTTGCCAGCGAGTGGCATTCACCATCATTGGTGCATTGCCTGGAGCCTTGCCGCGAATGTCGTGTGTTATCACCATCTGTGGCTCAATTTTGGTAGCTTTCATGTTGGTACTGGCCGATTTGCCATTGCGGGTATAGTTGAGTTTAACGCTTTGGCCTTCTTTCAAATCGCCTAATAATTTGCGCGCTTGTTCAACACCAGCCATATCTTTTGCGCCAATTGTTTTGCCATCGATGGCGGTGATGATATCGCCCGATTGCAGGCCAGATGTTTTGGCTGGACTATTTGGCGATACCGCCGCAAGTTTTACACCATTGCCACCAGCATTTGGGCTCATCACAATACCCAGCCCAATATGTGGTGCACTCATTTTGCGCATTTCAACACGTCTTTCGCCAACGCCATCATCCATCATTCGCATACTATGACCATCTGGCTTTGTACTAATAACGCGACGTTCAACTGATTTGTCATTGCCTGAAACCGATTGTTCAACCACCATGACATGCACTTTTGTATTACCGTCGAGTTTCTTGGCGAGTTCTTCGATACGTTTAGTCAAGGTTTCAATTTCAGCGCGCGCGGCTTTCTGTTCTGCGCTAGAAGGGGTCGGTGTTTGTGCAAAAGCATTTGTGGAAATAAATCCAGCGGCTAGCAGCAATGGAAGCAGTTTGTAGGTGTTTAACATGGCGTAACTCCTTTTAGAAATTGGGTGTGAATTAATTAAGGCTGGCCAAGGCCAAATCAAGATTTTGGCCGTTGGCATTAAATTGGGCATTGGTAGTGTTTAAACTAAGGCCTTGCTTGAGCACACTGATGCGCTCTTTCCATAAGCCGGCGCTAGTTGAACTGCTGATCTGTGCACTAAGTTGATTATCAATAACGCTCAATTGATCTTCAAACGCTAAATTAGCGGCAATCACCGTGGCGCTGGAGATGTTGTCGTCTTGCTCGGCATAAAAGGCATTTTCCAGTTGTGTTGATTGCACTATTAATTGCTCAAGCGAAGATTGCTGGGCATTTTGGTGGATAAGCTTAGTAGGCGCTGACCAAGGCATATTCGTGTTGAATGCAATGCCTAGCAACACTAACGCCACACTGGCCGCACTTGCCATTGCCCATTTCGGCCAAACAGTATTCTTGGGCAAATGCGCTTGTATGGTTGGCCACAGGTTTTCGTTCGGGGTTTCAAGCGGTAAAGCCTGTAAAGCATTTGATATGGAAATGGATGGATTCATGATGTTGCCTTGAGTTGTGTTGTTTCAAGCAGTTCGCGCAATTTCTGTGTGCCGCGTGCTAGCTGGGATTTTGAAAATGAAACACTTTTGCCCATCTGCTGGGCAATTTCCTCGTGTTTAAAACCTTCCATGTGATACAGCCAAAGCACTGAGCGCGTAACATCAGGCAGTTTTTGCATAGCTGCAAGCATTTGACTGGTTTCAGCGGCTTGTGGCGGCAATATGCTTTGGCTATCGGCAATATCTAATTCATACACATCTTCATCGCCAAATGTTTTTGCCGTTTTGCGTAAACGCATCAGTGCTTCATTAACGGCAATCTGCCTAAGCCAGCCCCAAAACGGCGATTGGCCTTTGAATTCAGCGATTTTAGTCATCACTTTAATCATGCTGTCCTGCAATACTTCCTGTGCTTCTGACGGTTGGCCGCAAAGCCGGAGCCCGAGCGTATAAATCGGCCGTTCAAACCAGCGATAAATTTGCTCAAAGGCTTTGCTATCCCCGCGTTTGGCGCGTTGAATCAAGCTGTCTGGCACATCAATAGCGAAATGGGATGAATGGCTCATTGTCTATTAGATGCCGTAAATGCAGAAAGGGTCGCAGAAGTTTTGAATAGCCCTATAATGACAGCACATCTAATCTGAGGTTGGCCATGAGCAATATCATTATTCTTGCGCTTTTATTCTTTGTCGTTGTAGTGATGTTTAAAATGGTGCGCATGGTGCCGCAGGGCTTCCAGTGGACAGTTGAACGTTTCGGCAAATACACCAGAACACTGTCGCCAGGTCTACATTTCCTGATTCCGATTATGTACGACGTTGGTCGTAAAGTGAATATGATGGAGCAGGTGCTAGAAATCCCATCGCAGGATGTGATTACCAAAGATAATGCCGTGGTCAAAGTTGATGGCGTGGTGTTCTTTCAGGTACTTGACGCCGCTAAAGCCGCGTATGAAGTGTCCGATTTGCAGCAAGCGACCATCGCCTTGGTAATGACCAACATCCGCACCGCCATCGGCTCGATGGACCTCGATGAATCACTGTCTAAACGTGATGAAATTAATGCCAAGCTGCTTAACGTTGTTGATATTGCCACCCATCCCTGGGGCATCAAAGTCAATCGTATTGAGCTGAAGGATATTCAGCCGCCGCGTGACTTGATTGATTCGATGGCGCGCCAAATGAAAGCCGAGCGCGAAAAGCGCGCCAATATTTTAGAGGCGGAAGGTTTTCGTCAGGCTGAGATTCTGCGCGCCGAAGGTGAGAAGCAGGGCGCGATCTTACAAGCCGAAGGAAAAAAAGAAGCCGCATTTCGCGAAGCTGAAGCACGTGAGCGTTTAGCTGAAGCGGAAGCCAAAGCTACGCAAATGGTGTCCAACGCGATTTCTAATGGCGATGTACAGGCCATTAATTACTTTATCGCACAGAAATACGTTGAAGCATTGGGCAAATTCGCCGATTCGCCAAACCAAAAGCTGATGATTCTGCCAACCGAAGTGACCGGCGTGATGGGCTCGATTGCAGGTATTGCCGAATTGGCCAAAGCCAGCTTGGAAAAAACTCAGAATACCAGTGCGGACAAAGCGAAATGAATAACGCCAGTATCTTTTGGGCATGCTTAGCACTGGTACTGATTGGCTTAGAGACCTTAGCGCCGGGTATTTTGCTTTTATGGCTCGGCTTTGCAGCAGCGGGCGTATTCGTCTTAAGCATTTTGGGTTTACCCATGTCGTTACTAGCGCAAACGATTGCCTTTGTGGTACTGTCGTTTATTTCGGTGGGCGTGTACTTAAAATATTTCCGCACGGCCGGCGATAAAAGCGATCAACCACTACTAAATAACAAGCAAGATCAGCTGGTAGGTTTAGTGCTGAACTTAGAAACCGCCATTATCAACGGGCAAGGCAGAGTCAAAATTGGCGATGCCTTTTGGCAGGTACAAGGGCCAGATAGCACGAAAGATTCCTTGGTTCGTATTGTGTCGGTGGATTCTGGGCTGCTGCGCGTATTGCCCGCTGAATGATTTAGGCTTTATGCGATAATAAACGCTTTCCAACGCACTCGAGATAAGCATGATTCAGAAAACCATTTATAACCAAAGCCACCGCGATTTAGGCGCCAAAATGGTTGATTTCGGCGGTTGGGATATGCCGATTCACTACGGTTCGCAGATTGAAGAACATCATGCGGTTCGCCAAGATGCTGGTATGTTTGATGTCTCGCACATGACGGTGATTGATGTGCATGGCGATGGCGCGCGCGCCTATCTTCGCAAACTCATCGCCAATTCGGTGGAGAAGTTGAAAGTGTCTGGCAAGGCACTGTATTCCTGCATGCTAAACGAACAAGCCGGCGTGATTGATGACTTGATTGTGTATTACCTTAACGACAGTTTTTATCGGGTGGTGGTGAATGCCTCCACGCGCGACAAAGATATTGCTTGGATGACAGCGCAGGCTGAAGGCTTTTCGGTTGTATTGCACGAACGAGCCGATTTGGCCATGGTAGCGGTGCAAGGCCCAAATGCGCGCGCCAAGGTTTTGTCATTACTAAGCCTTGAAGCGGCCGAGCGTGCGCAAGCATTAACTAAATTTATGGCTTGCGATGCCGATGGCTTATTTGTAGCCCGCACCGGCTATACCGGCGAAGACGGCTTTGAAATTATGGTACCTGAATCACAAGCTATTGAATTTTGGAATCGATTACTCGGTGTAGGTGTGCGCGCTTGTGGTTTGGGCGCGCGCGATACCTTGCGTCTTGAAGCGGGCATGGCGTTGTATGGACAAGACATGGATGAAACCGTGAGCCCTTATGAAGCTGGCTTGGCTTGGACAGTTGCGCTTGATGAAGGCCGCGATTTTATTGGCCGCTCGGTATTGGAGCAGCAACTCGCCGATGGTTCTGCACGCCAGATGATTGGCTTGGTGATGGATGAAAAAGGTGTGCTACGTCATGGCCAAAGCGTGTTTGCACAATCCGGCCAAGGCGAAATTTTGTCGGGCACTTTCTCGCCTAGCTTATCCAAAGCGATTGCCTTAGCGCGTGTGCCGGCCGGAGAGCTAGGGTCTGTTGATGTTGATATTCGCGGCAAGCGCCATGTGGTTCGTGTGGTGAAGTATCCGTTTGTCCGTGATGGCAAGCCGCAAGCTGGCGTGTAAAATAGTCCTTAACGGCTAGACGTGTTCAGAGTAAACTAGCTTCATCCTTTAATCCCTAACTGAGAGAATGTTATGAGCGAAATCCCAGGCGATTTGAAATTTCTGAAATCCCATGAATGGGCCCGCATTGAAGATAGCGGCCATGTAACTGTCGGAATTTCCGAGCATGCGCAATCTTTGTTGGGCGATTTAGTCTATGTAGAACTGCCCGTTGTTGGCGACACAGTTACGCTGGGCAATGCAGCAGCAGTTGTTGAATCTGTCAAAGCGGCATCTGATGTATACAGCCCAGTTACCGGCACTATTGTTTTAGTAAACGATGCTTTGAGCGATAAGCCAGAAACCATCAATGAAGATGCCTATGGCGAAGGCTGGCTATTCACGGTTGCCGTTGATGATCTTGACCAGCTTAACGAGCTGTTGTCGCCGGATGATTATGCCGCATTGATTGAAGATGACAGCCACTAATTTATGCTGCATTAAAGGCATTAAAAGATTGTAAAATAATAGCCCGCAGAATCTTGCGGGCTATTTTTTTGACTAAAAGCAGTTGTTTTTTTTGCGCATTTTTCGCATTTCAAGGCTTTTTTTAATTTTTTTATAAAAATAATACTTAAAGTAAATTCTTAACATGGCATGCCGTTTAGCAATTAAATACAATCATTTTTAAATTGTATATTTTATTTTTATTTTATACTCGCAGGTGGAAAGCCTTTGTTTTAAAGGCTTACAAAGAATTGCTATAAATAAATATTTCAACTTCCAATATAAATACGAATTACCGAAGCTTACAGTCGCTGGTCACCGTAGAAAAAAAGTGATTTTTATTTCATAAAAGTGTTGACAAGATAAAATCACTTATTTAGCTTTCACATTGTGACCAAAACATATTTGAGACGAGTGAATAAATTTTTCAACACAACCCAAACACGCAATATCGATTGTTTAACGGCAATTGGAAAATCAACTTCCCCAAAAAAATCTGTTTCAAAACGAAATGTTTTATCTATTGCTTGTTGCGCCCGAGACTTGATAGTTTCGGGCGTTGTCTTTTTCGCCGGATATTTCCCGGCAAGAAATCTGTCTGGCTCGGGGTTACCGGCTGGCAGTTTGCTGTGCGAAACGCATAGTAATTTTTCACTGGGCTTTTAGTTTATTGATTTTAATGTTTTATCGCCAACTGACGAGGAGTTGACCATGGCTACTAAAAAAGCTGCTGTAAAGAAAGTTGTAAAGAAAGCTGTTGCAAAGAAACCTGCTGCAAAGAAAGCTGTTAAAAAAGTAGTAAAAAAAGCCGCTGCTAAAAAGCCAGCTGCTAAGAAAGCTGCTAAAAAAGCCGTTGCTAAAAAACCAGCTGCTAAGAAAGCTGTAAAAAAAGCCGCTGCTAAAAAGCCAGCTGCCAAAAAAGCTGCAAAAAAAGTTGTTAAGAAAGCTGCTGCTAAAAAGCCTGCTGCAAAAAAAGTAGCAGCTAAAAAGCCAGCTGCTAAAAAAGCCGCTGCTAAAAAAAAAGTAGTTAAAAAGAAAGCTGCACCAGCGGCTCCGGCCGCTCCAGCAGCGCCAGCAATGTAATTAGTTGTTCCGATTACTGTAAACCATCCCCTCTTAATACTGCCCAGGTTAAGAGGGGACTTTTATCAAGCGCTCAGCGCTTTTTTTATGGCTTTAATCTTGATCAGTCTGGGTTGTTGCATCAAGGTTGTCATTCAGAGCAAGCCAATCTTTGCCGGATATCCCTAAGGCACGATCCATCCAAGTGGCCAGAAAAGTCGCTGGCGCGGTGCGGTCGTTATTCCATAAAACCACTATTCCAACATCCTGCTCAGGCAAAAAGGCGATTAAGCCGCCATAGCCACGAACAGCTCCTGCGTGAAATAGCATTTTTTGGCCACGGTAAGTAAACACACGCCAACCTAAAGCATAGGCCGCGTGATCAAGTCGTTCGCGCCTCCAGCCGGCTCTGATTTCGCTGGGTGTATTAACCAGTGGCGTTTGAATTTTGCCCAGCAGCGCTGGCGAAAGTACATCTGGCCGGTGCCCAAGTTGTGCATTCAGCCACAATGCCATGTCTTGTATGCTGGCATTAACGCCCGCTGCTGGCGGCACGTGGTAATAGTTCTCGTTGGGGATAATAGCTTTCCATGAGTTGTTTGTAAACACATGAGGTTTCGCCCAGTTCTCATTTGCCATTAAGGCATCACGGCCATAGGTTGCATTTTTCATGCCTAATGGAATGAATATTTTCTTTTCTACTTGATGGCTATAAAAATCACCGGTTACGGCAAATACCATATCGCCAATCAGACTATATGCAATGTTTTGGTAGCCATAACATTCGCCTGGTGCGCAGGCCAGTGGCGCATTCGACAATCGTTCGGCCAGCACAGGATACGGTACGCTGCTTTCAAGATCGCGGTCGTAGGTGTTTTTGCCTAAGCCAACCTGATGGCTCAGAATGTCGCTAACCGTCAGTCGTTGCGAGGCTTGGTAATCTTTTAGCTTAAAGGCCGGTAATTGCATTGAAACGGGGGTGTCCCAGTCCAGTGCTTTTTCTTCAACCAATATTCCCGTCAGAGTAGATGCAAAGGCTTTAGATAATGAAGCAATCCGAAAAGCGGTATCTGGGCGAATGGCTTGCGGTTTGCTGGTTGAGGTGACGCCATAGCCGCGTGCTGATAGTATTCGGCCATTTTGAACTAAGGCCATCGCCATGCCGGGAATTTTCTTCTGCTGAACAAATCGTTCGGCCAGCAATTCCATGTTTTTGGCATCAATGCGCAGATCACGTACCGGGCGTTTGGCAACAACGACATGTATAGGCGCTTGTGTGCTAGCTCCGGTGTTAATCGGCCTGGTGTTCTGGCTTAAGGCATTCGACAGCCCAGCGGTGGCCAGTAATACACTACAGGCAACGAAAATGCTCTTAAAGTTGGCGCGGTTGGGCATCATGTTGGGTTCATCTGAAATAGAGTTCTAGTTTAGCCTGTGCATGGTTAGCGCTCAATGAACAATGAACTAAACCTGCCTGTCACGGTACAATAGCAGGATGTTAGCCAGCCATTCCCTTGCCGAACAGTTTTTGATTGCCATGCCTACCCTACAGGACAGCATTTTTGCGCGCACTGTTTCACTGATTTGCCAGCACGACGATCATGGTGCGATGGGTTTGGTGGTCAATCAAGACTCAGAATACACGCTCGGCGAATTGTTCGATCAGCTCGATTTGATCTGTGAAAACTCTGCGATGCGCGGGCTACCCGTGCTTTGTGGCGGCCCTGTACAGTCGGAGCGTGGCTTTATCTTGCACCAAGATGGCCGAGCATGGGATTCTAGCCTGCATTTATCAAATGGCTTAACGGTATCCACCTCGCGCGATATTTTGCAAGCCTTGGCTGCAGGCAATGGTCCGGATCAATTTTTAGTGCTGCTGGGTTATTCGGGCTGGTCTGCCGGGCAGCTTGAGCAGGAAATAGCGGAAAACTCTTGGCTAAATGCGCCAGTTGCGCAGGATATACTCTTCAAACTGCCGGTTGAACAGCGCTGGCAAGCTGCCGCACATCAGCTTGGTATCGATTTAAGCTTGATGTCTAGCCAAGCGGGGCATGCCTAATGGCTTGGCAGGATGAGTCCGTAATTACCGTTTTGTGTTTTGATGTCGGTGCTAAGCGCACGGGCGTGGCGGTCGGTAATAGTTTGTCGGGTACTGCTCGGCCAGTGGGGATTTTGGATGTGTTTGAGGCAGGACCGAATTGGCCAGCTTTAGATACGTGGATGCGAGATTGGTCGCCGAATGTTTTGGTGGTTGGCAATCCATTAACGCAAGATGGCCAAAGCCAACCAGCACGCGACAAAGCCATGGCATTTGCCCAGCAGTTGTTTAAGCACTACAGCAAACCGATTAGCCTGATGGACGAACGCAATAGCTCGATTGAAGCTGCGCAACGTTTTGCAGAAAGTCGTGCGCGTGGCGAAGTAAAGCGCCATCAAGCCGATCAGCTGGATGCCTGGGCAGCTGTGATTATTTTAGAACGCTGGTTTTTGCAGCCGCATAACCGAACCGAATGGAACGAAAATTTATGAATCTACATCATCTGCTGAGCATTGCTGATTTAAGCGCCGCGCAGCTGGCAAGCTTACTTGAGCAATCACAAGTACTCCGGGATAGCGCCTTAACCGGCACACAGCATCGTCATGTTCTGGCCGGTAAAACTGTGTGTACGCTGTTTTTTGAACCATCCACACGCACGCGCAGCTCGTTTCAACTGGCCGCAACGCGTTTGGGCGCCGATGTGCTGAATTTTGATGCGCAATACTCCAGTGGCAAAAAGGGCGAAAGCGCAATTGATACCATGCGCAATTTGGAAGCCATGGGCGTGGATTGTTTTGTAGTGCGCACAGGCATAGATGGCGAGTTGCAGGCTTTAGCGAATGCGGCAAAAACAACAACGCATTTCATCAACGCAGGCGATGGCCGAAGCAATCATCCAACACAGGCCTTGCTCGATATGTTGAGCATCCGTCAGCATAAAGGCAATGATTTTTCAGCGCTTAAAACGCTGATAGTCGGCGATATCTTGCATTCGCGTGTGGCACGTTCTGATTTGCAAGCTCTGCAGTTGCTGGGCATGGGCGAGGTTCGCGTTTGTGGTCCAGATGCGTTACTGCCTTCAGATGGCACGCTAAGCGAGTGTAAGCGCTTCGTTGATTTGCACGAGGCAATGCAAGGCGTTGATGTGATCATGATGCTACGCCTGCAGCACGAGCGTATGAGCGAGGGTTTGGTTACCTCGCTGGAAAGTTATAGTGCCGAATACGGATTAAATGCACAAGGTTTGGCTTTAGCAAAACTTGAAGCCATTGTGATGCATCCAGGCCCGATGAATCGCGGTGTTGAAATAAGCAGCGCTGTGGCCGATGGTCCGCAGTCAGTGATTCTTGAACAAGTCAGCAACGGTGTGGCCGTGCGTATGGCAGTATTACAGGCGGTATTTGGCCAATGATTGCTTTCCGTAATTTTGCATTGCGCCGAGGCGAGCATTTGCTGCTCTCGAATATTGATTTAACTTTGCATGCTGGAACGCGTGTGGGTGTGGTGGGTCGTAATGGCTGCGGTAAAACCAGTTTATTTGCAGCGGTGCTAGGCGAAGTTGAGCCTGATAAAGGCGATATTGATATGCCGAGTCGCTTGCGCATTGCCAGCGTAGCGCAGGAAACGCCTTCCTTGCCTGATGCCGCGATAGATTTTGTGCTGAGTGGAGATCAGTTGGTGTATGACGTTATTCGTGCCGAAGCGGCCGCTATGGACGCCGAAGATTATGATGCGGTCGCCGAAGCACATCAGCGCTTAGATGAATTAAATGGCTATGATGCGCCAGCACGAGCCGGCAAATTATTGCATGGCTTAGGTTTCTCTGCCGAAAGTCAAATGCGACCTGTCTCGGATTTTTCCGGTGGCTGGCGTGTGCGTTTAAATTTAGCCAAAGCTTTAATGCAACCATCAGACTTATTGTTACTTGATGAGCCAACCAACCATTTGGATTTAGACGCGGTGCTTTGGTTAGAACAATGGCTGTTGCGCTACCCTGGCACCATTATGTTGATTTCGCATGACCGTGAATTCCTTGACGGTGTTTGCACGCACACCCTGCATTTGAACGAAGGCAAAGCCAAGCTCTACACCGGCGATTACACCAGCTTCGAGCGACAACGCTCCGAGCATTTACGCTTACAACAAATCAGTTTTGAGAAAGAACAGGCTGAACGCGAGCATTTGCAAAAGTTTATTGATCGCTTCAAAGCCACCGCCAGTAAAGCGAAACAGGCGCAGTCGCGGGTGAAGCGTTTGGCCAAAATGGCCGGCACCGAAGCCGTGCGCGCTGAGCGTGCCATGCATATTCAATTTGGCCAGCCGGCTAAACTGCCACATTCGCTGATTCGTTTAAACGATGCCGATTGTGGTTATGGCAATCTAAAAATTTTACAGCAAGTCGGCTTTGGATTAGAAGCTGGCGATCGCGTGGGACTACTTGGCCCGAATGGCGCCGGCAAATCGACCTTGGTGAAATCCTTGGTGGGTGAAATCCCTTTACTTGTTGGTGAACGTGTGGCGCATCCAGATTTGCGCATCGGCTATTTCGCACAGCATACGGTGGAAAGTTTAACCGCCGGGCAAAGCCCAATCTGGCATCTGAAAGAAATTGCACCGGACGTAGGCGAGCAGACCTTGCGTAATTTTCTGGGCCAATGGTATTTCGTTGGCGATCGCGCATTTGAATCGGTGGATGGTTTTTCCGGCGGCGAACGTGCGCGTTTGGCTTTGGCTTTAATTGCCTACCAGCAGCCGAATGTATTGTTGCTCGATGAACCAACCAACCATTTAGACATCGACATGCGAGAAGCGCTAGCTGAAGCGCTGAGTGATTTTGAAGGCGCGATTGTACTGGTTTCACACGACCGGCATTTAATCGGTTTAGTCAGTGAAACGTATTGGCGCGTGGCTGATGGCAATGTTGATCCGTTCAATGGTGATTTGGACGAATACGCTATTTGGTTGAAGGCGCGCGGCAATAAAATCGACCAAGCCTCAAGCAAGGCGCGGCAGGAGGCGGCAAAACCAAAAGCACAACCGAAATCCACAGCTGAATTGGGCAAACTGCAAAAGCAGGTCGATAAACTTGAAAAACAGATGGCTGATATCGATTCACAGCTGGCGCATATTCAAGAGGAAATGGCCAAGCCGGAGTTATATCAATCCGATGGTGGCGCGGTGCTTTTGCAACTGGGCCAACAACAACACAAGCTGGAAGCTCAGCGCACTAAAGCAGAAAGTGAATGGCTGGAAGCGTATCAGGCGCTTGAAGCAAGCTGATTTAAACCCCATGTGTATAATAACTTCCCGATTTGATTGATTCAGAATATCTATGCCTATTTATGATTTCGCCTGTTCGGCTTGTGGCCATAGCTTTGAACGCTTGCAAAAAATGTCAGATGCCGACCCAACGATTTGCCCAGCATGTGGCAAAGAAACGGTATTAAAGCAGCTGACTGCGCCAAGCTTTCGTTTAGCGGGCTCTGGCTGGTATGAAACTGATTTCAAGAAAGACGGCGACAAAAAGAAAAATTTGGCTGATAGCAAAGTTAACGCGGATAAACCCGCTACTGAAAAACCTGCATCGCCTGCAGCAACAACACCTGCATCAAAAGCAGAATAAAAAAATCCCAGCCGAAGCTGGGATTTCACTTAAGTGATTCAGGGTTACCGAACGCCAAAGCGTGCACTGCAATTGTTGGCAACCCACAGGCCGCGGTTGTTATCAAAACCCCAATCGTAACGCTCTGTGCATCGGCCTGAAATGCGTTCAATCAATCGCGGTGTGCCGCGATTACGATCCCAAGCGCAGGTTCTGTATTGGCCGCTAAAACTTGAACAAGTTACGCTATAGCCGCCTTGATTGCCCCAGTTTCCGTTGTTATTGCCACCACGGTACTGGAATTCTGCACGACAACCATTATTGACCCAAATGACATTATTATTTTGCCCCCATGTCCTGCCTTCAACACAACTTGTTTTTGACAATTGACGGGTTAAGTTTACCAAGCCATTATTTTGTTTGCGGCATTCTCTATAGCGGCCGTCTTTGCTTTCGCAGCGAATCGTTTGGCCATTAGAATTGCCATTATTCCAGTCATTGCCAGAGTCTAAAAAGCGGCCTCGGCAACCATTGTTAACCCAAACAATATTTTGGCGTGCGCCCCAGTTTTGTCCTTCAACACAGCGAGCTTTGGATATATTCTCTACAAGCCGGGCACGGCCCTGAAACGGTGTACGGCACTCTTGGTAGCGACCGTCTTTGCTGGAGCAGATAACGCTAGTTTGATTCCAGTTACCTCCGGTAGGTGGCCGCCAGTTTTCATTATTACCGCTACTACCACGCAAGGATGTAGCGATGTCAGAATTAATTTTGCTAAAAGTCCATCGTGAGTGTTTGATTTGGTCTAAATAGAAATCCAGTTGGTCGTCAGGAATCTGCCGCCCGCGAGACTGCTCGCGATATTCATTTTCAATAACATGGATTTGGTCGTTTACCGACATCTGCCAGATGTTTTCAGGCGCATAGGCGCGCTCATTGGCTTGCGCGAAGCTTGCTGAAGGGCTTGCAATAGCGATAAAGGCAAGAAAAAGTGCGATAGATAGTCTAATCATTACAAATGCTCCATATATTTAAATAAATGCCCAGTGCGTAAAAGAACAAATTCACTGTACTCCATGCATTATGAATAGAAAAGTAATACGACCTCAGCCAGAATTTCTTAAGCCAGCGGCAATGCCGTTTATGGAGAGATGAATGCCGCGCACGGTCAGTTCATCGGTTGCGCCTTCCCGAAAACGTTTAAGTAACTCAATCTGCACATGATTAAGTGGATCGAGATAGGGGAAACGGTGCTGAATTGAGCGTTTCAACAAGGCATTATTGTCTAGTAGCGCGGTTTGGCTGGTAATCGATAAAACCTGTTGCAGAGTTTTATGCGACTCAACTCGAATGTGTGAAAAAATCTGTTCAGCTAGTTGCGCATCGGGCACAAGCTCTGCATAGCGCGAGGCAATAGCCAAATCGCTTTTGGCCAGCACCATCATCATATTCGACAACATACTGGCGAAAAACGGCCAGTCACGATACATCTGTTGCAATTGCGGCAAACCGTTTGGATGCTGTTCGAGATACTTTTCAATAGCTGAGCCGAAACCAAACCAACCCGGTAACATTGCGCGGCATTGCGCCCAAGAAAATACCCAAGGTATGGCGCGTAAGTCTTCAATCGCGGTTGATTTTTTACGTGAAGCTGGCCGCGAACCAATATTGAGATTAGCTATTTCTGCAATCACAGTCGATGACCAGAAGTAGCGTTCAAAACCCTCGGTTTCATACACCAAACCACGATAGGTTTGAAAAGCCTGTTCGGATAAAGCATCCATAATCGACAAGTAAGCAATATCTGGCGCGGCATGTTGCTTGGCAAGCAGTGTCGCTTCGAAGGTAGCGGCTGCCAACACCTCTAAGTTACGACGGCCAACATCGGGGTTGCTGTACTTTGAAGCAATCACCTCGCCTTGCTCAGTTAAACGAATTTGACCTTGAACAGCGCCTCCGGGCTGCGCCAAGATGGCCTGATAACTTGGCCCGCCACCGCGACCAACCGAACCACCACGACCATGAAACAAACGTAATCGCACACGATGTTGTTTGAAAACCTCCACTAGCTGGATTTCGGCTTTATACAGCTCCCAGCCTGAGGTTAAAAATCCGCCGTCTTTGTTGGAGTCAGAATAGCCAAGCATTACCTCTTGTGTGCCGTCACGGGAATCGAGTAAGTTTCGGTAAAATGGCAAACACAAAAGCGTGTCCATGGTGCCCGATGCCGCTTGCAAATCGGCGATAGTTTCGAATAAGGGCGCAATATTTACACTGAGTTGATTGTGGCTAACTGATAGCAGGCCGTTTTCTTTCAGCAGCAAAGCCAACTCCAACAAATCAGATACGCCATCTGTTTTTGAAATAATGATATTTTCTATGCATTGTTCGCCATAGATTTGCTTGGCCTGTAAAACCTGCTGAAAAATAGCCAGCTCATCACGGGTTTCTTCGCTGTACTGAATGTGTGTTGAGTACAATGCTCTTGGTTGGCTGATTTCTTCAACCAGCAGTTGAATTTTCTGTGCTTCTGGCAAGGAACAATACGCGGTTCCGGGCCGTGCTTTTTCCAACAACTCAGCCACTGTGCGTTGGTGTACATCGGAGTTCTGGCGCAAATCCAAAGACGCGAGATGAAAGCCAAAAATTTGCACCGCATAGCGTAATTTTTTTAATCGGCCATTGGCAAGTAGCGTAGATCCATGGCCTTGCAATGATGCATCAATAACGTCTAAATCAGTGGATAAATCGGCAGCTTGTTGGTAGGTGTTAGCAGCATTTTGTAAATTAGCTAAGCCCAGCTTCGCTTCACTAAGAATACTGGAGGTATTTAGCAGTTTGGTATAGATAGCTGCCAATGCCAAACGATATGGCTCATCACTATGGTGAGCGGAATCATCAGGCGAATGCGCGGCTAAATCTAGCAGTGCTTGGCTTGGCATAACCAGTAGCTGCGAAAGCGATAATTCGTCTTTCAGTGATTTTAATTCGGCGAGGTAAAAATCTAAGGCAACGCGCGATTGCATGGTAAGTGTAGCTTGCAATATCTCGGCAGTAACAAATGGATTGCCGTCACGGTCGCCGCCAATCCACGAATCAATTCTGAAAAATGGCGCGATCAGTTCCTTGTTAGGCAGCTCATCCGAATTCAGCAGATTTTCCAATGCTATATATAATTTTGGCAACTGTTGCAAAAAAGTGTGGCGGTAAAACGATAAGCCATTTTCCACCTCATCAAGCACAGAAAGTTTGCTAGGCCTAAGCATGCGCGTTTGCCATAAGCTGAGTATGGCAATCTTCAGCGCATCTTGATTTTCAGTCAGTTCATCGGGAGTGAGATGCTGGCGCTCGCGCTGCTCTAATAAATCAGCAATGGCGCGCTGGCAGTTTAAAATACTTTTACGCGACACTTCAGTTGGGTGCGCGGTGAGCACTGGGCGAATATGCGCGTTAGTAAAGAAGTCGGCAATATCTGACGCCGATATACCGGCCAATTGTGCTTTTTGTAGGGCAAATGCCATATTGCCTTCGTGCTGAATGGAGCCGGCCAAGGCGTGGCTGCGCGAACGACGGATATGGTGCTGGTCTTCGGCAATGTTGGAAAGATGCGAGAAATAACTGAATGCGCGCACCACATGGCGGGTTTGTTCTGGGCTTAGGTTGTTTAACAGTTGCTCAAGATCTTGCTTGGCCTGCAAGTCATCGTAACGACGGAATTGGATAGAGGTCTGTCTGATTTTTTCAATAATATTGAAAATCTCTACACCTTCCTGCTCACGAATGGTATCGCCTAAAATTCGGCCAAGCAGGCGAATGTCGTTTTTCAGCGGCTCGTCTTTGGAAAGGTCAGTGGAGATGGATTCTGCCATGGCGTGAAAAACCTGTTGAAGGTTGAAAAATAAGCCTAGCACGGAAGATTCAGCAAGATAAAGCCATGCCCAGCATTTTTTCTTATGTTCAGTATGAGTAAATCCTATTGTAGGAGGACACTCTGGGTCCGATGCTTTTTCCAAAATCCTCAAAAAGTATCTATCTCTTGCCCCAAACCAAGCAATTTGCGGCGCAGTCCTTTAAAATAGGCGGCTCAAATACGTTCAAACTCTCTAGGCAACCCTATGCGCAGCCATTTTTGCGGTCTTATCAACGAATCCATGCTCGATCAACGCGTTACTTTATGCGGCTGGGTGGATGTTTCGCGCAATTTAGGCGGCGTGTGCTTCATTGACCTACGCGACCACGAGGGTATTGTGCAAGTAGTGGCCGAGCCGGATAATCCGGCCTTTGCCGATGCCGAGAAAGTGGGTTACGAGTATTGCCTGAAAATCACCGGCACCGTGCGCGCCCGCCACAGCGTGAATGCAAAAATTGCCACTGGCGCGGTTGAAGTGCTGGCCGAATCGATAGAAATCCTCAATGCCTCGGCATCGCTGCCGTTTTATAACCACGAAAACCCCGGTGAAGACATCCGCCTGCGCTACCGCTATTTGGATTTGCGCCGCCCGGAAATGCAGAAAACCATGCGTAAACGCACCGCGTTGGTTCGCGCGCTGCGAAGCTATTTGGATGAAGCGGGCTTTCAGGATATTGAAACTCCGATCTTGACCAAAGCCACGCCGGAAGGCGCCCGCGATTATTTAGTGCCGAGCCGTGTGCATGCCGGGCAGTTTTTTGCGTTGCCGCAGTCGCCGCAATTATTCAAGCAATTGTTGATGATGGCCGGTATGGATCGCTATTATCAAATTGCGCGCTGCTTTCGCGATGAGGATTTGCGCGCCGACCGCCAACCGGAATTCACCCAGCTCGACATGGAATTTGCTTTTGTGACTGAGCAGGATATTCAAGATTTTGTTGAAGAGATGATTCGCAAAGTATTTTTGGATGTACAGGGCGTTGAGTTGGCTAAGCCATTCCCGCGCATGACCTACGCTGAAACTATGCGCCGCTATGGTTCTGATAAGCCGGATTTACGCATCAGCCTTGAATTGGTCGATATTGCCGAAACGGTTAAAAATAGTGAATTTAAAGTATTTACCGATTGGGCCAACCATGAAGATGGCCGCGTGGCGGCTTTACGGGTGCCGAGCGGTGCTTCGCTTTCACGCAAGCAGATTGATGATTATGCGCAATATGTCTCAAGATACGGGGCGAAAGGGCTAGCTTGGATTAAGTTTGTGGGCGGTGCTGCAGAAGGTGCAATTTCTTCACCAATTTTCAAATTCCTTGGTTTAGAAGTAACTGAAGCCATCGAAAAAGCCACAGGATGCATCCCGGGAGATTTGCTGTTTATTGGTGCTGGAACAAATAAAACCGTGTGCGATTTTATGGGCGCATTGCGCTTGAAAGTGGCTAAAGATTTGAATTTAGTGGCCGATGTGTGGGCACCGATGTGGGTCACCGATTTCCCGATGTTTGAATGGGATGAAGACGGCCAACGCTATGCCGCCTTGCATCACCCATTCACGGCGCCAAAAGTGGATGATGTGGATGATCTGCTTGCCAATGCCAAAACTGCGGTCAGCCGCGGCTACGACATGGTCCTAAATGGCAATGAAATCGGCGGCGGCTCGGTGCGTATTCACCGAAGCCAGATGCAAAGTACGGTATTCGATTTGCTCGGCATTTCCAAAGACGAAGCGAAGGCCAAGTTCGGCTTCTTGCTAGAAGCTCTGCAATACGGCGCGCCACCGCATGGCGGCATTGCCTTTGGTATTGATCGTATTGCCGCTTTGATGGCTGGCACAGAATCCATTCGTGATGTGATTGCGTTCCCGAAAACCGCCTCCGCGCAATGTTTGCTGACCAGTGCGCCATCGCTAATTCCTGATGTGCAGCTGGCCGAATTGCACGTGAAAGTTCGCGAACCGAAATAGTAGCGATGATAACGCGCGTATTGTTGGTGCATGGATTATGGATGCATGCGCCAGTTTTGTACTATTGGAAGAAAGAACTTAGCAAGGTCGGATTTGCTGTGGAATATTTCTCCTATCGATCCATGCTGCACGCACCAGAAAAGTCATTCGCACGTTTGCGCGAGCTATCCTTAGCGCAGCCTGATACGCATATTGTGGCGCACAGTTTAGGCGGTTTAATTGCGGTGAAGGCACTGGCTTCAGCCGAATTTAAAGGCCAAATTATTTGTGTTGGTACGCCACTGGCTGGCAGCCAAGTGGTCCGCCATTACGCCAGCTCGCCGCTCGCTGCTCTGGCTGGGCGCAGTGCTGCATTGTTGTGTGCGGGCTTAAATCAAATTCCCGATGGCTTGCAGGTTTCGGTTATTGCTGGCATCAATCCGAAGGGGCTAGGTCGTGTTTTTCACCGCTTTTCCGAACCAAATGATGGCACTGTAGCGCTATCAGAAACACAGATTCCTGGCTTGGCACAGCACCTCACTGTGCACGCTAGTCATAGTGGCCAGTTGTTTTCAAAAGAAGTCGTCAATAAAGCCATAGAACTACTCGCCAACGCGCCCAAGGCACAGCATAAAAGCCTATAATTAAGCCAGTCCGTTTATCGTTGAGTATGGGTTATGGGTCGTTTAATGAAAATTGCTGGACGCAAAGGCGCACAAGACGCCAAGCGCGGCAAATTTTTTACCAAATTAGTTCGGGAAATCAGCGTTGCAGCTCGCCAAGGCGGCAGCGACCCAAAAGCCAACCCGCGTCTTCGTTTGGCGGTTGATAAAGCATTAGCTGCTAATATGGCTAAAGATGCCATTGAACGCGCGGTTAAAAAAGCCAGCGGCGAGCTTGAAGGAGTCAACTACGAAGAGCTTCGTTATGAAGGCTATGCGCCAGGCGGGATTGCGGTGATTGTGGATTGCCTTACAGAAAACAAAGTGCGTACTGTGGGTGAAGTTCGGCATGCGTTTAACAAATTTGGCGGCAATTTAGGCACCGATGGTTCAGTTGCCTTTATGTTTAAAAAATGCGGTGTAATCAGTTTTTCTGCCGGCTCAAATGAAGACGCCATTACCGATGCTGCAATTGAAGCGGGCGCTGATGATGTGGTGGTGTACCCAGAAGACGGCGCAATTGATGTGATTACTTCCCCCGATATTTTCGAAGGGGTTAAAAATACCATGATCAAAGCCGGGCTTCAGCCCGAAGATGCCGAAGTAACAATGCGCGCCGATATTGATGTAAAAATTAGCGGTGATACGGCCGAGTTGGTGATCAAGATGCTCGACATGTTGGAAGATCTTGATGATGTGCAAAACGTGTATTCCAACGCCGAACTCGATCAATCCGTGTGAGCACTCGTATTCTTGGAATCGATCCAGGTTCGCAACGCACTGGAGTAGGTATTATTGATGTTGACTCGATTGGACGAGTGAGCCATGTGCATCACCAGCCGATTAATTTATTGGTTGCTGAAGATTTCCCGAAGCGCCTGAAAGTGTTATTGGATGCGCTCGATGAAATCATTAGTACTTATCAGCCACAGGAAGTGGCCATCGAGAAAATCTTTATGGCGCGCAACCCTGATTCTGCCTTGAAGCTTGGCCAAGCGCGCGGCGCGGCTATGTGCGCGGTGGTGTTACGCGATTTGCCAATCCACGAGTATGCCGCCAAAGAGATCAAATTGGCGGTAGTTGGCAAAGGCGGCGCCGATAAACAACAAGTCCAGTATATGATGGGGCTTATGCTCAATATTCCCGGAAAAATCCAGCCCGATGCGGCTGATGCTTTAGCAGTCGCCGTCACCCATGCACATGTGCGCGCAACCGCGCAACGCATCGGTATTTCTGCGCGGCAAGTTTGGAGTCGAAAATGATTGGTCGGCTTCGTGGTATTTTGCTCAGCAAACACGCACCCTGGATTATGCTTGAAGTGGGCGGTGTGGGCTATGAAGTGGAAGTGCCGATGTCGACCTATTACGATTTGCCAGCAGTGGGCGAAACACTGATTCTCTGTACCCATTATGCAGTGCGTGAAGATGCAGTGGCCTTGTATGGTTTCTTCACCGAGGCTGAGCGGAGGCTATTCCGCGATGTTCAGAAAGTATCGGGAATTGGCGCTAAAATTGCATTGGCTGTTTTATCCGGCTCAAGCGTGAATGAATTTGCGCGAATGCTGCAAGCCGGCGATATTGCCGCATTAACTAAAATTCCGGGCATTGGCAAAAAAACCGCCGAACGGATGTTGGTTGAATTGCGCGAGCGTAGTGCCGATATGATTTCGCCATTGGCTGGCCGCAGTTCGGGCATTGCCCAAGATGCGCTCACCGAAGCCAGTATTGCCTTGCAGCAATTGGGCTATAAGCCGGTGGAAATTACCCGTATGGTAAAAGACACACAATCCACAGACAGCGCTGAAGACATCATCCGTCACGCGTTAAAATCGGCACTCAGAGGCTAAGCATGTCAGTTCACGCACACCCTGTTTCAAAAGCATCAAAAGCGGCCTTAGTTCTTGGCGCTATCGGCGTGGTATTTGGCGATATCGGAACCAGTCCGTTATACACCTTGAAAGAAGCCTTCGGTCAACATTATGGTTTGGTGGCCAATCAAGCCAATGTGTTCGGTATTTTGTCTTTAGTGTTTTGGGCGATGATTTTAGTAGTTACTGTCAAGTATGTGTTGGTGATCTTGCATGCTGACAATCGCGGCGAAGGCGGTATTTTATCTCTGATGTCTGTGGTGCATCGAGCCTTACCCATAGCATCGCCGTTAACTTATGGCATCGGTATTCTCGGCATTATGGGCACAGCGTTTTTCTTCGGAGATGCGGTGATTACCCCTGCGATGACGGTATCGTCGGCGGTTGAGGGTATTAAAGAAATTGCACCAGGTATGCATGCCTACGTTAAGCCAATAGCCTTAGTGATTTTGGTCTTTTTGTTTTCCTTTCAGCGCTTCGGAACAGAACGTGTTGGCCGGGTATTTGGCCCGGTCATGATGATTTGGTTTGTAGTGATTGCAATCCTTGGGTTGTTACAGATTGTAGAAAACCCAACGATTTTACTGGCTTTGAATCCGGGCTATGGAGTGTCATTTTTTCTGCAGAATGGGGTTGTTGCCTGGTTAGCTCTTGGTGCAGTGGTATTGTGCGTCACCGGTGGTGAGGCGTTGTATGCCGACATGGGGCATTTTGGCCGGCTGCCAATTCGGAATGCTTGGATGATTGTTGTACTGCCATCATTGGTGTTGAATTATTTCGGACAGGGTGCATTAGTACTAGCCGATCCAGAGGCTGTTAGCAGTCCATTTTTCGGGCTAGTACCAGAATCATTGCTGGTACCAATGGTGGTATTGGCAACACTGGCGGCTGTGATTGCATCGCAAGCCGTTATTTCGGGTGCATTTTCTTTAGCCCGTGAAGCGGTGCAGCTTGGCTATCTGCCACGCATGAAAATTGTGCATACCTCGGCGCACACCATTGGCCAGATTTACATACCGTGGATCAATAATATTTTGTTCATCACTGTCATTGCGCTGGTGATTGGCTTCAAAGACTCATCAGCTATGGCCGCCGCCTACGGCGTATCAGTGACCGGTAGTATGTTGATAGACACTTTTTTAGTCATTATTCTGGCGAGCCAGGGTTGGCGTGTAAAGCCAATTATTATATGGATTGTCGGCCTTACTTACTTAATCATCGATATCGCACTATTCTCGGCCAATGCCATTAAATTCCTACATGGCGCTTGGGTTCCGGTTTTATTGGGCGTCATTGTGTTCACTATCATGCGTACCTGGCGACACGGTCGAGATTTAGTGCGCGAACAAGTCAATCGTGGCAGCTTGCGTATTGAGCATTTTATCAAGAGTATATTAGTTGACCCGCCAATTCGGGTGCAAGGCACGGCTATTTTCATGACGCCATCTAACGACTTTCTACCGCCATCCATGTTGCACAATTTAAAGCACAATAAAGTTCTGCATCAGCAGAATATTTTGTTGAGTGTTGAAACATCTAGTATTCCGCGAGCAGATGTTGAAGAGCGTTATTCTTATACAGATTTAGGCTCCGGATTTAGCCGATTAACATTGCGTTATGGCTATATGGAAGACCCGGATGTGCCGAAAGCGCTGAAACAATGGAATATTACCGGGCTCCATTTTGATCCGATGGATACCACCTATTTCGCCAGCCGTGAAACCTTGAGTGCGAATGCCGATCAAGGTATGGTGCTTTGGCGAGATAAGCTATTCTTGGTTATGTCGCGTAATGCTACGCCAGCCACGGAGTTCTTCAGTATTCCGGGCGATCGTTTGGTTGAATTAGGTACTAAGGTTATTATTTAACTTTAATGTGAAGCGTGTCGCATAGCGCCGCAAAGGTTGTGTAAGTGGAAGAAGAACGGATAATCAGCGGCGAAGCAAGCCGTGAAGATGAAAATAGTGAAGCCAGTATTAGGCCTAAAAGTCTGGATGAATACTTGGGTCAGGTGACTGTTCGCGAGCAAATGAAAATCTACATTGAGGCTGCAAAGCAGCGTGGCGAAGCCTTAGATCATGTGTTGATTTTTGGCCCGCCAGGGCTTGGCAAAACCACCTTATCGCATGTGATTGCCAATGAAATGGGTGTGGCAGTTCGGCAAACATCTGGCCCGGTAATTGAGCGTGCTGGTGATTTGGCTGCCATTCTAACAAACTTGCAGCCGCACGATGTATTGTTTATTGATGAAATACACCGTTTGTCGCCGGTTATTGAAGAAGTGCTGTATCCGGCCATGGAAGACTTCCAAATCGACATCATGATTGGCGAAGGTCCGGCCGCACGCTCAATTAAATTAGATCTTCCGCCCTTTACCTTGATTGGCGCTACGACTCGTGCAGGATTATTAACCGGCCCATTGCGCGATCGCTTCGGTATTGTGCAGCGCTTGGAATTTTATTCTGTTGATGAATTGCGCCGAATTGTAAGGCGCTCAGCAACGATTCTTGGTATTGCCTGCGATGATCTCGGTGCCGAAGAAATTGCCAAGCGTTCACGTGGCACGCCGCGTATTGCTAACCGGCTACTCAGGCGTGTGCGTGATTATGCGCAAGTGAAAGGCAATGGAAAAATAAATCAGGAAATGGCTGTGCTCGCCATGCAAATGTTGCAGGTTGATCCTGAAGGTTTTGATGAAGCAGATCGGCGCTTACTTAAAATGATTATGGAAAATTTTGATGGCGGCCCGGTGGGTGTGGAATCGTTGGCGGCGGCGTTGAGTGAAGAGCGGGGCACGCTTGAAGATGTGGTTGAACCATTCTTAATTCAACAAGGCTATATCATGCGTACCGCGCGTGGCCGGATGGCGACGTCAAAAGCCTATCGACATTTTGGCTTAAGCATGCCAAAAGATAAAAATGCCACGGATGCACTCGAGCCATGAGCGCTTTTGAATGGACAGTGCGGGTGTATTGGGAAGATACCGATGCTGGCGGCGTGGTGTATCACGCGCGTTACTTGCATTTTTTAGAGCGCGCACGCACCGAATGGCTCCGCAGTTGCGGCTATGAACAAGGCCATATGAGCGAAAGCATTGATATGGTTTTTGCTGTACGAAGTATGAATATTGAATTTCTAAAACCTGCAAAACTGGATGATTTACTGAGCATTCGGATTACACTTTCACAATGCCGGCGCGCTAGCTTTGTGGTTGAACACGAATTACGTAATGACAATCAGCTACTTTTAACTGGCACTGCGCAGATTGCCTGTTTAAGCGCCAGCGCCTTTAAGCCGCGTGCAATACCCGCGCCCTTATTAAAATTAATTCAAGACGGAGTGAGCGCATGATCCACTATTTTTCACAGCTGGCAGTTGTCGCTCCGGCCCTAACGCCAGCAATTGAACCAACCGGTCTCAATTATGTTCAGTTGATATTACATGCGAGTTTACCAGTCCAAATTGTGATGGTGTTGTTGGTGGCGGCGTCGGTGCAGAGTTGGTTTATTATCTACGGTAAATCAAAAGTATTCAGAGCAGCAACCATGGAAGCGAATCGTTTCGAAGATCGCTTTTGGTCGGGTACCGATCTAAACAATTTATACCGTGATGCCACCGATCAATCACATGAAGTGTCGGGCCTTGAAGCCATTTTCGAAGCCGGCTATCGCGAATTTCTGCGCTTAAGGCTGCAGCAAGTTGCGGTTGATGCACGCACACAAGTTGAAGGCGCGCAGCGCGCCATGCGCGCAACATTAGCCCGTGAAGTGGATGCGCTAGAGCACAATCTTGAGTTGCTGGCCAATGTGGGTTCTACCGCGCCTTACGTGGGTTTGGTGGGCACCGTATTCGGTATTATGGTGTCGTTCCATGGTTTGGCAAACAACAAACAAGCCACTATCGCGTCGGTGGCTCCTGGTATTTCAGAGGCTTTAATTGCAACGGCAATGGGCTTGTTCGCCGCTATTCCGGCGGTCTGGGCGTTTAATCGCTATTCCACGCGTGTTGAGCGTGTATCGGTGCGATACGAAAGTTTTGCAGAAGAATTTTCTTCCATCTTGCAACGTCAAACCAATCCAGATAAGCACTAAGGATTCATCCAATGAGTGCAGCAAGCTTTGCCCGCCGTCATAAGAAACGTAAGCTAAAGGCCGAAATTAATGTGGTGCCTTACATCGATGTGATGTTGGTGCTGCTTATTATTTTTATGGTGACAGCACCCTTGTTGAATTTAGGTGTGGATATTGATCTGCCGAAATCCAATGCGAAATCGATTGAACAGAAAAAAGAACCGATTGTAGTCGTGGTAGACAGCAAAGGTAATTACAGTTTAAAAATGCAGGATATTCCTCAGCAACGTGTTAATGCGGCTATGCTTACGGCTAAGGTTTCGGCATTTGTGAAGACCAACCCAGAGGTTGCGGTGTTTGTGGCCGGCGATCAAAAAGCCAGCTACGACACGGTCTATCAGGCCATGGTGCTATTGCAGCAGGCCGGTGTGGAGCGCGTTGGCCTGATGAGCAACCCAACCGATTGAGCCCGATGCAGCAAAACAAACCCATGCAATGGCAGGCGATGCTATTTACAGTCGCACTGCATCTTGTTCTTATCGGCATCGTGTATCTTTCATCGGTGTGGGTGTTCACACCCGATGAGCGAGCCAGTTCTGGCAAGCCGGTGCAGGCCACGCTATCATTTTCGGCCGATGATATAGCCAAAGCCAAGATAGCCATTCGCAAAGCCGAATTGGCAACTAAAGACATTGCGCCAAGCTTGCAAGAAACACCTTCGCCACGGCCACAAACAGCTACTGAGCAGCAACAGCAAGTGGCACAGAATTGGGTTGATAATCCAGAGCAAGAGAATCAACAGGCAATAACAAAAAATGCCGCGCAAAGCACGGATAAACAGCTAGAGCAAGAGCTTAAACAAAAACAAAGCCAAGTTGAATTAACCGAGGATGTTGAAAAAGATGTGGCTGAAGAAAATAGACAGCGTTTAATACAACAGCGCTTAGATTCTGTAAAAAAACAGCGCATTGAAGCTGCGCGACAAGCGCAAAATGCTGAACAACGCCTCGATGAATTAGCCGCTGGAGCCGGTAAAAAAACACCAAACAAAACGCCAGCTGAATCAGAAGCGGGGCAGGCCGGTGTTAATGATAGCTTGCGTAGTAAATATATTTCAGTGGTTAACGCAACGGCGCGTTCAAACTGGAATACCGTGCAAATCCCGCAGCAAACCCGTTGTCAGGTGGAATTTACCCAAATTCGAGGCGGTGAAGTTATCGAAGTGAGTTTCTTGCTCTGTTCGCTGGATGGCCCTGGCAAGGAATCAGTTGAGCGGGCTTTGTATAAAACACCGATGCCTTATGCTGGCTTTGAAGCAGTATTTCAGCGTAAAGTAGTACTGACGTTTTGTTATCCCAATGAGGTGTGTCGATGAGAAAAGTCCTGCTAGCTTGCGTGTTTGGTCTATTATTGCCAGTGTTGGCAGATGCGCAAAGTTTGGATGCCGGCTTGGTGATTGGCAATGAATCGGCGCTTTCGATTGCCATTGTACCCATGTCGTATAACGGCTCTAAATCTGCACCCGATCAAGATGTGGCCTCTGTCATTCGCAGTGACTTAAATCGATCCGGGCAATTTCGCAGCTTGGACGAAACGCGCATCACAGAAAAACCTGTGCGCGGCTCGGATGTGCGTTTTCCGGATTGGAAAAAACTGAAACAGGATTTTTTAGTGGTTGGCCGAGTCATTGATTCCGACGATGGCAATTATTCGATTGAATATGAACTTTTGGATGTAGCGAAACAACAAAGTTTGTTATCACTGAAAATGCCAGCTCGGGCAAAAAATATCCGTCGGTCTGCGCATCAGGTTGCTGACCAAATCTATGAAAAAATTCTTGGTGTGCGTGGTGCATTCGATACACGTATTGCTTATGTTACGGCCAGCGGCCTAGGGCAAAGCATTGAATATCGTTTGATGGTGGCTGATTCGGATGGCGTTAATCCACAAACTTTAGTGCGCTCGCGTGAGCCCCTTTTATCGCCGGCCTGGAGCCCTAATGGCAAGCGTATCGCCTATGTCAGCTTTCAGAAAGGTAGCTCAGCAGTGTACATCGTTGAATTAGCCACCGGCATTGGCGCAACCGAGCCAGTATCGAGTTCGAAAGGCATTAATGGCGCGCCGGCATTTTCGCCAGATGGCAGTAAGTTGGCTTTAACACTGTCGAAATCTGGCAATCCTGAAATTTATGTGATGGATATAGCCTCGCGCTCATTCCGTCAAATTACTAATCACTATGGAATTGATACCGAAGCGGTGTGGATGCCAGACGGACAGACGCTTTTATTTACCTCAGATCGTGGCGGTAAACCACAGATTTACCAAATATCCTCCAGTGGCGGCGATGCAAAGCGCGTTAGTTTTAGTGGTGAATATAATGCCCGTGCCACGATATCCTACGATGGAAAAAAAGTCGCAACAGCGCAGGGCGGTGGTAATGTCTACCGTATTGCAGTGATGGATCGCAGCTTTGGTGGCAATGGCCGTTGGGAGGTTTTATCGCCAGGTAATTTGGATGAATCGCCCAGTTTTGCGCCCAATGCCAGCATGATTTTGTATGCCACTAAAGAAGGGCGGCGCGGCGTGTTGTATGCGGTGTCTGCCGATGGACGTGTTCGTCAGCGGCTAATTTTATCTGAAGGCGATGTGCGCGAGCCAGCTTGGTCTCCGTATCGCTAATTTAATGTACATATTTTTTACTCGAGGTGTTTTATGAAAAGTCAGTTGAAAATCATCATAGTGTTAATTGCAGTGGTATTTCTTGCTGCATGCAATAAAAAAGTAAAGGAACCAGATACCGCTGTAGCCAATACCGCAACAGATTCAAGCCAGTCAGCTAATCCGGTTGATCAAGGTTCGGCGATTGTTAGCGAAGGCGCATTCACTGCCCGCGATCTAGACACCAATGCGTGCTTGATGAAGCGAGTTATTTATTTCGACTACGACCAAGACTTATTGCAGCCAGAATATCAGGCAGTTGTTGCTTGCCATGCAAAATACTTGCGAGATCGCCCAGCTGCACAGATGTCGCTAGAAGGGCATGCCGATGAACGCGGCACACGCGAATACAATTTGGGTTTGGGCGAGCGTCGCTCGAATGCAGTAGCCAGCGCGTTTTCAGCAAGTGCTGCAGATGCCAGTCGCATTAATGCAATGAGCTATGGTGAGGAGCGCCCATTGTGCTTAGATACCGACGATTCTTGCTGGTCTAAAAATCGCCGCGTTGAAATTGTGTACTCAGTGAAATAAGCGCATGAACCTACGATTGTCCACCTTCATGTTTTGTTTGTTTGCCGCATTGCCGGTTTATGCGCAACGAACTAGCATAGCCGACCGAGTTGCGGCACTTGAGCAGCAAGCCGCCAACCAAACGCAAGGAGCAAGCCAGGCCAATATTGAGCTGCTGAATAAAAGCACGCAAATGCAGGATGAAATTCGCCAGTTACGTGCCAGTATTGAGCAACTGCAAAATGAACTTGAGCAAGCACGGCAACGTAACCGCGAGCAATATATTGATTTAGAATCGCGAGTCAATACCTTAGAGCAGTCGCCAGAGTCAAGTAAACCATTGTCTGTTGTTACACCAGTTAAGCCAGCTATAAAGCCAAGTATAAAGGCAGGTGCGCCTGCTTCAGTGGCTGAGTCAGAGGCTTACCAAGCAGCTCACAATAGCTTAATTAAGCAAGGTGATGCAGTGGCTGCTTCGCGGCAATTTCAAGATTTTCTGCAAACTTTTCCAGAAAGTAAGTTAGTGCCGAATGCCTGGTATTGGCTAGGTGAAAGCTATTATATTATCCAGAACTATGCATTGGCCTTGAAAAGTTTTGATATTTTGACTCAACAATTTCCAGATTCAAGCAAGGCGCCTGATGCTCTGCTTAAAATCGCGTATTGCCATATTGAACTCAAAGAAACAGATAAAGGCAAAAAAGAGCTCGAACAGCTTATAGCTAAATACCCAAACCATCCCGTTGCTGATATGGCGCGCGGGCGCTTGCGTGGATTGAGTCTTGGACAGTGATGCTGTAAAAAATCCAACAGATCGCTTAAAGCTAACGGAAATATTTCTGTCATTGCAAGGCGAAGCCAGAAGCGTAGGCTTGCCAACGGTTTTTGTGCGTTTAACGGGCTGCCCATTGCGTTGCCAATATTGCGATACTGCCTATGCTTTTCACGGTGGGCAATGGTTTGAGATTGATGACATTGTGCGGCGCGTGTTGGATTATGGCGTACCGAATGTGTGCGTCACAGGTGGCGAACCACTAGCGCAGAAGCGTTGTGTGGCGTTGCTTGATAAACTGATTGCCGAAAATTTGCAGGTTTCTTTGGAAACATCGGGCGCCATCGACATTAGCGCGGTTGATTCTCGCGTATCGCGAATTGTGGATATTAAAACGCCTGATTCAAAAGAATGCGAAAAAAATCTTTGGTTGAATATGCAGCATTTAACGACGCATGATCAGCTAAAATTCGTCATCTGTTCGCACAACGATTACCTTTGGGCAAAGCAACAGCTCGAACTACGTCAATTAAGTGCGCGTTGTGAAGTGCTATTTTCACCAAGCTATACCGAAGTAAAGCCGCGAGAATTAGCCGAATGGATTATTGCCGATCGGTTGCCGGTGCGCTTTCAAATGCAATTACATAAACAATTATGGGGCGAGGAACAGGGTAAATGAAGCGCGCAGTGGTGTTGGTGTCAGGCGGCATGGACTCTGCCGTTACCTTGGCTATTGCCAAAGAACGCGGGTTTGAATGCTTTGCCTTAAGCGTGAATTACGGGCAGCGGCACGAATCCGAGCTGCTTGCGGCTAAAAATGTGGCTAGCGAACTAGGCGCAAGTGCACATAAAGAAGTGCATGTTGATTTGCGAAGTTTTGGTGGCTCGGCACTCACCTCTGATTTGCAAGTGCCAGAATCACCTAGTGCAGGCATTCCCATCACGTATGTTCCGGCTCGAAACACCATTATGCTGTCGGTGGCGCTGGGTTGGGCGGAAGTATTGGGCGCTGAGCATGTTTTTTGTGGTGTCAATGCGGTCGATTATTCTGGCTATCCGGATTGCCGCCCAGAATTCATTCAAGCCTTCGAACGGATGGCTAATTTAGCGACACAGGCCGCTATTGAGGGCCATGCTATGCATATCCAAACGCCCATTATTGCTATGAGTAAGGCAGACATTGTGCGTGAGGGTATTCGGCTTGGCGTGGATTTCTCACATACTGTTTCTTGTTATCAGGCCGACTCAGAAGGCCGTGCCTGTGCTAAATGTGATGCTTGCAGGTTGCGCGCCGAAGGGTTTGAGGCGGCGAATGTGAAAGACAACACACGTTACGCCTAGCGCAATAATTATTTTTTAGTTATAATATCAAAAAAACAAGCAGCCTGCTTTTTTATTAATTCCGAATCTGTTTTAGGTATTACAAACTCCACTTTTTCATTAAAAATAATGGTTGTTAATCCATTTTCTTTCAATGTTATTAAGTAATTTGAATTTAATTCTAATAAAAAATAGGCTGATGATTTATTAATTACTTCTAGTTTTATAAGACGAGTATAATATTGTTTTTTATTTGAAAGTAATAATAAGGAAGACGTTTGCCCATAACCTAAATTATCTTTTACTATAATTTTCAAATAATTGCTTGGATAATGTTTTATAAATTGAATTTGGTAATCATTTTTAATAATTACTTCTAACATCTGCACTTCTTGTTTTTCCTTATTTAGTGGAAGCATACAGCTGTCTGTTTTTAAACTTCCACATAATGAGTTTTGGGAAAATAAAAACCTGCTAAAAAAAGCAAATAGTATAAAGAATTTAATTTTCATTATTAAAATTTTGAATAAATATATAAAAAAATCCCTGTTAAGTAAAACCTAACAGGGATTTTTATAAAGTTAAACTTGTTTACTTGCCACCTTTTAATTTATCCGACATTGCTTTTCCTGCAGCTTCGTTTCCAGTTAAATAGTATAATTTTCTTAAAGCTAACATACAAGCCTTATCATCAGTTTTTATTGCTAATGCTTGTTCTAAAAATGGTATCGCTTTTTTATAATACTCATTACTTTTAGCTTCATATTCTTTTTGTTTTTTTGCTAAATCTGTCAATGTTGATTTCTCCATTGATTTGTTATATAATGCGCCACCATAATTATTGTACAAC
>ENA-OFCF01000115-OFCF01000115.1-metagenomes-genome-assembly--contig:-NODE-115-length-39872-cov-5.032423_pt1 | contig 39872 bp, 29 predicted proteins | sample MGYA00153387_OFCF01 | MGnify analysis MGYA00153387 | reverse complement strand
CGTGCGATAGATTGCTGCGTGGCAGCGTGGTTCGGATATCGCTAGCACCGAATAGTTTTTCATAGCTTGCCAGCGCGCGGCTCAGGCCTGCTTGCGCTAGCGCAAACTGGCCCACGCGAGCTTGAATCATCGCCAGATTCTGTACGTCGAGCGAAATATCGGTTTCACTGGTCGCTAACTTTTCAGAGACGCGAAGCGCTTTAGTTAAGGTATTAGCAGCAGCCTGGTAGTTGCGCATATCGACTTGCAGTAAGCCCAAAAAATTCAGGTGTACGGCTCTGCTGACATGAAAATCGGGCAGCGTTTTGTCATCGATAGCTTGTACCTGCTGCATCAAGATTGCAGCATCGTCAAAACGCTCCAACCTGCGCAGTGCGCCCGCAAGTCCATTTAAAGCGCTAGCCATTTGCACGCTAATATTGCCATAGCGGGTGGCGGTAAAAACTCGAAGCTGCTGATAATTTTGCGCAGCCTCAATGTTGCGATTGAAAGTGGCATGCACGATTGCGCTGGCTTCTAACACGCGCAATTGGGTTTGAATATCGCAACTGTTTGCCAATGCGCACAGCGCCATCGCCTCGGCGGCCGAGGTGGCCTCGTCCAGCAGGGAGGCGTTCGCGATGGGGAGACCCGTGAGGTCGATCACCATCGTCTGGAAATTCAGCAGCGCCTCCAGCCGGCCCTGCGCGATCTCGGCCTGGTACGGCGTGTAGGCCGTATACCAGCCCGGATTCTCCAGCACCGTGCGCTGGATCACCGCCGGCACGATGGTGCCGTAGTAGCCCTGGCCCAGATACGACTTGAACACCTTGTTCTGCGACGCGATGCCCTTGAGCCGCAGAAGTGCCTCGTGCTCGCTTTCGGCCGGTGGCAGGTCCAGCAGGCGGCGGAAGCGGATCGACTCCGGGATCGTCGCGTCGATCAGCGCATCGAGTGTCGGATAGCCGAGCGTGTCGAGCATCGACCGAACCTCGTGAGGAGTCGGGCCGACATGCCGCTGAATGAAGCTGCCCGAATCGTCGAGCGCGGCCGGGGCGGAAGTGGCGGTGCGGACTGGAACGGCCATGCAGCTAAACTCCACAGGGCGCCCGAAGCGCGCGCCCGATCGTCAGATTGATATCGGATGGCGGAACCGCGCTCGGAAACTCCGGCGGGCACCTGCGAAACATAATCCCGGACGGCGACCACAGCGGTCGCCTTCGCTTTCGACACTGCTACCCCGGTGCACCACGTGACGTTGTGGAGCGGCGACGTTCGACTGATGCGCAGCCCGCCCCGCGATGCCGTCACGAACATGGCCCTCGACGATGCGATGCTGCACACGGCGGCAGACACCGGCGCCACCTTGCTGCGGATCTACAGCTGGGAGCGCCCGTCGGTTTCCTTTGGACGGAACCAGCGGTGCGAGGGCGTCTATTCTGCCCAGCGCTGCGAAACGCTTGGCATACCTGCCGTTCGCCGCCTGACTGGTGGTCGCGCCTTGCTCCACGGGCGCGAGGTGACCTACTGCGTGGCGGCACCGACGAGGGTCGCGGACACGCTTCGCGGCGGCTACGACTCCATCAATGCGATCCTGCTGGACGCGCTCCACCGGCTTGGCGTGAATGCCACGCTCGCCGTGCCGGCGGGTCGGACCGCCAGTCCAGGGCTCGCCCCGTGCTTCGAGACACCGTCCGCCGGCGAACTGGTCGTCGGCACGCAGAAGCTCGTCGGCTCGGCGCAGCATCGCGAGGCCGCGGCGTTCCTGCAGCACGGCTCCATCCTGCTCGACGACGACCAGGGCCTGCTGCACGACCTCGCGCTGGTCGCGTTGCCGCAGGTGCCGACACCCGCCACACTGCGGGGGTGCCTGGGCAACGTCACGCACGACAACGTGGCCGATGCCATCACCGACGCGGTGCGTGCCGCGAGTCGTGGCGACATGGTGCTCTCGACGGACGGGCTCATGGCCGACACTCATGTGCTGATGGCGGCGAGTCGCTATCGTGATCCCCGTTGGACGTGGCGTCGATGATCGCTGCCTCGTGCTCCCCGCAACCCACGCACTTTTCGATGCCGAATCTGCGCGATCTTCGATTCCTGTCACTGTGCGCGCTCGCTGCATGTGGCGCCACGCCTGATGGCACCCCGGCTGCGGCGGTCTCCGCGACTGGTGGCACGCTCGTGATCTCGACACCGGCGGAACCAGACAACTTGCTGCCGCCGATCACGACGTCGATCTCGGGTCGGCAGGTGGAGGACCTGATCTTCCAGCGTCTGGCCGATATCGGCGCGTCGTTGAATACCATGGGCGACGCCGGGTTCACACCGAACCTCGCCACCCGCTGGCAGTGGTCGCCGGACTCGCTCTCGATCGCGTTCACCCTCGATTCGGCAGCGCGCTGGCATGACGGTGTGCCGGTTCGCGCCGCCGACGTCCGGTTCAGCCTCGCGCTCTTCACGGATCCGCGCGTCGCGTCACCCACGGCGCTGCTGCTTGCGAACGTGGATTCCATCAGCGCGCGCGATTCGCTCACGGCCGTCGTCTGGTTCAAGCAGCGCAGGCCCGACCAGTTCTTCGAGATCGTCCACCAGCTCTACGTGCTGCCGGAGCACCTGCTGCGCACGGCGGATCGCAGCAGGCTCGCCGCCGCACCCATCGCGATGATGCCGATTGGCAGCGGTCCCTTCCGCGTGGCACGCTGGGTTCCGAAGCAGCTGCTGGAACTCGTGGCCGACACCACCGCTGGCCGGCGCCGCGCGCAACTCGATCGCGTGGTGTTCGCCGTCGCTCCGGACCCGGTGACCGCGTTCACACGCGTAGTCACCGGTGAGGCCGACCTCTTCGAAGCGGTGCGACCCGACAAGGTGGCGGAAGTGACCAGCCACCCGCAGCTGCATCTCGTGCTCACGCCCACACTGGAATACAGCTACCTCGGATTCAATCTCGTTGACCAGAAGACCGGTCGTCCGCATCCCCTGTTCGGCGATCGCATGGTGCGGCGCGCGCTCACCATGGCCACGGATCGTCGCAGCATCGTGATGAACGTGTACGACTCGCTGGCCGTGCAGGCGCGCGGCCCGTTCACGACGGCACAATCGACGGCCGACACGGCGCATGTGCCGCTGCCCTTCGCACCAGACAGCGCGAACGCCCTGCTCGATGCCGCAGGCTGGATGCGAGGCGCCGACTCGCTGCGTCGTCGCAACGGTATGCTGCTGGCCTTCGGCATGCTCGTGCCATCGACCAGCGTGGCACGCATGCGGGCCGCTGTCCTGCTGCAGGAGCAGTTCCGGCGTGTCGGCGCCGATGTGCGCATCGAGGGTGTAGACATGGGCGGCTTCGTGTCACGCATCAGTGCGCGCCGCTTCGACACGATGGTCGGCGCCTGGAACCAGGACGCAGGACTGGCCGACTTGCGTGCCGCGTGGAGCAGCGCTGCGGCCACGGCCGGCGGCAACAACGCGGGTGCCTATCGTAGCCCGCAGTTCGACGCACACGTGGACAGCGGGGTCGCGGCATTTGCGCCTACCGCGATGCGCGCGCACTTCGCCGCGGCGTGGCGCATCATCGCTGACGATGCGCCGGCCATCTGGCTCGCCGAGCCACTTCGCGTGATGGCGGTGCATTCGCGTTTCGTCACCAGCGGCATGCGTCCCGATGCATGGTGGGCCGGCGTTGCGAAGTGGAGCATCCCGCCCGACCGTCGCATCGCGCGTGACGCACCGGCACCGGCACGCGCCGCCGCGCTCGCACCCGCGGGAGCGTCGCGCTGAGACGTCCGGCACGCCACCGCAGCGCGTGCACGCGCTGATCCAGCGAATCTGGCACGGCTTCGTCGTCGTCGCATTGGTCGCGACGGCCACGTTCGTGCTCGTGCGACTCGCGCCCGGCGATCCGTTCGCTGCCGCGCTGGAGAACGCGCGACTCACGCCAGCGCTTCGTGAGCAATGGCGCGCCGCATACGGCCTGGATGGCAGCATCGGCACCCAGTTCGCGCACTGGATCGCGTCACTCGCGCGTGGTGACCTGGGGTTCTCCACCAGCACCAACCAACCCGTGTCACGCGCCATTGCCGCCGCACTGCCGAACACGCTCCTGCTGATCGGCACATCGATCGTGATCGCCTTCATGCTCGGCATCTGGCTTGGCGCCGTGCAGGCGGCAGGGCGAGGCGGCATCGTCGATCGCTGCATCGGTGCCATGACGCTCATCGGCAACGCCGTGCCGGACTTCTGGTTGGCGCTGGTGATGTTGCTGGCGGGCTCATATTGGCTGCGGCTCTTTCCGGTCGGCGGCGTGGCTGACCTGCTGCTGCCGCTCGGCGCATCGTGGCCTGTTCTGCTGCTGGATCGTGCGCGTCATCTCGTCCTGCCGGTGCTGACGATGGTGATCTTGCTCGTTGCGCCCATCGCGCGACTGCAGCGCACCGCACTGCTGGATCGGCTTGGCGCCGAGTGGGTGCGCACCGCCACGGCGAAGGGTGTGGCGCGGCGTACGGTGTTCCGTCGGCACGCGTGGCGGACCGCACTGGGTCCCGTGGTCACGATGGCGGGCATTGCATTGCCGTCGCTGTTCGGCGGCGCCGTGTTCATCGAGCGTGTCTTCGCATGGCCAGGCATGGGACGGCTGGCCGCCGAAGCCGTTGCGGCGCGCGACTATCACCTTGTGGTCGGCTGCGTGCTGGTGGGCACGGTGATGGTCGTCATCGGGTCGATGCTCGCCGATCACGTGTCGGCGTGGATCGACCCGCGCCTGACTCAGGACGGATTCGAGCCAGGACGAGGCCTCGCGTGAGTGAGCCGCGCCGGTATCGCAGCGACTGGCGCGGCGCCGTGCAGCGCCTCAGTGCCGATCCGCGCAGTGTCGTGGCAGCATCGGTGCTGCTGGGGCTGGCATTGCTCGTCGCTGTTGGCCCGATGCTCGCGCCGCACGCGCCGAATGCGCAACTCGACATCACGAGGCTCGTGCATGTGCCGCCGTCACGCGCACACCTGCTCGGCACCGATGCGTACTCGCGCGACGTGCTGGCCCGGGTATTGAGCGGCGGTCGCATCTCGCTGCTGTTCGCCACCAGTGCCGTGCTGGTGCAGACCATCGTCGGCACCTGTGTCGGCCTGTTCGCCGGCCTCGCGGGGCACCGCATCGACGCCATCATGATGCGCGGCGTCGACGCAGGCGCCAGCGTACCGCGCGTGCTGTTTCTGCTGGCGCTGCTGGCGCCGCTGCCTCACGTACCGCTCTGGATGCTGGTGCTTACGGTGGCTTTCACCGGCTGGTTCGTCACGGCGCGGCTCGTCCGCGGCGAGGTTCGCGCCATCCGCACCACGGAGTTCGTGCATGCCGCGCACGCGCTCGGCGCATCGCGTCTGCGGATCGCGATGCGGCATCTGCTGCCGCACGTGCTCGGACCTGTGCTCGTGACATCAACGCTGGCGGTGGGCCACGTGATCGTGCTGGAGGCGGGCCTGAGCTGGCTGGGCGTCGGCGTACAGGCGCCGCAGGCCAGCTGGGGCAACATCATCGCTGACGGCACCGAGTTCCTGTCCATCGCGCCGTGGGTTTCGCTGGCGCCGGGATTCTGCCTCGTGGCCGTCGTCCTTGCCGCGAGCGCATTTGGCGACGGGTTGCGCGACGCGCTCGCTCCCGGGCAGCTTGCCCGCACATGACCGCGACTCGCACGCCACCGACCGATGCCCTGCTCTCGCTGCGTGATGTGCGCGTCACGTTCCGTACGGCCGATGGCGTGATCACCCCCGTCGACGGTGTGTCGTTCGACATCGCACGCGGCGAGACGCTTGCGCTGGTCGGCGAGAGTGGCTGCGGAAAGTCGCTTACCGCACTCACCATCCTGCGCCTCATCGACGCGCCCGGACGCATCGAGGCCGGCAGCCGCATCCTGTTCGAGGGACGCGACGTGCTGACGCTGCCCGACAAGGAGCTCCGCAGCATCCGTGGTCGACAGGCGGCGATGATCTTCCAGGAACCGATGACCGCGCTGAATCCCGTGTATTCCGCCGGCGAGCAGATTGCGGAGGTCGTGCGCACCCACACGAAGGCCAGCCGGAGCGAGGCGTGGACGCGGGCCGTCGCAATGCTCGGCGCCGTGGGCATCTCGTCGCCGGAGATCCGCGCAAAGCAGTTCCCGCACCAGCTTTCCGGCGGCATGCGGCAGCGGGTGATGATTGCCATGGCACTGGTGCTTGGTCCATCACTGCTCATCGCCGACGAGCCCACGACCGCGCTCGACGTGACCATCCAGGCGCAGCTGCTCGACCTGCTGCGCGAGGCTCAGCAGGCACGTGGTGCCTCCATGCTGCTGATCACGCACGATCTTGGTGTCGTCGCGGAGTCGGCGCAGCGCGTCGCCGTGATGTACGCGGGCCAGATCGTGGAGGAGGCTCCGGTCACGGCGCTCTTCGCCGCGCCGCAGCATCCGTACACCGAAGGCCTGATGGCCGCGATGCCGCGCGCAGGTTCGCGCCGCGAACGTCTCACGACCATTCCGGGCACGGTGCCGCCGCCGGGAGCGTGGCCGCTGGCCTGCCGCTTTGCCGATCGGTGCGCTTATGCGTGGAGTCGCTGCACCATCGAGGCACCGCCGTTGCACCAGCTCGGGCAGGGCCGGACGTCGCGCTGTCACCTGGTGGAGGAGCCCGCGCGTCGCGTGGCTGCACAGGCGACGGCCGGGGCAGCGTCGTGAACACCGTCGTGAGCAGCCGCCCCAGCGACGGCCTTGGTGACGGCGCGACGGATCCGCTGCTCCGTGTGCGCGGGCTGTCGAAGACGTTCCCGATCCGTGGCGGCATCCTCAACCGCGTGACCGGCAGCGTGCGCGCCGTGACGGATGTCTCGTTCGACGTCGCCCCGGGCGAGACCCTCGCGGTCGTCGGCGAATCTGGCTGTGGCAAGACCACCACCGGTCGCTGCATCCTGCGCCTGATCGAGCCCACCGCAGGCAGTGTCACCTTCGACGGCGTGGACCTGCTCTCGCTGCGTGGCGCCGCGTTGCGCGCCATGCGGCGACACATCCAGCTCGTGTTCCAGGATCCGTACGCGTCGCTCAATCCGCGCATGACGATCGGTGACACGGTGAAGGAAGGACTCACGATCCACAAGCTGGCCGAAGGTGCCGCCGCGGACAGGCGTGTGCAGTCGCTGATGGAGGAAGTCGGCCTGCGCCGCGAGTGGGCGACGCGCTATCCGCACGAGTTCTCCGGTGGCCAGCGCCAGCGCGTGGGCATCGCGCGCGCGCTGGCCGTTGAACCGAAGTTCATCGTGCTCGACGAGCCGGTCTCCGCGCTCGACGTGTCAGTGCAGGCGCAGGTGATCAACCTGCTGCAGGACCTGCAGCGGGATCGTGGCCTCACCTACCTGTTCATTGCGCACGACCTCGGCGTCGTGGAGCATCTCGCCACGCGCGTCGTCGTGATGTACCTGGGCCGCATCGTGGAGATGGCCACGGCCGACGTGCTGTTCAGCGAGCCGATCATGCCGTACACGCAGGCACTGCTGTCGGCGATTCCCTTGCCCGATCCGCTCGCCCCGCGCGATCGCATCGTGCTGGACGGTGATCCCCCGTCACCGGCCGATCCGCCCAGCGGCTGCGTCTTTCACCCGCGCTGCTTTCATCCCGACAAGGATGTTGCATGCACGCAGGTGATCCCGCCGCTCGAGGAAAAGGGGCCGGGACACTGGGCGGCCTGCATCAAGCAACCAGCCGGCACATCCGACTTCTTCCTGCCGGCCGCTGCACTGCGCAGCCGGCGGACCGCCGTCTCCCCCGCGACCTGATCGCATGCCATCCCCTGCCGCTGCTTCCCCCCGCGTCACCGCGGCACTCGACGACCGCGCCTTCTTCGGGCATCCGCGAGGGCTTGGCCTGCTTTTTCTGTGCGAGATGTGGGAACGGTTCTCGTACTACGGCATGCGCGCGATCCTCGTGCTCTACCTCATCAACGGAATCGGCTGGTCGGCACAGGATGCGTCACGGCTTTACGGCACGTACACAGGACTGGTCTGGCTCACGCCACTGATTGGCGGCTACCTCGCCGACCGCGTGCTCGGCACCCGTCGATCACTCGTGATCGGCGGCCTCACCATCGCGGCAGGACACTTCCTGCTCGCGTTCCAGACCATGCCGTTCTTCTATTCCGGCCTGGCGCTGATCGTGATCGGCACCGGCTTCTTCAAGCCGAACGTGTCCACGATGGTCGGTCAGATGTATGCGCCCGGCGACGTGCGCCGCGATGTCGGCTTCACGATCTTCTACACGGGAATCAACACCGGCGCATTCATCGCGCCGCTGATCTGCGGCTACCTGGCCGAGAGCCCGAAGTATGGCTGGCACTACGGCTTTGCCGCGGCCGGTGTCGGTATGACGCTCGGCGTGCTCCTGTTCCTGTGGGGCAGGGATCGCTACCTGCCGGGCATCGGCCTGGCACCATCACATGCACGCGACTCCGAAGTCGCGGCCGAAATCGGCGAACTCGGGTCGCAATCCAATGCGCGCAACGCCGCGTTCGGTGCGTTCGCCGGTGTCGCCGTCGCCGTGATGGTGGGCAGCCCGGCCTGGAGCAGTTCGGGGCTGCCCGCCTGGATTCTGTCGCTGAGCGGGTTGATGACGCTGCTCTTCGGCATCGTCATCGGCGGCGCCTTCGCGGTCGCGATCCTCGGCACGCAAGGCGAGGAACGCCAACGCGTCTATGCGCTGGTCACAGTCTGCTTCTTCGTGGTGTTCTTCTGGCTCGTTTTCGAGCAGGCCGGCAGTTCGCTCACCATCTTCGCCGACAAGGACACCGATCGCACCATCGGCGCGGGGCTGTTCGGCATGGAGCTCATTCCGACGAGCTGGTTCCAGAGCATTCAGCCGATGTTCATCATCCTGCTGTCGCCGGTTGCCGCGGTGTTCTGGTCCATGCTGCAGCGTCGGAAGGCCGAACCATCGACGAGCATGAAGATGGTCTGGGGTCTTTTCTTCGGCGGGCTTGGATTCTTCCTGCTGATCTTCGCGGGACGCAGTGTGGATGCGGGTCTGAAGGTCGGGCCATGGTTTCTCGTCGGCGCCTATTTCTGCCATACCGTCGGTGAACTGTTCCTCTCGCCCGTCGGCCTGAGCTACGTCACCAAGGTTGCGCCCGCGCAGTTCGTGTCGCTGCTCATGGGCGCCTGGTTCCTGTCCATCGGCGCCGCGAGTTTTCTTGGCGGCTACATGGCAGGCCTGATCGAGACGGTACCCAGTCGCGCCACGTTCTTCAGCATCCCGACCGCGACGGCGTGGGGCGCCGGCTTCGTGATGCTGCTCTGCGTGCCGCTGCTTCGCCGGCTCACTCGCAGCGTGCCCGACGCCTGACCTGCAGCTGCGACACCTGACGGGCGCACCGTGCTGCGACGCCCGTCAGCGGGCCATCGGCATCAGAATGAGAACAAGTTCGTGATCAGCGAGCGCTCACGGGCGCGGCGCGCTTCGTCCGGGTCGTCCCAGAACGTGCGCGTGGCGTTGCCGGACGAGATGCGGAACTCCCACTTCCGCGAGCGCAGGTCGGGGTTGAGGCCGTACGCGAGGTCTGCGCGATACATGCGGCGCGAGCGAGGGGGCACCGCGAACAGCAGGCTGCCGCCAACCGCCGAGCGCCATGGCGTGTTCACGCCATATGGCACGCGGCCCGCCCAGACCTTGCCGGACTCCGCAAACCCGGCGATGCCGACATCAGTGAAGCCGAATGGTCGCCCCAGCGCCTGCCGCTGCTCGGCACGGAAGACCGCGCGACTTTCACCCGCGTCGAGTGAGCGACGAAATCCATCCACGCCCGTTCGCGACGCGCCAAGTGGCACCTGGAACGGCACGCGCACATCCTTGCCGCCGGTGAACTCCAGCGACACGATGCTCGTCACGCTGCGCGCGATCTTGTAGTACGCGGCGGTGCGACCGCTGATCAGCCGACCATCCCACGCTGCACGCGATTTGCGGCCCGAGAAGATCCACTCCGTGCCCACGAACGTCTTCTGATTGCCCCAGCCGGCGTAGATGTCACCGGTGGTGAAGAATTCGTCGCTCGTGAGCCCGCTCAGGCTGAGCGGACGGCCCACCTGACCACCGAACTGCACGCCGATGCGCAGATCCTGCACGCCCGTCAGCGCGTCGAAACCCTGGACCGGAAGAAACCGCATGATGCGGCCACCGAACAGCACGTTCATTCGTGTCGCACTCTGCGGCGGTGCCGGCAGAACCGGCAGGCGCTCCATGAACGGGAACGCGCCAGAGTCGGTCACGACCACGGCGCTGCCGATGTTCTCGTCATCGTAGCTCAGCGATCCACCGGCGAGCAGGAGCGCACCCGGCCTGCCGATGCGAAACACGCCGCCAAGCGACGAGAATGTGCGCGAGACACGCTGGAGCGGTGTGATGCCTTCCGAGCGGATGAATCGCACATAATCGTCGTCGCGGCCCACGATGCCGCGAAAGCCATAACGCTGCAGGTCACTCAGGAATGGCAGCCGCAGCTCCAGATCGGAGTGATTTCCGAGTCCGAAGCGCTCCCATCGCAGGTTCGTCTGGATTGGCCGGCCGAAGGTGATCGCCGACCGCATGCGCAGTGTGCGGCCATCGCGCAGACGGCCATTATCGCGCCAACCCGCCTGAATCAGCAGGCCGCGGCCCATCAGGTTCGCGTTTCCAATCGTCAACCCGCGGAGGGTGGTGCCACTCACGTTCGCGCCTGCGATCATCGACACGTCATCCACGGTCGTCACGATGAGCTGCACGCCATCGTTGTCGGGATAGACCAGCACCTTTGCATCCTGGATGAACCATTGCGTACGCAGCAGTCGCTCCGTTTCACGCCGGTCGATCTCGGTGCATATGTCGCCCTCTTTCATCTGCACGAACTCGCGGATGACGCGTGCGCGGCTGTTGACGTGGAACTTGCGCACCAGATTCGTCGCCCGGCGTGACGCCGCCGACCGGCCGCCGAACTCCGGTCCGATCGGTTCGATCGAGATTCGAGTGATGCGCTGTCCAATGCATCGCGCGAGCGCCGTGTCTGCCGGTGCCGGTGCAGATGCAGGTGCAGGTGCAGGTGCAGGTGCCGGCGCCGGTGTCGGTCGCTGCGCAGCGCCACGCACCGCGACGCAAAGCGACGCCGCGCACAGCAGCCGGTACATCAGGCGCGCCCCATCCGGCGCTTCAGCTCAGCCAGACGCTCGTCCGCGGACTGTGCGCGCGCCGCATGGTCCAGCGCACGATAGTCCGACGCATCCACCGTCGGGTCGCTTCCGGCTGCAGCGTCACCCGGTGTCGCTGCTGGCATTGGGCCAATGCCGGTCACGGAACGCAACTCCAGCTCCATGTCAGCGACGGTCCGTTCCGTCAGGAGCAGCTCGTCGTGCTGCACGTCGACCTTCCGTTCGAGCACCTCGATGGTGCTGCGCTGCGCGGCGGCAAATCGTTCTGCCACGGCGACCGTCTCTTCGTCATCGATGCCGCGCGCGAGTTCACCGCGGCGCAGGATCGTGGCGAGTTCCGCCCGCGCCGACTCCAGCCGCTGTACGGAGGCCGCATGGGCGGCACGCACATCGTCGCGGGCGATGCGCGCCAGCGACAGCGTGTGCTTCATCTCCGCCAGCTGGCGGCGCGCAGAGGAGTTGTTGAACGACGACACCGGCAGCACGGTTGCGGGTTGCGGATCAGAGCGGCGACAGGCCAGAGTACCCCAGCGCGCCTCGCGTCCGCAACGGCCATTGACGACGCGACAGGTCCCGCATCACGCCACGCGGCGCGAATCGATGCAGCGGGTCATGACGCAAGCCGCCAGCGCGCCTCGTCCGACACCTGGCGCATCAGGCGCTCCGGCGAATGCTGGCCGGGAAAAAGCAGGCGATCACTGACGCGGTTCAGCGCCTGCCGGATCAGCGGGAACTCGCCCGCAGCCCGTGCAAACAGCGGGCGAAGGCCGGTGCTGTCCGCCATGCCATGTTCCGCCGCGAGCAGAAAACCCTGCCGGCCCATCTCGTCGTAATACGAAAGATCGGGACCGCCGCGACGCCACTTGCGCAGCATGACGTGGTCGGGAAACAGCCCTGAGAGCCAGAGCGCGTAGTTTGCCATGTGCTGCCGCACGAGAAACGTGCGCCTCGGGTCACCATGTTCGCCGTCGGCCAGCAGGGCGGTGAGCGTGTCGTAGGTGGCGTCGTCATGCACGGCCACACGCCAGGCGCGATCATGATCGGCGAAGTGCACCACCACGCTGGCGACGTAGTCGGCCACGGCACGCTCCGCTTCGCCAAGCTCACACAGCGAGTGCCGGACCACGACGTACACGAACATCGGCAGCGACGCGCGCGAGGCACGCGAATCGGCGGTCAGCGCGTCGTGTAATCGCGTGTCGTCCAGTAGCGCGTCGATGCCGTCGTGTCGCAGCATTTCCTCGGCCGCGTCGAAGTCGCGCGACGAGTCGCGTGCGACGAGATGCAACGCCAGCTGGGCGTCATCCCGGGTGAGCGTGTGCCGAAGGTCTGCCTGAATCATGCGTCGCGTACTCCATGCAAGCGTGATGGACGTTCCACTGGTCGACTGCAATCCGTTCCTGCGCACTGCGGCTGCGCTTCCCGCCCTGCACTGGATCGACGCGTGGTGCCGGCACCCGCAACGGTGCGCCGCGCCAGATGCACCGGCCCTCTCGACCATCGAGTATCGACAGGTGCACCGGCTCGCCCCGCGAGGTTAGGTTCTCGATTGATCCTTCGCATTCCCGCTGACCCGTCCGACGTGCTTCGCATCTGCATCCCGGTTCATAACGAAGCCACCACAATCGGCGTCCTTCTCTGGCGCCTGCGGTCGGTCTTTCAGGGTTTTTCGCGCGAGTACGACGTCGTGGTCTACGACGATGCGAGCACCGACGGGACCGCCGAGGTGCTGGAGCCCTATCAATCCGTGATGCCGCTGACCGTGCTCCGCAGCACGACGCACCGTGGCTACGCCGCCAGCATCGATGCGCTGGTCCGCCATGTGGCGGCCGATGATGAGTACGCCCGCCGCGACGCAATGGTGCTGCTGCAGGGAGACTTCACGGAGAATCCGGAGCACCTGCCGGAGCTCGTGAAGCGGTTCGAGGGCGGGGCCGACCTGGTCGCCGTCGAACGGACGGTGTCGAGCGCGACGCCCGCTGACGAGCGTCGCCTGCGTCGCTGGGGTCGCTGGGCCGTGCGGCCGTTTGTGCAGCTCCCCGCCATCTCCGATCCGTTCACCGGTTTCCGGTTGGTGCGGATCTCGGTACTGCGCGAGCTGCTGAAGGCGCTTGGCAACCGGCCGGTTTGCGAAGGTGAAGGCTGGGCAGCAAACATCGACTTCGCCATGAATGTGGCGCCGTTCGCCCGTCGCATCGAGAACGTCCAGTTCGCACCGCGATACGACGTGCGCCAGCGTGCGTCGCGCCGGCGCGGCTGGGCCGACGTTCTTGCGTTGTTTCATTGGGCGCGCGCTGCTCGCCGCACCGCTCGCCCGTCGCCGGGTGGCAAGCCGATGGCCGACGCTGTCGCGCGCTTCGAGCTCGCCGCCACGGTGTCCGCACCGCCCGAACGTGGTGCCCGCGCGGTGCCGGCCGCTCGCACCGACGGCGAATCACGCCCGGAACGGGGCACGCGCCCGTCCCGTGATCGCGACCGCGGCGAACGCGACAAGCCCGATGCGCCGACCGTCACCGCCGAGTCGCGTCCGCCCGGCGAGGAGCGCGCGCCGCGCGAGGCCCGTGGTGCCCGTGAGGAGCGGGCGCTGCGCGGCGAGGAGCAAGTGGTGCGTGTCGCGCGCGCGCCGAAGGCGGAACGCGCTGCCGTGCACGCCGAGGCTACGCCGCAGGAGGAGCCAGTCCCCCGTGCGCCGCGTCCGCCACGGAAGCCTCGCACGGAGCGGCCTGCTCGCACCGACGCCGAAGCCGGCCAAAGTGTTGCCGCGGCGCTCGACGCGACCGATCCTGTCGAGGTGGAGCCGCTGGTCGACGACGCGCCCGCGGCGATTGATGCATCCGGTGATGCGCCAGCGGGAGAGAAGCGGACCCGCCGGCGGCGGCGCCGGTCGCGCCGCGAGCGTGGAGAGCGTTCCGCGGGCGAGGCGGAAGGAGACGAGGGTGCGCCGGATGATGGGAATGACCTGCCGGTGTCGCACGCGGTTGGCGGCCACCTGGCGGGAACGTCTCGCGCATCTGCGGGTGAGCAGGATCAGGACGCAGACGACGCAGATGTTGACGCATCGGACGACGACGGCTCTGTCATGAGCGGCGACGCCGCGCCTCGCAAGCGCCGTCCGCGGCGCCGGCGACGCGGGCGCAAACCCGGCACCGATGCCGCCGGGCACGGCGACACCTCTCCTCCCGCTGCCGAGTGACCGGCGGCGTGACACCCCGGTCACTCGTTCAAGGGTCGCGCTCGTGCTGCTGCTCACTCGCATCGCTCCACTTGCCGCCCTGATTCTCGGTGTCTCGGCCTCTGCCGCGACAATTTCCGCCGAACCGGTGGCGTTGCCCGTGCAGGATGTCCACGACGTGATGCTCGACGAATCGCCGCGTGTTCCGATGGTTGGTGAGCGCCTGTCGTACGACGTGAAGTTCAGCGCCGTGAAGGTCGGCAGCGGCTCCATGGAGGCCACCGGATACGAAAACGTGCGTGGTGTCTCGGCACTGCGGGTCCGCTTCGTGGTCAAGGGTGGCACGTTTTTTTACAAGGTGAACGACATTCTCGAAAGCTGGATCGACACAACCCGCTTCATGTCGCTCCGCCACAACCAGACGCTCTCCGAAGGTTCGCGCGATCGCGAGCGTCAGTTCGAGTTCTATCCCGAACGTCGCACTTTTTCGCTCAACGGCGGAGCCGAAGAACCGGGCGTGGCCGAGCCGCTCGACGATGGCAGCTTCCTGTACTTCGTGCGTCGGGTGCCGCTGGTGGTGGGCCGAACGTACGAATTCCATCGCTACTTCCGGCCAGACCGGAATCCGGTACGCATCATCGTGCTGCGGAAGGAGCGCATCAGGGTGCCGGCCGGCGAATTCAACACCATCGTGATTCAGCCCATCATCAAGGCCAAAGGGCTGTTCAGCGAGGGCGGCAAGGCGCAGGTCTGGCTGACGGACGACTCTGCGCGCGCCATGGTGCAGATGAAGTCCTCACTCCCGATCGGCTCCCTCAACCTCTACCTTCGCGAATATCGACCAGCCACGGGAGCCGCACTCGTGCGCGGCAACTGAGGGTTTGGTGCATCGTGAACTGCAACTCTGTTCACGCAGAGGCACGAAGGAGCGGAGGATGCGAGGGCTCTGCGCGCGATATTGAACGGCAAACTGCAACTCCTCTCACACGGAAACGCGGAATCGCGGAGGGTTCTATAGCCCGGTGATGGTCCGTGATGGACAGCAGCATTTCAATGCTTCAGGAACTGCACTCGCGAAAGGCTGTTCCCAAAGCCTTTGGCATTTCCTCCGTGATTCCGCGTCTCCGTGTGAGGGGAGTTTGCTGTGTGCTGTTTGCTGTGTGCTGTTTGCTGTTTGCTGTTTGCTGTTCGTTCTGCCATGACATGCGCAGAGTCCTCGCCTCCTCTGTTGCTTCGCGCCTCTGCGTGAAAAGCGTTGACGATCCCTCAGTGAACACCGATCAAGGAATGTGAGGAGCATGCACCTCGCCGTCGAAGCCGTTTCGCTGACACGCAACCTGCGCGGCATGGGACGCTATGCGCGCCGTCTGCTGTCCGAGATGCCCGCGCTGCGCCCGGAGCTTCGATATACGATCTTTGCACGGAACGCGGCCGATGTGCCACCGCTGCAGGAGCAGCTCGCCGCGTTGCCGCGCATCATGGAACGCGCGACGATCTTGCCCGCCGGCGAGATGTCGCGCGTGCACTGCGATGCTGCGTGGTACCCGTGCAACTTCGTGACGCATCGTCCGCTGTCGGGCGCGATCGTGCCCACCGTGCACGACCTCTTCCCGATGCTGCAGCTGGACGGCCGCTGGTGGAAATACTACAAGCGCACGCGCGCACGCATCCGCTACGGCCGAACGTTGTCTGCGGCCGATCATGTGATCACCGGTGCCACGAAGGCCGCAGCAGAACTGCGCGCCACGTTCGGGGTGCCCGCCGGGTGCATCTCGGTGGTGCCGCACGCGGCTGACGATTTCCGCACTGCGGATGCATCGCTGGTGGATGCGCTGCTGGCCCGGCTCGACGTGTGCGGGCCATTCCTGCTCGCCGTGGGTTCGCAGGAACCGCGCAAGAATCTCGGCGTCCTCTATGCAGCGATGCAGTGGCTGGAGGCGCGAGGTCGCGCGATTCCGCTGGTGCTGTGCGGGCCGCGCGGCATTCACGGCTTCAAGCCCGGCGACGCAGTGCCCAGGTGGTTGCGGCATGCCGGATTCGTGAGCGACGCTGAGCTGGCCGCACTCTACGCGCGCGCGACGGCGCTGGTGTTTCCGTCTCGATACGAAGGGTTCGGATTGCCCGTGCTCGAGGCGATGACCGCCGGCGGCGTCGTGATCTGTTCCGACGCGAGCACGCTGCCCGAAGTCGGCGGCGACGCGGTGCTCTACTTTCCGCCGGACGACGCAGAGACGCTGGCGGCGCAGGTGCTGCGCCTGCTGGATGACGACCAGCTGCACGGCACGCTCGTGCGAGCCGGCGCGATGCAGGCCGCGCACTACTCGTGGCAACGCTCCGCACGCGGCACGCTCGAGGCCATCGATCGCGGCATCCTGGCAACCAGGCGACCTTGACGAATTGAGCGCACATGAAGATACGAGGGCGGACCTGACCGGTCCGCCCTCGTGTTTTCATGCCACCAGCGCGCTCAGTATCGGCGCGGCGAGTTCACCTTGTCGCGCAGCGCACGCGCCGCACCTGGCGCCACCACCAGCATCACGCCGTACACCACGGCCCCGATGACCAATATCTTCACCGCGAGTCCGATCAGCGGAAAGAACAGCACGCCGATCAACTTCAGGGCGAACAGGCCAAGCAGCGCAACCACACCGATCGTGAAAATCGTCTTCAGCATTTCGTCTTCCTCCCGGAGTTCCTGCCTCGCGTACGCAGTCCGCTCGCCGGGAGTTTCGGACCACTCGATATTGTACCGGATGCACCACACCCCAGACATTTCGTGAGCCACACCACCGCAGATATCGCCGTCGTCGGCGCGGGTGTCGCCGGCCTCTCCTCTGCGCTGGCACTCGCTGACGCGGGCCTCGACGTCGCATTGATTACTGATGCCCGTGCCGGCGAAGCATCGCCCGCAGCAGGCGGCATTCTGGACACCGGGCACGGTTTCATCCTCCCCGCGCACCGCGAAATGATGCGCGGCGCCCGCGATCTCTGGCCGGCGTTCAGCGCCATGCTGACGGAACGCACGGGTGTCCAGATTCCGCTCAATCGGGATGGCGTACTCGAACTCGCCACATCGATCCACGAGGCCGAGCGGCTCAGTGCCCTCGCCACGGATGAAGCAGAGTGGCTGGACGCGGTTGCACTCGCGGCACTGGAACCGAATCTGGCGCACGCGCAGGGCGCGCTCAGGTTCAGGCACGACGGGGCGGTGAATCCGCTCGTGCTGCTGAAGGCGCTCAAGCAGGCCATTGGGCGGCATGTGCATGCGCGCGTGATTTCGCAGACAGTCGCCTCGATCGACCCGGGGAGCGCGGCAGAAGGTGTGACCGTGAAGATGATCGACGGAACTACGCTGACGGCGATGCGGGTGGTCGTGGCCTGCGGAGCGTGGTCGGGCTCCCTGCCGGGCGTACCGATGCACCTCCCGATCTCGCCGGTGCGCGGCCAGTTGATGTCGGTCGCCAGCAAGGCACTGCGCCACGTCGTGATGCTCGGCGATGGCTACGTGATCCCGCGGGGCGACGGACGGACCATCATCGGTGGTACCGAGGAGCACATGGGTTTCGACGTGCGGCACACCGAGGAGGGGGCACAGCGCGTGCGCGCACTCGCGGCGGCAATTCTGCCGGCGCTGGGCACCGCCGGCATGCTGAGCACCTGGGCTGGTCTGCGCCCCATGACGCGCGACGGACTGCCGATCATCGGTGCCGACGCCGAAGTCCCCAGCGTGATCTACGCCTGCGGTCATGGCCGGAATGGCATCCTGCTGACACCGCTGACCGGCGCGCTGGTCGCGGCGACCGTTGCGGGCACGCAACCGACAACCGATGCAACCCCATTCAGCCCGTTACGCTTTACCTGACGGGATCCCTGTTTCACGTGCCATTCTGGGCTGTAACTGCGCTTCGAGTTTTAGACAGTTACAAGCCTTCCGCTGCCCTCCCGGCTCCCCTACCTTCTCCCCTACACCGGACTGCGCCTCGGAGCGTCGGCGGTAGAGCGTCGCAGCCTCGGCGCTCCCGCCAGCACCAGAGCGATGTCCCAAGGACGTCGGGTCATGGAAGATCATCTGTACCAGATCCTCGGTCGCCATCGTGCCGAGCCGTTGCCTGAGCGCAAGCCGAGCTGGCTGAAGGTGAAGGCGCCTGGCGGCGAGAATTACATGCGCATCAAGGGCATGATGCGCGAGTTGGGCCTCCATACGGTCTGCGAGGAAGCGCATTGCCCGAACATCGGCGAATGCTGGGATCACGGCACCGCCACGTTCATGATTCTGGGCGACGTCTGCACGCGAAACTGCGCCTATTGCGCCGTGTCGCATGGGCGTCCGCCGAGCTTTGATTTGGCGGAACCCGAGAAGGTCGCCAGCGCTGTGGCTGCAATGAGCCTGAGGCATGCGGTGATCACGTCAGTCGACCGTGATGACCTCCCCGACTTCGGCTCGAACCATTTCCATGAGGTAATCCGGCTGATCCACGAAAAGGTGCCGGGTTGCTCGGTGGAAGTGCTCGTCCCCGATTTTCAGGGCAGGAAGGATTGCATCGAACATGTGCTGGATGCGCGTCCCGAGATCTACAACCACAACACCGAGACCGTGCCCCGCCTGTACAAGAAGGCGCGTCCGGGCGGACGTTACGAGCGGGTCCTGAACATCTTCCGCATCGCAAAGGCGCACGCCCCGGACATCCTCACCAAAACCGGGATCATTCTCGGCATGAGCGAGACGATCGAGGAAGTGATCGAGGTCATGAAGGATCTGCGTACGGTGGACGTGGACATCCTGACGCTCGGCCAGTACCTGAAGCCGTCCGACAGTCACATTGCGCTCGATCGCTACTACACGCCCGACGAATTCCGTCATTTGTATGACGTGGGCATGTCGCTCGGCTTCCGTCATGTCGAGAGCGGCCCGTTGGTGCGGTCGTCGTATCACGCCTGGGAACAGGTGCAGGCCGCAGCAGTCAACTGATTGGCAGGTCCGGTCGACATCGCGGAGTAGTCGCGGTGTCGAATCGCTCTCGGTGCATTGCGTCGCTCACAGTAGGGGGCGTCCAGACATCACGAACCGCCGCTCCGTTGGGCGGGCATCGTGACTCCGTCGTTCAACCCACTGTCGCCTTCCATCATGGCCAAGCGCACTCCCGCGGCGAAGACTTCGCCGAAACCCGCCGCATCCGCCCCCGCCGGCGACGCCGAGCGCACGCTTCATCTCACACTCCTTCGCTCGATGCTGCTGCAGCGTCGTTTCGAGGAGCGCTGCGCCGAGGCCTATGCCATCGGTCGCATCGGCGGTTTCTGCCATTTGTACATCGGGCAGGAGGCAGTCAGCACCGGTACGCTGAGCCACCTGCGTCCCGATGACTACATGATCACGACCTACCGCGATCACGGCCAGGCACTGGCCCGCGGCATCACGCCGCGCGCGGTGATGGCCGAGCTGTTCGGCCGCATCGATGGCTGCGCCGGCGGCAAGGGCGGCTCGATGCACATGTTCGACAAGGCCACCGGCTTTCTCGGCGGGCATGGCATCGTCGGCGGGCACCTGCCAATTGCGACCGGCGTGGGCTTCGCGATCAAGTATCGTGGTGGCGACCAGGTGATCTGCTGCTTCTTCGGTGAAGCGGCGGTGAACAACGGCGCGTTTCACGAAGCCCTGAACATGGCGGCGCTCTGGAAGCTGCCGGTGCTGTTCATCATCGAGAACAACCGCTACGGCATGGGCACGTCGGTCGAACGCGCCTCGGCGATCAACGATATTTACGAGCGTGCTGCGAGCTACAGCATGCATCGCGCAATGGTGGACGGTCAGGACGTGCTGGCCGTGCGAAGCGCGATCGAGGAGGCCGTGGGGCGCGCGCGCACCGATCAGAGTCCGACGCTGCTGGAGATGCGCACCTATCGCTTCATGGGTCACTCCATGTCCGATGCCGCCAGCGGCACCTACCGCAGCAAGGCGGAGCTGGACGAGTACCTCAAGCGCGACCCCATCGCACTGCTGCGCGCGCACATGGAAGAGCGTGGCACGTTGACCGAACAGGTCATGCAGGACTTGGACACCGAGATCAAGGCCATCGTGCAGGATGCCTGGGACTTCGCCGAGGCCAGCCCCGAACCGCCACTGGCAGCATTGATGGAACATGTGTACGTGGATACCACCAGCGATACCGGCAACACTGCCGGGGCGTGGAGCTGACCCATGGCCATCATCACATATCGTGACGCGCTGAACCAGGCGCTCCGTGAAGAGATGCAGCGCGATGCACGCGTCTTCCTGATGGGTGAGGAAGTCGGTGTGTACCAGGGTGCCTACAAGGTGTCCAAGGGTTTGTTGCAGGAATTCGGCGAAATGCGCGTGGTGGACACGCCGATCACCGAACTGGGTTTTGCCGGCGTGGGTGTCGGCGCCGCCATGGTGGGCCTGCGCCCGATCATCGAGTTCATGACGTGGAACTTCGCGCTGCTTGCAATGGACCAGGTCGTGAACGCTGCCGCGAAGATGCTTTACATGTCGGGTGGCCAGTTCAACATCCCGATCGTGTTCCGCGGACCCAACGGCGCCGCGCTGCAGCTGGGCGCGCAGCACTCGCAGGCATGGGAAAGCTGGCTTGCACACATTCCGGGGCTGAAGGTCGTGGCACCGGGCACGCCATACGATGCAAAGGGGTTGTTGAAGGCCGCGATCCGTGACGACAACCCGGTCTGCGTGCTGGAAGGCGAAATGCTCTACAACAACAAGGGCGAAGTGCCGGATGGCGAGTACATCGTGCCGCTCGGCGTCGCGGACCTGAAGCGCGTGGGCGAACACTGCACGATCGTGACGTGGGGCAAGCAGGTGCTCGTCGCGATGGCTGCGGCCGACCAGCTGGCAAAGGACGGCATCACGGTGGACGTGGTGGACCTGCGCAGCATCCGTCCGCTCGATGAGCGTGCGATCATCGACAGCGTGCGCAAGACGAATCGCTGTGTCGTGCTGGAGGAAGGCTGGTACTTCGCCGGTGTCGGTGCGCAGATCACGGACCTCGTACAGCGCGAATGCTTCGACGACCTCGATTCACCGGTGATCCGCGTCACGCAGGCCGACGCACCGATGCCGTACGCGAAGGGGCTGGAGAAGGCAGCAAAGGCCGACATGCCGAAGACCATCGCCGCGGTCCGCCGCGCACTCTATCTCGATTGATCTCCACTCCGCCGGAATCCTGACGATGGCTACCAAGGTGATGATGGAAGCGCTCTCTCCGACCATGGAAGAGGGGCGCCTGGTGAAATGGAACAAGAACGAGGGCGACGTCGTGAAGAGCGGCGACGTGCTCGCGGAAGTCGAGACGGACAAGGCGATCATGGAGCTCGTCGCGCGTGGCGACGGCGTGCTGCGTGCGCGCCTCGTGCCCGAGAACTCGACGACGCCCGTGGGTCAGCTGATCGGCGTGATTGCCGCAGCCGACGAAGACATTGCGGCCATGCTCGCGAGTGCCGCACCGGCGGTACCGGCACCCGCAGCTTCGGCACCGGCAGCAGTCCCGGCGCCGGCACCCGCAGCACCGGCACCCGCAGCACCGGCGCCCTCAGCACCGGCACCCGAGGCACCCGCGGCCGCGACGCCGGCCGCACCGTCGGCATCGGCACCGCGCACGGCGATGCCGGCCGTCGATCATCACGCGTCGGAGCAGGCACTGCACGCCGCTGACACGGGCGGTCGCCAGCTCGCATCACCGCTCGCACGCCGCATGGCCAGTGAGCGAGGCCTGGACATCGCGCAGGTGCGCGGATCGGGTCCGGGTGGTCGCATCATCAAGCGTGACGTGGAAGAAGCGATGTCAGGCAGCGCAGCGCTGCTCGACGGTGCGCGGCCTGCCGCACCCGGTGTCGCTGCTGACGACTACATCGACCAGCCGCTGACGCAGATTCGCAAGACCATCGCCCGTCGTCTCGCCGAGTCGATCGGGCCGGTGCCGACGTTCTACCTGACGGCGGAGTACGACCTCGCGCGCGTCACGGACATGCGCGCGGCGATGGCAGCGATCGGGCCCGAGTTCAAGGTGAGCGTCAACGACATCATCCTGAAGGCTGTCGCCGTGGCGCTGACGCGTCACCCCGACGTCAATTCACACTGGATGGGCGACAAGATCCGGCAGCACCAGCGCGTGCATGTCGGCATGGCGGTCGCGATTCCCGAGGGCCTGATCACGCCGGTCATCTTCGATGCGAACACGAAGGGCCTGTCGCAGATCAGCACCGAGGCGCGCGAGCTGGCGAAGCGTGCGCGCGAACGGAAGCTGCAGCCGCACGAGTACACCGGCGCGACGATGTCCGTGTCCAACCTGGGCATGCTGGGCATCGACGAGTTCACGGCGATCATCAACCCGCCGGAAGCGGCGATCCTCGCGGTTGGTGCAGTGGAGGACAAGCCGGTCGTCATCGACGGCGCGGTCGAGGTCCGGAAGCGGATGCGCGTGACGATGAGCTGCGATCACCGCGTCATCGATGGCGCGCTGGGCGCGCAATTCCTGCAGACGCTGCGTCGCCTGATCGAGAATCCGCTCATGCTGGTCTATTAATTCCACCAGAGAAACTGTCATGGCTTCATTCGACGTCATCATTCTCGGCGGTGGTCCCGCCGGGTACGTCTGCGCCATCCGCGGCGCACAGCTCGGCCTTCAGGTCGCGGTCATCGAGCGCGAGGCGCTGGGTGGCACCTGTGTGCTGTGGGGCTGCATTCCCGCCAAGTCGCTCCTCGAGAGCGCGTCGCTCGCCGTGAAGGTGAAGAAAGCCGCCGAGCATGGCATCACGCTCGGCGAGATCAGCTTCGATTACGGGCCGGCCATGCAGCGGTCGCGCGGCGTCAGCACGCAGAACTCCAAGGGCGTCGAGTTTCTGCTGAAGAAGAACAAGGTCACATACATTCGCGGCCACGGCCGCGTGACGGCGGCCAACAGCGTCGAGGTGAAGGACGCTGACGGCAAGCTGGAAACCCACACCGCCGGCAAGGCGCTCGTGCTCGCGACGGGTTCGCGCGTCCGCGGCTTGCCGCAGGTGGGGCTGGAGCTCAACCGCACCACCGTGCTCTCGTCGGACGACGTGCTGGTCATGGACGCCGCACCGAAAACGATGGCGGTGATCGGTGCCGGCGCCGTGGGCTGCGAATTCGCCGATGTGTTCAACGCATTCGGCACGCAGGTCACGATGATCGAGGTCGCCCAGCGCATCCTGCCGATCGAGGACGCTGACTGCTCGGCGGAGCTGGCGCGCGCGTTCAAGAAGCGCGGCATCGAGACGGTGGTGGGCGCGAAGATCACGGCGTCGAAGGTCGAGGCCACGAGCGTCACCATTTCGTTCGAGGCAGGCGGTCAGGCTCGCGTGCTCACGGTGGACAAGGTGCTGGTCGCCGCCGGCCGCGCCCCGAACGTCGACGGTTTCGGCCTCGAGGCGCTGGGCGTGAAGAAGTCCGATCGCGGCTTCATCGCCATCAACGAGAAGTTCGAGACATCCGTGAAGGGCGTGTACGCAATCGGCGATGTCGCCGGCAACCAGATGCTGGCACACAAGGGTTCGCGTGAGGGCCATGTGCTGGCCGACATGCTGGCCGGACAGGCGACGCACCCGGTGAACTACGGCAACATTCCCAGCTGCACGTACTGCCACCCGGAAGTGGCGTCCGTCGGCATGACGGAAGAGCAAGTCAAGGCGAAGGGTCTCGCGTACAAAGTCGGCAAGTTCCCCTTCTCGGCCAACGGTCGCGCACGCACGTCGGGCGAGACCGATGGGTTCGTGAAGATCATCCGCGACGAGAAGCATGGTGAGATCCTCGGCGCACACATCATTGGCTCGCACGCCACGGAACTGATCCACGAGCTCGTCGTCGCGCGAGAGAACGAGTTCACGGTCGAGGAGATCGACCTCGCGCTGCATGCACACCCCACGCTATCCGAAGCCATCGCGGAAGCGGTGCTCGATTCCATGGGGAAGATGGTGCACGCGTGAGTACACGCCGCCTGCTGGTGGTGGAACTCGGACGGCTTGCCTTCACGGAAGCGCTCGAACTCCAGCGGGCGGTGTCGGCGGCGCGCATCACGGGTGCAATTCCCGATGATGTGTTGCTGCTGGTGGAGCATCAGGCGGTCGTCACGCTGGGGCGCAGCACCAAGGGCGACAACCTGCACATCCCGGATGCGGTCCTCGCAGCACGCGGCGTGGACCGCTACGAGATCGAGCGCGGCGGCGACGCCACGTTTCATGGGCCGGGCCAGCTGGTCGGCTATCCGATCGTCGATCTCAAGCAGCACACGCAGGACCTGCACTGGTACCTGCGGCAGGTGGAGGAGGCGCTGATCGTGGCACTCTCGCACGTCGGCCTCGTGGCGGGGCGCGTGACGAAGTACACCGGCGTCTGGATCGACGATCGGAAGATCGCATCGATCGGTGTCCACGCACGCGACTGGGTCACGCGCCATGGCTTCGCACTGAACGTGAACACCGACCTGTCGTACTTCGACCTGTTCACGCCGTGCGGTATCGCCGATGTGGTGATGACGAGCACACAGCGCGAACTCGGTGCGGCGGCGCCATCGCTCAAGACGATGCAGCGACTCACCACCGCGGCTTTCGCGGCGACATTCGCACTCGAGTCCGTCGCGGCGAGCCGGGCCGACCTCGATTCGCTGCTTCCTGCGCCCGCTTCCGTGCGCTGACACGAGTCGACTGCGCGTTCGGGCATCGTGAATTCTTTTCACGCGGAGACACGGAGCAGCGGAGGTCGGAGGAGGACTGCGCCGGCAGTCGCTCCCGGAGCCACGATAATTTTCTCGGTACCAGAGGAAATGCTGGGGGAACAGCGGTGACCCGCCGGCCGTCGTTCCCTGAAAAATCCCCTCACGCGCGTCTCGATCGCGGGACTTCCGCGCCGATGCCGGCGCTGTCCTCCTCCGACCTCTGCGGCTCCGTGTCTCCGCGTGAAAAGAGTTGACGATCCCGCAAATAGCACGAACGCCTCGCGACTCGGGTCTGCCGGCGCAGTCCTCCTCCGACCTCTGCGGCTCTGCTGCCTTCGCGTGAAAAGAGTTGACGATCCCGCAAAAAGCACGAACGCCTCGCGACTCAGGTCTACCGACGCACTCCTCCTCCGACTTCTACGGCTCCGTTGCCTCTGCGTGAAAAGAGTTGTCGATGCCGCGAAACGCATGAATGCCACGTGACGCGGGACAGTCCGCGCGGTGTATTCTTGGAGTGAGACCTGACGCAGAGGCAATGATGGCCGACGAACTTCCCACCCTCGACGTACGACCCACTGACCGCGACCGCATTCCGCCGGGCCAGGTGCAGACGCGCAAGTGGCCCGTGCTGCACTACGGCGGTGTGCCGAGCGTGAATCCTGCAACGTGGGATTTCGAGTTCCGCGGACTCTGCAACGCCGCCGCCCGCTTCACGCTGCCCGAGATACAGGCGATGCCGCGTCAGGTCACGCGCTGCGACATCCACTGCGTGACCCGGTGGAGTCGTCTCGACAACGACTTCGAGGGCGTGAGCGTGCAGCACCTGCTTCGCCTCGCGCAGCCGCTGCCTGACGCCACGCATGTGATGGTATTCGCCGAGCAGGGGTTCACCACGAATCTGCCGCTGTCGGATCTCGATCGGCCGGAGAATGTGCTCGCGTGGAAGCACGACGGCGTGGACCTGACCGAGGATCATGGCTGGCCGATGCGACTCGTGGTGCCGCATCTCTACTTCTGGAAGAGTGCGAAATGGGTGCGCGGATTCGAGTTCATGAACGCAGACTCGCCTGGCTTCTGGGAGCAGAACGGCTATCACATGTACGGCGATCCGTGGCAGGAACAGCGGCACCGCGGGCTCGATGTGTCGCAGCATGTGATCAACGCCTTCCGCAGCAAGTCGAATCGTGAGTGATGCCACGCCGGCCGCATCGTCGCCGTCGGTGCATGCGGGCCTGAACGCCGAGCAGCGCGCCGCCGTGATGCATGGCGACGGGCCGCTGCTGATCGTCGCCGGCGCAGGCACGGGCAAGACGCGCACGCTCGTGCATCGCGTGGCGGCCCTGATCGAGCGCGGTGTCGCGGCAGAACGCATCCTGCTCCTCACCTTCACGCGACGCGCGGCCGAGGAGATGCTCTCACGCGTGGAACGGCTCACTGGCCAGCAGGGGCGTCGTGTACCGGGGGGCACCTTTCACGCGACGGCACACCAGACACTGCGCCAATTTGGGCAGCATGCCGGCATCGGTGAAGGGTTCACGATCCTCGACCAAGCGGACTCCGAGGATCTGATGCAGCTGTCGCGCGCGGCCCTGGGTCTTGGCGCGCGCGAGCGACGTTTTGCGAAGAAGGAGACGCTGCAGGCGCTGTACAGCCGCCACATCAACACCGATCGTACCGTGGAGGCGCTGCTGCGCGACGGATATCCGCAGTACGTGGGGGACCTTTCCGACATCGCGCGCGTGTTCGCCGAGTACGTGCAGCGGAAGGCGGCGCGCAACCTCGTCGACTACGACGATTTGCTGCTGTTCTGGGCCGCGATGCTCGAGTCGGACGTGCTGGGTGACCGCATTCGCGCCAAGTACGACCATCTGCTGGTGGACGAATACCAGGATACGAACGTGCTGCAGTCGCGCATTGTGCGCGGACTCGCCGCGACGCATCGCAACGTGACCGTGGTCGGCGATGATGCGCAGAGCATCTATGCGTTCCGTGGCGCGACGGTGCGCAACATCCTCGACTTCCCGGACCAGTTTCCCGGTACCACCATCATCACGCTGGACCGCAACTACCGGAGCACCCAGCCGATCCTCGACACGGCGAACGCCGTGCTCGCGCAGGCGACGGAAGGATTTCGCAAGCAGCTGCGCAGCATCGACGATCGGCCTGGCGAGCTGCCGTGGCTGATCCCTGCACGCGATGAGCAGGCGCAGACGACATTCACCTGCGACCGGTTACTGGAACTCGTCGAGACCGACAATCTGCGGCTGGACCAGATCGCGGTGCTCGTGCGCGCCGGGTACATGAGCGCCGATCTCGAGGTCGAGCTCAGTGCGCGTCGCATCCCTTTCGAGAAATGGGGCGGCATCAAGTTCCTCGAAGCCGCGCATGTGAAGGACATGCTGGCATTCCTGCGCGTTGCCGAGAACCCGCGCGACGAGGTGAGCTGGTTCCGGCTGCTTCTGCTGTTGCCCGGCATCGGCGAGATCTCGGCACGTCGCGCGATCGCGGCGCTCGAGGCGGCAGCGTGGCGCGTGGAGGGACTGCAAGCCTGGACTCCACCGGCGCGTGCGCAGGCCACGCACACTGCACTGTGCACGCTGATGCAGCGACTGGAGGCCAGCAGCGGCGCCGATTCCGCGGGTGACATCGCGCTGGTGCGCGGCGTGTACGACGAGATCCTGCGCCACCGCTTCGACGACGCCGACGTGCGGCTCAACGATCTCGTCCAACTGGAGCACATCGCGAGCGGCTATCCGAATCGCGGCGCGTTCCTGAGCGCGCTGGCACTCGAGCCGCCGTCAGCCACATCCGATCTCGCGCAGGGCCGCGACACCGACGACGATGACGCCCTGGTGATCAGCACCATTCACTCCGCGAAAGGCAAGGAGTGGGACGCCGTGTTCGTGATCTGGGCCGCCGACGGGTGGATTCCGTCCGCGCGCGCCACGAAGGACCTGCAGCAAGTGGAGGAGGAGCGCCGATTGTTCTACGTGGCGCTCACGCGAGCGAAGCGCCACCTGCATGTGAGCTATCCGCTGTACGCATATGCCTCACGCTGGAGCGCCGACTTCGCGCTCGACCAGAAGTCTCGCTTTCTCGATGCGCAAACCACGGCGACCATGCAGCGCATTCACATCGCCTCACCTGCGCCGGACACGCCTGCGCCAGCCCCCGCGATCACCTCCACCCTCGACCTCCGCGCCGCCCTTCGAAGCCGCTTCAGCTAGCGCTGACGAGTCCCGGACTCGACGCACCTTTGCGATGGCGCAGATGAGGCCACCGCTGTTCCCGCAACGACGATGCGACGACGCCGCAGGGTGGCGCGCTGTCGGCGTATCGACTTGACCGCACGAACTGCACTGCTGCAGTCAGTCAGTTCCGCGACGCCGCTGCAAAGCGCATTGACGGAGGCAGCAGACTTACAGCGCCGCTAACGCCTCGTGAACACGGAGTCGGGCACCGGATCACCGAGGTATCGACTCACCGACGCGAACGGCGCCTTCGGCTCGTCCTTCGCAAGCCGCAACAGTGTCGCGATCGCGACACGCACGTCGCTGCCCGCCTGTGCGTACACGCGCTCGAACAGCGGCAGGTCCGTCAGGTAGATACGCCGCGCCAGCACTGCTGCCGTGTTCAACTTGATCCTGGCCACCGATGCCGAATCCATGGTGCCGAGCTGCGGCGCGAGTTCGGTTCGCAGGCGCGTACGTGCGCGAACGAACACCGTGTCACGCGCCACCAGTCGCGCCGCGCGGTCGCCCGGATGTGCCGCGAATGCGGAATCCATCGACGCGTAGAGCGCCGACCAGAACAGTCCGAACACGCGCTCCTCGGCCCAGCGACGGGCGACGTCGTCCGCGGCATGCGGCTGTCCGCGGGAGCGAAAGAACCGCTCCGCACCGCGAGAGCCTGCAAAGTTCGCAAGACTTTCGTTGAAGACCGCCTGCCCCGGTGCGTAGTACGTCGTGTGCACCAGTTCGTGGATGATCGTGTTCGCCAGTTCCAGCGTGTCCAGCGCGAGCGTCGTGGGCAGCAGGGGATCGTTGAAATACCCGAGCGTGCTGAAGGCCGACGCGGGCCGAAGCACGGCGTCGTATCCGTCGGCGTCCACCTGCTTCGCCTCACGCCTTCCCTGCTCGAAGTCGAAGAAACCCTTGTACGGCACGTTGCCCACCACCGGGAACCACCAGGTGCGAAACGCCAGGGAGTCGCGGTACGCGGCACTCAGGACCAGCACGAGCGTGTCGCGATCGAGCCGCGAAAAGGTGGTGAACTCCTGCTGCGCCGTCAGGCCAAGCGAATCAATGGCGAAGCGGCGCGCATCCAGCACGAGCTGCAGCTTTGCCCGCAGCGCCGCATCCGTCGACGCGTCGGCGATGATGCTCGCGATCGGCTGCCGGCGCGCGAGAATCCTGCCTTCTTCGTACGCTGCGCGCGCCAGATACCGTCCAATCGGCACCAGTGTCAGGAAGGCGATCGTGAGCACGACGAAACCAATCACAATCTGGCGCAGCCAGCGCAACGCGCGCTGACGTGTCATGCGATCACCGACTGAGGCACGCAACTGGTACACATCGTTGTGCGGTGTACGACGCTCAGTTGGGCAGCCTGACGACGGTCACCTGCGGATTCAGCGTGGCGAGGAAGTTGCCCGTCGCCGGCTTGAAGGTCAGTCCCGCATTCGCCGTCGCCGAGGTGAACTGAAAGAGATCCAGCGAGCCGGGCTTCATCTGGCGCGAGACCGGCACCGTCCCGGGTACCAAACGATTCGGCGTCAGGAGGTCGGCGACGTCCAGCGGATATGCGGTCGGATATACGCTTGGCGCGATGGTGTTCAGCCGCGCGTAAATCGCGCGGAGATTGCGGCTCGTGTACTGGTAGCGGCTGGCAATCTGCCCCGGTGTCGCGCCCGGGTAGTCATCCAGCAATGTCGCCGCAAGAAAATCGCCAAACAGCACACGGAACGTCTCGCCCGCCACCGCCTCGATATTTCCGGTGCCGCGGTTCCGCGTCTGCACCAGCTGACCCAGCTTCGTCTCGCCCTTCTGGTCGATCAGCCACCGCAGGAACAGCCACGCGACACCGCGCTCCTCGATCGTGCCGAAGCTCGTTGGCGACGTCAGCGAGTAACTCAGTCTCGACGAAAAGAAGTCGTATGCGTTGGCGAAGTTCGGTGGCAGGAAACCCTGCGCCGAGTCGGGGAATATCTGTGCCGGGCTCCCGCGACCCTGCGGCGGACATGGCGGCAGGTTCGGGCACGGATAGCGGGATTCATAGAGCTTTCCACCCAGCTCCTCCGCCATGTGGCTGAGACCCTCGTTCAGCCAGATGTCCTCGGTGCCGGCGCTGCGTACCAGCACATGCTGGTTGTACGAGATCATGTGCTGCAGTTCGTGGATGAACGTCGCCGGCGCGCTGTTCCGGACTGTCGTCAGCGACAGAGGCTGACAGGTCGGCCCACCGGCCGCCTCGCCGGGTACCGACGAATAGAAGATCTCCGCCCGGTTGGCGTTCGAGTTGCCGGACAGGTCGGCACCATTGAAGAAGCCGGCCACATACGACCCGCACGGCCCGCTGCCCAGCGACAGCCGGTTCACCACGGGCGTGAACAACACGAATGTCTTGCCATTCGAGTCGATGTCGGATGTCGCACCGAAGGTATTCACGTCGATCGGGAACAGGTCCTGGTCGAACTGCCGACCGAACGACTGGTATTCCGTATCGCTGAACCCACCGGTCGGCGGCGCCAGGCTGTCCACGTACAGCAGGATGTTGGTCCCCGAGTAGAGCAGGCGAGCACGCACGGTGGTGTAGGTGCTCGTCGTGAGCGAGGACAGCACCTTGAAGTCTCGCACGACCTGCTGCGCCTGCTGTTGCTGCGCCTGCACGCTGAGGCTCACCGGCGGCCGTGCCCTGAGTTGTTGCATGAACGCGACGGCGCGCGGCGCTTCCGCTTGTTCGATCTGGCGCATGTGCATGTGAAAGACATCAGCCACGCGCAGGTTTGCGGCAGGACGCTCGGACGCCGGTGCCTGAATGCGCGCCGTGAGGCTCGCGACACCGCCGATCGTGAACGGGTAGTCGGGCACGGTCGCGCGGTTGGTGCCGGTCGCGAAATCCTGGGTGGCCGCGAACTGCGGCATTACGGCATAGCGGCCCGGATTCGTGAACTGCACGCCGCCGCCGCCTGTCGCCGTCGAGACATTGAAAACGCCCAGCGTGACCACGGTGGGGGCGAGCACGCCCGGAACGACCGGCGGTGGCCCCGTCCCCGAGTCCGAGCAACCCGTGATCGCCAGCGCCGCGCCGAGTGAGCCGCACAGGGCAAACCAGCGGAGCGGAACTTTCAAAGTGTTTGACATCAAGAGTTTACGCTGGGCGTTGGTCAGATCGGCAGGCCGCTGCGGCTACCGTGCACAGTTAGATTATCGGTCTCATGTCTTTCGTGCATCTGCATTGCCACTCGGAATACTCGCTGCTCGACGGCGCGAACCGGATCGACGACCTGATCCGGCGTGCCGCCGAACTCGAGCAACCTGCGCTTGCGATCACTGATCACGGTAACATGCACGCCGCGTTTGAGTTCCAGGAGAAGGCACGGAAGGCGGGCTTGCGCCCCATCATCGGCATGGAGGCGTACGTCGCCACCGGTGACCGACGAGTGAAGGCACGGCCAGGTCCCGGAATTCGGCCGTACTACCACCTCGTGCTTCTCGCCCGCGACCGCGCCGGGTACCAGAACCTGGTGAAACTGTCCTCACTCGGATACACCGAAGGGTTCTACACGCGCCCGCGTGTGGATCGCGAGCTGCTGGCCAAGTATTCCGAGGGCCTCGTGGTCAGTTCGGCCTGCCTCGCCGGCGAAGTTGCGACACATCTCGAGCACAACCGCTGGGACGAGGCGCGCGCCGCGGCGGCCTGGTATGCGGAAGTGTTCAAGGATCGTTACTACCTGGAGGTTCAGGCCCACGACTCACCGGGTCAGGCCAGACTCAACGAGCAGATCTTCACGCTCGGCAAGGAAATGGGCCTGCCCGTCATCGCGACGAATGACGCGCATTTCCTGACCGCCGGCTCACACGATGCACACGATGTGCTGCTCTGCATTGGCCTGGGCAAGGATCGGAACGACGCCAACCGCATGCACTACGACGGCGGCCTGTACTTCAAGTCGGCCGACGAGATGCGCGCGCGCTTTCCCGACCGGCCCGACGTGCTCGAGAACACCTGCAGGATTGCGGACGAGACCGACGTCCAGTTCAAGAAGCAGTACTTCGTGCCGGCCTTCCCGTTGCCAGAAGGCGTCACGAGCGAGAACGACCTGCTGGTACAGCTTGCCGAGGCGGGCGCGAGGGAGCGCTACGGCGATCCATTTCCGCAGGACGTGCAGGACCGGCTCACCTACGAGCTCGATGTCATCACGCGCACCGGATACGCCGGCTACTTCCTGATCACGGCCGACTTCATCAAGGCCGCACGCGACCGCGGCATTCCCGTGGGACCGGGGCGCGGCTCGGCAGCCGGGTCGCTGGTCGCGTACGCACTCAAGATCACCAACGTCTGCCCGCTCAAGTTCGACCTGCTCTTCGAGCGCTTCCTGAATCCGGAACGCGTCTCGATGCCGGACGTCGACGTCGACTTCTGCTTCGAGCGTCGCGGTGAAGTGATCGAGTACGTGCGCCAGAAGTACGGCAAGGAAAGCGTCGGGCAGATCGTCACGTTTGGAACCATGAAGAGTCGCGCCGCCGTGAAGGACGTCGGTCGTGTGCTGGGCTTCACGCCGTCGGAGACCGATGCGCTGGCGAAGCTCATCCCGAATGCGCCGAACAATTCGCTGACGGTGAAGGAAGCGATCCGCGACGTGGCGGACGTGAAGTCGCGGTACGAGAACGAGGAGCGCTACCACCAGCTGCTCGACTACGCGTCGGCACTGGAAGGCCTGTCGCGACACACCGGCGTGCACGCGGCCGGCGTGGTCATTGCACCCGGTCCGCTGGACGACTACGTCCCGATCTGCACGCAGTCGTCGAAGGGCGCAGGCTCCGGCGACGACGAATCAGTGGTGGTGACGCAGTACGACATGAACAGCCTGGAGAAGGCTGGCATGCTCAAGATGGACTTCCTTGGTCTCACCACGCTGACGGTGATCACCGACGCGGTGAAGAACATCTTCGCGCGCACCGGCATCCAGATCGATCTCGACACGCTGGCGCTGGATGACGAGGATACCTATCGCATGCTGCGCGCAGGCCGCACGGCGGGTGTGTTCCAATTCGAGTCCGCATTGGCGACCGACGTGCTGCGCAGCATGCGCTGCGACCGCTTCGACGACCTCGTGGCATCAAATGCACTGCTGCGTCCGGGTCCACTCGATGCCGGCATGCACAAGGTCTACATCCGTCGCAAGAAGGGCGAGGAGGCGGTGTCGTACGCGCTGCCCGAACTCGAGACGATTCTTTCCACCACCTACGGCGTCATCACCTACCAGGAACAGGTGATGCGAATTGCGCAGGTGCTGGCCGGTATCTCGCTCGCCGAGGCGGACGTGCTGCGAAAAGCGGTCGGCAAGAAGGACTCCGTGCTCATCATGAAGGAGCTCGGCAAGTTCGAGGCGAAAGCGGTCGCGCGCGGACACGATGCGAAGATCATCAAGGAGCTCGCGGGGCAGATCGAGACGTTCGGCCGCTACGGATTCAACAAGTCGCATTCCGTTGCGTATTCCGTCGTCGCGTACCACACGGCGTACCTCAAGGCGCACTATCCGGCGGAGTTCCTGGCGGCGCTGTTGTCGTCGCAGATCGGCGACACGGAAAGCGTGATCAAGTACATCGCCGAGGCCCGCGAGATGGGCATCGAGATCCTGCCGCCAAATGTGAACGAGTCGAACTTCAAGTTCACCGTCATCGGCGACAAGCGGATCCGGTTCGGCCTCGGCGCGGTGCGCAATGTGGGCCGCGCCGCGATCGATTCGATCCTCGCAGCCAAGCAGACGGGGCCGTTCACGTCGCTCTTCGAGTTCTGCGAGCGCGTCGACCTGCGGCTCTGCAACCGCCGCGTCTTCGAGGCGCTGATCCAGAGCGGCGCGCTGGACGCACTTGGCGGACACCGGGCACAGCTGATCGCCGCACTCGACGTCGCGATCAGCGAAGCCGGCCTCAAGCAGGAAGAGGCGAGCATCGGGCAGGGCTCACTTTTTGGTGACCTCGGCCCCGCCGCTGATCCAATCGACGGGCAGTCGCGTCACGGGCCGACGCTCCCGAACACACCGGTCTGGTCCGACTCGGAGCGCCTTGCCCAGGAAAAGGCGATCCTTGGCTTTTACATCTCCGGACATCCGCTCGAGCCGTTCCGGACCGAGTGCGAACTCTTTGCCACCCACACCGTGGCCCAGCTTCAGGGTTGGAGCGCAGACAGGATGGCGCTGTGTGTGGTGGTGACTGCCGTGAAGCGACAGGTCAGCAAGAACTCACAAAAGGAATTTGCGCGATTGACCGTCGAGGACTTCTCAGGCTCTGCCGAGGTCCTAGTATTCCCCGAGGCGTGGTCGGTGCTCGCAGACCGGATTCGGACCGATGTACCCGTGCTCGTCAAAGGAGGCTACGGCCGTCGGGATCAGGACAGCGAAAAGCCGACGTACATCGTCGATGATGTGACCCCGCTCGCCGAACGGCGGACGAATGGGGCAGTGATCGTGTCGTTGCAGTTGGAGGCGAGTGTCGGGTTGTCTGCCGGCGTGATCGGCGACATCCGGGCGGTGGCCGAGAGCCATCCCGGAACCGCACCACTGGAAGTGAGTTGGATTGACGGGCGCGGCAGCTCGTCTCGCTTCCGTTCACGTACGCTGACGATGGCGGCCGATGGCGCCGCCTTGACCGAATTGCGCGCCTTGCTGGGGCACGAGCGAGTACGGCTCGTCCGCGGCAATTGAGCGCGCCGAGGAGATCAGGACAATGGCAACTGCTGCAGCGCTCGACTTCGAGAAGCCCATCGCGGAACTCGAGCAGCGTATCGACGACCTCAAGCGCCTCGCCGGCGACGCATCATACGGCGTGGCGCTCGAGATCGAGCCGCTCGAAAAGCGTCTGACCGAACTCCGACGCGAGATCTACAAGCAGCTCACGCCGCTGCAACGCGTGGAGGTGGCCCGCTTCAAGTTGCGCCCCTTCACGCAGGACTACCTGGACCGGATCTTCACCGACTTCATCGAGCTGCACGGCGACCGGGCATTTCGCGAGGATGCGGCGATCGTGGGCGGCTGGGCGCGGCTGGAGGGTGAGACGGTCATGGTCATTGGCCACCAGCGCGGCCGCGACACGAAGGACAACCTGAAGCGCAACTTCGCGATGCCCCATCCCGAGGGCTATCGCAAGGCGCTGCGGCTCATGAAGCTGGCCGAAAAATTTCATGTGCCGGTCCTGACGTTCATCGACACGCCGGGCGCCTGGCCGGGCCTCGGGGCCGAGGAGCGCGGACAGAGCGAGGCGATCGCGCGCAACATCTTCGAGATGAGCCAGCTCGGCGTGCCGATCATTGCCACGGTCATCGGCGAGGGCGGGTCGGGTGGCGCACTCGCGCTGGGCGTAGCCGATCGCGTGCTGATGCTCGAGAACGCGGTCTACTCTGTCATCTCGGTCGAAGGCTGCGCGGCGATCCTCTGGAAGGACAACAAGTCGATCGAAAGCAAGGAACGCGCGGCCAAGGCCCTTCGCATCACCGCCCCCGACCTGGTCGAGCTGCGCGTGATCGACGAAATCGTGCCGGAACCGGAAGGTGGTGCCCACACGAACCACGACCTGGCTGCTGCCACGCTCAAGTCCACGCTGATCCGTCTGCTTGACGACCTCCGCGGCCTGCGTCCGGAGAAGCTCGTGCGCCGCCGCCGCGAGAAGTTCCTGCGCATGGGCCAGTACATCGGCTGACCGGCGTGTCTGACCTGATCGAGGTTGCGTTCAAGGGCAACCGGAAGGAGTTCTTTCGCTGGGAGGATGTGGTGCCGCCTCCCGCGCCCTCGGCGCACGTCATCGTGGAGGGTGATCGCGGGGAGGACCTTGGACAGGTGCATGCGATCGGCGACCTCGCCGAGAAGCGATACGCAGGCGTGGCACATGGCGTGATTCTCGGGCAGGCCACGCGTCGCGTGATCCGTCTCGCGAAGGCCGACGAGATCAAGCGTGCGCACGCGCTGACCGAGGAGAACGAGGTCACGCGCCGCGCCGCCATGGCGCAGGTGCGCGCCCTCGGTCTGCAGATGAAGGTCACCGATGCCGAGTGGCAGTTCGATCATCGCAAACTGACGCTGTTCTTCACGGCCGAGAAGCGCGTCGACTTCCGCACGCTGGTGCGTGACCTCGCCGCCGCGTTCAAGGCGCGCATCGAGTTGAAGCAGATCGGCGTGCGCGATGAGGCCAAGCGGCTCGACGGCATCGGCCGCTGCGGTCGTCAGTACTGCTCGGCGTCGTGGCTGCCTGATTTGCGGCCCGTGAACCTCGGGGTCGCGAAGGATCAGAAGCTGTCGCTGAACCCGACGCAGATCAGCGGAGCCTGTGGTCGATTGATGTGCTGCCTGCGCTACGAGCACGAGTTCTATGCGCAGAGTCGCAAGCGCTTTCCCAAGGAAGGCAAGATCATCACCACCTCGAAGGGTGAGGAGAAAGTGATGCTGAACGACATCTTCCATGATCGTGTGACCCTGCGCAGTGCCGACGGCGAGTCGCGCGTGGTCACGCTGGTGGAACTGCGTCGCGAGACGGCCGCGTGGACGCTTGGCGTGACTGACGAATACAGCGCGATCGACGCGCGCGACGCGGCGGAGGAGGGCGTGCTGCCACTGGACGACGCGCCGACGCTGCCCGTGCGGACGCGCGTGCCGGCCTCGGACCGCGTGCTGCCCGTACTGCCCGTTGCGCTCGCGCCCGCGCCCGTGGTACTGCCTGCCGTGGTACTGCCTGCCGTGGTGCTGCCCGCCGTCGTGCTGCCCGCCGTGGTGCTGCCCGCCGTGATGCCGCCCGCCGTCGTGCGCAGCATCGCCACGCCAATCGTGCCGCCCGTGATCGTACCGGCCCAGCCGGTGCACGGCAGCAACAAGACTGGCACCGACGATGCGGACGACGACGACGACGGCGACGACGAGAATACGATCGACGACGAGCCGGTCATCAACGCCGACGGCAGCATCAGCGAGGCGCCGAAGCGCCGCCGCCGGCGCGGTCGGCGCGGAGGCCGGCGCGGTCGCGGCAGTCGCCCGCAGAGCGGCGACGCGCCACCAGCCGAATAGCTTGGCTCCACGCACGCCGCTCATGGCGTGACGTCGGCATCACTCGCACCTCTCCGGAATACTCGTGTCGCGTTTTTACATCACCACCGCCATCGATTACGCAAATGGTGACCCGCACATCGGGCATGCGTTCGAGAAGATCGGTGCGGATGCAATCGCGCGTATGCAGCGCCAGCTCGGGAACGACGTCCATTTCATGATCGGCATGGACGAGCATGGCCAGAAGGTGGCGCAGACCGCCGCCGACGCCGGCATCTCGGAGCAGGAGTTCGTCGACACCATCGCGCAGCGATTCCAGTCGATGTGGACGACCCTGCAGATCTCGAACGACCAGTTCATCCGCACCACGTCGCCGCAGCACAAGGCCGGCGTGCAGGCGCTGATCAACCGGATTTTCGAACGCTCGCCCGACGCGTTTTACGAAAAGAGCTACGCCGGCTGGTACTGCGTCGGGTGCGAGTCGTTCAAGACGGACGCCGAGATCGTGGATGGGCAGTGCGTACTGCATTCGACGCGCGTGCTGGAATGGGTCGAGGAGCGCAACTGGTTCTTTCGCCTCAGCGCGTACGCTGCGCAGCTCCGCACGCTCGTCGAGAGTCCGTCGGAGTTCGTGCAGCCGTCCAGTCGCCGCAACGAGATCATCGGCCTGCTGGACATCGGTCTCGAGGATGTCTCGGCGAGCCGCTCGCGGAACACGTGGGCGGTGCCGTTCCCACGCCCCACGAGCGATGGCCAGGCGCAGTCCACGTATGTCTGGTTCGACGCGCTGCCGAACTACCTGACCGGCACCGGCTTTCCCGATGTCGCGGGATGGGAGACGCGCTGGCCCGCCCAGGTGCATGTCATCGGCAAGGACATCACGCGCTTTCATTGCGTGATCTGGCCCGCGATGCTGCTCGCCGCAGGGCTGCCGTTGCCGGAACATGTCTGGGGTCACGGTTTCGTGCTGCTGGGTGGTGAGCGCTTCAGCAAGAGCGCCGGGGTGAAGCTGGATCTTGGCGAGGCCATCGACCGCTTCGGAAGCGATGCGTTCCGCTATTTTCTGCTGCGCGAGATTCCGTTCGACGGCGACGGCAGCTTCTCGTGGGAACGCTTCGGTGAGCGCTACAACTCCGACCTGGCGAACACCTTCGGCAACCTCGCCAGCCGCGTGACGTCGATGATCGAGAAGTACAATGACGGCGTGATCCCGGCCGCACCCGATGGCGAGGTGGACGTGCTGGATCTCGCGGATCTGCTGGCGGCGCAGCAGGCGATGGACGGTTCGCGCGGCTACCTGCTCCATGAGGGCTTGTCCCTGATCTGGAAAACCACGGCACGCGCGAACGAGTTCGTGCAGTCGTCGCAGCCGTGGGCGCTGGCGAAGGTGCCGGAACAGCGTGACGCGCTGCTGGCCGTGCTGGGCACGCTGGGGCGCTCGCTGGCGCGGCAGGCCATTGCCATTGCCCCGGTCATGCCGACAAAGGCTCAGGCGCTCTGGGAGGCGCTGGGCGCGCCGGGCAGCGTACACGCGCAGCGGTGGCCAACGCTGGTGCGCATCGACGCCACCGGGTGGCGCGTGACGAAGGGTGCGGCGCTTTTCCCGCGCGAGGAGCCGGCACGGTAGCCCCAACCGCCGGCCGTGAAGGACGCCGGCGAGGCTCGATCGTCACGACCTGAGTTGCAGAACACGTGTTACCAGTCGCCGCGCCGCGTCGTCCAACGGTCGAGCCTGCTTCTGGAGCGTGACATGAGGTATACCAGTCCAAGCTGCGTGCCGCTGGAACGAGCTGCGGCCACGCACACCGTTCGACGGGGATTCGCCCTCGAATCCACCCTCCTGACGCTGGTGCTCTTCGGCGCACTCATCGGAGTGGCGACCGCAGCGGCCGCGGCGTACACCCGCACGTCGGGCATCGACGTGAAGGCCACCAGCGTCTCGTATGCCGCGGAGGGCGCCGGCGACCAGATCATGGCGCAGCTCGATGCGGCCATGGATGACGGCATCATCACACCTGCGGACATCACCTCACTCGCGACGCCAAGCGTGGACGGGTTCACGATCACGCAGGACACGCGCATCGTCGGCGCGCCGGTCAATCGCATCATCACGCGCGGCGCCTTCGCCGGACTGTACGCGCTTGAACAGCCCGTCAACGTCCGCATCGATGCCGCCGACGCAGCCAACAATCGCGCAGCCGTCGAACTGGGCGTCTCGGTGCAGTCGGTACCAATCTTCCAGTTCGGCGTGTTCTACGACCGCGACCTCGAGATCCACAACGGCCCGCCGATGACTTTCTCCGGCTGGGTGCACTCGAATCGCCACTTGTATCTCAGTTCGGCAAGCGCCACGTATTTGAGCCAGGTCACGGCAGCGGACAGCGTGTTCTGGGCGCGCAAGAACGTCATCGAGACGTTGAATGGCGTGCGTATCGGCAACGCCGCGGGCACGCCCATCTTGCTCGACTTCGACAGTCGCAGCCTCTCGGGCGCGAGCTTCGTCGCGCGCAGCAACCTGCGCTTCAACGGCAAGCTGATGAGCAGGGTGAGCGGCGTCGCATTGGTGGCGATGGTCAT